>Ga0302322_100004218_pt1 | contig 12455 bp, 6 predicted proteins | sample Fen_T0_2_FD_203757 | JGI IMG/M metagenome (GOLD analysis project Ga0302322, IMG submission 203757) | Peat permafrost microbial communities from Stordalen Mire near Abisko, Sweden - Fen_T0_2 | ecosystem: Environmental > Terrestrial > Soil > Wetlands > Permafrost | place: Sweden: Abisko...
GGCGGGCAAGGAGCTCGGTCGGCTGCGGACCTGGTACACGCACCCCCACTTCAAGGCCGAGCACGATCTTGGCTCGCCCACCTCGGTCTGCGATCTGCCTCAGGACATGCTGGAGCCGATCCTGGTGAATGCCGCCTCCTACCGCGGTTCAAAGGTGCGCTTCAACACCGAGCTGCTCGGCTTCACCCAGGACGCGGACTCGGTGACGGCCACCGTGGTCGATCGCCTGACCGGTGGCCAGTACGAGATCAAGGCGAAGTACCTGATCGGTGCCGATGGCGGGCGCTCCAAGGTGGCCGAGATCGCCGGCCTGCCGTTCGAGGGCGAGATGGGCATGGGCGGCTCGATCAACGTCGTCTTCAAGGCCGATCTGAGCAAGTACGTCGAGCACCGCCCTGGTGACATGTACTGGTTCATCCAGCCCGGCGTCGGCCATGCCGGAATGGGCATCGGCGTGCTGCGAGTGGTTCGCACCTGGAACCGCTGGGTCGGCGTCTCGGGCTACGACGTCTCCCAGGGGGAGCCGGACCTCACCGACGAGCTCGGTGTCGCCATCGCGCACAAGCTCATCGGCGACGACACCGTCGAGGTAGAGGTGGAATCGCTGTCCACCTGGGCTGTCAACCATATGTGGGCAACGAACAACTACGCGGGCCGCATCTTCTGCGTGGGTGACGCCGTTCACAGGCACTCGCCCATGAACGGACTCGGCTCCAACACCTCGATCCAGGACAGCTACAACCTGGCCTGGAAGCTCGCGATGGTCCTTCGCGGGCAGGCTGGGAGCGACCTGCTGGACAGCTACCGTGAAGAGCGCGTCCCGGTGGCGGCGCACCTCATCGACCGCGTCTCACGCAGCAACGGGCTCATCCCACCCCTGTTCATGGCGCTGCACCTCCCGCCGACCTCCGACGAGCACGCCCTCAACGCTTCACTCGAGACGCTCAGCTCGCACTCGGCCGACTCGACCGCGTTCCGGGAGGCGTTCGACCAGGCCATGCACGGAACGCTGCTCTGCTACAACACCCACGGAATGGAGCTCAACCAGTTCTACGAATCGACAGCGGTCGTGACCGATGGCGCCGCGGCGCCCGTGCCACCACGCGACGCGGAGGTCTACTACTTCGCCTCGACATTCCCCGGCCGACACCTGCCTCACGTGTGGCTGACCAGGGACCAGCGGCACGTGGCGCTGTTCGACCTCTGCGGTAGGGGCACGTTCACACTGCTCACTCGCGAGCTCGGCGCAGATTGGCGAGAGGCGGCGGCCAAGGCCAGCGCCGCGCTGGGGATCGACGTCCGCGTCGTGTCGATCGGCCGTGCGTGCGACGTCGAAGACAGCTACGGAGACTTCGCCGCCGTCTCGGAGATCGGCGAGGACGGATCGATCCTGGTCCGGCCGGACCACATCGTCGCCTGGCGCTCTGCGCATGCCGGCGACGCGCCCGGCACCGAGCTGGAGCAAGCGCTGCGCAAGATCCTGGCCCGGTAGCTGCGAGAGCACATTGTGGACGAGCTGTCGCCGGTCACCGACAGCCCGACCCAGCGAAAGCCCGCTCCTCGGCTTCGCTGGCTCCGTCCACGCGCACGCGACCACCACCACACTCGTGATAGGAGCACGGCTTGAGCACCTCCGAGAACGACAGCACGTCGGCCGGAGCACTGCAGGCGATGCCTGCGCGGCAGATGGTCCAGACCGGAAGCTTCTCGACGGCGTACTACCACGCGGGCGAGGGACCGGCGCGGCCGATCATCCTGGTGCACGGCGGTGGCGCCGGCGCCGAGAGCGTCAGCAACTGGCAGCGCTGCTTCCCGTTGTTCGCCGCCTACGCACCCACGTACTGCGTGGACATGGTGGGCTTCGGCAACTCCGACGCCCCGTCTCCGGAGTCGTTCGACTACACCCAGAATGCGCGCAATCAGCAGCTGATCGACTTCATCGACGCTCTCGACCTGGGACCGGCACACCTCATCGGCAACTCGATGGGCGGTGCGACGTCGCTCGGTGTGGCGATGAAGCGGCCGGAGCTGGTCGAGAGTCTGGTGCTCATGGGCAGCGGCGGGCGAAGCCAGACGCTGTCACCGGATCTCGGGCCCGTCATCCACTACGACTTCACTGTCGAGGGCATGCGCGCCATCATCGGGGTGCTCGCCAACCCCGGCTTCATCCCCTCTGACGAGCAGGTGCAGTACCGCTACGAGATGTCGATCCGGCCCGAGCTCGTGGCCGCCTACAAGGCGACGATGGGTTGGGTACGCGAGAACGGCCTGCACTATCCCGACGACATGATCGCCGCGGTGAAGTCCCGCACTCTGGTCGTCAACGGGAAGGAGGACAAGGTCGTGCCGATCGAGCAGGCCTTCGAGTTCCTCAAGCTGCTGGAGAACTCGACCGGCTACCTCATTCCGCACTGCCGGCACTGGGCGATGATCGAGTACCCCGACCTGTTCGCCAAGGTGTGCATCGACTTCTTCGAGGACCGCACCCAATACGGCGACGCCCTATGAGCGGATCAGGCATCCGGATCGCCATCGTCGGAGCCGGTGTCGGCGGTCTCAGTCTCGCGCTCGCCCTCCGGGAACGAGGGCTCGAGGCCGAGATCTTCGAGCGCACGCACGAACTGCGCGAGGTCGGGGCCGCGGTCTACTTGGCGGCGAACGCGACGCGCTTCATGCAACGCTTCGGTCTGGGGCCCGCGTTCTCCGAGGTCTCGTGGTCACCCACCGCACTGATCTATCGCGACGGCCGCGACGGCCGCGTGATCGGGCGCCACGACGGCACCGAGGCCACCTTCTATGGCGCACCAGGGTGGGGGATCCACCGCGCGGACCTTCAGCAGATCATGGCGGAAGCGGTGGGGCACGACCGGATCCACCTGGGCAAGGAGATCATCGCCTACGCCCACGAGGGCGACGAGGTCACGATCCGGTTCGCCGACGGCACCCAGGCGCAGGCCGACCTCGTCGTCGCGGCGGACGGTGCACGGTCGATCGTCCGAGAGCTGATGGTCGGGCACGACGACAAGATCTACACGGGCAGGAGTGGGTTCCGGGGCCTGGTGCCGGTGAGGGACGTCCCCAGCCTTCCCGACCCGGACGCGATCCAGTTCTGGATCGGGCCGGACGGGCACCTGCTGCACTACCCGATCGGCGCTGATGGCGACGTCATCAACTTCCTCCTCGTCAAGAAGATGCCGTGGGAGTCCGACGACTGGACCGTCCCCGCCCTGCCGGGCGAGCACCTGCGGCACTTCGAGGGCTGGCACCCCGCGGTCATCGAGATGATCAGCCACCCCACCTTCGACAGGCGGTGGGCCCTGAACCGGCGCCCAGCGCTCTCGCAGTGGTGCGATGGACGAGTCGTGCTGCTCGGCGACGCGGCCCACGCCCTCGTGCCGCACCACGGCCAGGGCGCCAACCTGACCGTCGAGGACGCCGTTGTGCTCGCCCGCTGCCTCAGTGAAGCCGGGCCCGCAGGCATCGACGCGGCCCTTGCGTCCTACCAGGACCAGCGCCTCGAGCGCACCGCTCGTGTGCAGAAGGCGTCCTACGTGACCGCCGAGGTCCTGCACCTGCCCGACGGTGCGGAGGCGGACGAGCGCGACTCGAACCTCGCATCGACCTCATGGATGCACCGCCAGCTCGACTGGATCCACTCCTTCGACGCCGACCCCAACTTCGACAAGGTGACAAGCACATGATCATCGAACAGCTCGGCTACCTCGGTTTCAACGCCACCGACCCGGCAGCATTCGCTCAGTACGCCACCAGAACTCTCGGCATGCAGTCAGTCGACCTCGACACCGGACGCCCGTCGTTCCGCATCGACTCCTACGAGCAGCGCGTGATCGTGGAGTCGTCGGGCAACGACGGTGCCGCCTACATGGGCTGGCAGGTCGCTGACATCGCCGAGCTGCAGGCGGCTGCAGGAGAGGTGGAGGCCACCGGCGTCACGGTCACCGGTGCCACCGAGGAAGAGCTCGAGGTCCGGCGCGTGACGGACATGGTGCACTTCCTGGACCCCGCTGGCCACCGCGTCGAGCTGTACACCGGAGCAGCGAAGACGAACGATGCCTTTACCTCGCCCCGAGGCATCCCGGGGTTCGTGGCAGAGGACCTCGGCCTGGGCCACTGCGTCCTCACCACCCGCAACCTCCCCGAGACGCAGGCCTTCTACACCGACGTCCTCGGCTTCAAGATCAGCGACTACATGATCGACTCGCCATTCACCGCAACGTTCCTGCACTGCAACCCTCGCCACCACAGCCTCGCACTCGCCGACGGCAACTTCTTCAACATCCCGAACGTGATGCATCACTTCATGCTCGAGATCGAGGACGAGAACGAGGTGGGTCGACAGTGGGACTACGTCCAGCAGGAGGGCGTTCCGGTCGGGATGAACATCGGGCGTCACACCAACGACAACATGTTCTCGTTCTACGTCGCCTCCCCGGTCGGCGTGCTGACCGAGTTCGGTGCCGGGGGGGTCCTCATCGACGACGACACGTGGGAGCCTTGGCAGATGCCCGGTCCGGACGTCTGGGGGCACAAGCACGCTCACTGACGGGAACTGCCCATCGCGAAGCCAGGCGCCCCCGACGGAGGACCCCGCCGCCAGGCCGGGTCCTCCGTCGATGCTTGCAGGTGGACGAGATCGGACAGCTTCCGTCGAGCCGACCCCGGAGCAGCCCTATGACTCTGGCGGATTCAATCGGTCGTCGCAACACCCCGTGATCACGGAGGTATTCGATGGTTCGTCGTCAGCCAGCAGCAGATCGGGCGGTGCGTCCGCCGATGCGGTCACCGGGCACACCGCCGCATCGGCGCGAGACGCAGCGGTTGTTGCGGATCGAGATCGCCAAGGGCTGACGAGCCCACCTCGCGGCCGGCCGCGGGATCGACGTCCCCCGAACGGACCTCGACACCCTGACGGCACCCGACGGCCTTTTCATGGTCGGCAGCCCCACGAGATCATCGACAAGATCATGCCCGAGCACGAGTTGTTCGGCCTCGATCGAGTCAACGGCCAGGTCGACCTCGGCCGTCCCCCCGATCCGACGCCCTGCCCCATCGAGCTCCGGGCCACCGAGGTCGCCCCCGAGGCTGCGCCATGAGCTCTCTCAAGACCACCCTCGAAGGGCTGGTGACCGCGGGCGCTAACAAGCACCCTCCAACTCGGGCCAGCCCGCCGAAACGTGGATCAGGTGTCCCTATCGTGTCCGTAGCCACAGAAGACTAGGGACAACCGCGAGTTGTGACAGTCAAGATCAAATGACATAACCGCAGGTCAGAGGCACTATTGGGCAGTCGCGGATAGTCATTCTCCTGGCCTTCCAAGCTGGCCATGCCGGTTCGATCCCGGTCACCCGCTCCGACACGACGCAGGGCCCCCAGCTCCATCGAGGGCCCTGCGTCTTGTCGGACTGGGCAACACGCCCGGGATCGGGAGGAGGAGCGCCGCGACGACGGACCCGGTCACCCGCTCCACACGAGGCCCCCACCGCGTCGCGGGGTGACGGCGGCGGTTGGTAGTGCGAACGCGCGGTAGAGCGCGCGATCTCGCTACCAACGCGAGCGGGCGGGGCCGGCCGGCGCGATCCGTCAGACTCGCGGCGTGACGACAGCCCGGCCGCGCCTCGTGGTCGCCTACGGCGTCCTGCCGGCCGACGCGCTGCTGCGTGCCGAGGCCGCGCGGTTCCACGAGGTCGCACCGGCACAGATCGTGCTGGCGCACGAGTGCCCCCGCTGCGGCAGCGACCAGCACGGGCGACCCGTGCTGCTGGCCACAGCGGCGGTCCGGCACCCGGCGCACGTGAGCCTCGCCCGCGCCGGTCGCCTCTCGGTGGTCGCCCTCACCGACGCCGGCCCGGTCGGGGTCGACGTCGAGGCGACAGGCGCCGCCGACTTCGTGGGCTTCGCCGAGACCGCCCTGCACCCGGGCGAGCGCTCCGGCCCCCCGGTCGACCCGACCCGCGCCTGGGTGCGCAAGGAGTCGCTGCTCAAGGCGTACGGGCTCGGGCTCGCTGTCGACCCAGGCGACGTCCGGCTCGACGACGGCGGGCTCGCGGCGTGGGACTCCCCCCACCGGCCGCCCGGCGCGGTCTGGCTGCGGGAGGTCGCCGTGCCCGGTCACGTCGCAGCCGTCGCCGTCCTCCCCCTCGACGACCAGGACGTCGCGGACCTGTCGGCCACGGTGCGCCCGGTGACGACCTGACCGGCGCGCACCGGGCAGCGGCTCAGGGAGCGACGGACGGCAGCGCCGGCAGTGCGGGCAGCGAGCGCTCGCGCAGCCAGGCGCGGAAGAGGCCGGCGAGAGGCGCGCCGGCGACCTCGTCGGCGAGCGACTCGAACATCGCAGTGGTGACCGAGCCGTAGCGGTGGCGCTCGACCCAGGTGCGCAGCAGCGCGAAGAACGTGCCGTCGCCGACCGTGAGCCGCAGCGCGTGCAGCAGCAGCGCGCCCCTCTTGTAGACCCGGTCGTCGAACATCAGGTCAGGGCCGGGGTCGCCGAGCAGCAGGTCCTGCGGCTTGGCGGCGAGCTTCTTCCAGTGGTCGCGAGCCCGTGCGTCCGCCGTACGACCACCGGACTCCTCCGACCAGAGCCACTCGCAGTAGCAGGCGAAGCCCTCGTGCAACCAGATGTCGCGCCACGACGACAACGTCACGGCGTTGCCGAACCACTGGTGCGACAGCTCGTGCGCGACGAGCCGTACGTTGTCCCAGTCGGAGGTGAGGAAGTTGGAGCCGAACGTCGACATCCCTTGTGCCTCCAAGGGAATCTCGAGGCTGTCGTCCGTGACCACCACCGTGTACTCCGCGAACGGGTACGGGCCGAACAGCCGCGCGTAGAAGTCCAGCATCCGAGGCTGGTCGCCGAACGCCGAGTCGTACAGCGGGAGCAGCCGGTGCGGCAGCACCGCGCTCATCGGCACCGACGAGTCCGCGACGGGCTGGACGACGTACCGGCCGATCTGCACCGAGGCGAGGTACGTCGACATCGGCTCGTGCTGCTCGTAGACCCAGGTGGTGGTGCTGGCCGAGCGCCACTGGCTCGTGCACACGCCGTTCGCGACGACGTGGTATGCGTTCGGCGCGTTGACCTCGATCCGGTACGTCGCCTTGTCGTCGGGGCGGTCGTTGCAAGGGAACCAGGACGGTGACCCGTTGGTCTGGCCCGCCACGAGAACGCCGTCGGCGAGCTCCTCCCAGCCGCACTCGTCCTCGCCGTCGGGAACCGGCCGGGGCTGGCCGTTGTAGGAGACCACCATCCGGAACGCGGCACCCGCCTTGAGCGGGCGTCGGGGTCGCACGATCAGGTGCTCGCGCTTCACGGCGAACCGTGCCCCGGCCCCGTCGACGGTGACCTTGCTGACGCGCAGCCCGACGAGGTCGATGCGGAGCTCGGCGACGTCGACCACCGCCTCGGCGACGAGCACCGCCTTCGCGCGCAGCTGGTTGGAGTCGACGTTGTACGACAGGGCCAGCTCGTAGTGCGACACGGCGTACGAACGGTCACCCCGGTGCGGGAAGTACTCCAACGCCTTCACACGTCACCCTCGGTGTCGGTCTGCTGCCACGGGCCGATCGGGTTGCCGATCCACCGGGTCTTGTCGGGCACGAACTCCCCGCGCATCACGAGCGACACCGGCCCGACCGTCGCGTGCCGGCCCAGCGTCGCCGCGGGGAGGATCACGCTGTTGGGACCGAGCGTCGAGCCGGTGCGGAGCGTGACGGTGTCCATGCTCAGCACCCGGTCGTGGAACAGGTGGGTCTGGATCACGCAGCCCTGGTTGACGGTGGCTCCCGCGTGGAGGTGGATGAGGTCGGCCTCGGGGAGCCAGTACGTCTCGCACCACACCCCGCGCCCGATCCTGGCACCCAGCGACCGCAACCAGAGGTTCAACACGGGCGTACCGGTGGCGGGGCGGGCGAACCACGGAGCGGCCACCGCCTCGACGAAGGTGTCGGCGAGCTCGTTGCGCCACACGAACGAGCTCCACAGCGGGTGGTCGCCGACACGCAGCCGTCCGACGAGCACCCACTTGGCGAGCGTGGTGACGACCGCGGCCACCGTCGAGCCCGCGATGACGACGAACCCGCTCAGCAGCGCCGCGACCCCCCAGCCGTGGGTGGTGGCGAGGGCCGACAGGGCCACGACGACACCGAGCCCGACGGCGACTCCGACCATGACGGGCACCAGCCGGCACAGCTCGACGAGGGCGCGCGCCACGACCAGGCGGGTGGGCGGGTCGTACGTGCGGCTGCGGTCGACCTTCTGCTCCACCCGGCGCAGCTTGGTCGGCGGGCTGCCCAGCCAGGAGGTGCCGGCCTTCGCCTTGGTACGTCGCGGGGCGGCCGACAGGACGGCCACCAGCCCGCGCTTGGGGACCTTGCGTCCCGGCGCTGCCATGCCCGAGTTGCCGACGAACGCGTGCTTGCCGATCTCCACGTGCTCCACGCGCAGCCAGCCGCCGCCGAGCTCGTAGCTCCCGAGCAGGGTGTCGTCGGCGAGGAAGGCGCCCTCGCCCACCGCGGTGAGCTTGGGGATCAGCAGCACGGTCGACGCCTCGACGCTCGGCCCGACGTCGGCGCCCAGTGCGCGGAGCCAGGCCGGTGTGAGCGAGCTGGAGTAGAGCGGGAACAACCAGGTGCGCGCCTCGTCGAGGACGCGCAGCGTCGCCCACGCCTGCCAGGCGCGCAGCCCGTGCACCGGGTGGGCGCCGGGCGAGAGCCCCAGCCCGAGCAGCCGCACCAGGAGCCAGATCAGCGCCGCGAGAACGAGGAGCCCGACGACAGTGGCGAGCGGCAACCAGGCCAGGCTGCGCAGCGCGGCGGTCGACACCGAGCCGGCGTCCCTGAGGTGCGGTGCGACGACGGCGAGCGCCACGAGCAGCGCGATCCCGGGCAGCGCCGAGATCGTGACCGCGATCGCCGCGTAGCCCAGCACCCACACCGGACGGTTGCGCGGCCGCTCGTCCCACGGCCCGCGGGCGGCCTTGCGCGGACGGGCCGGCGCACCCGCCCACATCTGCCCTGCGGGAACCTCGCCGAAGACCGCCGACCCCGCCGCGATCTCGGCGCCGGCGCCGACGACCGCGCCCGGGCACAGCGTGCTGCGCGCGCCGACGCGGGCGTCCGCACCGATCTCGACCGCGCCGACGCGCAGCAGGTCTCCGTCGAGCCAGTGCCCGGAGAGGTCGACCTCGGGCTCGACCGAGCAGCCGTCGCCGAGGTGGAGGTGACCGGTGACGGGCGGCACCGAGTGCAGGTCGACGTGGCGACCGACGTGCGCGCCGAGCAGCCGCGCGTAGAGCCGCATCAGCGGCGCGCCGGCGAGGTTGGCGGCTCCGAGCTCGTCAGCGAGCCGCTCGGCGAGCCAGACCCGCAGGTGCACGGCGCCGCCGCGTGGGTACGTGCCGGTGCCCACCCCCGCGAGGATGAGGCGCGCGCCCGCGGCGGTGAGCAGCATGCGGCCGGGCGCCGAGACCAGGAGCAGCCAGGCCGCGGCCACTGCGGCCCACGGCGCTGTCGGCAGCCAGTCGACCCCGAACCACTCGGCCGCCACCGTGGTGCCGAGAGCGACCCACGTCAGCCATCGCAGCCCGGTGATCGTGCGCAGCGGCACGGTCAGCAGCACCTGCGCGGCCTGCGAGCCCAGCGACACCGGGCGCACCGTGCGATCGACGTACGCCGCCGGCGTCGCGAGCTCGTCGAGGGCCACGGCGAGGCCGCCGATCCGGGGGTGGTCGTAGACGTCGGCCACCGTCACCTCGGGGTACGTCGCGCGCAGCCGCGACACGAGCTGGGCCGCCGCGAGGCTGCCGCCGCCGAGGTCGAAGAAGTCGTCCTCCGCGCTGGTGACCGTGGCCCCGAGGATCTCCGCCCAGATGTCCTGCAGGGCGCCTGCGGTCCCCTCGAGCCGCGTCGACTCGACGGTCTCGATGCCGACCAGCGGCCAGGGCAGGGCGTCCCGGTCGATCTTGCCCGACGTGCGGGTCGGGAGCGTCTCGACCTGCGCGAGCCGCGGCACCAGCGCTGCCGGCATCGTGGCCCGCAAGGTCGCGAGCGAGGCAGCGGAGTCGAACTCCTCGGTCGTGGCGACGTAGCCGACGAGCAGCGCGTTGCCCGAGCCGGTACGCCGTACCGCAGCCGCGGCTCCCGTCACGCCGGGCAGCGCCAGCAGCGCGCTGTCGATCTCACCGAGCTCGATGCGCCGGCCACCGACCTTGACCTGGTCGTCGGCGCGGCCGAGGAAGAGCAGGCCCTCCTCCTCGTAGCGGACGAGGTCGCCGCTGCGATAGGCGCGATCCCACCCCAGCGTGGGCATCGGCGCGTACTTCTCCGCGTCCTTCGCGGCATCGAGGTACCGGGCCAGGCCGACGCCACCGATGATCAATTCGCCGGTGCCGCCCGGCTCGACCTGGGTGCCGGACTCGTCGACGACAGCGAGGTCCCACCCGTCGAGCGGCAGGCCGATGCGCACCGGGGGCTCGCCGGTCAACCGGGCCCCGCACGCCACGACCGTGGCCTCGGTGGGGCCGTAGGTGTTCCAGACCTCGCGGTCGTCCTCGACCAGCCGTGCGGCCAGCTCAGGAGGGCAGGCCTCCCCGCCGAGGATGAGCAGCCGTACGGCCGCCAGCGCCTCCGCGGGCCAGAGCGCCACGAGCGTCGGCACCGTCGAGACCACCGTGACGTCGTTGGCGACCAGCCAGGGCCCGAGCTCCATGCCGCTGCGGACGAGGGACCGGGGCGCCGGCACCAGGCATGCGCCGTAGCGCCACGCCAGCCACATCTCCTCGCACGACGCGTCGAACGCCACCGACAGCCCGGCCATGACGCGGTCTCCGGGCGCGAGCGGCTCGTCCTGCAGGAACAGGCGCGACTCGGCGTCGACGAAGGCGGCGGCGCTGCGGTGCGACACGGCCACGCCCTTGGGCGCGCCCGTCGAGCCGGACGTGAAGATCACCCACGCGGTGTCGGTCGTGGCCGGGACGGTGCCGTCGGCGACCGGCGGCTTCGGACGGCGGACGGTGAGCTCGAGGTCGTCGGTCAGCACCGCCGCGACGTGCGCCTCGGCGAACACCGTGCGGGCGCGCTCGTCGGGGTCGTCGGCGTCGACCGGCACGTACGCCGCGCCCGCCAGCAGCGTGCCCGCGATCGCGACGTACAGGTCGATCGAGCCCGACCGGATCCGGACGCCGACGTGGTCGCCCGGACCGACCCCGGCGGCGTGCAGCTCCTCCGCGACCGCCTCAGCCGCATCGAGGAACTCCTCGTAGGTCAGCACCTGGGCCCCGTTGTCGAGCGCGGGCTCGTCCGGGTGGTCCGCGGCGGTCCGCCGCAGCACGTCCACGAGGGTGCGCGGCGGGGCTGCCAGCGGACCGCGCAGCAGAGTCATGCCCCCAGTCTCCCGGTCCGCCTGCCGGCCGCACGACCAGGTGACCCGAGAGGGCCGAACAGCCGCGTCGGCGGACGACACCGACGGGTGATCACCCTCAGCGTTGCCTCACCGCACGAGTTGCCAGGGACGGCGCGGGGAACCACCGGGCCACGTCCTCGACCGACCCCGAGTCTCCCTATGTCGGCCGCATGCTCGATGCCGCTGCTCGGCTCTGCGACCAGAACGAGGAGCCCGTCCAGGAGTGGTTCGAGCGCGTGCGCGACAGCGAGCGGCGCGAGCGGCACGGGTCGTCGTGACCTGAGCCGCCCGCGCCGGGGCTGCGAGGGTCAGCGGATGGTAGCGGCGACCGTGCGCGACGAACCGGTGCGGTAGCCGGCCTTCGCCGCGCGCGCCTCCACCGTCAACGTGCCGTAGCGGTACGACGAGCGCAGCTTCAGCGAGCCCTTCGCCGTCTTGGCGACGATGTGGCCGTTGACCCGCCACACGTAGGAGACGGCGACCTTCTTGGGTGTCCACCGTCCGCCGGTGACCGTGACGACGCGACCGGCTCGCACCGAGGTGGTGTACGCCGGGCGCGTGAGGGCGCGCGGCGCCGAGCCCACGGTGACCTTGCGCGCGAGCGCCGTCGAGGCGGTCGTGCCGTGCGTGTTGGTGGCCGTCACCTTGCACGACAACCGGTGGCCGAGCAGGCCGACACCAGGCGCGTAGGTGTACTTCGACGCGTGCTTGATCCGCTTGCCGTCGACGTACCACTGGTAGCCCGCGGACGTGGTGGTGGTGATGGTCGCGGCGCAGCGCGCGATCGAGCCGACCCGGACGCCGCCCGCGAGGTGCGCGGCGTCGGCGAAGATCGGCGCGACGTTCGCCGCGTTGATCACGGTGATGGGCAGCGAACCCGACGACGAGGCGACGAACGCCGACGCATCGTTCGGCGAGTACGACGCCGTCACCGTGTGGCTTCCGGGCGTCTGGCCCTTCGGAAGGGTCAGCGTGGCCACGGAGTTGATGACCGGCGCGGTCGCCACCGTTCCGCTGTCGAGCTTCAGCGCCACCG
>Ga0302322_100004219_pt1 | contig 12454 bp, 9 predicted proteins | sample Fen_T0_2_FD_203757 | JGI IMG/M metagenome (GOLD analysis project Ga0302322, IMG submission 203757) | Peat permafrost microbial communities from Stordalen Mire near Abisko, Sweden - Fen_T0_2 | ecosystem: Environmental > Terrestrial > Soil > Wetlands > Permafrost | place: Sweden: Abisko...
TGACGAGGGAGCCGGTGGTCTGGCCCAGCGTGTACTGCGCCTCGTCGAAGCCGGCCGCACTGCGCGGGCGCTGTGGTCCCGGCCCCTGGGGATTGGGCGCCGTGCCGCGTCCCTTGCCGGTGAGCGTGAGCAGCGTGTCGCCCCGTACGATGACGGCCGTGGGATACCACTCCACCGGCACGCGTCCCGCGATGGTATCGGCCCCGGTGGCGCCGGCAAGGCCGGCGGTCGAGGCGGCGAGGTCGATGATGGACACCGCGTTGTTATCGGCTTCGGCGACGAACAGGCGCTTGCCGTCGTCCGACAGCGCGAGCGCGTTGGGCGTGGAGCCTTCACCCGGGCCGCCCGGCGGCGTGACGACGAGGCTCGTGACCGTGGTTCGCGAGCGCGGATCGAGCACGGTGATGCGGTCGGTGGAGCCCGAGGCGACGAACAGGCGCGACCCGTCGTGGTTGAGCAGCATGGCCGACGGATGCCGCCCCGCGTTCATGCGACCGGCGGCGGCGAGGGCGATGCCGACCGGCTTGAACGCCGAGACGGTGCTGCCTCCCCATGACGAGACGTACACGGTGCCGGCCGCGTCGACGACGACGCCGTACGGGTACCGCTCGACGCCGAAGCGCTGCACGACCCTGGCAGTGGCGACGTCCACGACGGCGAGCGAGTCGGTGAGGTTCTCTGCGACGTACAGCCGCGACCCATCTGGTGAGAGGGCGAGGCCGGCGGGGTAGCGCTTGCCATTCTTCTGCGGCGCCTTCGGTTCGATGATGATCGAATCGGAGAGCGACGCGCGACCGTTGGACCATGCGTACCGGTAGATGACATCCTGGTTGCCGCCGCTCGCATACAGCGTGCGGCCGTCCGGCGAGAAGGCGAGGCCGAGGAACGCGGCCGCCTGCGGCAGCATCTGCAGGACCTTGCCCGTCGCCCGGTCGACGACCTGCACGCCCTGTTCGCGATAGCCGTTGAGCAGCATGACCACCTGCCGTCCGTCGGGCGATAGCGTCATGGCCAGGGGCATGGAGCCGACTGGCCAGGCAATGCCTGCGGCGTCGAGGGTGCGCCCCGTGGGCAGGCGACGCGGGCCGCTGTCGAGCGATGCGGGCGCGTTGGAGGCGGAAGGCTTGCACGCCGCGAAGGCGATGAGAACCGGGAGGACGAGAAGTCGGCGCATGGGATCCGGAATGGGACCGCGCCGCGGGCAGAGTGAGGTCTCTCCCGCGGCGCCGGTGAATATCTAGTGGCTGTCGGGCATCTGCAGAATGACCACCCGACCATCATTGAACAACGGGATGGCCACGCGATTCCGCTTGGTGTCGTAGCCGATGTCGGCGGGGCTGGCGAATCCCTTGATCAGCGTGGTCGAGGTGCCGTTGGCGAACGCGCTGAGCGACGAGTCGGCCCAGCTGGTGTAGATGGCCCGGCCGTCGGCCAGCACTTCGAGCCCGTCGCCGGCGCCCGCGCCGACGCCGATGGAGTCGGGCTTTGCCATCCCCGGCTTCCACGCATAGAAGTTCTTCGACGCGAACGCGTTGATGATGAAGCGCTGGTTGGCCGCATCGTAGGCGATGCCGTTGGGACCCGGGGCCCCATCGAAGTTGGCGACCGTCTTGTACTCGCTGCCGATCACCTGGACAATGCGATCGGGGCCCGGGTGCGAGATCTGGCCCTTGGCGTCAAAGCGAACGCCCGTATCGGTGATGTAGATGGAGCCATCGGGGCCCGCCACGACGTCGTTCAGGAAGGTCGCGCCCTTGATGTCGATGGAGGCCAGGGGAGCGCCGGTCCTGGCGTTGAAGGCACGCACGACGTCGATGTCAGCCACCCAGAGGGTGTCACCCACGAGCGCCATGCCCTTGGGGGCATTGAGCACGACGCCGTTCTTGCCGCTTTCAATGAATGGAAGCGAATCCATGGCGTGGCCGTCCGCCTTCAGGCGGACGATGAACCCGTTGCCGTCCTTCTGGGACGGGTTCCCGTTGACGTTCGAGACGTACCAGAGGTCCTGCGCGGCATCATACCGCACCGATTCCGGCGTCTTCAGGCCACCGGCGTCGGCAACCTGAAACGGCGTAGTGGGCTTGGCGGCCTCGGCGGCGGGCTTCTTCTCACCACAGGCGCCGGCCAGCACGATGAGCGGGAGCAGGGCGAGTTGAGCGCGGAAGGTGATCATGGCGTAATGGAGCTGAAGGTAAAGGTGCGCCTCGCCATCCTGGGTGTAGCGCACCAACTTTTAGGAATGTACGACCACCTGCGGTGGCGCGCTGACGCGCCAGGCCGCCCGCGACAATCTCGAGAGGTCTCATCATGTTGCTCCCCCGCCGGATCCTGACGAGCTGCGCGCTCCTGTTGCTGCCGGTCATCGCGGCCGCGCAGACCTTTGACACCACGGCGTTTGCGACACTGCGCTGGCGCGAAATCGGCCCCTACCGCGGCGGCCGGTCCGTCGCGGTGGCGGGCTCCGCCTCGCGCCCGTACGAGTACTGGATGGGCACGACCGGCGGCGGCGTGTTCAAGACGACCGACGGCGGCATGAGCTGGCTGCCGGCCACCGACAAGTACTTCGGCGGCACCATCGGCGCGGTGGCCGTGGCCGAATCCAATCCCGACGTCGTCTGGGTGGCCGGCGGCGAGGGCGACATCCGGGGCAACACCGCCCCGGGTGAAGGGGTGTGGTCGTCGAAGGATGCCGGCAAGACCTGGACCCGCGACAAGTTCTTCGACGCAAAGAACCACGTGCGCCGCATCCGCATCCACCCCACGAATCCCGACATCATCTGGATCGGCGTGCTGGGCCATGCGTTCGGCGCCAACGAGCAACGCGGCGTGTTCAAGACGACCGATGGCGGCAAGACCTGGCGTCGCGTGCTGTACCGCGACGCGGCCACCGGCATCTCGGACATCGACATCGACCGCAATGACCCCAACGTGCTGTACGCGGCCTTCTGGCGCGCCAACCGCACGCCCTGGTCACTGGAGTCGGGTGGTCCCGGCGGCGGCATCTTCAAGAGCACCGATGGTGGCGAGACCTGGACCGAACTGACGGCGAACCTTGGGCTCCCGAAGGGGGTGCTCGGCAAGATCGGCCTGGCCGTGTCGCCGGCGAAGTCGAGCCGCGTCTGGGCGCTGATCGAGGCGGAAGAGGGCGGCGTTTACCGTTCCGACGACGGCGGCGCGACGTGGGCCAGGATCAACGACGATCGCAAGCTGCGGCAGCGCGCGTGGTACTACTCGCGCATCGTGGCCGACCCGAAGGACGAGAACGTTGTCTATGCGCTGAACGTGCAGTGGTTCCGGTCGCGCGACGGCGGCAAGACGTTCCCGCAGAACATGGCGGTGCCGCACGGCGACAACCACGACCTGTGGATCGCGCCCAATGACGGGAACCGCATGATCGAGGCGAACGACGGCGGCGCGAACGTCTCGTTCAACGGCGGGCGGGCGTGGACGAACCAGGCGTTCGCCACGGCGCAGATGTACCACGTGACGACGACGAATCACTTTCCGTACCAGGTGTGCGGCGCGCAGCAGGACAACTCGACGCTGTGCGGACCGTCGCGCAAGGAAGGCGGGATGACGATCGCCGACTTCAAGGACGCCGGGGGCGGCGAGTCGGGGTACATCGCGGCGAACCCGCTGAAGCCCGACATCGTCTTTGCCGGCAGCTACGGCGGCCTGCTGACCCGCAAGGACCTCACGACCGACCTCGAGCGCAACGTGAGCCCGTGGCCGGACAATCCGATGGGCTATTCATCGGAAGACATCCAGTACCGCTTCCAGTGGACCTTCCCGATCATCTTCTCGCCGCACAACCCGAACATCCTGTATGCGGCGGGGAGCCAGCTGTTCAAGACGACCACTGAGGGGGAGAGCTGGAGCATCATCTCGCCGCCGCTGGCACGCCGCGATCCGAAGACGATGGGCGCCTCGGGCGGCCCGATCACCAAGGACCAGACGGGCGTCGAGACGTATGGCGTGATCTTCGCGCTGAGCGAGTCGCCCATCACGCCGGGGCTCCTGTGGGCGGGCACCGATGACGGCCTCGTGTGGGTCACGCGCAACGGCGGCCTGAACTGGACCAACGTGACGCCCAAGGACATTGGCGACTTCACGCGCGTCTCGCTCATCGACGCCGGCCACTTCAACGCTGGCACCGCGTACGTGGCGGCCAACCGGTTCCAGCAGGACGACTTCCAGCCGATCCTCTACAAGACGGCGGATTACGGCAAGACGTGGACGAAGATCGTGGCCGGCATTCCGGCCGAGGAGTTCACGCGCGCCATCCGCGAAGATCCGAAGAAGGCGGGCCTCCTGTACGCGACCACGGAAAAGGGGGTCTGGGTGTCGTTCGACGACGGCGGTCACTGGCAGTCGCTGCGCCGCAACATGCCCAGCGTTCCCGTGCACGACCTGACCGTCAAGGACAATGACCTCGTCATCGGCACGCACGGCCGCTCGTTCTGGATCATGGACGACATCGCGCCGCTGCGTCAGCTGGCCACGGCGGTCACGGAGAAGAAGGCCCACCTGTACAAGCCGTCGGACGCGTACCGCATTGACTGGGGCGGCGGCTTCCAGATTCCCGGCGCCGGCTATGGCGGCGCGACGCCGAGCGGGCAGAATCCCCCGTCGGGCGCGGTGATCTACTACCAGCTCAAGGACTCGAACACGCGCGTGACGATGGAGTTCCTCGACGCGAAAGGGAACCTCATCAAGTCGTACAACAGCGACTCCACGCCGACGCCAGCCACGCCCGCGCCGGCGGCTGACGACGACTCGCCGAGGCGCGGGGCGCCGCGCGCGCCACGGCTGCCGAACAAGCCCGGGCTGAACCAGTTCAACTGGAACCTGCGGTATCCCGACGCCGCGCGGTTTGACGGCATGATCTTCTGGGCCGGCAACGTAACGGGGCCGCTGGCCCTGCCGGGCACGTACACGGTGCGGCTGATGGCAGGAGGAGAGACGCAGTCGCAGACGTTTACGGTGAAGGCCGATCCGCGCTGGAAGGTGCCGATGGCCGACCTCGTGGCGCAGTTCGACTTCCTGATCAAGATTCGCGACCGCGTGAGTGCCGCCAACGAGGCGGTTGTCACGGCGCGCGACGTGAAGGACCAGATTGCCGATCGCCTGAAGAAGGCACCGCAGCTGGACGCGCAGGGGAAGGCGCTGGGTGGCAAGGTGACCGACGTCGAGGCCGAGATCTACCAGATCAAGAACCAGAGTTCGCAGGATCCGCTGAACTTCCCGATCAAGCTCAACAACAAGATCGCGGCGCTGCTCGGCATGGTCGGCTCGTCGCCGGGCCGTCCGCCGGTGCAGGCGACCCAGGTGTTCAAGGAACTCGACGGCAAGCTCGGCGTGCAGGAGAAGCGGATGGACAAGGTGTACGGCGACGACCTGAAGGCGTTCAACGCGGAGCTCAGGAAGCTGGGGCTTCCGGAAGTGACGCCCAAGAAGAAGGCGCCCAAGGTTGCGGCGGACGACGACGACGCCGGCAGCGGCGGCAACGCCGGTGAAAAGACCAAGTGGTAGCGCTGATGCGCGTGCCGACGATGGAGCGGGTGCTGGCATGAGAAAGGGAGCGGCCATGGCCGCTCCCTTTCTCATGCCAGCCTGCGGCGTGCGGCCTACTTGCGGCCCTTCGCGGCGTCTGGTGCGATGCGATCCGTGATCATCACCCAGGTGCTGGGGCTGGCCCCGCGCGCGCGCCAGGTGGTGGCGTAGCGGCCGCGCTCGAACACCGAGTCCCTGGGTGAACGTTTGAGGGTCATGACATACGACCCGCTGTCGGCGAGTGTCGAGTCGTCGACGAGGCGCATGCCCCTGGAACTGCGCTGGAACTCGGCGAGCGACTTGGTGCGCGCGAGTGCGGTGAGCTGCCGGACGATGGCGACGACACCCGTGACGGTGGTGTCAGGCAGGCTGAGCGTGGCATCGCCGGCGTACAGCCCGCCAAGCGACCGGCCGTCCTGGTTGACCATCATGGCGGTGGCGAGGGCGTACCCTTGGCTGACGGCAATGACGCGCTGCATCGAATCGGCGGGGATCAGCGACGATTTCGGCACCGCGGCGGTTTCGGCGGCCTTGGTGGCCACTGACTTCTGCGCCTCCGACGGCATGTTGATGACGGCGGGATCCAGCGCGGGCGCATTGGGGTCCTTCTTGGCCGGCGAGCCGCATGCGGCAACTGCCAGCGCAGCAATGAAAACGAGACGGACGGACTTCATGGTGACGGGAGCGGAGTGCATTAGAGCTGGATGGGTGGAAAACCTGGGGGCAGGGCGACCGCCATGCCCATGGCGTGGTACCCCTTGTCGACATAAACGGTCGAGCCGTTGATGCCACTGCTGAGCGGGGAACTCAGGAATGCCGCGGCCTGGCCGACTTCCATGGCCGTCAGCGCCTCGGCGACCGGCGTGTTGAGCTTGTAGTAGTCGACCAGCGCCTCGACGATGCCGATGGCGCTGGCGGCGCGCGAGGCGAGCGGTCCTGCGGAAATGGTATTGACGCGGATGCCGTACTTGCGCCCGGCCTCGAACGAGAGCGTGCGCGTGTCGGCCTCGAGCGCGGCCTTGGCCGACGACATGCCGCCGCCATAACCGGGAATCACCCGCTGGCTTGCGAGATACGTGAGCGAGAGCACGGAGCCGTCGGGGCGCATGTGCGGCCCCAGGCGTGCCAGCATTGCCACCAGGGAATAGGCCGAGACGCTGATGGCGGTGAGGTATCCGTTGCGGCTCGTGTCGAGCAGCTTCTTCTTGACCTCGGGGCCATTGGCCAGCGAATGCACGAGGATGTCGAGCGGCTTGTCGCCGAAATCGGCCACCAGCCGGTTGGCCATGCCGTCGATGGAGAAGTCGCCGTTTTCCTTGTACCGCTTGTTCTCTCGGATATCGGCGGGAGCGTCGGCCAGCGTGTCGTACGCGGCATCGAGCGGGTAGATGCGCTCGAACTCCAGCAGCGACCCGTCGGGCATGCGCCGCGACTCGTCCATCTTGCCGCGCTCGAGCAGCGTGAGGAAGATGTTGAGGGCGGGGGGCCAGGTGGCCACGCACACGGTGGCCCCGGCCTCGGCGAGCGACTTGGCGATGGCAAAGCCAAAGCCGTGGTCGTCGGCAACACCGGCGACGAGGGCACGCTTGCCGCAAAGATCGATGTTCAGCATGACAGGAACAGTAGGCTTCCACCGCGACGGGGCAAGGGGCCGACGCCTTCCTTGACGGCCCTCCATGGCCCAGCTTCCGGCAGGATGACGAAACCGCTTCAACCCCCCAAGCCCCCCGACGGTTCCGCGCCCGGCGGCTCGGCGGCTGCCAGCTTTGCGCGCGGGCTCTGGCGCGTGGCGGCCGCCGACGTGTCGTACGGCAACAAGCCGGTATTGCTGCGCGATGGGGCGGCCGCATTCGAGGCGATGCTGGGGGCGATCTCGGCGGCACGGCACACGATAGACTTCGAGTGCTACATCTTCCGCGGCGGCGACGAGGTCGGGCAGCGGTTCGTGCAGGCCATGCTCGAGGCAGCCGGGCGCGGGGTGCGCGTGCGCCTGCTGGTCGACTGGGTTGGCGGCCGCGGGACGCCCCGCCGCGTCTTCAAGGCCCTGCGCACGGGCGGGGTGGACGTGCGGATCTTCAGCCGGCCCGGATTCCATGCGTGGTTCGGCCTCCTCCCCCGCGATCATCGCAAGGTGCTGACGGTGGACGGCAAGCTGGGCATCACCGGGGGAATCGGCATCGGGCAGGAGTGGCGCCTCGGATCGGTGGGCCCCAAGCGCACGCCGTGGCGCGACACGGCGGTGCTCATTCACGGCCCGGCCGCGCAGGCCATGGAGCGCGCCTTCGACGGCATGTGGCTGCGCGCGGTCGGCGCGGGGCCGACCCGCTGGGAGTCACGCCGGATGGTTCGCGCCGCCCGCAACTCGTGGATCGACTTCACCGACGCACCGCCAGCCCTCGTCGGCATCGTGGAAGGGGAGCCCGGGCGATTCCGTGTATCGCGCGCGATCGAGATGCAGGCGGCGTCGGCCCGGAAGAGCCTGTGGATCGCGACGGCGTACTTCATCCCGGCGCTTGGCGTGATGGAATCGCTGAAGGGCGCGGCGCGCGACGGCGTGGACGTGCGCGTGCTCGTGCCGGGGCGCAACGATCATCCGTGGGTGAACAGCTACACGCGCAGCTACTACAAGTCGCTGCTCCGCAACGGCGTGCGCATCTGGGAGTGGCAGGGCGAGATGATGCATGCGAAGTCGAGCGTGATGGACGGCATCGTCACGCGCATCGGCAGCACCGACTTCAACCCGCTGGGCGCGGCCATCAATTACGAGCTCGACGCGATCATCGGCGACCGGGATTTCGGTGCGGCCGCCGAGGCGATGTTCCTGACCGACCTCGAACAGTCGACGGAAGTGAAGGCGAAGCGCGCGCGGTAGGCCGCCGTCCGCCGTCCCTCAACCGCCGTGGCGGGCGCCTTGGCTGGCGCCCTGGCTGGCAACGCGCGCACACTCCGCCAGCACGGCCGCACCCACGAACAGCGCCTCTTCCGCCGCATGGAAGCGCGGCGAATGAGCGGCGGTGAATTCGCCGCCGGGCTCGCGCGCGCCGATGCGCATGAAGCAGCCCGGGATCTTCTCCAGGTAGAACGCAAAGTCCTCGCCGCCCATGTTGGTGGTGCCGAACGGCACGACGGCGTCGGCGCCGAGCACGCGCGTAGCGGCCTCGACCGCCCACGCCGCGCCGTCGGGCGAATTGACGACGGGTGGCGTGCGATCGCCCCACTCGACGATGGCCTGGAGGCGATAGGCGTTGGCAACGGAGAAGGCGAGCCGGTCCACCTCGCCCACGATGAGGTCGCGCGCCGCCGCCGTGGTGGAGCGCACGGTGCCGCGCAGCGTGGCCGCCTCGGGAATGATGTTCGGCGCAGAGCCGGCGCTGACCATGCCGACCGTGACGACCCCCGGCTGCGCCGGATCGAGGCGGCGCGAGATGATGGTCTGAAAGGCGGTGACGAGCGCGGCGAGGCCGACGACCGGATCAGCCGATTCGTGCGGACGGGCGCCGTGCGCGCCGGCGCCGGTGAGCGTGATCGTGAACGTATCGGTGCTTGCCGCGAGCGGCCCCGGCTGGGCCACCACCTGCCCGACGGCAAAACGCCGGTCGACATGCCCGCCGAAGATGGCGCGCACGCCATCCAGCGCACCGCTGGCGAGCACCGCGGCGGCTCCCTGTCCCACCTCTTCCGCCGGCTGCAGGATGACGAGCACGTCGCCATCCGCCGGCTGGCGATGCAGCAGCAGCGCGGCGCCGACGGCCCAGGCCGCGTGCACGTCGTGGCCGCACGCATGCATCACGCCGTCGTTGGTGGAAGCGCACGGCAGGTCTGTTGCCTCCTGAATTGGCAGCGCATCGATGTCGCCGCGCAGCGCGATCACGGGGGCGCTGGGCACCCGCCCCGGGATGCGCGCCACCAGCCCGGTGGTCGCGATGCGCCGGACGTCGGCAATGCCGGCCGCGCGCAGCTCCCGCTCGAGGACGTCCTGCGTGCGCGTCTCCTGCCACGACAGCTCGGGATGCGCGTGCAGGTCGCGCCGCAGGGCGACGAGCCGCGCGGCCTCGTCGTCAGTGAACAGCGCGCGCACCCGCGCGGGCAGGAGGCTGCTCACGCCTGCGGGCGCAGCACGGCGCGGCGCACCGTGATGTCCTCGATGAGCTGCAGGTCGATGTCGACGCCCAGGCCGGCGCGCGCGAGCGGCACGTCCATCATGCCGTCCGCCGACATCCTCCACTCGGGGGAGACGATGTCCTGCTCCCAATAGCGGCGGCTCGGCGAGAGGTCGCCGGGGAGCGTGAAGTTGGAGAGCGACGCGAGCGCGACGTTGTACGCGCGGCCAATGCCGCTCTCGAGCATGCCGCCGCACCAGACGGGCACGCGCTTCTGCTCGCAGTAGTCGTGGATGGCGAGCGACGAGGCGAACCCGCCGACGCGCCCAGGCTTGATGTTGATGATGCGTCCCGCGCCGAGCGTGACCATGTCCTGCGCCCGCTCGAGGGACGTGATGGATTCATCCAGGCAGATGGCCGTCTTCAACCGGCGCTGCAGCTCGGCGTGCCGGACGATGTCGTCGTGCGCGAGGGGCTGCTCGATCATCATGAGGTCGAGGTCGTCCAGCTGGGCGAGCGTGGCGGCGTCGTCGAGCGTGTAGGCGTTGTTGGCGTCGGCCATCAGCTCGGCGTTGGGCAGCGCCAGCCGTGCCGCGCGCACGAACTCGATGTCGCGCCCCGGCTCGATCTTGATCTTCACCTTCCGGTAGCCCTCAGCGATCGCGGCCGTCGCCTTGTCGGCGAGGGCGCCGGGCGACGCCTGGATGCCGAGCGAGATGCCGACGGGAATCTTCTTGCGCACGCCGCCGATGAACTTGGCGAGCGGCAGGCCCGCCTGCGTGGCGGCGACGCCCCAGATGCCCATCTCCAGGGCTGCCTTGGCCATCTGGTGCCCGCGAAAGTCGCGCTCCAGCGCGGCGTGCACGTCGCCGGGGGCATCGAAGGCGACGCCGAGCACGCGGGGTGCGACGTAGGCCTCGATGGCCAGCCACGCCGTGTCGATGGTCTCGGAGGAATAGTTGGGCGACTCGCCGGCCACGCACTCGCTCCAGCAGGCCGCGCCCGTCGCGTCGCGCAGCTCCAGGAGCATGATGCGGCGCTCGGTGACGGCGCCCGAGGAAATCTTGAACGGCTCCTTGAGGGCGAGCCGGATTTCACGCAGGACGATCTGGTCGACGCAAATCATGGGGACGGGCTCGAAAGGAGATACGCGCCATCACCGGCCGGCGCGGCATGGAATGAGCTGATTTGGTAGCCAAGTGCGAAATAATGCGCGAACGCCCGCGCCGAGTGCGCGCGATACGCGGCGGCGGCGGCGGGATCGTCGCCGAGCAGCGCGGGGAAGTCGCGCGGGATGCCGACGCGCACCCGGGGAGCATCGGGCCAGGCGGCCGGGGGCGGGGCGTCCGGGCCGCCGGCCACCAGTGGCGCCGCCGGCAGCATGGGCGCATCGGCCGCCTGCCGCGCCAGCCGGTGCGCGATGCGGGCGTCGTCGAGGTCCCACGCGGCCACGAACCGGTCCGTGGGAAGCGGCCCCATCTGCGTGCTGTCGGTGACACCATACATGTTGGCGACGAACTCGTCGATGCGCGCGCCCAACTTGTTGAGGTTCAGGTGCGCATTGCGCGACACGAGCGGGTCGAACGTCCAGTAGATGACCTTCACGCCGAGGGCCTGGCACTTGGCGCGCTGGTAGTCCTTGAGCCGGGTGCCGAGACTCGATCCGCGCAGCTCAGGGACGACGGCGAGCATGTCGCTCCAGTGCGCCAGTTCGCCGTGACGGATGCCGGTGAGGCCGAAGACGAAGCCGACGAGCCGGCCGTCGGGCGTGAAGGCGCCGGCCGTGACGCCGCCGACCTTCGGGCCGACCTGCAGGATGGCGGCCGGTACGCGCTCACTGAAGCCAACGCCCCAGGTGGCCTCCTGCAGTTCCACGCAGCGCGTCCGGTCGTCGTGCGACACGAGATCGCGGATCACCAGGTCGGGACTCTGCGCGGCGGGGGTCGGCTCCATATCCTTAATCTGATGCCGAATCTCCTCATTCACCAACGCCGGCGCGTTTTCGCGTGCCTGGCCGGCGCGCTGCTGGCAGTGCCACTGGCGGCCTCGCTGGCACTGCCGGGCGCGCTCGACGCCCAACAGGCCCTGGCGCCGCCCCCGGCGCCCCGCCCGATCGTGACCTGGCACGACGTGCGGCTGCTCGGCGCGTTCACGCTCGTCGCCGGCGCCGTCATGCCCGCCGATCGCGAGATGCAGCGCGAGATGCAGCGCGACTGGGTGCAGCATTCGCCGCTCCTGTCGCACACGGCCGACGTCTTCAATGCGTACGGGAGTCCGGGGGTCTTTGCCGGTTCTGCGGCCTTGTACGCGGCGGGTTGGGCGGCGGGCCGGCCCGACCTGTCGCGCCTGGGACTGCGGGCCGGCGAGGCCATCATGCTGAGCGGCATCGTCACCGGAGGGCTCAAGGGGATTGCGGGGCGCGCGCGGCCGTACGCGAGCCCGCAGGACCCTGGCAACTGGTCGGCGTTCGGCGGCATGCACGACGCGGCGCGCCAGTCGTTTCCGTCGGGGCACGTGACGGCGGTGTTCGCCTTCGCCACGGCGATGGACTACGAGCTGCGTGCGTCGCACCCCGCGGTGGCGCACTGGGCCTCGCCCGCGATGTACGGGGCGGCGGCGCTCACGGGCTTTGCGCGCATGCACGCCGACAAGCACTGGGCGAGCGACGTGGTGATGGGCGCCGGCATTGGGCTGGTGAGCGGGCTCATCGTCTCGCGCTTCCACGCCGACCGGCCGAACCACTGGATCGACCGCCACCTGCTCCCCCACGCGCGCCAATGAGCACCAACGGCATCGTCATC
>Ga0302322_100004220_pt1 | contig 12450 bp, 13 predicted proteins | sample Fen_T0_2_FD_203757 | JGI IMG/M metagenome (GOLD analysis project Ga0302322, IMG submission 203757) | Peat permafrost microbial communities from Stordalen Mire near Abisko, Sweden - Fen_T0_2 | ecosystem: Environmental > Terrestrial > Soil > Wetlands > Permafrost | place: Sweden: Abisko...
CTCTTTCGCTTACCGAAGTAAGCCGCTTCACTCTTCAGAATCATCTGACTAGTGTAAGCATCAGGTCTATCTTTATGCTTCCTCCCAAAGCCTCAACATGTCTCCATGTCTCCACTCCAGGATTCCACCTAACCCAATGCCCACACCTTAAGGCTGTAAGCAAGTTTTTAAAGAACTGGTTGCGGGGGTAGGATTTGAACCTACGACCTCCGGGTTATGAGCCCGACGAGCTACCAAGCTGCTCTACCCCGCGACTGAGAAGCGGAACTATACAGTCCATGCTTGGGTGCGTCAACACCAACCACTCTCCAACAATGAGCCCCAGCACTCCGATTCAGTTCAATTTGGCCCGCCTGCCGCACATCGAGTTCGGCGCGGGGGCAATAAGCAAACTTCCGGCACTATGCACCACACACGGCAGGCACGTACTGCTCGTGACAGGGGCACATTCATTCCCGGACGGAAGGCATGGGTCGCACCTCGTCGACGGACTCCAACAGGCCGGCGTGTCATGGCAATCGATCCGGGTGGCAGGCGAACCCACTCCGTCCATGATCGATGAGGCAGTACGCGCACATCGCAACGAGGGGATCGACTGCGTGGTCGGCATCGGAGGCGGCAGCGCCCTGGATGCGGCCAAGTCCATTGCCGGGCTGCTCAGGCCCGGCAACTCGGTCATGGAACATCTCGAAGGCGTCGGGCCTGAACTGCCGTATCGCGGGCCGACCACACCCTTCATCGCCGTACCTACCACCGCCGGCACCGGCTCCGAGGCCACGAAGAACGCCGTGCTCTCGACGCACGGCCCGGACGGCTTCAAGAAATCTTTTCGCGACGAAAGGCTGGTGGCGGAATACGCCCTTATCGACCCCGATCTGCTCGCAACCTGCCCCTCCGGGGTTCTGGCTGCAAACGGCATGGATGCCTTTACCCAATTGCTGGAATCCTACGTATCAAGCAAGGCCAACGACTTCAGCGATGCACTGGCCCTATCCGGCATCGAACGGGTGCGAAGCGCCTTGCTGCCCTGGTACGAGGGCGCGGGAGAACCGGCACGGCACCGGGCGAACATGGCCTATGCTGCACTGCTGTCCGGGATCACGCTGGCCAACGTCGGTCTGGGATCGGTGCATGGACTGGCCTCGCCGCTCGGCGCCTTCTTTCCCATACCGCATGGCGTGGTATGCGGTACCCTGGTCGCCGAGGCGACACGGATCAATATCGAAGCCATGAAGGCGAGGGAGCCGACCAACCCTGCATTGGCGAAATATGCGCATATCGGGCGCCGGCTCTCAGGCCAAGCGCTGGACGATGACGAGGCCCTGCCAGTCCTTGTGGCGACTCTTCAAGACTGGACTCGGCGCCTGAATCTAGCCGGGTTGGATCGTTACGGGGTAAGCGCCGCAGATGTGGAAAGAATCGTCGCCGGCAGTCGCGGTTCCAGCATGAAGACCAATCCGATAGTACTGACCGACTGGGAAGTTGCCGCTATCGTCCAAGCACGGCTCTAGTCGTCGTCCGCGCCGCCCACCACCCGGTGCACGATCTCGGCGGGAAATCCTCGGCTGGCGAGGAAACGCATCTGCTTCGCCCGCACTGCCGCATCGCGCGGCAGTGCGCCGAACTTCTTGAGCCATACGGCGCGCGCCGCTTCCAGGTCATGTGATCGCGCCTCGCTGATCACCGCGCCGATCACCTCCTCCGGCACGCCCTTGTCGCGGAGGTCAGCCTTGACACGCAGGCTGCCGTGACGACCGGCACGTGCATGAGCGAGGGTTTCTGCAAAACGTGCATTCGAGAGCAGGCCTTCATGCTCCAGCGCGTCTAGCAGCATACCGACTTGTTCTTCGGACTCGGCATGCGCCGCCAGTTTACGGCCCAGTTCGACCCGGCTGTGTTCGCGCCGGGCCAACAGATTCAGCGCACGTTCGCGCAGGGTCATCCGGTCGCCACGGTGGCGCCCTTCACGCCCAGTTTCTCGCGGATCTGCGCCTCGATCTCGATGGCGACATCGGCGTGTTCCTTGAGGTACTCGCGGGCGTTGTCCTTGCCTTGGCCGATCTTCTCGCCCTGATAGGCATACCAGGCGCCGGACTTGTCGACGAACTTGTGGATCACGCCCAACTCGATGATCTCGCCTTCGCGCGAGATGCCCTCGCCATAGAGAATGTCGAAGATGGCCTCCTTGAAGGGCGGCGCCACCTTGTTCTTGACCACCTTGACGCGGGTTTCCGAGCCGATCACCTCGTCGCCCTTCTTGATCGCGCCGATGCGGCGGATATCCAGGCGCACCGAGGCGTAGAACTTGAGCGCGTTGCCGCCGGTGGTGGTCTCCGGGCTGCCGAACATGACGCCGATCTTCATGCGGATCTGGTTGATGAAGATCACCAGCGTGTTGGTGCGTTTGATGGTGGCAGTGAGCTTGCGCAACGCCTGGCTCATCAGCCGCGCCTGCAGGCCGACGTGCGAGTCGCCCATCTCGCCCTCGATCTCGGCCTTGGGCGTCAATGCCGCCACCGAGTCGATGACGATCACGTCGACGGCGCTGGAACGCACCAGCATGTCGGCGATCTCCAGGGCCTGCTCGCCGGTGTCGGGCTGGGAGATGAGCAACTCGGGCACGTTCACGCCCAGCTTCTGGGCATATTGCGGGTCGAGGGCATGCTCCGCGTCGATGAACGCGGCGGTGCCGCCCAGTTTCTGCATCTCGGCGATGACCTGCAAGGTCAGCGTGGTCTTGCCTGACGACTCCGGGCCGTAAATCTCGACCACCCGCCCACGCGGCAGACCACCTATGCCCAGGGCCAGATCGAGACCCAGCGAACCGGTGGACACCACTGGCAGATCCTCGGCGATGCTGCCATCGCTCATCTTCATGATCGAGCCCTTGCCGAACTGTTTTTCGATCTGGGCGAGGGCGGCGGCCAGGGCCTTGGCCTTGTTGTCATCCATGGTGTTTTCCTCCGAAAAAGTGGCCGGGATTATCGCACGCGCTCGATCATCCGCTTGAGTGCATGCAAGACAGACTGGGCGCGGATCGCATGACGATCGCCGTCAAAAATAACGCGCTCGACCTGGGTTCCTTGATCCGCGGTGGTCCAGGCAAAACAGACTGTGCCAACCGGTTTGCCGCTCGTGCCACCGGTCGGGCCGGCAACGCCCGTAATCGCAATGGCGGCATGGGCGTGGCTATGGAGGAGTACGCCGTCCGACATTTCGCGCGCGGTCTCCAGGCTCACAGCCCCATGTTGCTCCAGCGTAGCGGCCCGAACCCCCAGCATCTCCTGCTTGGACGCGTTGCTGTAGGTCACGAACCCACGCTCGAACCAGGCGGAAGCGCCGGGGATCTCGGTGATTGCCTGCGCCAACCAGCCACCGGTGCATGACTCGGTACTGGCCAGCATCCAGCCGCGCGCAACGAGCGCCTGCCCGAGTTCATTCGCGGCCTCCTGCAGTTGTGCCTCAGTTGGAAACATCGTCCGCCGTGCGCTGCTTACCAGCGTATACCCAGCTTGGTGGACAGGGTGTCGTTGCCCCCGGTGCGATCATATTCGAAGGCCAGGTTACCGATCCCCAGGTTGATATTTACGCCCGCGAAGGCCTTGGTCTCCGTCTGGTTCACAGAGTGCAGCGGGAACGACGCCGGCAGGTTTGGCTTGGCCGAGCCCCACACCTCGCCAATGCCGATATAGGGAGTCAATCCGATAAAACCTTTCGACACCGAGACATCCAGACTCCTGGTACTGAAATCGAGCTGGTCGACACCGTTCAGCCGGGTATAGGCGCCGCGCACGGCCAAGGCCGGGGTCAACGCGCCACCTTCCAGGATTGCGTATTTCAGCTCGCCGCCCCAGCAGCTTATATTGGAGCCCGGCACCTTGATGTAAGAACCCCCTATGTCGATGCCAAACGGCAGTCCCTTCACAAAGGACAGCTTGGGTACCGGCATGTACTTCAGGTCAGTGCCGGTGGCCTTGTTCCACAGATCGCTTTCCCGCATCCGCACCCCCGACAGGGCAACACCCAGATCGAATCCGGTGACACCCAGCGAAGCGGCCGGGGCGATCGGCTTGTAGCTGAGTCCCGCGGTCAGATCCTTTGAAAGTCGATTGAATTCATCCTGACTCAGGTTTTGCAACTGGTCTATGTTCGCGGCGTGAGCGCTGCTCACCGTAGCGGCCAGGATGGCAAACAGGATTGGCATTGCACGCATAACTTTCTCCTCGGTTTGAGCAGGGCGACTAAAAAAGCTTACCCGATTAGTCCCGATCGACGCACAGCCAACAGAATAATGACCACATAACCCGCAGCCAGCAGGTCATCGAGCATCACGCCCAGACCACCCCTCACCCGTGCGTCCACCCAGCCGATCGGAAATGGCTTCCAGATATCGAACAGACGGAACAGGGCAAAGGCCAGGGCGTAGCCGACCAGCGACGCAGGCGCGAATGGCAGGACCAGCAGGAAGGCGGCGATCTCGTCCCAGACGATAGCGCCATGATCCGGCACACCCAGCACCCGACCCGAGACATCGCAGATCCACACCCCGACGACCACGAACAGCAGCACCCAGGCCCAGTAGAAGCTTGCACCCTGAAGCAGCCAATAGACCGGAAACGCGGCCAGCGTCCCGAACGTACCCGGCGCCTTGGGCGCCAGTCCGGAGCCGAAGCCCAAGGCAAAAAAATGGGCCGGATGGGCGAGCAGGAAGCGACGGTCCGGCTGCATCAACTTGCACGTCGCGAAGCGATGCTCAAAGCTCCCCTCCCCTTCTGGGGGAGGGGTTGGAGGTGAGGGAAACGTGCATAGCCCGAAGCGTCAATGCACAACGGAAGCTTCATGCCCATCAGTTCATGTTGAAAGCCACAAAGGCGATCTCGTCGCCCGGTTTGATCGCCGTATCAGGTTCGGCAAACTGCTTGTTGACCGTAATCTTGATCTGCGCCGGCGGCTTGGCGAACACCAGCGTCCAGTTCTCACCGCGCCGCGCCAGATGGGCCATAAGTCCCTTGATGTCCTTGATGGTCAGCGGCAGGAACATGACCTCGCTGTCGCGGTTGAGCAGCTCGACCAGATGGCCGAAGTAAAGCAAGGTGATCTGTTGGCTCATGACGAACTCCAATGTCTTAGGCCGCGATTCTAAGCCAGCACTCCGGCCACTCTGCCGCGCAGCACCGGCAGCAAATCACACTCGAACCAGGGGTTGCGCTTGAGCCAGAGCTGGTTGCGCGGGCTGGGATGCGGCAGGGGGATGAACGCCGGCAGGTACTCGCGCCAGGCCGCCACCGTGGCGGTGAGCGAGTCCTTACGTTTCGGCCCCAGGTAATAGCCTTGGGCGTATTGGCCGATCAGCAGGGTGAGACGGATATCGGGCAACTCGGCCAGCAGACACGGATGCCACAGGGGCGCGCATTCCGGTCGCGGCGGCAGGTCGCCGCCCTTGCCGCTGCCGGGAAAGCACAGCCCGGTAGGGATGATGGCGATGCGCGACTCGTCGTAGAACTGTTCCGGGTCCATGACCAGCCACTCCCGCAGCCGGTCGCCGGACGGGTCGTTCCAGGGGATGCCGGTCGCATGCACCTTGCGCCCCGGCGCCTGGCCGACGATCAGCAGCCGGGCAGTGACAGCGGCGCGCAGCACCGGCCGCGGTTCTAGGTGCGCGGCGCAGATGGTGCAGGCGCGCACCTCGGTGAGAAGTTCGTCCAGATGGTCCATGCCACAACCCTTGACTCAATCTCCCAAGATCAACCGGTAACCCACGCCGGCCTCGGTCTGCAGATGCCGGGGCATGGCCGGATTGGCCTCCAGCTTGCGCCGCAGGCCGGCCATGTAGACGCGCAGGTAGTGCGTGTCCTCGCCATGGCTAGGGCCCCAGACCTCGCGCAGCAATTGCCGGTGGGTTAGCACCCTGCCGGCATGGGCGATGAGCACGGTAAGCAGGCGATACTCGATGGGCGTGAGATGGACCACCTCACCGGCGCAGGTCACCTGGCGTCGGCTCAGATCCACCTGCACCTCGCCGAAGCCGACTCGCGGCTCGTCGCCAGTACCGGGCCGCATCCGTCGCAGCAGCGCACGAGTGCGCGCTTGCAACTCGGCGACACCGAAGGGCTTGGTCAGATAGTCGTCGGCGCCCGCGTCCAGAGCCGTCACCTTGTCGGTCTCGCCGACGCGGGCGGACAGGATCAGGATCGGCATCGCCGACCAACCGCGGATGTCCCGAATCAGATCGACGCCATCCCTATCCGGTAGGCCCAAATCGAGAATGAGCAGATCGGGTTTGCGCGTGCCCGCCTCCACCAGGCCGCGCTCACCACAGTCAGCCTCGAACACGGTACAACCCTCGGCCTCCAGGGCGGTGCGGACGAAACGCCGGATCTGCGGTTCGTCCTCGACGATCACCACGGTCGGTGCGAGTGGTCTGGATTCGTCCATCAAGCCTCCACGGGGATGGTCGGTGGCACACCGGCCGGCAGGGAGATGATGAAGCGCGCACCGCCCTGCGGCCGATTCTCCGCCCGCACCGTGCCCTTGTGGGCCTGAACGATGGCGCGGACGATGGACAGCCCCAAGCCGACCCCGGCGACCGACGATTCGTCATGGCCGCGGGTGAACTTCTCGAACAGTCGGTCCTCTTTTCCGGGTGGCAGACCAGGGCCGTTATCAGCGATGCTGATGCTGACCCGGTCGCCCTCGACCTGGGCGGCGATCTCGATGCGGCTGCCCGGTGGGGTGTACTTGACGGCATTCTCCAGCAGGTTGCAGAACACCCGCTCCATCAGCACCGAGTCGAATTCCAGCAGCGGCAGATCGGCCGGCAGGTCCACTTGAATGGTATGCCTGGCGAGCGGTCCGGACAGGGCCAGCAGGGCCGAACCGACGACCTCCTCCAGCGGCTGCCATTCACGCCGGAGTTGCACGCTGCCTTCCTGCAGACGGGCCATGTCGAGCAGGTTGCCGACCAGGGTATTGGTACGCAACGCTTCGGCCCGGATCGCCTGCGCGATCTCGGCCTGTGGGCCGGGGAGTGGCGGCCCTGCCAGAGGCAGGGAATCGGCCAACCCGGCCAGTATCGTCAACGGTGTGCGCAGGTCGTGGGACAGGGCGGAGAGTAGACCGTTGCGTAGCCGCTCCGACTCCATACGCACCAAGGCGTCCTGGGCCACCTCGACGTAATGCACCCGCTCCAGGGCCAGTGCGATCTGGCCGGCCAGGGACTCCAGCAGACGGGTCTGCTCGGGCAGGAACAGCAGCCGCTTCTGGGTGGGCAGCAGGGCCAGCACGCCGCGCGTGCGCATTGGCGCCTTCAGCGGCAGGTAGTGCATGGGTGCGCCGGCCAGGCTCTGGGTGCCCATGCCGGCGGGCTGCTGGTGGTCGTAGACCCACTGGGCGATGGCCAGGTCGAGCGGCAGCGGCGCGGTCGCGGTAAGCGGCGGCTGGATCTTCTCCCGCAGGTCCGGCACCAGGATGCGGGCCTTGGCCTGGAACAGGCCCTCCAGGTGGCTGCGGGCCGCCTCGACGATCTGTTCCACCTGCAAGGCGCCGGCCAGTTCCCGACCCAGCTCGTTGAGGGCACGGGTACGGCGTTCACGGTAGAGGGCGATGCGAGCCTGATAGCGCAAATTGGCAGCCAGCGTGCTGATGGTCAGCGCCACCGCCAGCATAATCAGGAAGGTCAGCAGATAGCGCGTATCGGCAACGGTGAATGACAGCCGTGGCGGGACATAGAAGAAATCAAACGCCAGTACCGACAACACCGAGCCGAGGATGGATGGTCCACGCCCGAATTTCGCCGCCAGCCAGACGACGCCGACCAGATAGAACATGATCAGGTTGGCCAGATCGAAATGATGCGCCAGGGGATGGGCCAGCAGAGTGGTCAGGGCGCAGATCCCGATCGCCCAGGCGTAGCCAACCCGATTGCGCCCGCTCGACGGCTCCATTTCCGGATCGAGCGGCATGCTGACACGCGCATCGGTCGGCGGCGCCTCCGCCTCGTGCGCCACCACATACACATCCATGTCCCCGGCCAGGGCCGACAGGCGATCCGACAAGGCCGCGCGCAACAGGCGCGACAGCCCGGTACGCAGGCTCTTGCCCACCACCAGCTTGGAAACGTTGCGGCTACGGGCATAGGCCAACAGGGTAGGGGCGTCCTCCTGGCCGGACAGGGTGGCGGTGTCCGCGCCCAGTTCGCGCGCCAGGGCCAGGGTCTTGAGGATCTGGTCGCGATTGGCATCGGACAGACGCTGCAGACGCGGCGTCTCGACATAGGCGGCGATCCATTCGGCCCGCAGACTGGCCGCCAACCGGGCGGCGGCGCGTACCAGCCGGTCGCCGCCGGCACCGGGACCGACGCAGACCAACAGACGTTCCTTGGCCTGCCAGACCGCGGCGATGGCCTGGTCGGTCCGGTATTCGCGCATCTGCGCGTCCACCCGGTCGGCGGTGCGACGCAGTGCCAGTTCGCGCAAGGCGATCAGGTTGCCCTTGCGGAAGAAGTTGCTGATAGCCCGTTGCGCCTGCTCGGGCAGATAGACCTTGCCCTCCTTCATTCGCTGCAGCAGCTCGTCCGGCGGCAGATCGACCAGGGCGACCTCGTCGGCCCGCTCGAACACCCGGTCGGGCAGGGTCTCGCGCACCTGGATGCCGGTGATGCCGCCGACGATGTCGTTGAGGCTCTCCAGATGCTGGACGTTGACCGTTGTCCAGACGTCGATGCCGGCAGCCAGCAATTCCTCCACGTCCTGCCAACGCTTCGGATGTCGCGAACCGGCCACATTGGAGTGTGCGAGTTCGTCGACCAGGATCAGTGCCGGCTTGCGCGCCAGAGCCGCATCCAGATCGAACTCGTGCAGCGTGCGGCCCTGATAAGGGACCTTGAGCGGCGCCAGCATCTCCAGACCGTCGAGCAGCTGCGCGGTCTCACTGCGGCCGTGAGTCTCCGCCACCCCCACCACCACCTCGACACCTTGACCACGCAAGGTACGTGCCGCGCTCAGCATGGCGTAGGTCTTGCCGACGCCGGGGCAGGCGCCAAAGAAGACCTTCAGCCTGCCCTGATGCGCACGTTCGGCCTCGGCCTCGATGCGGGCCAGCAGGGCATCGGGGTCGGGACGGCTGTCTTGGCTATTGATGGGCATGGGCTCAGTGTACTTTCAGTGCCTGTCCCGCACACACAGGCGTCATGCAATTGCTCGCGGATGATGCGGCGGCGTACCACCTCGCATGCGCAGGAACAACTCAACTGACGGCCCCAGGCCACCGACTGGCGGGCCGGTGTCACCGCATGCGTCTTGCCGCAGACCGGGCAAACATGGAGCGTTGCCGCTACCCCACCGTCATATGGCTCGTTCGGCATAGCGAGCAAGGTCCGGTGCGGCACAAACGGTCTGCGCGGAAACCAGGAACACCTCCCGGCCGTGGGGTGTGCCGACGGCCAGGGCCAGGCCAAGGGCGGCTGTCCCGGCTGTGGCCACGGCCAGTCTCAATGGCGTCCGCCAGTCGACCAGGTAACAGAGCAGGGCGGTGGTGCCGAGGGGGCTGGCCGGGAAGCTGCCGTGTGCGATCTCCCGGCCACCGGCGCGCGCCGCCACCCGGATGTCTTCCCCCACCAGGGCAATGCCGATGCATACCTTGTCATCAAGTGTGCGGGGCTCCTCTTCGTGCTGAATGATGCTCATGTCATCTCCTGTCGTTGCGGTGAGAGTCAGCCTGGTGGGCGCCACATCAAAACGTCGTAAAGATTGGACACCGGATCGTTAAGATTCACTAAGGAAGCTCATACGACAGGAGGTCGGAATGTGGTTGTATGCTGCGGTTTCATTGGCTTGATTTCCTCTCGTGTTTCGGGGTGTCCTTGGCAGCCAGGTGGTTCACGATCACCCAAGCGATGATCATGGGTAGCGCCATGCATACGAGGGCCATCAGGATGTTCACGATCTCCATGGGAAGTCAGGGCTTGGCCAGACGGCCCAGGGCCAGGTTCAGGGTCAGCACGTTGACCCGAGGCTCGCCCAGAATGCCGAGCTGCCGGCCTTCGGTATGTTTCGTCACCATGGCGCGCACCGTGGCGACATCCAGACCGCGCAAGCGGGCGATACGCCCCGCTTGGTATTCAGCCGCCGCCGGACTGATGTGCGGGTCGAGGCCGCTGGCCGAGGCCGTGACCAGGTCCACAGGAATGGGAGCGTGGTTGTCCGGATCGGCCGCCTTGAGGGCGGCGATGCGCGCCTTGACCGCGTCGGCGAGGGCCGGATTCAGCGGACCCAGGTTGGAACCGCTCGACGAGCCGGCGTTGTAGGGCATCGGCGAGGTAGCGGAGGCGCGACTCCAGAAGTACTTTGGATCGGAGAACGACTGACCGATGAGTTCTGAACCGATGACCTTTCCGCCCTGTTCGATCAGGCTGCCGTTGGCCTGATGCGGGAACAGGATCTGGGCCAGGCCGGTGACCACGGCCGGGTAGAGGACGCCGGTGATGACGCTAAGCAGGATCAACAACAGTAATGCGGGTTTGAGTTCTTTGAGCATGATGATTCCTTACGCCAGGTTGAGACCAACCAGCAGCAGGTCGATGGCCTTGATACCGATGAAGGGCGCGATCAGTCCGCCGACGCCATAGACCCAGATGTTCCGCTGCAGGATCGCCGCCGCGCCCAGCGGCCGGTACTTGACACCCTTCAGGGCGAGCGGGATCAGGGCGACGATGATCAGCGCGTTGAAGATCACCGCCGCCAGGATCGCCGACCCGGGCGTGGCCAGGCCCATGACGTTGAGCGCGCCCAAGGCCGGATAGGTGGTGGCGAAGGCGGCCGGGATGATGGCGAAGTACTTGGCGACGTCGTTGGCGATGGAGAAGGTGGTGAGCGAGCCGCGCGTCATCAGCATCTGCTTGCCGGTCTCCACCACCTCGATCAACTTGGTCGGGTTGGAGTCCAGATCGACCATGTTGCCGGCCTCCTTGGCGGCCTGGGTGCCAGTGTTCATGGCCACCGCCACGTCGGCTTGGGCCAGTGCCGGGGCGTCGTTGGTGCCGTCGCCGGTCATGGCCACCAGCCGGCCCTCGGTTTGGTACTCGCGGATCAACTTCAGTTTGGCCTCCGGCGTGGCCTCGGCGAGAAAGTCGTCGACCCCCGCCTCGGCGGCGATGGCGGCGGCGGTCAGGCGGTTGTCGCCGGTGATCATCACCGTCTTGATGCCCATGCGGCGCAGTTCGGCGAAACGTTCCTTGATGCCGCCCTTGACGATGTCCTTGAGTTCGATGGCGCCGAGCACGTGGTTGCCATCGGTCACCACCAGGGGCGTGGCGCCACGCCGGGCGATGTCGCCGACGGCATCCTCGACGGCCTGTGGCCACAGCCCGCTCAGCGTCTCGACATGACGCCGGACGGCGTCGGCGGCGCCCTTGCGGATACTGCGCCCCTGCCAGTCGATGCCGCTCATGCGCGTCTGGGCGGAGAAATGCACGAAGCTGGCACCCTCTGCATGGATGTCGCCACCCCTCTGATGCAGGCTCGCCTTGGCCAGGGTGACGATGGAACGACCCTCCGGCGTCTCGTCGGCGAGCGAGGCCAGCAACGCCGCCTCGGCCAGGTCATGGTCGTTCACGCCGGGGGCGGCGACGAAGGCCACCGCCTGACGATTGCCCAGGGTGATGGTGCCGGTCTTGTCGAGCAGCAGCACATCGACGTCGCCGGCCGCCTCGACCGCCTTGCCCGAGGTGGCGATGACGTTGCGTTCCAGCATGCGGCTCATGCCGGCGATGCCGATGGCCGACAGCAGGCCGCCGATGGTGGTCGGGATCAGGCAGACCAGCAGCGCCACCAGCACGGTGACCGAGACCGGTGAACCGCTGCCGGCGCTAGCCACGCTGAAGATCGAGAACGGCAACAGGGTCGCGGTGGCCTTGAGAAAGGCCAGGGTCAGGCCCACCAGCAGGATGGTGAGGGCGATCTCGTTGGGCGTCTTCTGGCGCTTGGCGGCCTCCACCATGTTGATCATGCGGTCGAGAAAGGTCTCGCCCGGGTTGACGGTGACGCGCACTACCAGCCAGTCGGACAGCACCCGTGTGCCGCCGGTGACGGCGCTGAAGTCGCCGCCGGATTCGCGGATCACCGGCGCCGATTCGCCGGTGATGGCCGACTCGTCCACCGACGCCACGCCTTCGATGACCTCGCCGTCGGCCGGGATCATGTCGCCGGCCTCGACCAGCACCACGTCGCCGCGGCGCAGGTCTTCCGACGCAACGCTTTCCGACGCTGTGTCGCGCTGTGGCACCTTCAGTTTCTTCGCCCAGATCGTCTTGCGCAGGCCGCGCAGGGTCTCGGCCTGGGCCTTGCCACGGCCCTCCGCCAGGGCCTCGGCAAAATTGGCGAACAGTACCGTGAACCACAGCCACAGCGAGATGGCGAGGATGAAGCCCGGGGTTTCCACACCTCGGGCCTCGCC
>Ga0302322_100004221_pt1 | contig 12443 bp, 8 predicted proteins | sample Fen_T0_2_FD_203757 | JGI IMG/M metagenome (GOLD analysis project Ga0302322, IMG submission 203757) | Peat permafrost microbial communities from Stordalen Mire near Abisko, Sweden - Fen_T0_2 | ecosystem: Environmental > Terrestrial > Soil > Wetlands > Permafrost | place: Sweden: Abisko...
CGGCGTTTCCAAGCCCTGCAGTCGGCCGCGAACGGGACCGCCGCCACCAACGGGGTCGCCCTGTTGGGCAAGCTCGGGGCCGCCCCGGCCGATTTCGACCTGAACGGCCGGCTGGAAATATTCTCCGCCGCCGGGGTGATTGAACCGAACATCAACAAATTCGAGGAAGGCCGGGACTTTGCCCGCCGGCCGAAGGTGTTGTATAATCCAGGCCAGCATGACCTCGGGTCGGATTGGCTCACCGCCGAGATGCGGGTGAACGATCGCGCGAACGGGATGCCTGTCCTCACCGCGCGCGGTATCGCGGTGGCGGATTTCGACGGCGACGGCGACCTGGACGTGGTGATCGCGCAGAACAACGGCAGCCCCGTGCTCCTCCGCAACGACCAGCGCACCGGCCTGCCCTGGCTCAGGCTGCAGCTCATCGCCACCCGCAGCCAGCCCGAGGCCGGCGGCGCGCGGGTCGAGATGCACACGCCGCGCCGGGTTTTCACGCAGACCGTCGCCCCCGCCCTCGGCTTCATGGCGCAGTCGGAATCGGTGCTGACCTTCGGCCTCGGCGAGGACGCCCGCGTGCGGAAGGTCGTCATCCAGTGGCCCTCCGGCCAGACGCAGGAGCTGCATCCCGACGGACTGAACCGCACGCTGGACATCCGGGAACCCTGAGGCCCGTGCCCCGCGTCTGCAGCTGGCCCCGCCTGGGCGGCAATCCGCCCCTTGTCACAATTCTCTGCTCGCTCCGGACGGACTGACCGATTTTCCCTCGGTGTCAGTTTCAACCCGCTTTCAACCACGCATGAAAGTTACCTCCGCCCTCCTGGGCTTCCTTGGCCTTGGCTTCCTGCTCCGCGCCGCGCCGGTACCCGAGACCGTCGTGACCTACCACGTCGAACAAAACGTCACGCTGTCCGACGTCCCCTTCGGCTCGAAATCCGTCAAGTTCTGGATCTCCATCCCCGACAACGAGCGCTACCAGGACGTGCTCGACTTCAAAGTCGCCTCTGCTCCCGGCCGGTGGAGCGTCGTGCGCGACCCGGACCGCGGCAACCGCTTCATGCTGCTCGAGGCGGACAACCCCGTGGGGCCCACCCTCACCACCAAGGTCGAGTTCACGCTCCGCCGCCGCTCGGTGTTCACCGAGATTGATCCGACGAAAGCCGGCCCGATCACCGACTCGATCCGCACGCTCTACGCCGAGGAACTCCGGAAGGACGCCCCGCACATGGCGGTGACGCCTGACATCGCCCTGATGGCCGACAAGGCCGCGGGCAAGGAAACCAACGTCGCCCTCCAGGCAGCGCTCCTGCTGGGCGCCGTCGCCGACTACGCCGACCATTACTCCAAGGACCCGACCAAGCCGAATTGCGGCATTGGCGACGCCGGCGACTGCATGACCAACGCCGGGGGTTGCTGCACCGACATGCACTCCCTGTTCATTGCCCTGGCCCGCGCCCGCGGAATCCCCGCGCGGCTGCAGATGGGCTACCGCCTGAAGCCGGCCAACGACGGCAAGGAGGTCGATCCCGGCTATCGCTGCTGGGTCGAGTACTTCGTGCCGGGCTACGGCTGGATCTCGGCCGACGTGGTCGAGGCCGACGATCCCAAGGGTCTGGGCCGCGAGCGCTGGTTCACCGGGCTGACCGAGCGCCGCCTGTGGCTGAACGAGGGACGGGAATTCAACCTGGCCGGCCGGGCCGTCACCAGCCACCGCGTCAACACCATGATCATCGGCTACGCCGAGATCGACGGCGTCGAGGCCCGCGTGCTGCCCGACGGCGCCAAGAAGGCCCAGCTGTCCCGCACGGTAAAGTATACCGAGATCAAGCCCGCGGTCGACATGAAGGGTGCCACCGCCGGCAACTAAGACAGGCGGGCCGGAACGTGATTCCCGCCCGCCCGCTTTCATTCCCTTTCGCCCCAGGTTCAAGGGTGACCCCCGGGCGGTGCTCCTTCACCGCCCGGACTCGGCAACGAAGGGAGACAGCACGATGACCTCCTCCATGCGCTCCCGCTCCTTCAACTGCTCCTGGAAGTAGCCCGAGACCTGGCCCAGGGTATTGACGAGCTGACTCACCAGTTGGCGCTCCCGGTCCAGCGACCGGTCGCGATCCGTCGCCAGCAACGCGTTGAGATTCTCCATTATCTTGTATGCCTTGCGCGAGTCGTGCTCCTCGGCGTGGGCGACGAGGGCGTCGCGCAACCCGAGATATTCGCTGACGAGCAGCCGGCCCCGGCGGAGCCCGGCGCTGACGCCAGCCTCCTTGACCACGGGCACTTCCAAGCGGGTGGTATTGGTCACGGTCTTCCCGGCTTCGCGGTAGGACAGATCAAGGGTGGCCAGCGAAAGGCCGGGTGATCCCGGGGCAGCCGATGGTTCCGGGCGGTCCGGGGCGAAGGCGAGGTAGATCGCGCCCTTCCGCTTGCTGGGAAAGACGGTGCTGACGTGAAACCGGAGGCTGTGTTCATCCCAGGTGCACGCTTTCACAGGGATGCCATAAATCCCCGCGAGATGCAGGCCGGGGGCGGGCTGGACCTTCAGTTCCAGATCATAAGCGAGCTCAGTCACCATCAAGTCGAGCTCCTCGGAGAAGGTCTTCTCCATTTCCTTCGCGGTGGCGAAATAGAACTGGTTGCCGCCGTGGACCGTGCTGATGCGCGCGGCCAGCTCCGCATCAAACTGCTCCCCCACCCCGATGGTCGTCTGGCCGATGCCATCGCGCGCGCCGGCCTCCATGAGGCCCATGAATCCTTCCGGACTCGTGTCCCCGGTGTTGGGCTGCTCGTCGGTGAACTGCATCACCCGGGTCCGGCCGGGAAATCCTTTCCCGCTGCGGCGTGCGAGGTCGAAACCAACCTTCAGGCCCGCCTCCATGTTGGTCGAGCCGGCACTCTCAATGGCGTCGATCGCGGCGCCGATCACCTCGCGATTTCGCCGGGTCGTGCGCGTGGGTTCCAGGTGCACGTGGGAACGATCGCCATAGAGCACGATGGAGAGCTGGTCCGCGTCGCCCAGCTGTCGGAGCACATGGCGCAACGACCGTTTCACCAGGTCCAACGGCTCACCGCTCATCGAGCCGGACTTGTCGACCACCGCCACGAGGTTGAGCGGCTGCCGGTGCCAGGTCCACGCGTTGAGGCCCGAGGAAAGCCCGACCTGGGCCAGATAGCGCACCTCGGGTTTGGTCAGCAGCGTGGCCGGCATTGCCTCGGCGTTGAGCACCAGGAGCGACCGGCTCTTCTGGCGTCGGCGAAGCGGCAGGTCGTGCTCGCCGAACAACCCCTCGGCCGTGATCGTGTCGGGCTCCGGCAGGTCACCGCGATTGGCCGCCGCGCGGAAATACCGCGCATCCTGCGCCCCACCCACCGTCGCACCGAGACCGGCGCCGACGCAGAACGAGCTGAGCTGGAGCACATCCTCCATCTCCTTTTCCTTCCCTTTCTCTGCCGGGACGACAGTCGGGCCGGCCAGGCGCTGCCCGGCCAGGGTTTCGATGTGCACAAAGCCCATGGCTTCGAGGTCGTAGGCCACGACGGTGCCGGGAAACACCTGCATCAGGGTATCCTCGATCGGTTCGAGTTTTCGCTGCGGTCCGGCACCCGCCGGCTGGGCGGACACGGCCGGGAGGAACAGCAGGGGTAGCGCGATCAACAGGGCGGGGAGCGAACCCAGGAGGAATTTGGTTTTCATGGTTGGGAGGGGTTGAGGTTGGTTGCGTTCGACAGGGCTATTGCGCGGCGGGGATCTCGATGGTGCCGACAATCAGGTTGTCCTGCCGCTCGACCAGGCGCACGGTGAGGCGCTTTTCCTTTTCGTCGGGTGTGCCGAATCCGGTGATGAGGCGGACCTGCGCGGTCACCGGCCCGAGTTCCGTCTGCCGGCTGTCGCCATAGTAGTTGAGGTGCACGGTATACTTGCCCGGCCGGGGGTTCCGCAGCAGGAACTCCTCCGGGCCGTAGCCTTCCGTGAAATCCCGGGACAAGCGTCCGCCCTGGGCCGTGCGCGGATGGCTGAAGATCGCCCGTTCCCCCGCGGGATCATCCACCCAGAGGTCGATGTCGCAGGCATCGGCGTCCCACGTGAGAACCACGCGCAGTCCCGTCGGCAGGTTGCGCAGGAAGCGGGGGTCGATCGGCGAGAGGTCCAGCACCTGCCCGCAGCGGGCGATGATCGCATTCATCTCGCCCAGCACGATCGTCTCGATCTCGTCAAAGCGGGAGTTGTCCGAATCGGTCACCAGGCTCCAGAGCAGGTCGACCGCCCGCTGGGATTGCTGCAGCGCCGCACAGGCCAGGGCGAGGTCCCGCCGGCTCTGCGGCTCCTCGGGCCGCAGGACGAGCACCCGCTCGAACAGCGGCAGCGCGAGGGCCGCTTCGCCGGCATCCATCAGCCGGTGCGCGAGCACCCGCAGGAGCGCCGGATGGTCGAGCTCCAACTCGGCCAAGTTGGACAGGATCCGCAGGCCCGTGGCTTTTTCCCCGGCGCTGAAAAAGAATCCGGCCACCTCGAGGTAGAAACCGGGTTCCCGGCGATGGTCGGAACGTTCCTCCAGGTAAATCGCGTAACGGCGGGTCACCTCCGTCCGGCGCAATCGGTCGGTGTAGCCGGATTTCGCATCCCAGCGGCGGATTTGCTGCCCGCCGGGCTGGGTGGAGCTGCGGCCATCGCTCTCATGTGCAGGTATCTCGCTCCCGGCATAGCCCAATAGCTCCGTGCCTTCAGCCGTCCTTGTGTCACGGCTAAACTGGCTTGTCGCGACGGTGACCGCCGAGCCAATATCGTGGAGCTCCGTGTTCATTCGCGTGCCGGCCAGCGTGGTCGCGGCCTGATACCCCGGGCTGCTCTCGGTCTGGACCACAAATGGACTCAGAATGAGAATCTCTTCCTTTTCGTCGTAGTGGTCTTCAACCATCGGCACTCCCGCCGGGGTGGTGCGCGGCGCCTCAGCTTGGACGGGATTTCCACCCCCGCCCGGAGAACTGGCTGCACCGTAAATGACTGGCGCCGGCTGTTTCCCCTCCCACCACGCGGTCTTCTCTGCAAACAGCCTGGCCAGTCGCTCGAGCCGGTTGTCCCGGCCCTCCTTCCGCTGCGCGACCTGGGTCTGACGGTGGGCCTCCCATTCCGCCCGCAACTCGGCGGGCGGGGCGATGTCATAGCGCAGGTAGTCCTGCAGCGTTTCGAGGACGATGAGCGACGTTTCGGCCGTCACGATGCCGAATTCCTCGCTGGTCTGCCGGATGTCCGCGCGGTTCGCCGCAAAATCCGGCTCCAGGCTGGCGATCTTGTTCGCCGCCCAGGCCCGCGCGGCCAGTCCGCCGGCATTCTCGCCGGAATGCACGGTCACCTCGAGCTCACGCGATTCCTGCGCCTGGCCGATCCGTATGCGGATCGTCGCGACGGGGGATTTCAGGAAGCCGGCCACGACGAATCCCCCCTCGCTCACCGGCGCCCCGGCCTCGGGAAACACGTGAGCCACCGACCCGGTCACGGCCTCGACCGCCAGGACCCGGGCCGACTCGGTGCGCAATAACCGGGCGGCCTCGCGGGCGTCCGTCTCCAGCAGGTTGACGAACTCCCCGCCGTGTTGCCGGGCCACGCCCCGCAAGAAGGCCGGGTTGGCGCGGGTGCCGCATAGCAGGGCATGCACCGGCGCGCGCAGGCGCAGCGCCGCCAAGGTCCGGTTGGTGCCATAGTTCAAGAGGCCGTCCGAAAACAGCAGCCACTCCCCCACCGCCGGATCATCCGCCAAGCCATCAAAGCTGGTGGCGCCGTCGTAGGCGGTCCGGTCGAGCTCCCGTCGCAACGCGGACCAGTCTCCTTTCGCCACCGTGAAGGTAACCGGGGCGGCGGCGCGGTCCCGGAAGACGACCAGCCGTACCTCGACGTCGCGCACGGTGGCAAACCAGGCATCCAGGCTGGCGAGTTCCTTCTCGTGATCGCGTTCGTCGCCCGAAGCCGAGGCGTCCCAGAGCAAGCCGACCACCCGCGGCACCGGTCGCGGCGCCGGTTTCAATCCGGCAACCGGGACCTCGGTGTAGAAATATTCCGTGTCGCCCCGCCGCTCCGTCATGGTTTTTGGTCGATCGAGGCGCGGCAACTGGAGCTCGACGAGCCCACGGGCGGCAAACCGGGTGCGCTGAATCTTTAACGTCTTCGCTTCCGACCAGGCGGGCAGCTCCAACGGCAGGGTCGTCCGCGCCCGGACCGCCGCGGCCCCGCCCGGCACGTCCACCTGCAGCTCGAAGTTCTCGAGGGGCGTGCGGAAATCCAGCGGCAGGCGGTAGACCGGCGCCTCCGCCGCGTCGCCAAGATTCTCCTGGTACGTGATCCGCACCTGCCGCGTGCCCCGGGCGGGAATCGGGAAGACCCGCGCCCGGTAATTGTTGCCCGCGGTCTGCTCCAGCAGGCCCGGATCCACCCGGCGCCGCTCGACCTCCTCGAAGACGATCCGGCCGCGGTCCTTCGCGACCGGGACGGCGTCCCGCATCCGGCCGTTGATGTCCAGGCCGAAGCCCACGACCTGCTGGCCGGCGAGCAGGGGAAACTCAAACGTGCCCTCGAGCGGACGGTCATTGGGGTTGCGAAAGATGAGGTCGAAGGTGGTGACGGCGATCCGGCCGGTCACCTCGGCGTGGATGACGGCGGACTCGACCGCCACGGGCGTGGCTCTCCGGTCGTTCACGGACATGCGTTGGGCGGACAGCGGCGCCACCGTGGCGGCGAGCAGGAGCAAGAAAATGATCGGGGATTTCATGGGCGACAGGGTTAAGGGCTGGATGACTCAGGCTTTCTTTTCCGCCTTCTTTGCTTCGATTTCCCGGACGGACTTGATCGCGAAGGAGTAATCGAGCCAGAGCTCGACCTCGCTTTCCGAGCAGCTGCGCAGCTGGACCTGGCCGTTCAGGCCGGTGACCTGCACCTCAAACTCCGCGCCCAGCCCCTGCTTCACCACGGCGAGGTCGGCGAAGATCTTCGCGAGGAGCTCCGTCCGCGTGTCGTTCGGCCGCTTGACGAAGAGCGAGACCGGGCCGTCGAGCACCTTGGTGCCGCCGGCCAGCTTCGCCGCCGACACCAAATTGCGGACTTGCTTCACTCGTTCATACAATCGGATGTCGGAGGTGAGCTCGGCGAAGACGGCGAAGTTCGCGAAAGAGGTCACCGCGCCGCCCTTGCCGATGATCAGCCGGCGGTTGCCGCTGGCCAGCTGCACCTCGCGGTTCTCAAAGCGCAGGCCCGGCGTGGCCTTGATGGCCTTGGCGACCAGCTCCACGGAATCCGTGAGCTCCTGGTTGCGCTTGTCCTGCTTGTCCGCGTTGTTCGAAAGCGCGAACTCGATCACGAGGGCGTCCGCCGGCCGGACAATTGTAACGGGTACGGTCGGAAACGAGCCGCCCGCCCCGCCTTGAAAACGGGGCGAAGCGATCCGCATGCCCGTCGTCGCATAACCACGGTCCTCCCCCGCGGACACCTCGAAGGGACTCAGTTCTATTTTTTCCCCGGGGTCCTCCGTGGTGGAAGCATCCTGGGCGAAGGCATTCCGGGGGGCCGGTAGAGCGAGCAAGACGGCGAAAGCGAGTGAGGTCAGGACCGGCTGGAGCCGGCAGGAATGAGGCAGGGGTGTTTTCATGGTGGGATAGGGTTGAGATTTCTCCCCCATCCTACCGTCCGCGCCGGCCAAAGTCGTCACGGCCAGGTAAGACTTTGTCAGAGTTCGTCAGCGATTGTCAGGCGGCCGTATGCTTAGGCCCGGCGTTTGACAGGACCAGGCCAGTCAAAGACCGGTCCCACGAAACGGACACCCCCGCTCAACCCACGAACTGGTAACCGACGCCATGGACGGTCTTGATCACGCGGGCCTCGGCGTCGCCGATTTTCTTGCGGACCTGGGCGATGTGCTGGTCGAGCGTGCGCGTCGTGCCCTGGTAGTCGATGCCCCAGACCTCGTTCAATAGCTGGTCGCGGGAGAGCGCCTCACCCTGGCACCGGCGGAAAACCTCCAGCAGGTGCAGTTCGCGCGCGGTGAGCTCGGCCGTGTGCCGGTCGCGCGTGGCGGTGAAACGCTTGCGATCGATCCGCGCCGGGCCGAAATCAAAGGTGTCGGGCGCGGCGGCCGCGGGGGCGCCCACGGGCGCCGCGTGCTCCTGCCGGCGGAACGCGGCGTGGATGCGCGCGAGGATTTCGCGGAGGCCGAAGGGCTTGGTCACGTAGTCGTCGGCTCCGAGCTCAAGGCCGAGCACCTTGTCGATCTCCTCCCCCTTCGCCGTGAGCATCAGGATCGGCACCGTGCGGTTTTTCTCCCGGATTTTCCGGCAGACGTCATAGCCGCTGAGCACGGGCAGCATGAGATCCAGCAGCACCAGGTCGAAGGCGCCCCCGGCAAACAGGCGCACCGCCTCGCCGCCGTCCCCGGCGCAGGTGGCGGCATGGCCGTCGGTCACGACGGCCTCGCGCAAAGCCTCCCGGATGGCGGGATCATCTTCAACAATCAGGATGTTTTTGGGCGGAGTACTCATGAGGACGTCCCGGCCGGGGCCGGGACAGATGGCAGACGGATGGTGAAAGTCGTGCCGGTGGCCTCCGGCTCCAACGCCAGGTTTGCTCCGGTCTGGCGGAGCAAACCCCGCGCGAGGCTCAGGCCGAGCCCCACGCCGGGGGACTTGGTGGTGAGGGTGCCGCCCCCCTGCACAAAGGGCTCGAAGAGCCGGGCGCGGACGGCGGCCGGTATGCCCGGCCCGCGGTCCCCGATCCGCACCACCACCTGCCCGCCGGCCAGGACGACGGCAAGGGTCAGCGGGCCGCTGTCGCGGGCGTACTTGCAGGAATTGTCGAGCAGGTTGAGCAGGGCCTGCTTCAGGGTGCTGTGGTCACCGAGCGCCACGGCGGGCGCGGCGGGCAGGGTCAGGACCGGCTGCAGGCCGGCCCCGGTCAGCGTAGGTTTCATTTCCTCCGTCACCTCCCGCACCACGGCACTGACGTCGAGCGGCCCGCAGGCCACCGGCCGGCCACCCTGCTCAAGGGCGTTGAAGGCGAGCAGGCGCTCGATGAGCGCGCTCAGCCGGCTGCTTTCCGCCCCGATGGTGCCGGCAAACTTCAACCTCTTCTCCTCCGGGAGGCCGGGCGCGGCGAGCAAGTCGGCGAACATGCGGATCGAGGTGAGCGGCGTGCGGAGCTCGTGCGACACCTGGGTGACAAAGGTGATCTTGCGTCCCGCGTCGTGCGCCGCCCGGCGGCTGTAGATGGTCAGCGCCGCCCCGCCAAGGAGGAATAGCCCGAGCAGCGCGGCGGCGATCAAGGCGTCAAAGCGTGCCTCCGCCGCCTTTTGCTGGAAGAGATCGCCGGGCTCGACGGTGAGCTGATAACCGGGCAACCCCGGCAGCGCACTGTCGGCGGCAGCCGGCGCGGACTCGCGCGGCCACTCGAGGCGCACGTGCGCAAACTCACCCCCGGCGATTTCCCGCCGCAGCCCCCTGAGCAGGGGCTCGACACTGACGAAGCCGCCGCGCACCGCGGCATCCGGCCCGGCCTGATACCAGAAAATCCAGTGCGGCGGGGTTTCCGCCTTCGCCGCCCAGCCCGCCCAGGGATCCACCGCCAGTTTCGCATCCGCCAGCAGGTCCAGGTTTTCGCCCTGGTAGCGCAAGGTCGCGGCCGGCAGGGCGGGATTATCGAGGGTACGCAGGGCCAGGACCCGGAATGGTCCGGTTTGCACCGGTTCGCGGGCGAGGAGACCGGGGTGGCTGGTCCGCCACGCGCGAAATTCCGTCCAAAGCCCGATCAGGTCTTCGTGACCCGTCCCCACCCGAGAGCCGTCGGAGCCGAAGGTGAGCCCGTGCGCCGCATCCCACCGGAAGGTCTCGATCACGTTCTCGTTCGTCGTGGGCCAGCGCTGCAGGGATTGGGCCAGGCCGTCCTCATGAAAACCCGCCAGCTCGGTGATGATGGAGCGGCGGACCTCACTGGTATAGCTCCGGATCCGGTCCTCCGCCTGGGCCCGCGCCTGCAGCACGGCCCGTTCGGCCTGCGTCGAGATTTCCGCCTGCGTGCGCTGGTACAACCGATGGACCGCGAACCCGGCCACGCCGGCGGCCACCACGAAGAGGCCCCACCACCACATCAGGCGAGCTCGGGGTGGGGCTTGCAGCGTCATGGCGGTCACTTCTCCTTCGATTCCCCGGCCGTCGGCGTCGCGAACCGGTTGTTGAGGCCCGAACGCAGCAGCTTGCGGTCAGACGGGTTCAGGCCGCGGGCCTGGACCTCGGCGAGATAGGGGTCGAGCTGGGCGATGCTCGCCTGGACCTGGGCATCATCGAGCGAATAGTTCAGATCGAGGGCCGTGGAGCGGGCCCGGCGCAACTCGCGCTGCGCCTTCCGGAGGTCGCCCTTGTCCATCTCCTCGATGGTCTTTTGCAGGCCGTCGCTGATGACACTGCCGACCGCGGTGCGGACCACGGCGACGTTGGCCGAACGGCGGACCACTTCCGCGTCCTGTTCCGGCCTGATCACGGGCTTCAGCTCCAGCGCGTGCTCCTCGCCGTCGGCGACGCCGGTCCAGGTCAGACGGATCTTGGCCAGCGGGTAGGAAAATCGCCGGGTCTCCATCTCGGCGCCCAGCAGGACGGTCAGGTCCTGTCCGGCGAAGATATAGGGAAAGCGATAAGTTGCGGTCATGTCCTTCATGACCGCCGGGGCCCAGGCGTAGGACTCCAGCTTCCGGCAATCCACGCCGAATTCGGCCGTGAGCACGACCTCCCGGGCGAGCAGGGCGCCGGTGGGCGTCAGCTCGGCCAGCAGGGCCCCGGCGATATTGTCCGGCGCGGCGGCATAACGGAAACGGCCCCGGCCGACCCGGGCCATGGTGGCGAGCAGGTCCTCGTTGAAGTCGGGGCCCAGCCCGATGGTGGACAGGGTGATCGGCTCACGGGCAAAGACCTCGGCGAGGCTGATGAAATCCGCGGGTTCCCGCGGGCCCTTGGTGGCCGGGCCGTCAGTCAGCAAAATCAGGTGGTTACTCGTGGCCGGGCCGGCATGGCGGCGGAGCAACGCCGCTGCCTGGTTCAGGGCGTCATAGAGGGCGGCCCCGCCGGCGGGTTCGATCGAGGCAAGGAGCGCGTCGAGGTTCTCCAACTGGTCGCGGCGGCGCGCCTCGATGAGGGTCTCCACCTCCGAGCCGAACAACACCACGGAGACAATGTCGCCGGAGTTCAGCAATTTGAGGGCAGCGGCCACCGCCTCCCGCAACGCCTGCACCGGGGCGCCGGCCATCGAGCCGGAGCGGTCCAGCACCAGCACGATGTTGCGGACCGGGGCGGCGGCGCCCGGGGCGGCGGGGGCTACCGGGGTGCCGACCTTCAGCTCCAGGTAAACCGAGTTCCGCGCGCCCGACAGATAGAATTCCCGGTCCGTCGTGGCCTGCAAGGTGAGGGCGTCCTCGGCGTGCAGGCCGCCCGCGATCAGCAGCAGGAGGAAAAGGTGGATAATGGCGGGGCGCATCGGTCCAGAAACTACACTAAAGCCGGTCGGCATGGGTCATGGCCACGTAAAACTTTGTCAGGAGTTGTCACGCCGCGGCCAGCCGCGGATGGAACAAGGATCAAGGGTCAAGCATCAAGAAGGGATGCAGTTGCCGAATCGCGGTCGTTTCCTGATACTTGATCCTTGTCACTTGCCTCTTCTCATGGAGCCTCGGCTGGATGAGCACCTGCCCCTGCGGTTCCGGATTAACCTATGAAGCCTGTTGCGGCCCGATCGTCGCCGGGGCCCCCGCGCCGACGGCCGAGGCCCTGATGCGGTCGCGCTACTCCGCCTACGTAAAGCGCGACATCGCCCACCTCGAGCGCTCGCTCAGCGCCGACCAGCGCAAGGACTTTGCCGCCGAGGACGCCAAGAAGTGGGCCGAGGGCTCCGAGTGGCTCGGGCTGACCATCCTGCGCACCGAGCAGGGCGGGCCGGACGACAAGTTTGGCGCGGTCGAGTTTTCCGCCAAGTTCCGCTCCGAGGGCAAGGACCACGAGCACGTCGAGGCCGCGCTGTTCGCCCGGGAGGACGGCCGCTGGGTCTACACCGGCCAGGTGAACGAGCCCGGCAAGACCGTGCGCCGCGAGGCCCCGAAGGTCGGCCGCAACGACCCCTGCCCCTGCGGCAGCGGCAAGAAATACAAGAAGTGCTGCGGCGTCGCGGCGTGAGGACTCAGGGCGGTTCACATTGTCGCGCCGTAGGCTTGGCGGAAGCTGATGATCCCTCGGTTCGGGTGGAGGGCTCGCGCCCCTGCGAGCCGGCTCGCAGGGACGCGAGCCCTCCAAAGCGGCATCAGCAACCCCGCGCTATAGCTTGGCCACGCGGAACCGCTTCTCCACGCACGTGATGAATTCCGGGATGGAGAACGGTTTCGCCAGGTAGCCGTCGGCTTCGAGTTCCACGCTGCTTTTTTTCGAGGCGCCCACCC
>Ga0302322_100004223_pt1 | contig 12442 bp, 9 predicted proteins | sample Fen_T0_2_FD_203757 | JGI IMG/M metagenome (GOLD analysis project Ga0302322, IMG submission 203757) | Peat permafrost microbial communities from Stordalen Mire near Abisko, Sweden - Fen_T0_2 | ecosystem: Environmental > Terrestrial > Soil > Wetlands > Permafrost | place: Sweden: Abisko...
AACGATAGGTTCGGCGCGAAGTCGTCGATGTGCATGCCGCGGGACAGGTAGTACTCGACGAAGGTGAAGCCGTTGGCCAGGGTGAAGGCCAGCTGGCTGATGGGGTTGGCTCCGGCCTCGGCGATGTGGTAGCCGCTGATGCTCACCGAGTAGAAGTTGCGGACCTTCTCCTCGATGAAGGTGGCCTGGATGTCGCCCATGACCTTGAGGCTGAACTCGGTGCTGAAGATGCAGGTGTTCTGGGCCTGATCTTCCTTCAGAATATCCGCCTGCACCGTGCCCCGAACGGTCTGCAGCGCCTCGGTGCGCAGCTTCGCGTAGACCTCCGGTGGCAGCAATTCGTCCGAGGTCACGCCCAGCAGGGCGAGGCCCAGTCCGTTGTTCCCTTCCGGGAGGGCGCCCTCGTAGTGGGGGCGGGCCAGGCCCTTGGCCGCATACAAGGCATCGATCTTCGCCTGGGCGGCTTCCATCTGGCCATGTTCCTTCAGCCACTGTTCGGCTCGCTGGTCGATGGCGGCGTTGAGGAAGAAGGCCAGCATGGTGGGAGCCGGGCCGTTGATGGTCATGCTCACGCTGGTGGTGGGACAGAGCAGGTCGAAGCCGGAGTAGAGCTTCTTGGCGTCATCCACCGTGCAGACCGAGACGCCGCTGTTGCCGACCTTGCCGTAGATGTCGGGGCGGAGGTGCGGATCCTCGCCATAGAGCGTGACGCTGTCGAAGGCCGTGCTGAGGCGGACGGCTGGCTGGCCCTGGCTCACATAGTGGAAGCGCTTGTTGGTGCGCTCGGGCGTGCCCTCGCCGGCGAACATGCGCGTGGGATCCTCGCCCACTCGCTTGTACTCGAAGACGCCTGCCGTGAACGGGAAGCGGCCCGGCAGGTTCTCCAGCAGCTGCCAACGCAGCACTTCGCCCCAGCCGGAATAGGACGGCACGGCGACCTTCGGCACCAGGGAGCCACTGAGGGATACCGTATAGTTCGCGGTTCGGATCTCCCGGCCGCGGACCACGTAGACATTCTCAGGCTCGGTATAGCTGCGCTTCAGCTCGGCCCAGTCGTGGAGGAGGCGGCGGCATTCCACATGCAGCTCACCCAGGTGTTCCTGGTAGCGCTGCCGGAGGACGAGGACGGCGGTGCCCTGGTCCCCTTCACCGGGCTCCACCAGATGGGCCGCGTCGTAGAAGCCGCCGGCCGTCGGCACCTTGTCCCCCAGGGCCCGCAGGCTGATCCAGAGGGAATGGGCGAGTTCCGCGGTCTCCGCCTGGTGGCGGGCCCAGGCCTTGTAGCCCTGCACCGCGTCCGCGATCTCCGCGAGGTAGCGCACGCGTTCCGGCGGGATGATGGCCGCCCGCCGGGGGTTCCCGGCCTCGGCCTCGAGCCTGGGCGCCCAGTCCAGGCCGCACTTCGCCGCGAGGGCCTTCACCAGATTCACGAAGAGCCAGTTGGTGGCCGGGTCATTGAACTGGCTGGCGCAGGTGGCGTAGACCGGCATGTCATCGGCCGCTTCGGTGAAGCGCTTGTGCGCCCGCTGGTACTGCTTCCGCACATCCCGCAGGGCGTCCTCGGCGCCGCGCTTGTCGGCCTTGTTGAGCACGACGATATCGGCGAAGTCCAGCATGTCGATCTTCTCGAGCTGGCTGGCGGCGCCGTATTCGGGCGTCATCACGTACATGGACAGGTCCACCAGATCCGCGATCTCGCTATCGCTCTGGCCGATGCCCGCCGTTTCCACGATCACCAGGTCGTAGCCTTCGGCCTTGGCCGCGGAGATGCTGGCGACCAGGGCCTCGCTGGTGGCCCGGTGGGCGGCGCTGCGGGTGGCCAGGCTGCGCATGAAGACCCGATCCCGGAGCTCGGGATGGTAGAGCGAGTTCATGCGAATGCGGTCGCCCAGGAGGGCGCCGCCGGTCTTGCGCTTGGTGGGGTCCACGCTGAGCACGGCCACGCGCTTGTCGGGGAAATCCACCAGGAAGCGGCGCAACAGTTCGTCGATGAGGGAGGACTTGCCGGCGCCGCCGGTGCCGGTAATGCCGAGAACCGGGACATGGGTGCGAATCGGAGCGTCAGGCGCTGCCGCGCCTCCGCCTGACGCACGCCCCGCTTGGGGCGTGCTCCCGCTCGCTTCGCTCACGGAGTCGGAGCCTCCACCCAACTCGATCTTGGTGATGCGCCTCGCCAGGGGATGGAATTCGGGGGTGGTGCGGGGATCGAAGTCACAGCGCTGCACCATCTCGTCGATCATGCCCTGCAGTCCCATGTGGCGGCCGTCTTCCGGGCTGTAGATGCGGGCCACGCCGTAGGCTTCAAGCTCCTGGATCTCCTGGGGCGAGATGACGCCGCCGCCGCCGCCGAAAATCTGGATGTGCCCGGCCCCGCGTTCCCGGAGCAGGTCCACCATGTACTTGAAGTACTCGACATGGCCGCCTTGGTAGCTGGAGACGGCGATGCCCTGGGCATCCTCCTGGATGGCGGTCTCGACAATGTCCTGCACGGAGCGGTTGTGGCCCAGGTGGATCACCTCGCAGCCGCTGGCCTGGAGGATGCGCCGCATGATGTTGATGCTGGCATCGTGGCCATCAAAGAGGCTGGCGGCGGTGATGAACCGCACCTTGTGGCGGGGCGTGGACCCCCCTGGGATCTGGCCGGCAATCTCAGATGCAGTGAGTGTGGTCATGGATCCCCCGTTCGGGCGAAACCCAATTCTAACGGGGCCCCGGGTTCATCCGAAGCGCTGGTTTGGGTTCAGCATGATGGCTGGTCGATGGATCAATTGTCCTCCAGAAGCCCGATGGGGAACTGGTCTTCCATCAGCGCCTGCCTTTCCTTCGCATGCTGCAGGAGCGCATTCCACTTGGGCATACCCCGGAGGGGCTCCAGCATGGGGCTCCGCTCGTACCAGGCGGTGCATCCAAAGCCCCGCGAGAAGGCCCGGTTGGCCATCTCCATGGCGCTGGCCCGGTCGCCCATCAAGGCGTAGGCTTCCGCCAAACGGATGGTGAACTCGCCGTCCGGTTCCCGCATGCCGATGCGTTCCTGGTCGTATTCCCGGAGTTTGGTCCACGCTTCGTCCTTCCGGCCAGCCAGGATCAGTCCGTAGATCTCGCTTAGCCGCAGGATGTTCGGATAGGCGCTGGAGAGGTTGACGGCGGTCTGGAATTCCTTCCGGGCCAGCGAATGGTCACCCCGCACCAGGGCCAGGTAGCCCCGGTAGAAGGGCAGGACCCCCGAGGCGCTCCGCAGGTGCCCGGGCTGCTCCTGGAGGCTGGCCTCGAATTTCTGGATCTCACCGGTGTAGAGGCAGGTGAGATCCACGGCCTGTGGCTGCAACTGGGCGAAGGCCAGCTCATCCCTGATGTCCATGGCCCGTCGAGCCAGCGGCAGCAGACCCGCGCCACGGGCCGCATAGGCGATCCCCGTCAAAAGGGTGGGATTGTGCGGTTGCCTTCGCCGGGCCCCCAGCAGCAGGTCGAGAGCCTCCCGCTGATTGCCGCTGTCGCTCTTCAACAGGGACAGCAGGAAGGTCCCCCGGGGATGGAAGGGGGCCAGGTCGAGCCCTCGCTGGAGAAGCGCTTCCGTATCGGCCTGTTCCTGGCGGAAGGCGGCCGGACTATTCAGCATCCCGCGATAGCGGAGATTCCCGAGCAGGATCCAGGCGCTCGGGCAGTCGGGCTCCCGGAGGGTCGCCTGTTCCGTAAGGGCGATGGCCTCTTCCAGACGCTCGTTGCGAAATCGCCAGGCCCCGGCCCGCACGAGGTCCCAGAAGACATCGGCACCTTCCGGCACGAGCCCGTGGAATGGGGCGCGGGTCGGGGCGTGGATCGGGTTCGGAAAGGTCTTCAAAAAGGACTGGAAGGCCTGGGCCGGTAGCAGCGGTTCGGCCCCATGAAAGGTCCAGAGCGGCGTGGAATCCTTGGCCAGCTGCCGACCCCAGGCGAAGCGGTAGGACAGGACCAGAGCCTCTCCCTGGCGCCTGGGTTGGACTTGGATCAGCAGGGTCCGCGCCTGATCCCGGAAGGGCTTCGGATCCGCCGGCAGTTCGTCGATATTGGTCACCGCGAATCGGCCCAGATGCTCGAGATGATCCTGGATCAGGCTGCAGATGGCCCGGCTCTCGCCTGGTTCCAGTCCCCCGTCGACCTCGACCTGGGGGGCGACCATGACGATCCGTAACGGCGCCCGCACACCCGCCCGGGCCAGCAGCCATGCCAGTCCAGCGCCACATCCCAGGATGAGCAGGAAGGCCAGCCCCAGGTAGAGGCTCGAGCGCGGGGACCTGGACGTCGGAATTGCCATGGCCCATCAGAGTAAGGCCGCAACCCGGTTGGGGAGAAGGGTACTTGGATCAAAGCTGGGAGATCGTGCAGCCACCCGTGAGCAGCCTTTGCCGCATAATCTCTCAGGGAGATTTCATGAACCGTGTCGCCCTCACCGCCCTGCTGGCCCTGTCCATGGCCGCCCAGGTTCCGACCAAACCCGCCATTCCCACTGAAGACGCGACCATCCAGCGCTTCCGCGCCCACGCCAAACCGCGCCAGGTGGCACCCAGGGCACCGCTGAACGCCGAGGAGCTGAACATCATCCGGCGCTTCAAGGAGGCCAGCCGCAGCGTGGTCTTCGTCTCCGCCGTCGCCCCCCTGCAGGACCCGAGGACCCTGGATGTCACCAAGGTACCTACCGGCGCCGGCTCCGGCTTCGTCTGGGATGACTGGGGCCACATCGTCACGAACCACCATGTCATCACCGTGGAAGCCCAGGGCAAGCGCATCGGCGATGTCTCGGAGGTGGAGGTCACCCTGTCCAGCGGCAAGACCTACAAAGGCCGGGTCATCGGCACCAGCTACGCCTATGACATCGCCGTGATCCAGGTCTTCGCCCCCCTCGAAGCCATGCGCCCCATCCCCATCGGCCGCAGCCGCGACCTTCAGGAAGGCCAGACCGTGCTGGCCATCGGCAACCCCTTCGGACTGGATCATTCCCTGTCCAAGGGGGTCATTTCGGCCCTGGGCCGGGAGATCGACACGGGCTACAACACCCGCATCCTGAAGGCCATCCAGACGGATGCCGCAGTGAATCCCGGCAACTCCGGCGGCCCCCTCCTGGACAGTGCGGGCCGGCTGGTCGGCATGAACACGGCCATCGTCGCCACCAAGGGAGAGGGCTCGGTCGGCGTCGGGTTCGCCATTCCCGTGGACACCCTGAATCAGTTCGTCCCTCAGCTCATCGCCCGGAGCCGGCTGGAGCCCCCCCGCATGGGCTTTGTCACGATGGGCACCTATGACGCGCATCAAAAGTACGGCATCAACCGCGGGCTGGTCGTCGCGGCGGTGGATGCCGATTCTCCCGCGGGCCGGGCCGGGCTCCGACCCCTGGAACTGGACACCACCGGCCAGGTCAAGACCATGGGTGACATTCTTCTGGGCTACCAGGGCCGGGTCATTGAGGGTGAAGGCCAGCTCCTGGCCATGCTCGAAGTGGAGCCCCCGGGCGATGAAGTCATCTTCGACGTGCTCCGGGATGGGCAGATCATCAAGGTGGTGTTGAATCTCAAGAAGGTGAGAACCGAGGGAAAACCGAAGGCTTCCCCCGACATCATCTGATCACTTCCTGGCAGGCACCTGAATCATGGGCGTCGCACCGCCCATGGGGGTGATGATCAGGTTGCCCTTGGCGCCGATCTCGCGCAGGGCCTGGATACGGTTGTTCTCGATGATCTGGGGCGTCAGGCTCTGGCTCACGATCTGCTGGGCGCGCGCCTGGCCTTCGGCTTCGATGCGCTTGCGCTCGGCCTCCTGCTTCTCCTTCTGGAGCACAAAGGCCATCTTCTGGGCGTCCTGGTCCGCGGCGATCTTGTCGTTGATGGCCTTGGTGATCTGGTCCGGCAGGAGCACATTGCGCAGCAGCACCTGCTCCAGGGTGATCCCGCGCTCCTTGAAGGCCGCCGTAAGCGTCCGTGTCACATTCTCCACAAATCCCATCCGATGGGTGGTGTAGAGCTCCGTGGCGGTCAGGGAAGCCGCGGCATCCCGGAGGGAGGTGCGGATCTGGCTGCGGAGGATCTGGCCCTCCACGTCCGTGCCGATCTTCTCGTAGATCTTGGGGCACTGATCCTGGTTTAGGTGGTAGAACACGGTGGAATCAAGCTTCACCGTGAGGCCATCAGAGGTGATGACCGGAATGGAGTCGTCACCCTGTTTGCGACCTTCATCGGCGATGCCTGACATGGTGTAGTTCCGGGTGCGGACCTCCATCTCCACCACCTGGGAGAAGGGGTTGATGAAGTGCAGGCCCGCCGGTAGCACTTGCGCACGCACATTCCCGAAAAGCACCACCACGCCAGCCTGCCCCGGGGGCACGACCACGGCCATGGAGGCCAGCATGACCACCAGTCCCAGTCCCAGTCCCACCCACTGCAGGATGCCCAACCGGGCCGACAAGGGGAATTCGACCTTGGTCTTCCATCGCCAGGCCAAGGCGCCAATCACAAGCAGCAGGACGGCAATGAGGATCAAAGGGCACCTCCAGGGGCGCGTTAGCTTAACAGGCCTTCATGACGAGGCCATGTTCAATGCCCCGCACCTCCCCCGCATAGGCGCGGCAGCCTGGATCGAGCGGAGGCCCTCCGGATGGACTAGAGGTCGCAGGACGCGGCCCGGGCAAGGAGGAGGCTGCGTTCTCGGTTGTTGCGGGTCAGGGTGGCGGCGCGTTCGAACTCGGTGCGGGCTTCGGGGTGGCGGCCCAGCTTGTAGAGGAGGTCGGCGCGGACGCTGGAGAGAAGGTGGTAGCGTGCGAGAGAGGGTTCGGAAGCGAGGGCGTCCACGAGCGTGAGGCCGGCCTGGGGGCCCTGGGCCATGGAGACGGCTACGGCCCGGTTGAGCTCGATGACCGGGGAGGGGATGATCCGGGCGAGCTCGGTGTAGAGGATGACGATTCGGTGCCAATCGGTTTCGGATGGCGTGCGGGCGCGGGCGTGGCAGGCGGCGATCTCGGCTTGGAGGAGATAGGGGCCGCGGGTGGTGTTGATTTGATGGGCGCGTTCGATGGCAGTCAGACCACGATGGATGAGGAGCTGATCCCATTGGGTGCGGTTTTGCCCGAAGAGCAGGACGGGTTCGCCGGTGGAGGTGATGCGGGCGTGGGTGCGGGAGGCCTGGATTTCCATGAGGGCGACCAGGCCGTGGACCTCGGGCTCTGCGGGTGTGAGTTCGGCCAGGATGCGGCCGAGGCGGAGCGCGTCTTCGCAGAGGTTGGGGCGCATGAGGTCATCGCCGGCGGTGGCGGAGTAGCCTTCGTTGAAGATGAGGTAGATGACTTCGAGGACGGAAGCTAGGCGGGCGGCGAACTCGAGGCCGCGGGGGACCTCGAAGGGGATGTGCTGGTCGGCGAGGGTGCGTTTGGCGCGGACGATGCGCTGGGCAATGGTGGGTTCGGGGGTGAGGAAGGCGCGGGCGATCTCGTCGGTGGTGAGGCCCCCGAGGAGACGGAGGGCGAGGGCTGCGCGGGACTCGGTGGGGAGGATGGGATGGCAGGCGATGAAGACGAGGCGGAGGAGGTCGTCGCTGATGGTGTTGTCGAGGGTGGCGTCGAGGTCAGGCGCGGTTTGTTCGAGGGCTTCGAGGTCGCGGGCGAGCTCTTCGTGTTTGCGCTTGGCGACGGCGTTGTGGCGGAAGAGATCGATGGCGCGGCGCTTGGCGGTAGCGGTGAGCCATGCCCCGGGATGATCGGGGACGCCCGATTGCGGCCACTGTTCCAGTGCGGCGACGAGTGCTTCCTGCGCGAGATCTTCAGCCAAGTCAAAGTCGCGGGTGAGGCGGGTGAGTCCGGCGATGACCCGTGCGGACTCGATGCGCCATACGGCTTCGATGGTGCGATGGATGACCTGATGGGGATCGGTGGCGGACACTGCCACCGATCACACCAGATTCAATCCGGGGATGCAAGAGCGCTATTTCTTGGCGGTCTGACTCGGCAGTTCAGCCCGTTTCGCCACTTTGTGTTGGATCTGCGCTTCGGACAGGATGGGTGCGAAGTCCTCCATCTCAAAAATCTGGCGGATTTCGACTTCGCCTTCGCCGGTGGGGCTGCAGTTGGGGGCACGCTTGACCCACTCGATGGCCTCTTCCAGGGACTTGACCTGCAGGATCTGGAAGCCGGCGATGAGCTCCTTGGCCTCGGTGAAGGGGCCGTCGACGACGGTACGAGACTTCCCAGAAAATCTGACGCGTGCGCCTTTGGAGCTGGGTTGGAGGCCATCGAGGGCAAGCAGGACGCCAGCCTTCATGAGCTCTTCGTTGTACTTTCCCATCTCGAGCATGAGCTGTGGATCGGGGAGGGCGCCTGCTTTTTCTGTCTCTGGGGTTGCTTTGGCGATGACCATGAATCGCATGGCAAATCTCCTTTGGGTTGAGCCATGGTTGTGGCTTGTTTTCGGGTTTAGCTGTTTGTTGGCTAGCCGGTGAACTCAGATGGAGAGCGTAGGTGGATCGCTGTTGCCCCCTTTCGTCGTGGCCCTCTGCTGATACGTCGAACGGGGTGCAAGCGAATCGACATGAGAACGGAATTTATCTGCCAGTCGCCTGGTTGCGGTACGAGGATAGGGGAAACACTGGAGGATGACGCCAGGACAAGTGCATCCTTATTAATGTGATTGGGGAATAAGCATGATCACCCGCGACCTTTCGGCCCTGCCCAAGCGTGATGTCTACCGCATCCTCTCCAGCCTGGTGATCCCCCGGCCCATCGCCTGGATCACCACCACGGACGCAGCGGGCCGGGTGAATTTGGCGCCCTTCAGCAGTTTCATGGGCATCTTCGGACCACCCATGCTGGCCGTCACCCTGGGCCGGCGGAAGGATGGCTCCCTGAAGGACACCCACCGCAATCTGAAAGAGCGTGGTGAGGCCGTGGTACACCTCGCCGACCTGCCCCTGCTCGAGGCCCTCCATGCCAGCGCCGCCGACGTGGGGCCCGAAGTCAGCGAAGTGGCGCGACTGGGCCTGGCCACGGAGCCATCCCTCCAGGTGGCCCCACCCCGGTTGAAGGACGCCCCGGTCGCCCTGGAATGCCGATTGAACCGCGAACTGGAACTGGCTCCCGGCAGCACCCTCATCCTGCTGGATGTACTGATGGCCCATGCCGCGGACCGCATCTGGAGCGCCGAGGAAGACAGCGCTGATGCCAGCCTCTGGACGCCTCTGTCCCGGCTCGCCTCCGTGGTAGGTCCGAATTACGGGGCCCTGGGCCAGACCTTCCACCTGGGCGCCTCGGAACTGCCCTGATCCGCTCCTGTGTCAGGCCTCGTCCGGCTCCACGAAGAGGTGCTGGATCTGGGGAAAGCGCCGGTGAAGCTCCCGCTCCAGCGCATTGATGACTTCCACCAGGGCGGTGCCGCTGGGCTGCTCCCTGAATTTCACCTGGAGCGCCACCATCAGGCGATCGCTGCCGACGATCACGGCCACCAGGTTCAGCACCTGCTCCACGGCCGGGTCCTCATCCACGGCGGCCCGGATGGCGGCACGCAGGGACAGGGGTGGCGCCTCGTTCATCAGCAGGCTCGTGACTTCCACCCCCACGAAGGCCGCCACGGCGATGAGCAGGAGGCCGATGGCCACGCTGCCGATGCCATCCCACACCGGATTGCCCGTGAACAGCGTCAGCAGCACGGCGGCCAGGGCGAACACGAGCCCGACGAGGGCGGCGATATCCTCCGCGAGCACCACCACCAGCTCGGTGCTGCTGGACCGCCTCAAATAGTTGAGGAGGGAGCGGCCCCGGCGTTCGGGCTCCGCAGCCCGGAGGGCGCCGCGCAGGGACCAGCCCTCCAGCAGGATGGCGAGAAGCAGGAGGGCGACCGCCCAACCGAGGTGGTGCGGTTGTTCGGGATGCCGGATCTTGTGAATGCCCTCCACCACCGAGTAGAGGCCACCCACACTGAAGAGGAGCAGGGCCACCATGAAGCTGGCCACGAAGGCCGCCTGGCCATGACCCAGCGGATGCCTCGGGCTCGCGGGTTTCGCCCCCTGTTTCATGCCGACGAAGAGCAGCACCTGGTTGGCGCAGTCCGCGCTGGAGTGGATGGCCTCGGTCAGCAGGCTGGAGCTGCCTGTGAGGAAAAACACCCCGAACTTGGAGGCGGCAATGCCGCCGTTGGCGGCCAGAGCAAGGGCGACGGCGCGGGCTGAACCACTGGACATGGAGCCAGGATAGCGGGTCACTCCCAGTGGCGGATCCAGGTCGGATCGTATTTGCTCTCCGCCGTCCGCGGACTGGTTTCCAGCTTCACCTGCTCAATGCCAAGGGCCCGTAGCGCCGCCTGGAGGGTGTCGGCCCGCTGCTTCTGCACGGCGGGTTTCAGGGCCTTGGCCGTGGGCACCTGGATGACCCAGCGGCCCTCCGCACCCCACTGTTCGACCCAGGTCTCCAGCTTCTTCAGGCCCGCCAGACTGAGCTTCGTCTGCTGGGGCAGGAAGAAGAGAACCCCTTCCATGGGTGGGGCCTCGGTCCTGGGCCGGGGAGCGGAAACCACGGGCAGTCGTTCCATTTCCAGATGGCCCGCTTCCGGCAGCCACTTCATCACTTCGAGGATGGCGAGGTCCCCCTTCATGGGGGAGAGATCAGCCAGGGGTTCGAACCGGGCCCCGGCCTGGTCCCTGCGAACTTCAGTCACCCAGAGATGGCCGAAGGCCCGGGGCTCCCCTTGGCGTTTCACCAACAGGCGGTCGCCCCTTCGAAGCCCGCGATCCTGGCCCCCATCCAGACGGTAGACGCGGTCGGTCGACTCGTAGGGTGGAAGGCCCCGGCGCTCCACCGCAACAATGTGCAGGGACTCCTGGGCACCCAGGGTACCGGCCAGTCCGAGGCAGACGAGGAACCATCGCATGGCGTTCCTATCGGCAGGTCCCGGGGCAGAGCCTTAGTACGGCTGGATGCCCATCTCCTGAAGCAGATCACCCAGCAGGTAGAGCGAGCCGGTCACCAACCGGGGCGCCTCCGACTGGGCCCGCAGGTGGACGGCCGCCTGGCGCAGGGTGAGCATCGGGGCTTCCATATCCCAGGCCTCTCCGAGTGCCAGAGCCGTGGCGTACCGCAGGGCGTCGCCCTGCACGAAGGTCACCGACAGCGGACGCATCCGCTTCAATTCCCGCGCCACTCCGGCCAGATCCTTGTCGCCCATGGCTCCTATATAGAGGTGGGGGCGCACACCGCAGGCGAGGGCATGGTCGGCCAGCACCCGGGCACCTTCCGGGTTGTGGGCGCCGTCCATCCACACCTCCACCAGCCCGGGCGCCCGCCAAAGGCGGCAAGGCCACTGCACCACGGCCGCGCCCGGCCAGAGACGCTCCTCGGCAATCGGAAATCCCATGGTTCGCAACTGCCGCACGGCTTCGAAAGCTGTGGCCAGGTTGTCCAGCTGGTGCAGGCCCGCGAGGCCCACGCGCTTCCCCTCAACTCGGGAATGGTCCCACCGGATGTCCGCCGGACCCAGCCGCGGCGCCGGATGCAGGGTGGGTTGGCAGGGCAGCAGGGTCTGGATCCAGGCGGGATCCAGGGCCGGCCCCAGAACGAGGGGACGTCCATCCCGGGCCGTACAGAGTTTTTCGCGGGCGATGGCCTCTCGCGTGTCGCCCAGGTACTGCTGGTGGTCCAGCCCCACCGTGGTGAGCACGGTGAGGATGGGATCCGTGGCGTTGGTGGCGTCCCAGCGACCGCCCATGCCCACTTCCAGCAGGGCCACCTCCACGCCGGTCATGCGGAAGGCCGAGAGCGCGGCCGTGATCATCAGCTCGAAGTAGGTGGCCTGGAGGCCGGCCCGCTCCTCGGCCTCGAAGGCCTCCCCCAGCAGCAGGTCCAGGGCTCCGGCGCCGATGGGCTCGCCATCCACCCAGATGCGTTCGGTGACGTCCACCAGGTGGGGCGAGGTGGTCCAGCCGACGACAAAACCGGCGGCCTTCAGCATGTGGGCGAGGAAGGCGCCGGTGCTGCCCTTGCCGTTGGTGCCTGCGATGAGCACCACCGGGAATCCCGCATCCGGGCGACCCAGGCCCTCCAGCAGGGCCTGGATGTTCTCCAGTCCACACTTGATGCCGAAGTGACCCCGCTCCTGGAGGCGCGAAATGTTGACGGGCTGGAATTCCGGATCCATTAGTCCCTGGGTGTCGGCATCATCCACGCCAGGCAGGCGGCGATGAAGTCCTTGAGGTGGTCCCGGTTGACCACCTTGTCCACCATGCCGTGGGCCTGGAGGAACTCCGAACGTTGAAAGCCTTCAGGCAGGCTCTGCTTGATGGTCTGTTCGATGACACGGGGCCCGGCGAACCCGATCAGGGCCTTGGGCTCGGCGATGTTCAGGTCGCCCAGCATGGCGTAGCTGGCGCTGACGCCTCCGGTGGTGGGATCGGTGAGGATGCTGAGGTAGGGCAGGCCGGCCTTGTCCAGCTTGGCGAGGGC
>Ga0302322_100004224_pt1 | contig 12441 bp, 14 predicted proteins | sample Fen_T0_2_FD_203757 | JGI IMG/M metagenome (GOLD analysis project Ga0302322, IMG submission 203757) | Peat permafrost microbial communities from Stordalen Mire near Abisko, Sweden - Fen_T0_2 | ecosystem: Environmental > Terrestrial > Soil > Wetlands > Permafrost | place: Sweden: Abisko...
CGAAGTCACTCTGTCCTTCCACAAAGGCTGACATGTCTCTCAACCCCCGCATCGCCGACTGGAATGGCCGTGTCGTGTGGCTGGTCGGTGCATCCACCGGCATCGGCCGCGCCACGGCCAGCCTGCTTCATTCGCGTGGCGCGAAGGTGATTGTCTCGGCGCGGAATGCGATGGCCTTGCAAGCCTTCGAAGCGGCACACCCCGGAAGCCTGGGCCTGGTGCTCGACGTCACCGACGCGGCGGCGTTCACGACGGCATCACAGCGGGTGGAACGGCTGTTCGGCCGCATCGACCTCGCGCTGTACTGCGCCGGCTACTACAAGGCCATGCGCGCCACGCAATTCGACCTGAATGAAGCCCTGCGCCATCAACAGGTGAACTACGTCGGCGCGCTGCACATGCTGCATGCGGTGCTGCCGGTGCTGCTGCGGCAGAAGGCCGGGCACCTGAGCCTGGTTTCCAGCGTGGCCGGCTACCGCGGGCTGCCGAACTCGCTGGCCTACGGGCCGACCAAGGCCGCGCTGATCAACCTCGCGCAAACGCTCTACATGGACCTGCAGCCGGTGGGCATCGGCACCTCCGTCATCAACCCGGGTTTCGTCGAGACGCCGCTGACGGCGGCCAACGAGTTCGCCATGCCGGCGCTGCTCACGCCGGAGCAGGCCGCGCAGGAGATCCTCAAGGGCTGGGCGCAGGGCCGCTTCGAGATCCACTTCCCGAAACGGTTCACGCTGTGGCTCAAGGCGCTGACGCACCTGAGCGACGGGCTGTACTTCCGCGCCATCCGCCGGAGCACGGGGCTGTGACGGCGCCGCGCGGCGGCGACCTGCGCGTGGCGCGCGTCGTCACCTTGTTCGAGCAACTCACACCGGCCGACATCGACAGGCTGAACGAGTTCTACACACCCACGGCCTGCTTCAAGGACCCGTTCAACGACGTGCAGGGCCTGCCGGCCATTCAGCGCGTTTTTCGCCACATGTATGCGTCGCTGATCGAGCCACGCTTCGTGGTGCGCGACATCATCGTGCAAGGCGACCAGTGCTTTCTGAGCTGGGACTTCCTGTTTCGCTTCAAGCGGTTCAACGGCGAGCTGCAGACCGTGCGCGGCGGCTCGCAACTGCAGCTCGACGCCATCGGCCTCATCGTGCTGCACCGCGACTACTGGGATGCCGCCGAAGAGCTCTACGAAAAGTTGCCGCTGGTCGGCGGGCTGATGCGTTGGCTGAAGAAGCGCGCCAACAGCTGAGAGCCTGAGGCCTATTTGAGCCAGCCCTTGCGGTGGAAGTACCAGAAGGGCGAAATGATGCTGACGAACATCAGGCCGAGCGCCAACGGGTAGCCGAAGCGCCAATCCAGCTCGGGCATGGCCTTGAACTTCATGCCGTAGATGCTGGCGATCAGCGTGGGCGGGAGCAAGGCCACGCTCGCCACCGAGAAGATCTTGATGATCTTGTTCTGGTTGATGTTGATGAAACCGACCGTGGCATCGAGCAGGAAGTTGATCTTGTCGAACAGGAACGCGGTGTGGCTGTCCAATGAATCGATGTCGCGCAGGATCTGCCGCGCCTCTTCGAACTGCTCGGCATTGAGCAGGCGGCTGCGCATCATGAAGCTCACCGCGCGGCGCGTGTCCATCACGTTGCGGCGGATGCGGCCGTTCAAGTCTTCCTCGCGCGCGATGGCTGCCAGCGCCTGGCCGGCGGCCTGGTCGTTCACCTCTTGCTTGAGCACGCGCGCGCTCACCTTCTCGAGGCTGTCGTAGATGCTCTCGAGCGCGTCGGCGCTGTACTCGGCGTCGGCGTCGTAGAGCTTGAGCAGCACGTCTTTCGCGTCTTCGATCAGCGCCGGCGTGCGCCGCGCCCGCAGGCGCAGCAGGCGGAACACCGGCAGGTCTTCGCCGTGGATCGAGAACAGCACCTTGTTGTGCAGGATGAAGGCCACGCGCACGTTGCGCGGGGTGTCGGCGTCGTCGATCAGGAAGTCGGAGCGGATGTGCAGCTCGCCGTTGTCTTCTTCGTAGAAGCGGGCCGACTCTTCCAGGTCGTCGTCGACCACGTCTTCGGGGATGCTGACACCGAAGTGCTGCGCGATCCAGCTCTTCTCCTCAGGCGTGGGCGACTCCAGATCGACCCACACCGGGTTGACGTTGGCCAGCGCGCCCGGGCTTTCGATTTCTTCTTGGAACAGCCGGCCGTTGGCCAGCGAGAACACATTCAGCATGCAGGGGCTCCGACGGGGCCTGCAGGCGCTGTTGCTTTGCGCGCTGCTGCGGGTGGCCAGGGGTGACGAGACGGTGGATCTGTGGAAACCGCCTCACCCCGAGCCCACGGACGGCCGGTGCGCCGCGCAGGAAGTCGGAGCGGACGGTCACCGAGGGTGACTGCTGTCCATATGCGTGGTTCGCACTCCGTGAATGGAAACGTCGAATTATCACACCCGCCTGCAAGCGCGGGCAAGCCGAAGCCCACCCCAAAACAGCGGCTCCTGCCCACTCTGCACGCGTCCGCGCAGCCCGTTTTGCAAGCGGCCTCGCTCGCGCAGACGCCTGGCCGCTGCGCCACCGGCATCCTCTCTTCTGCGGAGAGCCAGACGCAGGGTGCCGTTGCAGAATCGGCTTGATGAACACCCTGACACAGCTGATCCAGCAGGTCGGTGCCGGCGATCGCGGCGCCCGCGACGAGCTGTTCTCGGCGGCCTATTCAGAGCTGCGCAAGCTGGCGCGCTCGCGGCTGCGCGACGGGGGGCGCAACACCTTTCTCGAGACCACGGCCCTGGTGCACGAGTCGTACCTGCGCTTTCTGAACTCGGGCCGGCTGCGCATCGAAGACCGCCGCGCCTTCTTTGCCTATGCGTCGAAGGTGATGCGCTCGGTGATCATCGATTCGGTGCGCGAGCGGCAGGCCCAGCGGCGCGGCGGCGACCTGATCGAGATCACGCTGGACACGCAAGCCGGCGGCGAACTGCCGAGCGGCGAAGCCGAGATCCTGCATGTGCACGAAGCCCTGCTCGCGCTGGAACAGGCCGAGCCGCGCCTGGCCAAGGTGGTCGAGATGCGCTACTTCGGCGGCTACTCCGAAACCGAGATCGCCGACGCGCTGGGCCTGACCGAGCGCACGGTGCGTCGCGACTGGGACAAGGCGCGCCTGCTGTTGATGAGTGCGCTGACGCCGTAAGGGCGTGTCCGGTTTGGGCGCTGGGCTGCGTCTGTGAGCTGAAGATCTCGCCACAACCATGTCGCTCAGCCTGCACGACCTCCCGCTGGCCAGCCGTCTGCTCGACGATGCGCTCGAGTTGACGCAGCCTCAGCTCGAACCCTGGCTCGCCGCCTTGCCGCGGGTGCACCAGCACGTGGTGCCGATGCTGCGCCTGATGCTGGCCGAGCACCGCGCACCTCGGCACTCGGGCTTCATGGCGAGCGGCCCGCGGTGGCTTGACGCGGCAGACGACCCTGCGGCGGCCCGGGCCGGCGATCTGGTCGGCCCCTACCGCCTGATCCGCGAGATCGGCCGCGGCGGCATGTCCACCGTGTGGCTGGCAGAGCGGCCCGACGGCGTCGTCAAGCGCGAGGTGGCGCTGAAGATGCCACCGATGAGCCTGAAGTGCTCGCCCCAGATCGAGCGCTTCGAGCGCGAACGCGACGTGCTGGCGTTGCTCAACCACCCGCAGATCGCGCGCCTCTACGACGCCGGCGTCGCGCCCTCGGGCCAGCCGTACATCGTGCTGGAGCATGTGGACGGCCAGCCCATCACCGCGGCCTGCGATGCGCTCGCACTGGACGTGCCGGCGCGCCTGCGCATCTTTCTGCAGGTGCTGGCCGCGGTGGGCCACGCCCACAAGCACCTGGTGGTGCACCGAGACATCAAGCCCTCCAACGTGTTCGTCGGCCGGGACGGCCAGGTCAAGCTGCTCGACTTCGGCATCGCCAAGCTGCTGACTGCGTCCACCGACGCCATGCAGGCCTCGCCGCTGACGCGCGACGGCGGCAGCGCGCTGACGCCCCGCTACGCCGCACCGGAGCAGGTGAGCGGGCAGCCGATATCGACAGCCAGCGACATCTACTCGCTCGGCGTCTTGCTCTACGAGCTGCTGGCCGGCTGCGTGCCGCATGCCGATGCGCAGCGCTCGGTCGCCGACGCCGTGAATGCCGCCATGCACCTCGATCCCGTTCGGCCCAGCCTTGCGCAGACCCTCGGCGATGCCGCGGCGACGCGCGGTATCGCCAGCGCCGAACGGCTGCGCTCGTTGCTCGCAGGCGACCTCGACACCATCGTGCTCAAGGCCTTGCGCAAGGCGCCGGGCGATCGCTACAGCTCGATCGAGCGCTTCACCGACGACATCCAGCACTATCTGGCCAGCCAGCCCATCGCGGCGCAGCCGCCGTCGCTCGTTCACCGGGCCCGCCTGTTCGCGCGGCGACACCGCGGCGCCACCGCAGCGGGTGCGATCGGTTGCGCCGTGGCCGTCATGTTCGCCGCGCTGCTGTGGCGGCAACATGCACTCACCACCGCCCAGGAAGCACGCAGCAGCGCGGTACGCGAGTTCATGCTCGACATGGTCGAAGACGCGGAACCCGACGATGGGCACGCCGATGCCGAGGTCACCGGCAGGCAGATGGTGCAGGGCGCGCTGAACCGGGCGCACGATCGCTTCGCGGCCCAGCCACAGCTGCTGGGTGATGTGCTCGGCGAGCTGGGCCGCATGTTCCTGCGCTTCGGTGACGAGCAGAAGGCCGCGGGTGCCCTCGCCGAAGCCATGGCATTGCTGGAGGTGCACGCGCCGCGCGACGACCCGGCGCTGAACAAGGTGCGCGCATGGACGGCCGAGATCGCGCTGGCCGCGAACGACCTCACCCGCGCCCGCAGCCTGGCCACGCTGGCGCGCAACGCCTGCACGCGGCAGGACGAGGAATGCGCCAAGGCCCGCGCCTATGCGAGCTTCCAGCTCGCCGAAGCAGACACCCGCAGCGGCCGGCCCCAGGCCGCGCTGCAGAACCTGCACGATTCGGTTGCAGACACGGCGCGCGGCTTCGGCCCGGCCCATGGCGAAACCGCGATGGCCTGGGAAGGCCTGGCCATCGTGGCCCGCGAAGCCGGCGAGATGCAAGCGGCCGACCGTGCGATCCGGCACGCGCTGGCCATCGCCGAACATGCGGTGTTGCGGGCCCGGGACCGCATCGCCCTGGTGCGAACCCAGGCGCTGATCGAGCTCGACCTGGGTCGATCGGCCTCGGCGCAGGGCCTGCTGCAAGACCTGCTCGCCCGCACCACCGAGCGCGGCGAGCGGGCCCTGCAGCTGCGCCTGCTGGCCACGGCCCAGCTCGCACTGGGCCAGCCCGACACCGCACGGGCTGCGGCCGACCAGGCCCTCGCGTTGGCCGAGGCGGCAGGCACCGACCCTGAGGTCTGGTTTGCCCACCAAGCCCATGCGCGGGCCTTGAGTCAGCTCGGCCAGGGCGCCGCCGCGGTGGCCGAGATGCGCACAGTGATCGAAGGCCTGGCCGCGGCGCAGTACGCCCCCGATTCGGCACCCATGTTGCGAGCCCACCGCTTCGTTGCCGACATGCTGGCGCGCCAGGGTGATCTCGACGCCGCCTGGCAAGAGGCCGTACCCACGGTCGCGGTGCTGGCGCGCCGCGCCGACCTTCCCATCGAACTCGGCCAACTGCTCGACCTGCAGGGCGGCATCCAGCGCGACAGAGGTCACCTCGCCGAAGCCGCCCGGCTGCACCAGCAAGCACACGAGCTGCTCAGCCGGCAGTTGCCGGCGGACCACCCTTTTTTGGCGCGCAATGCGCTGTACCAGGAACGCGCCAAGGGCTTGCCGACCCAGGCGCCGATGCTTTCCTACCTGACCGAACCCAACCGGAGAACACGATGAGCTTTTCAAGAACCCTGGTGGCCATGGGTCTTCTCGCCCTGGTCACCGGTTGCACGACGGCACCGCGGTGCGGCGGCACCGCGTCGGCAACCGAGCCGAGCGCCATCAAGCGGACCGACGAGATCAGCGCGCTGGTGCGGCAACTGGAAAGCAGCGGGCTGCTCATCAGCGGGGTCGACGACGCGGGCACGGTGTTTTTCGTGCCGCAGACGATTTGCCACGGGCCCACCAAGCCGACGACCGTGGACGAAGCGATAAAAAAGATGAAAGAGAAGCGCAGCTTCAAGGCCGACGAATGTGCGCCGCCGCCCATCGTCATCGAGTCGGCCTGCATGACGCATTAGTGGACGATCCGGGTTGCGCACAAAACGTGACGAAACCTGCAGTTTGCGGAGGTTCGGCCGCTGCCCGCTCAAACACGCCCACTGCCGGCGTTGTCACTTGCTTGTCACCCTGCGTTTTCAGGCGCACACTGGTTTCAACGACTTCGGTCCACCCCTCTTTCCCTTCTCCCTCCTCGCCTTTCCCGCTTCCCCCACCCCCTGCGAAAGGAGCCCTCATGAATTTGACGATCAGCGGCCATCATCTCGAAGTGACGCCGGCCTTGCGTGAGTATGTGCTTACAAAACTCGACCGCATCACGCGCCATTTCGATCAAGTCGTGGACATCAATGTGCTGCTGTCGGTCGAGAAGCTGAAGGAGAAGGAACGAAGGCAGAAAGCCGAGGTCACGCTGCATGTGAAGGGCAAGGACATCTTCGTCGAGCACTCGCACGAAGACCTCTACGCTGCGATCGACCAGCTGATGGACAAGCTGGACCGGCAGGTGTGCCGCCACAAGGACAAGCTGCAAGACCACCACCATGTGGCGGCCAAGCGCCTCGATGCCACGATCTGAACGGCCCTCTCGTGGCAAACAAAGCGGCCTGCGGGCCGCTTTTTTGCGCCGCGCACGACAGCACATGCAAATGCGGGGCCCTATCCGTTGCTGCGACGCAGCAGCACGTGCACAATTCCCGACACACCTGAGTCAGGGCCTAGCCCTGACCAGAGGCGCTTTTTTATAATCGGACACTCAGTCACTCGTGAGCGCCCTTTCGTTTCCTTGAGAGACCATGCCTCGTGCGAGGCCAGAGCGTGACCAGCAGATGAACCGACTTTCCGCCATCCTGCCTCTCAGCAACGTACTCGTTGATGTAGATGCCACCAGCAAGAAGCGCGCATTCGAGCACGCCGGCCTGCTGTTCGAGAACCAGCACGCGATTGCGCGCGCCACGGTCACCGACAACCTCTTTGCCCGCGAGCGTCTTGGCTCCACCGGCCTGGGCCATGGCGTGGCCATCCCGCATGGCCGCATCAAGGGGCTGAAAAACCCGCTGGCTGCCGTGGTGCGGGTGCAGCAGGCAATCCCCTTCGATGCACCCGATGACGAGGCCGTCAGTCTGCTGATCTTTTTGCTGGTGCCCGAAGCCGCGACCCAGCGGCACCTCGAAATCCTGTCCGAGATCGCCGAGATGCTGAGCGACCGCGAGTTGCGCGAGCGCCTCAAGACCGAAGGCAGCGCGGCCAAGGTGCACGAGCTCATCTCCAATTGGGAACCGTTGAAGTCCGTCGCTTGATGACGAGACGAGAAACGACGAGCCCCGACCACACCGCGTGAAGCCCACCGTCATCAGCGCGGAAGCGCTGTTCGAGGAACACCGCGCGGCCCTGCGCTGGGAATGGGTTGCGGGGCACGCCCACCCCGAGCGGCGCTTCGACGAAGCCGCGGTGCGCAACGCGCAATCGGCCGCCGACCTGGTGGGCTACCTCAACTACATCCACCCCTACCGCGTGCAGATCGTCGGCCGTCGCGAGGTGGCCTATCTGCAGGATTCGTCGCCCGAAGACCAGGAGCGCCGCATCCAACGCATCGTGACGCTGGAGCCGCCGGTGGTCATCGTGGCCGACAACCAGACACCGCCCGACAAGCTGGTGGCGCTGTGCGACCGCGCCGACATCCCCTTGTTCGTGACCGACGGCTCGGCCGGACACGTGATCGACGTGGTGCGTGGCTACCTGGGCCAGCTGTTCGCCGAGCGCACCACGCGCCATGGTGTCTTCATGGACATCCTCGGTGTGGGGGTTCTGCTCACCGGCGAATCGGGCCTGGGCAAGAGCGAGTTGGGGCTGGAGCTGATCTCGCGCGGCCACGGCCTGGTGGCCGACGATGCGGTCGATCTGTACCGCATCTCGCAGACCGCCATCGAGGGCCGCTGCCCCGAGTTGCTGATGAACCTGCTGGAAGTGCGCGGCATCGGCCTGCTCGACATCAAATCCATCTTCGGCGAGACCGCCGTGCGCCGCAAGATGCGGCTCAAGCTGATCGTGCACCTGGTGCGCAAAGAAACGCTGGAGCGCGACTTCGAGCGCCTGCCCTACGAGCCGCTGAACGAAGACGTGCTCAACATCTCGGTGCGCAAAGTGGTGATCGCGGTGGACGCCGGCCGCAATTTGGCGGTGCTCGTCGAAGCTGCAGTGCGCAACACCATCCTGCAGCTGCGCGGCATCGACACCTACCGCGAATTCCTCGAGCGCCACCAAAAGGCGATGCAAAAACCAGAGTGATCGGGCGCGAGCGAAGCGAAGCGCCTGATCAAGCAACGCCTGTGGAACCGGCTTTGCCGGGCCACCAGGCGGCGCCCCTCGGGGGCTGAGACCGGACACAGACAGTCCAGTGGACTGTCTGTGCCTGTCGAAGAGCCGGACCCTTGGGGCCGGCGCGGCCTGCAAGGCGGCAGCGAAGCGACTGGGGGGCTCTACTTCGACTTGTATTGGCAGTTCTTCTTCGTGCAGACGGCGTACAGGCTGAGCGCGTGGTCCTGCAGCTCGAAGCCACGGGTGTGGGCGATGCTGTTCTGGCGTTTCTCGATCTCGGGGTCGTAGAACTCTTCGACGCGGCCGCAGTCGATGCAGACCAGGTGGTCGTGGTGCTTGCCCTCGTTGAGCTCGAACACCGCCTTGCCCGACTCGAAATGGTTGCGCGACAGGATGCCCGCCTGCTCGAACTGCATCAACACCCGGTAGACCGTGGCCAGGCCGATGTCGGCCCCTTCGTTCAACAAGGTCTTGAACACGTCTTCAGCCGTCATGTGGCGCTGATTGGTGTGCTGGAACACATCGAGGATCTTGATGCGCGGCAACGTGGCCTTCAGGCCACTGCTCTTGAGGTCTTCGGCATTGGACATGGCAGGGGTTCTCGGCATGTTGCGCAGCAGGTCGAATGGGGGTCAACCGCTAGAATCGTTGGATCATATCGAGGTTGGCGTGCCATGGCGCGCCGCCTCTCACGGTTCCCACCATCATGCGCATTCCCTTCACCTTCACCGCTGGCCTGGTCGCCGCCACCCTGCTGGGTGCCTGCAGCTCACTGCAGTCGAGCGACAACTTTCTCGGCTTCATCACACCCTACCGCGTGGAAGTCGTGCAAGGCAACGTGCTGACCAAGGAGCAGGTCGCGCTGATCAAGCCGGGCCAGACCCGAGCCCAGGTGCGCGACGTGCTCGGCTCGCCCTTGCTGACCGACAGCTTCCACGCCGACCGCTGGGACTACGTCTTCACCATCCGCCGCCAAGGCACCGCGCCGCAACAGCGCGAAGTGGTGGTGCTGTTCGACGGCGACAAGCTGAAGAGCATCAGCGCGCAAGACCTGCCCTCCGAGCGCGATTTCGTCGCTTCGATCGACACCCTCAAGAAATCCGGCAAACCCCCGGCGCTCGCGCTGACCCCCGAAGAGATCAAGGCCTTGCCCATCCCGCCCAAGCCAGAGGCCGCAGCGTCGGCGCCCGAAGGCGCACAGCGCCCGTACCCGCCGCTGGAGCCGCGCACGTGAGCGAACCGATCCGTGTGGCCATCGCCGGCGCCTCGGGGCGCATGGGCCACATGCTCATCGAAGCCGTCATGCAGGCCAACGACTGCCAGCTCGCTGGTGCGCTTTGCGGTCCCGGCAGCACGGCACTGGGCCAGGACGCCGCGAGTTTTCTGGGGCGCACCAGCGGCGTTCACATCAGCGCCGACGTGCACAGCGGCCTGGCCAACGCACAGGTGCTGATCGATTTCACCCGCCCCGAAGGCACGCTGGCGCACCTGGCCGCGTGCCGCGAGCTGGGCCTGAAAGCCGTGATCGGCACCACCGGCTTCAGCGACGCGCAAAAGGCCGAGATCGCGGCACACGCGCAGCACATGGCCATCGTGATGTCGCCCAACATGAGCGTGGGCGTGAACGTGGTGATGCGCCTGCTCGACATGGCCGCGCGCGCACTGCACCAGGGCTACGACATCGAAGTCATCGAAGCCCACCACCGCCACAAGGTCGACGCGCCCAGCGGCACGGCGCTGGCGATGGGCGAGGTGGTGGCCGCAGCCCTCGGCCGCAACCTGAAGGAATGCGCCGTCTACGGCCGCGAAGGCGTTACCGGCGAACGCGACCCGTCGACCATCGGCTTCGCCACCATCCGCGGCGGCGACATCGTGGGCGACCACACCGTGCTCTTCGCCGGCACCGGCGAGCGCATCGAGATCGCGCACAAGAGCAGCAGCCGCGCCGGCTATGCGCAAGGCAGCCTGCGTGCAGCACGCTTCCTGGCCGATCGGGCCAAGGGTCTGTTCAACATGAACGACGTGCTCGGCCTCGCCTGAAGGGATGGGCAGCCTCCTGCACTTCTGGCAGCAAGGCGACGCGATCACCTGCGGCGTGGCCGCTGTGCTGCTGCTGATGTCCATCAGCGCCTGGGTGCTGATCTTCTGGAAGGGCTGGCTGCTGCGCCGCGTGCGCGCCGACATCGCGCGCGGCGTGCCCGCCTTCTGGTCGGCGCCTTCGCTCGAAGGCGGGCGCGAGCAGCTCGCCGCGTTCGACCGCGAGGCCGTGCTGAGCCCCCTGCTCGCGGCCGCCACCGCCCACCCGACCGGCGACACGCTGGAAGCACGCGGCCAGGTCGCCTCGCAACTCACGCGGCGGTTGCGCGACGCGCTGCACCGCGTGCTGTCGCAGCTGCAGTTCGGCCAGGTGGTGCTCGCGTCGATCGGCAGCACAGCCCCCTTCATCGGCCTGTTCGGCACGGTCTGGGGCATCTACCACGCGCTGCTGAGCATCTCGGCGGCCGGCAACATCACCATCGACCGCGTCTCCGGCCCGGTGGGCGAGGCACTGGTGATGACCGCGGCGGGCCTGGCCGTCGCCATCCCTGCGGTGCTCGCGTACAACGTGTTCAACAAGCGCGTGAGCGCCTGCGAAGCCGAGCTTGAAGGTTTTGCGCACGACCTGCGCGAGATGATGGCCGACGGCCACGCGACAGAAGCGGCAAGCTGAGCATGGCCTTCGGTCGCCTCGAACGCAGCACGGCGCCGCCGCCGATGAGCGACATCAACATGACGCCGCTGATCGACGTGATGCTGGTGCTGCTGGTGATCTTCATGATCGCCGCGCCGCTGATGACGGCGAGCCTGAAGCTCGACCTGCCCAGGACCGAGGCCGCCGCCGCGAGCGACGCGCCCGATTTCATCGCGGTGGCCATCGACCCGCAAGGCCAGCTCTACGTGGCCGACCAGCCCCTGGCCGCCGACGCCTTCGCCGAACGCATGGCACAGGCCGCGAAGAAGAACCCGCAAACCGAAGTGCAGCTGCGTGCGGACAAGACCGTGCCCTACGGCCGCGTGGCCGAGCTGATCGGCATGGTGCAGAAGGCGGGGCTGAACCGCATCGGTTTCGTGGCCGAGCCGAAAGCCGACACCAAGCCGTAGTCACCCGGGCGGCATCAGCCGCAAGAACATCGCCGCCACCGCGCGCGGGTCGGCTGCCTGCGTGAATGCGCTCACCACCGCCACCGAATCCACACCGCAGGCCAGCACTTGCGGTGCCCGTTCCAGGCTGATGCCGCCGATCGCCACCACCGGGTAGGCGGGCTGGTAGCGCCGCGCCCAGTCGCGCAGCCTGGGCAGGCCGATGGGCTCGTAGCGCATGGCTTTCAGCGTCGTCGGGTACACCGGCCCGAGCGCCACGTACGACGGCCGCAGCGCGTGTGCACGCGACATCTCCAGTGGCGTGTGCGAGCTCACACCGAGGCGCAGGCCCGCGGCACGCAGCGCAGCAAGGTCCGCTACATCAACGTCCTCCTGGCCCAGGTGCACGCCGTAGGCGCCTAGCTCGATCGCTTCGCGCCAGTGGTCGTTGATGAACAGCTGCGCACCCGGCACCTCACGCGCAGCACGCACGGCGGCGCGCAGTTGCGCATGCAGCTCGGGCGCGCTCAGACTGCCCTGCTTGATGCGCAGTTGCAGCGTGCGCACACCCAGGGCCAGCGCGCGCTCGATCCAGCCGGCATCGGGCAGCACCGCGTAGAAGCCGAGCGAGTGCGTGAGCGGCGCAAATGAGAGAGGCGCCTCGGCAGCAGGCTCACGGTCCCAGACAAACTGCGGCAGGTACTCGCTGCTCAACCGCGGCGCGGCATGCGTGTTCGGTCGCCCTGGCCCGATCTGGCGCGCTTGTGCGATGCCGGCCGTGACGCGCAGCTTGGCTTCGCAACTTGC
>Ga0302322_100004226_pt1 | contig 12441 bp, 10 predicted proteins | sample Fen_T0_2_FD_203757 | JGI IMG/M metagenome (GOLD analysis project Ga0302322, IMG submission 203757) | Peat permafrost microbial communities from Stordalen Mire near Abisko, Sweden - Fen_T0_2 | ecosystem: Environmental > Terrestrial > Soil > Wetlands > Permafrost | place: Sweden: Abisko...
CGGCGCGGCGGGAGAGCGGCGGACATCGCTCAATCCGCGTCCGCCAGCGCGTCCAGGATCAGCCGGCCGAACAAGGTCATTTCCGGGCTGGTGCCGGCGTAGCGGTCGACCGCCGCCAGCACCGAGCGTGTGGTCGCGGCATCCGGTGGCGCCCGCTCGGGCAGGGCTGGCAGGCGCGCCACGATGCCAGCGGCTTCCGCCAATGCCGCCTGGCGGAACGCGGCGCGCGCAATGTTGGTCTCCGGCGCATCGAAGCGAGGCCCCAACTCCGTCGCCAGCCAGGCGAGGTAGGCCGGCCAATGCGCGAGCTGGCGATAGAGCGCGGGGATGAACGGACGTCCGTCCAGTTCCGTGGCGAGCTGCATCAGCACCGCGCGCGCATCCGGTGCCAGCTTTTCGGGGTCCGCGTTGCCCGGCATCGGCGCCAGCATCGCCGGCGGGGACCAGCCGTCCGCAAAACCGAGCCCGCCCGGCTGCGCACCTTCCAGCACCAGGCGCAAACAGGCGCCGGTCATCAGATTGACCGGGGATACACGGACGAAATTTTCCGCGATGTTGCGGATGGCGGCGAGGCCCGCGTTGTCCACGCCGAGGCCGCGTCGCGCGGCGGCGGAAATCCCAGGGGCCGGCGGGATTGAGACCGTGGCTGCCAGTCGCCACCCCGTTTCCTGCACCGCGCCGGATGCCAGCGCGGGGCGCACGATATCCCACGCCCATTCCAGCACCCCCGGCATGGTGGCCAGATAGCGTTGCAGGGAGGAGACATAGGGCACGCCGGAGAAGCGGCGGATTTCATCGTAGATAACGGCGATCTGCCCGGTGGCCTGGTGTTCCAGCAATTCCGGCAGCATCGGCGCGCCGCCGCTCGCTTGCGTGTTCATGAATCCCCCCCCTAGGCTTCTCTGACCGGTAGCTTGCAGCCGTGCGCACCGCCCGACCAGAGGCAATCAGGAAGCCGTCCCGAATGACCCCAGAAGCTATTCTCGTCCATAAGCCGCGCATTCTGAGCCAGGCGCAGCGGGAATGCTATTTCTCGACCGGATCCTTGGTGGCGGCGGATGTCATTCCCGCCGATTGGCTGCGGCGGTTGGTGGCATTGTCGGAGGAGTTCATCGCACTGAGCCGGGCGCAAGACAAATCCGACGAGGCCTTCGATCTTGGCCCGAACCATAGCCAGGCCACGCCGCACGTGCGCCGGCTGCGCGCGCTGGTGGATCGCCATCCGGATTTCTGGCGCTTCGCCAGCGAGTCGGTGCTGGCCGATATCGCTGCCGATCTGGTGGGGCCGGATGTGAAATTCCATTCCTCCAAGCTGAACTACAAGTGGCCGGGCATGGGCGAGATCGTGAAATGGCATCAGGATATTCCTGCCTGGCCGCATACGAACTACTCCCCGGTGACCCTCGGCGTTTACCTGGACGACACGCCGGCAGAGATGGGGCCGCTGACCTGCATCGATGGCACGCAGACGGGGCCCATTTTCGTGCATCGCGACGACGCGGGTGTCTGGACGGGATCGGTGCATGAACGCGACATGGCGACCTTGGACATGACCCGCGCGCGCGATCTGACGGGGCCGGCCGGTTCCGTGGTGGCGATCAATTGTCGCACCGTGCATGCCTCGCGCGCCAATGGCACTGGCAAGGTCCGGCCCTGTGCGCTGTTCGTGTATTCCTCCGCGGACGCATTTACCTGGATGCCGGCACCGACGCCGACGCGCCATACGGGGGACATCGTGCGCGGCAATGCGGCGACGGTTGCGCATCTGGACCCGACGCCGTGCCCGGTGCCCCCGGACTGGAGCCGGCAGGGATACGGCTCCATCTTTACCTCCCAACGCGTCTCCATGTGAAAGGTTTGCCGTGATGAGCATGAGTCTGGAAGGCGTGCGCGTGCTGGAACTGGCCCGTTTCCAGGCCGGGCCTCGCGGTGGCATGATGCTATCGGACCTGGGTGCCGAGGTGATCAAGATCGAGCGCATCGGGGGGGAGGAGACGCGGCAGAACCCGCCCATGCTGCGCGGGCAAAGCGTTTACTTCACGGTGTATAATCGCGGCAAGAAAAGCATCTGCCTGGATATGCGCAGCCAGCAGGGCAAGGACGTTTTTGCCGAACTGGTAAAGAAATCCGATATCGTATTGGAGAATTTTCGTCCTGGCACGATGGACGCGATGGGCTTCGGCTACGACGCGTTGAAGGCGCTGAACAAGGGGATCATCTTGGTTTCCGTCTCCGGCTTTGGACAGTATGGACCTTACCGGGAACGCCCCGCGTTCGATCCGTTGGGCCAGGCGATGAGCGGGTTGATGACGCTGACCGGCCAGCCCGTGGGCCAGCCGATCGGCACGGCGTTTTCCCTGGTGGACCGCACCACGGCGCTGCATGCGACCATAGGTGCGTTGGCCGCCCTGCGCCATCGCGATCGCACAGGCGAGGGGCAAATGGTTGATTGCTGCCTGCTGGATTCCGCGCTGACGATGGTAGAAATACCAACGTCCTACTACCTTGGTAGCGGCACCGAGGGCGGGGTGGGGGGGCGGCCACCCTACAAGGCAAAAGACGGGCATGTGGTGATTTCCGCCATCGGGCGGGAAATGGCGGGTAAGTTGATGGCGCTGGTCGGCGGCGCCAGCGCCGATCTTTCGCCGATGAACAGTTCCATGGCCAGCGCCGATGCCCGACGCAAGGTGCTGGACGATTGGTGCGCCGAACGGAAAGTGGACGATATCGTGAACGCGCTACTGGAGATCGGCGTTCCCGTGGCACCAGTGCGCAACATTCCGCAAGTGGCGCAGGACCCGCATCTATGGGAACGCGAGATGCTGGTGAAGGTGGAGGATGCGTTGGCCGGGGAGATGTACGTGCCGGGTGTGGCGGTGAAGATGTCGCACACGCCGGGCCGGGTCGGGCCGGTGCCGACGCCGGGACAACACACCGATAAGGTGCTGGGCGAGATTCTCGGCTACGACGCCGCTCGGTTGACGGCATTACGTCAGGCGAAGGTGATTGCCTGATGCGCGTTTAACTTACGGATCGATCAGCACGCCGGGATTGAGGATGGCGTGCGGGTCCAGCGTCTGTTTCGCGGCGCGCAGGGCGTTGGCGAATAGTTCCGGGCGCTGGCGATCGTACCAGGGCCGGTGATCGCGGCCCACCGCGTGGTGATGCGTGATGGTGCCGCCTGCCGCGATCAGCGCATCGGACGCGGCGTTCTTGATCGTTTGCCATTGTTCCAGCAGCGCGCCGTGTTTGCCCAGCGCGTGGAAGCTGAAGTAAGGGGCAGGTCCGTCCGGGTAGATATGGGTGAAGCGGCACGTCACTTGTCCGACATGGCCGGTCGCGTCCCTGATGGCGCGCTCGGTGGTGGTTTGCACAGCGTGATGAAACGCCTCGAACCGGTCCCAGGTGATGGCAGTTTCGAAGGTGTCGTTGATGATGGCGCGCGGGGTGATGCGTTCGCGCGCATAGGGCATGCGGATGAAGGCGGTGCGCCAAAGCTCGGCCGCGCCCTGGCGGTGGCCGGTGGCGGTATCCGTGGATTCCGCCACGCCGCCATGATCGGCGGCGCATTCCAGGGCGCGTTGCATCCATGGCGTCAGGTCGTGGTCGGCACCCTCGAATGCCAGCACCATCACCGCGAAACTGCCGTCCCCGGCGCCAGTGTTGTAGGCCTCGTTCGGATCTAGGATGCGGCAGTTGGAGGGGTAGAGCGCGGCCTGGCTGATGGCGCGCACGGCTTTTGCCGCGGTGTAGAAATCCTTGAAGCGAAGTGAGGTGCCGGCGCGGAAGGTCGGGCGGTCCTGAACGCGCATCCAGGCTTCCGTGATCACGCCCAGAATGCCTTCGGAACCGATGAACATGCGGTCGGGGCTGGGCCCGGCGCCGGAGCCCGGCAGGCGGCGGGTTTCCAAGGCGCCGGCGGGGGTGACCACGCGGACGCTTTCGACGAAATCGTCGATATGGGTATAGCGGCTGGCATAGTGTCCACCGGAGCGCGTCGCGATCCAGCCGCCGAGGGTGGAAAATTCATAACTTTGCGGGAAGTGCCGCAAGGTAACATTGTGCGGCTTTAGTTGCGCTTCCATGTGAGGGCCGAACACGCCGCCCTGGATGCGTGCTGCGCGGGATGCGCGATCGAATTCGATAACTTTATCCAGCTTGCGCAGGTCCAGGACGACGGACGCCTTGTATCGCCCGCCATCGATGCGGGGATCGACGCCGCCGCAGACCGAGGAACCCGCGCCGAACGGCGTGAGCATCGCCTGCGCGCCACCGGCCCAGTTCATCACCGCGACGACATCGTCCTCGTTCTCCGGATAGGTGACGACATCCGGCGCGGGATCGTACTGGCCCAGCACGCCGCGCAGGGTATCGGGGTAGGATTTGCCGAAAGTATGTGCCGCGCGATCATAATGGTCGCTGGAACAGATGCGCGCGAGGCTGGCGGGTGGGGCGATGCGGGGCGCCCGCATTTGGATCGCCGACAGTTCCGGCACGGCGATTTCGGTGAAATCGCTGACGGAGAATTTTTGCCGATAGACATTCAACCAAAAACCTTCTTCCGCGGGGGTCATCTCCTCTCCCTCGCGGCCCCAGCCGAAATGTTTCAGTCGCGCGAGTGCCATGCTCAGAGTGTCCGCCATTGTACGAGGGTATAGGGAGTAGGCGCGTCGTCATGCGGTTCGAACACCGCCTCGACAGCCGCGCCGATTTTAACGTCCTGCGCGGCGTCACCTAGCAGATTGCCCAGCATCCGCACGTTCCCCGCGCCCGGCAGTTCCACCAGCACGGCGATATACGGCCCGCGTTCCTTCAGCGCCGGATGCACCGGATGCCAGCAGCGTGTCCAGGTCCAGATTTTTCCTTTACCTTCCACCTGCACCCATCGCATGTCCCAGGACCGGCATTTGTGGCACAGCCATTCCGGGCCCCATTGCCAGGTATTGCAGGCGCCACAGCGCTGGATTTTCAGCACGCTTTGGCGCGTGGCTTCCCAATAGGGAGCGTCGAGCTTGTCGGCTTCGGTGACGGGTTCGGGCAGGCCGGCGGGTAGATAATTCATCACAGCGTCTCCTGGGAGCCGAGCACCATGGTGGAAACGGGCGTCACCATCGGCCCGGCGATCACGCAACCGACATGCGCGTTCGGCACCTGCGCGGAGGAGGTGCCGCGGATCTGCCGCACCGCTTCGATCTGTAATTCCAGGCCGTGCATGTAGCACTCCGCCAGATTGCCGCCCGACGTGTTCAGCGGCAGCTTGCCGGTGGTCATGAAATTCTCCAGCCGGCACCAGTCATTGGCTTCCTCACCGGTGAAGAAACCGTGCTCCACCATGCTCATCAGCACGCCGCCGGTGAAGTTCTCATAACTTTGCAGCACGTCCACGTCCTGCGGTCCCAGCTTCGCCATTTCCCACAAATGTGGCGCTACCGGCTGGAAGCTGGAGGAAGCGAAGTCCGGCGCGTTGAAGCTGCGCGCCGCGTTGCGATGGTCCGAGCCTTGCGCCACCGCCAAGACATAAGCGGGCTTGTGCGGAAAATTCTTTGCCCGATCCGCCGAAACCAAAATCACCGCCGCCGCGCCATCGTTTTCCTGGCAACAGTCGAACAGATGGTTCGGCTCCGCGATCCAGCGGCTGTCGTCATACTTCTGCTCTGTCAACGGCCGGCCATACATGATGGCGCGGGGATTGGATTGCGCGTGGTGGTAGGATGCCATGGCGATGGCGCGCAGCGCTTCCTGCTTCACGCCGTGGTCGTGCATGTAGCGCATGATCTTCAGCGCGTAGCGCTGCGCCGGGACGAAGATGCCATAGGGATGGATCAGCGCGTTATCGCCGCTGACAGTACCGCCGGACGCGGCGCGGCCATAGCGCTGGAACTGGCCCTGTGCCAAAGCGCGATAGACCACCGCGATCTCCGCCTGGCCGGTGGCGATCGCCGCCGCCGCATTGCCGATCGCCGCCGCGCCACCGCCACCGCCGCCGCCCCATTGCATGTTGGACAGGCGCAATTCCTTGCAGCCCAGCGCGGCGGCGATGCGGGAGGGATCGTTGCGGTCGTTCGCGTAGCTGGCGAAGCTATCGATCGTGCTCGGGTCTATTCCCGCGTCGTCGCACGCCGCCAGAATTGCCTTCAGCGCAAGGACGAATTCCGGATCGGGGGACATGGAGTGCTTGTAGTAGGTGGTCTCCCCGATCCCCACTACGGCGACTTTGCCGCGCAGGCTGCGTTCGGTCATTTGGTTTCCCCCTTCGGCGAGCTAGTCAGGATAGATCATCTTGCGCGTCACGCCACCGTCGCAAATAAATTCCGCGCCGGTGATGAAGCCGGCGTCGGGGCCGAGCAGAAAGGCCACCAGCGCCGCGATGTCCTCTGCCCGGCCGACGCGCCCGGCGGGGTGGAATGCGTGTTCCCCGGCCGTCGGTGCCGGGCCCTTGGTGGCGATCCAGCCGGGGGAGACGCAGTTCACCCGCACGTCCGGTGCCATCCCGATTGCCAGCGCATGTGTCAGCGCCACCAACCCGCCCTTGGAGGCGGCATAGGGGTAGGTGTCGGCCTCCGACATATGCGCGCGGGTGGAGGCGACGGTGACAATCGCGCCTTTCGCTGCCCGCAGCAGGTCTTCCGCCGCGCGCGCCAGCAGGAACGTGCTGGTCAGGTTGGTGGCGAGGACGGAATTCCATTCCGCCAGGCTCAGCGCGCCGAGTGGCTTGCGGATGCCGACGCCGGCGTTGCAGACCAGCGCGTCCAGCCGTCCCTCCTGCTGGCGGATGCTTGCCACCAGTGCCGCGACATCGGCTTCCGCACCCACATCGGCACGCGTGAACCGTGCCAGCCCAGGCACCCTGGGCGGATCGCGGTCGGCGATCGCCACCCGCCAGCCATCGGTCAGCAGGCGCTCGGCGATGGACGCGCCGATGCCACGCGACCCGCCGCTGACCAGGACGACACGCTGTTCCGTGCCGGCCATCAATCCAGGCTCCGGTCCAGAATACGGTTGGAATCCGCCAGCTTCTCCGACAACATGGCGGCGAGGCTGCGATGCAGCAGCCCGGCCATGACGGGGTCCTGCTGCTCCATCCGCGCGATGGCCGCCGTGCTGAGGAAGACTGTGTCGCAATCCTCCTCCGCGATCACGGTCGCGGTGCGCGTGCCGCCGGCATAGATCGCCACCTCCCCGACAATCGTGCCGGCGGTGGAACTGCGCAGATGCACGGGACGCTGCCCGGCGCGTTCCAACTGTGCCATTACTTGGCCGCGCTCGATGAAATACATGCCGTCCGCCGTCGCGCCCTGCTGGATCAGCACGGCGCCGGCGGAAAATGTTTGCCGCGCCAAATAGGGCTCCAACCGTGCCGGTTCGATCGGTTGGGCCAGACTGCGCGACAGCAGGCCGGCCAAATCCGCCCGCTCGGTATCGCGGGCGAAGCCGGCTTCGTCGAGGAACATGTCCTCGGTGGCGCGCAATGCCTTGTCGATCGTGTCATGCACGCCAAGATGGGCGGGGTGGGACGTAGAGACGTGCTGACGGGCGAATTGTGCCTGCACCGGCGCGGGTAGTTGCGTCATCATGACGGTGAAGCCGGCTTCGTCGGCCAGTTGATGCAGGCGGCGGAACACCAGGCAGGCGGAGGTGTCCATGCCCACCGTATGCTGGAAATCCAGGATCAGGACACGCGGCGGCACGGGCTGCTGCGTCATGCGCAGGACCGTCTGCAGGACATCATGGGCGTTCAGGAAGAACAGGTATCCCTGCAGGCGGCAGATGCGCACGCTGGCACCCTGGACGGCGATGATAGCCTGAGCTTCCGGTGAACGGACCACAGTACTGCGCTGCGCCGCGCCGGTGGTGATGCCGCGAATGACGGAAATGCGTTTATAGTTCCAGGCGAAAATGACCAGCGTGAGGGCGAGGCCGAGCGCGACGCCTTGCACATAGCCGAGGGTGATGACACCCAGCAGGACGAAGAGCACCAGCACCCATTCATGCAGCGGCAGCTTGACCCGGTCGAGAACGATCCGGTCCACCAGCCGGTCCACGCCATTGGCCAGCAGCAGGCCGCCCACGACGAAGCGCGGCACCGATGTCAGCGCCGCCGAGCCGACGACCAGCGTGGCGGCGCAGCAGGCGGCAACCACGATACCGATGGCGCGGTGATTGGCGTGCATGCGAAAGGCGAGCGACGTGCCGATGACCGAGTGGCCCGACGACAACCCGCCGGCCAGGCCGCCGAGGATATTGGCCAGCCCGATCACGGTCATTTCCCGGTCGAGGTTCAAACGGCGATGCAGTTCCAGTTCGATCCCGGTCAGGAAGATGATCGCGCTGGTGCCGCCGAGAAGGATGATTGTTAGCGACGGCCCGGTGATCAAATGCGGCAGGGCGGCCCAGGGGATCCGGCTGACGGCCTCCATCGATGGCGTGGACCAGATCAGGCCGGGCGGAAACGGGCCGAGCAGCCAGCCGGCAGCCTCGGCGTCCACGCGGGGGATGCCGGCGGCGTAACGGATGGCGTGGTAGCCGAGGCCGGCCGCGATCAGCAGGATCGGCACCACGGACCAGTGCCGGCGCCAGCGGGTGATGCCCACCATCAGCAGGCCAAGACCGATGCAGGCGGCGAGTTGCGGCAGGACGAGCCAGATCTCGTCCATCGAGCCGCGCGGGCGCGCGCCCACGGTCAGGCCCAGCGCGCCGGCCACGAACAACCAGCCGGAGCCGGCATTGTAGCCGTTGATCACCGGATAAGGCAGCAGGCGCGCAAGCGATCCCAGCCGCGCCATGCCGATGGTCAGGAAGGCGAGGCCCGACAGCACGGTGATCAGACCGCAGACCATGGCCACCGTCATGACCTGCAATTCCAGGTCCGGACTGGGTGGCAGCACCGTGATAACCGCGTTGGCGATCAGCGGGTAGACGACGGCGGATGTCGCGAAGGGCGATGCGACGGTGCCGGCGTGGGAACTGAACCAGGCGACGACGACCGAGGTGACGGCGAAGCCGCACAGGATCATGGAAATACCGGCCGCCATGCCACCGGAGAGCTTGCCGCCGTAGATCAGCCCGGCATAGGCGATGGCGTTGGCGACCGAGACCAGGCCGACCACTAACCCGGCGATCAGCACGCGCAGGGCCATTGCGCGCTGCGTGCCGCTCGGCTGGCTGGTCAGGGTCGTGGTGAGGAGCTGGGTGCTGATGCTCATCGCGGGGAATCGGATCGGTGACTTCTTGATCGGCCGGATCCTTGGGATGGCCGACGCCGCGTTCAATGGCATCATCGGACGACGTTCACAATATCCGGAATGCCAGATGACCCAGACGGCCGCGATTGTCGATGACGCGATCACCTCCCGCCGCTCCGTGCGGGCATTTCTGCCGACGCCGGTGGCGCGGGAAACGATCGAGGCGATGCTGGATGTCGCGGCGCGCGCGCCCAGCGGAACCAACATGCAGCCATGGCGGGTGCACGCATTGGCCGGCGAGGAATTAAGAAAGTTTTGTGACAGCGTGGAAGCGGCGTTCCTGGCTGGCGGGCATGGCGAGGCGCGCGAATACAAATACTATCCGGATCAGTTCTTCGAGCCGTATTTGTCGCGCCGGCGTGATGTGGGCTGGGCGTTGTACTCGTTGCTGGATATCAAGCGCGGCGAGGATGCGAAGATGCGTCTGGCGCATGCACGGAACTTCCGTTTCTTCGGGGCGCCGGTCGGGCTGATCTGCACCATCGACCGCCGGCTGAATATTGGCAGTTGGCTGGATTATGGGTTCTTCCTCGGCAATATCTGCGCCGCCGCGCGGGGACGTGGGTTGCACACGATCGCCCAGGCCGCGTTCGCCAGCTGGCCCGACACAATCCGCGCCGCACTGGGATTGCCGGAGGAAGAAGCGATCGTCTGCGGCATGGCGATCGGCTACGAGGACAAAGATGCGCAGGTGAATACTTTGCGCACGCCGCGCGCGCCGGCTGCGGAATTTACTCGATTTATGGGCTTTTAGTTTCTAATGGCCCGATCCTGGCGCTTGGTACCTAAGCGTCGGGTGAATCGGCCCACCAAATCAATGGCTAGTGGATAGAATCTAACGGTTGTATCCGTTAGATTCTATCCACTAGTGTCCGGCGGCGATACGCCCCAGTCAGATTGCAGTTGGGCGCTCTCGGCACGCAGCCGCGCGGCGCGCGCATTCGCGGCGATTTCCAGGGTGAAGCGGAGCAGAAGCGGCAGCAGGTCCGCCAATAGCCAGCCTCCACCGGCGGCAGCCCAGGCCGGAAGCAACGCGAAGGGATCGCCCAGCATGGCCAGCGCAACCGTCAGGCTGTGGCCGGATCGCCATAGTATCGCCAGCGGACCGATGGCGCCGGCCAGCGCACAAACCGCCACCGCGCGCGCAACGGGCTTTCCCGGCTGGCGGTCGAGGTGCCAGGCAAGGGCCGCGGGCGCAAGCAACCCAACGAGGAGAATGGCGGTTGGCGTGGCCAAAGCGAGCACGCCGCCGCACAGCATTCCCTGCACCCAGATGATGCGTCCGGATGTGCCGGCGCGGGGCGGCTTCGTGGCGCGGGCCATGGCTTTACCTTAGCGCCAGCGTCGCCAGCATCCCCGCCAGTCCGGCGAGGCCGGCGCCGGTCGCAAGCTCCTGGCCAAGCCGGCGCGCAATCTCGGCGCGCGCCTGGCCGGATTGGGCGATGTCGTGCAGAGCCTGGTCGATCTCGGCTTGCCTGGCGGCGGCTTTTGCGGCGTTCCGCGCATCGGTATCATGGGCGGCCTCATCCTCGAGCAGGGCGAACATCGGAAGCAATTGTCCATGTTCGACCATTTGCCCGAGTTGTTGCCGAAGGGCGATGCGGCGCGGACGCTCCTGCCAGGCGTCGATCAGAGGGGTGGCATGCGCATGCAACCAGCGCGCAAGTCCGGGCAGGGGACGATCCGCATGGTAGCGTGCTTGCAGGCTGGCATAGAGCCGAAGCGCGGTCCGCGGCGAGCGCGCGGCGGTTGGATCGGCGGCGGCGTCGCGTTCTTCGCGATGCCGGGCGCGTGTGGCAATGAAAGCGGCAATCTCCGTGTCGATGGGCAAATCCCGCTGAAATTCCGCCTGTCCGGCCACGGCTTCCAAGGCGGGCAGGAGCGACGCCGCATCGGTCACCCAATGGCCGCGCAGCAGCGGGCTGGCGCAATTGACCAGGGGGTTCAGTTCATAGCGCAGTCTGGAGAGTTCGCCGGTTGCCGGTCCTGGCGACGTCCGCGCGCGATTGGTATCGAGGATCGTGCGCAATCGGGCCGCCTCGCGACGGAGTTGGAGATCGTCGGTCCGGGTGGCGCGCGCGCTGGCCCAGACGGAGAACCCCTCGGCCCTGATCAGCGCGGTCAGCCGGGCCGCGATCGTCGGTTCGTCACGAGCGGCAGCGAGCGCCGGGCCGATGCCGTCCGGCCAGACGGAAATTCCCTGCCAGCACGGCGGGGCAAGGGGGTCGAGCAAGGCGATGACCCGCGCCGAATAGGCGGCATTCGTGGCTTCACCTGGATCGGACATCGCCAGATGCATGCGCTTTGCGTCTTCGATGCTGGTGGCGAGCGTGTTGTCGCCGCGTGCGCGGCGAAGCCAGGTTTCCAGGGCGTCGCCGCGCAGGCAGTCTGTTGCGGCTGCGGGGTCGCGTGCCATGGCGAGGGCGACAGTACGCGTGGTTCCTGCGCTGATTCTGCCGATGACAAGCGGGCGGGTGGCGCCGCGATCCTGGCGCGTCGTCACGCGGCGCGCGCGCGCGACCAACGGCTCGGCCAGCATTTCGGGCGATAGGCGATGCGCGGGATCCTCGGCCAACATCCCGCGGGCCAGATCGGCAATCAGACCAGGCACGCGGGCGTCGCCAAGCAGGGCGGCCAGGCTGCCGAGTTCCAGTTTGCGCAACAGAATGGCAGTTTCGTCCATTCCTGCCATCGGGGTCTCGCCGCGCGCCAGTGCCAGCATGACGGCGCCGAGGGCGTAGATATCGTCCGCGATAACCCCGTTGCCGCGCCCGGATGGCAGGCATTGGGCCATGTAGGGTGGCTCGAACACCGCGGACTGCAGCGCGGCGGGCGGCCCGGCCCAGGCCGCGCCCAGGACGACCGGTGCGCCGGGGCGTGCCTGGAAGATGTTGTTGGGGCGGATGGCGCGGTGGGTCTGGCCGAGCGCTTCCAACTGCGCGAGGGCGAGCGCGGCGGGGCGGATCAGGCAGGCCAGCAGTTCCGCTTCCCCCCAAGGGCGAGGATTTCGCGCCAGCGATGGCCCCGGCGGGGCGGGGCAGATGACGTAGTAAGCATCCCCGGCAGCACCGTGGCCGCATGGGGCCAGCATCCCGGCGAATTTCAGGTCCAGCAAGCCGTCCAGAGCATCGGCACGGGGCGGGTGATCGGGTTGCACGCGCAAGGCCATGAGTGGCGTTGCCTCCAAGCGCGTGTCCAC
>Ga0302322_100004228_pt1 | contig 12439 bp, 13 predicted proteins | sample Fen_T0_2_FD_203757 | JGI IMG/M metagenome (GOLD analysis project Ga0302322, IMG submission 203757) | Peat permafrost microbial communities from Stordalen Mire near Abisko, Sweden - Fen_T0_2 | ecosystem: Environmental > Terrestrial > Soil > Wetlands > Permafrost | place: Sweden: Abisko...
CGCGTCCAGGTCGCCGAGCGTGTCGAGCAGGCCGGGCATCTCCCCGAAGCCCATGGGCTCGTCGCCGGAGAAGTTCTGCGACTGCTGCCACGGCAGGTTCGGGAACGCGTTCTGCAGGTTGCGCGAGAGCTGGTCGACCTGCCAGCGCAGGTCCATGTCCTCCATGAGCGACTCGGCGAGCGCCTGGAGCTGGGCGCGCTGCTCGGGGCTCATCGAGTTCATGAGCTGCTGCATCTGCGCCATCGACTGCGCCATCTGCTCGAGCAGCTCGTCGAGGGTCTGCGGGTTGCCGGGGAAGAACTCGCCGTGCCGCTCCATGAAGCCGTCGAAGTCGGGCTCCTCGCCCTGTTCGCGCTGCTCGAGCATCTGGTTGAGCTCGGCCATCATGTCCTTCATGGCCGCCATGCGCTCGGGCGTGAGGTTCTGCATGCCCTCGGACATCTGGTTGAAGTAGCTCTGCATGAGCTGCTCGCGCAGCTCGTCCATCAACTCCTCGAACCGTTGCCGGGCGGCGTCGTCCATGAACTCGTAGTTCTGGAGCGCCTGCACCCGGCCCGCGAGGTCGGGCGGCAGCTCGTCGAGCTCGCGGCGGCGCAGCTCGGCGACATCGTCCACCAGTTCCTGGCGGCGCTGGTCACCCGAACGACCGGCTTCGTCGACGCGCCGGTCGATCCCCTCGCGCTCCATGTCGACGACCTCGCCGAGCTGCTCGGCGACATCGTCGTAGACGCCGCCGAGATCACGGCGTTCGAGCTCCTCGCGGCGACGCTCACGCAGCCGTTCGAGCATCTCGCGCAGGCCCATCAGTTCTTCGCCGTTGCGGTCGCGGAAGCCCTGTTGCATGAGGCGCCGCAACGCCGCGTTGAGATCGCCGTGGTAGAGGAGGTCGTCGCTCATCTCGTCCATCAGCGAGTCGGCGTCGAGATCGAACCCGCGCTGGGTGCCGTCCCAACGGGAGTAACGGAACCCCGGACCACGAGCCATCACCCGAGGGTACCCGGCTTCCGCCGCCCCATGCCCGGGCCCTGACTGAAGTGCTGCGGGGCGCGCCGACCACAATGGTCCCGATGCGTGCGCCCACCCGAGCCCTCGCACTCGCCGTCCTCTTCATGGTCGCGGCGGCCGGCCTCGCCGGCTGCTCGAAAGAGGATGCGAAGTCGCTCCCCCTCCCGAGCAAGGCGTTCTGTCAGGCCGCCTACACCTACGACAAGAAGGTGGAGCGCAAGGCCTCGCTCGCGGTGCAGATCAAGCTGGTCCAGACCATGGTCGACCACGCACCGAAGGACGTCGCCCAGGACACGCGGGTGTTCCTCGACGCGCTGCAGCGCCGCGCCGACGGCGACAAGTCGGTGGTCGACAACCCGAAGATCATGAAGGCGGTCGACAACGTGAACCGCCGCGCGCAGGCCGACTGCGGCCTCTTCACCCAGGACCCGCCGAGCGGGATGTAGCTCCGCCCCCGTTGTGGCGCTCTTCCGCGCCGCGAGAGGGGCCTCGAAGAGCGCAAGAACGGAAGGGGCGGGTCAGCCGCGGCCGCGGTAGGCGGCGCGGCCGCCGAGGGCGTCCTTGTTCAGGCGCTTGGAGAGGTGCAGGCCCTCGAGCACGAACTCCACCGCCGACGCGACCCCGGCGGGCGACTCGGGCACGTCGAGGTCGGCGAGCGTCTCACGCAGCGCGGGCATCTCGTCGAGCAACCGGCCGTACTCCGACGACGCGATGTCCTCACCGGTGTGCACGACGATGCCCTCTTCGAACGCATTGACGACGTCGGTGAGCTTCTCCGGACGGGTGCGGGCGCGGAACGTCTCGAGCACCGCGGTCTTGATGATGCGGTCGAGCACCTGCTCCTCGCGACCGTCGTCGACGGTCTCGAACTCCACCTTGCCGGCGGTGCTCGCGACCAGCGCGTCGAGGTCGCTCACGCGGGGTACGACCTCGTGCTCGCCGTGGCGCAACGCGCGGCGGGTCGCGTTGGCGACGAGCGTCTCGTAGTTGGCGATCGACAGTCGCACCGACACACCCGAGCGCTGGTTGATGTGCGGTGAACGACGGGCCTGCTGGCTCGCCTCGGCCACGATCTCGGCCATGAACTCGGGCACGTGCACGGTGAGGCCGTCGGCGGTGAGCGGGCGCGCCTCCTGCATGACGACCGCGGCCTCGAGCTCGGCGTCGAGCGGGTAGTGCGTGCGGATCTGCGCGCCGAAGCGGTCCTTCAGCGGCGTGATGATGCGCCCACGGTTCGTGTAGTCCTCGGGGTTCGCCGAGGCCACGAGCATGATGTCGATGGGCAGGCGGATCTTGTAGCCCCGGATCTGCACGTCGCGCTCCTCGAGCACGTTGAGCAGACCCACCTGGATGCGCTCCGCGAGGTCGGGGAGCTCGTTGATCGAGAAGATGCCGCGGTTGGTGCGGGGCACCAGGCCGTAGTGGATGGTGAGCTCGTCGGAGAGGTAGCGACCCTCGGCGACCTTGATCGGGTCGACCTCGCCGATGAGGTCGGCGATCGACGTGTCGGGGGTGGCGAGCTTCTCGCCGAAGCGGCGCTCACGGTGCACCCACTCGATCGGCGCTTCGTCGCCCCGCTCGGCGACCAGGACCCGCGAGTGCTGCGAGATCGGGTGGTACGGGTCGTCGTTGATCTCGCTGCCCGCGATGATCGGCATCCACTCGTCGAGCAGGTCGGTGAGCGAGCGGATGATGCGCGTCTTCGCCTGACCGCGCTCACCGAGGAAGATCACGTCGTGCCCGGCGATCAGCGCGTTCTCGAGCTGCGGCAGCACGGTGTCCTCGTAGCCGACCACGCCCTCGACGAGTTGGCGGCCCTCCGAGATCCGGGCGATCGCGTTCGCGCGCACCTCGTCCTTGACCGGTCGCGACACCCACCCGCTCGCGCGCAGTTCGCCCAAGGTTCCGGGTCGCGTCATCTCTGTCTCCCGACGGTTCGATGGCTCTGGGGGTCGTCGCGGCGAGCGTACCCGTCTGGAAGGATCTCCGACACCGAGCGGAGCAAGAGGACAAGTAGCCGAGCGGAGCAAGAGGACAAGTAGCCGAGCGGAGCAAGAGGACAAGTAGCCGAGCGGAGCAAGAGGACAAGTAGCCGAGCGGAGCGAGAGGGCACGAGGCCGCGATGACAGAGAAGGTCAAGGGACCGGCGTCGTACTTCCCGTCGATCGAGAAGACGTACGGGCAGCCGATGGACCATTGGTTCGCGGTGCTCGATGCCGCGGGGCTCGAGAAGCACTCGGAGATGGTCGCCCTGCTGAAGACGGAGCACGGCATGGGCCACGGGCACGCCAACGCGATCGTGGCGTACCACCGGGCCCGCTCGTAGCGGAGTGTCAGCTCCGGCGGTCGGCGATCACCGCCGACGCGACCACCGCGAGCGCGGCGACCGCCGCCGCGACCACGAGCAGGATGCCCACGCCGCGCGTCGATCCGTGGTCGAGGTGACGCAGGACCGCCTGCACCGGCGGGAGCAGAACGACCGCGAGCGATGCGGCCGAAGCGAGCACGACCGACCAGGCCACGCCGTCGATCACGGGCCGGTGCAGGAAGACGCCGATCGCGGAGCCGATCAATGATCCGGCGACGAGCAGAGCGACCGACCAAGCCGTCGTGGCCAGGAGGCTTCGGTGACCGAGATCGCCGGTCGCGCCCGTCGCCAACGCGGTCACGACGGCCACTGCCGCACTGGCAGCGACGGTGGCGCCGGCACGACAGGCATGGAGCCGTGCCGGCGAGCCGACCACCGCCGCGCAGAGATCGCGATGCGGGTCGTCGTCGACGTTCCCGGTGACGACTGCGAACCACACCGCGAACACCACGACCGAGAAGAACATGTTCGCGCCGTTGGTCAGGGCCGGCCCGGGGTTCGCGAGCACGAGCGCCAGCCAGACCAGGTACACGACGGCCGGCGCGACCCAACGCCCCGACCGTGCGACCAGCGCGAGCGTGAACCGGGTCATGACGGTTCGCGGTTCGGCGCGAACCCGAGCGCCCGCGCCGCGCGGATCAGCGGGTCGATCTGGTCCGCCGGACCGCGGAATCCGATGTCGACGTTGCCCGGTTCCTCGACCCGGATCGTGTGGTCGCGGACGACGATCGTGGTATCGGCGCCGGTGAGACTCTCACCCTGCTGCACGGCCGCGACGACCGCGGCGCCACGGGCGCGACTCGCGGCGACGAGTTCGGCCAGGCCGCGATGCCCCGCAGTGTCGAGGCCGAGCTTCGCTTCGTCGATCACGACCAGGTCGGCCGTGCTCGACAGCGCATCGGCCAGGAGCAACTTGCGGAAGTTCCCGAGCGACAACGCCCGGCAACTCCCCCGGAGTTCACCGGCGAACCCGAGTTGCTCCAGCGCCACCAGGGGATCCGTCGCGCGGCGGGCGCGAACACCGCCGAGCCAGTGGTGCGCGGACAGCAGCGGCGGCGTCAGCGCGGCCGGCACGTAGGCCACCCGGGCCGGCCCGCGCCGGGTGCCGTGCGCGGGTCGCACGACTCCCGCGAGCACGCGGAGGAGCGAGGTCTTGCCCGCGCCATTGGCCCCGCGCACACACAACAGATCGCCCCCGCCGACCGAGAGGGTCACGTCGCGCAGCGCCACGAGCCGGCCGTACCGCACGGCGACGTCGTGCAACTCGACCCGGGCGGTGGACGGCACAGCCCGCATTGTTGCCCACCACGACGACAGGGGGCGAAGATGCCCGGATGGACGGACCGCACGTCATCTGCGAGGGGCCCCGCTTCGGCGAAGGGCCGGTGTGGTGTCCGCCCGCCGCAGCCTCGGGAGGGCTCCACCCCGAGGGTTCGCTCGTGTGCACGAGCGTCTCCGATGGCACCCTGCACCGCGTCGACCTGGCCACGGGAGTGCGCTCGTTACTGGCCGACACCGGCGGCGGCCCCAATGGCGCGGCGCCCGCGGTCGACGGCGGCTTCGTCGTCACCCAGAACGGCGGGCTCGACTTCTCCGTCTTCGGCTTCTTCGCCGACGCGCCCCCGCCGGTGCCCACCATCCCGTCGGGCCTCCAGCACGTCAGCGCGACCGGCGAGGTCACCACGCTCCTCGCCGGGGCGAGCCAGGCGCCCAACGATCTCGTGGTCGGGGCCGACGGCACCGTGTACTTCACCGACCCGCCGCACTGGCCCGTGCCCGAGACGCCAACCGGCCGCGTGATGGCCTGGTCGTCGACGGCAGGCCTCCGCACACTGGTCGAAGGCCTCCACTACCCCAACGGCATCGCCCTCGACGTCGGTGGCGAGACCCTGATCGTCGCCGAGAACGGCCTGCACGGTGAGGGGTGCGGCCTCATTCGGGTGCGGCCCGACGGCAGCCAGGAGCCCTTCGCCGACGGCCTGATGGGTGACGGGTTCGCCCTCGACGTCGACGGCCGCATCTACATGGCCGGCGGCGGGCACCGGGTGACGATCCTCGAGTCCGACGGCACCGTCGTCGAGGTGCTCGAGAGCCCGGGCGACCACCCGGTGAGCACGAACTGCTGCTTCGGCGGCCCCGACGGGCGCACGCTCTTCGCGGTCGACGCGGGCAGCCCCGGCCACGTGTACTGCTGGACCGGCCTCCCCACCCCCGGACTCGCGCTCCACACCTGGACACCTCACCCGCCAGGGGCGTAAGCCCCGAATAGGCCCTCGAGCAGGCGTGAGTTGTAGTTTTCGCGCCATGGCGAAGGTTGAGGAAGAGCTCTCGACCGCGGACCAGAGCGGCGGCGCCGATGACGCCGACGTCCTGGCGCGCACCACGGGTGCGCCGGTCCCGGCACCGAAGCAGGGTCACTTCCTGCTGAGGTTCTGGCAGTCCGCGGTTGGCAAGAAGTGGTTGATGGCCCTCTCGGGCATCGTGCTGCTCGGCTTCGTGCTGGTGCACATGATCGGGAACCTCAAGGTCTTCTTGGGCAAGGACCACATCAACACCTACGGCGAGTGGCTGCGCACCCTCGGTGAGCCGGCCCTTCCCCGCACGGTGCTGCTGTGGATCGTGCGGCTGGTGCTGATCGGCGCGTTCTTCGTGCACATCCTCGCGGCGGCCCAGCTCACGCGCATGAACCAGAAGGCCCGGCCGGTGCGCTACCAGTCGAAGCGCGACTACGTGGCTGCGAACTTCGCGTCGCGCACCATGCGCCTCACCGGCATCGTGGTGGCCCTGTTCGTGATCTTCCACCTGCTCGACCTGACGGCCGGCACCGCGAACGGCGGTCACTTCGTGCGCGGCGACGCGTACGACAACCTCTTCAACAGCTTCGAACGCGTGCCGGTGGCGATCGCCTACATCGTGGCGATGTTCGCCCTCAGCGTCCACATCTTCCACGGCGCCTGGAGCATGTTCCAGAGCCTCGGACTGAACAACCCGCGCTACAACGCCGCGCGTCGGTATTTCGCGGCGGGCTTCGCGCTGGTCATCCTCGTCGGCAACGTGAGCATGCCGTTGCTGATCACCACTGGAGCCGTGACCCGATGAGCATCACCCTCGACGCGAAGATCCCCGCGGGTCCCATCGAGGACAAGTGGACGCAGCACAAGTTCGACGTGAAGCTGGTGAACCCGGCGAACAAGCGTCGGTACGAAGTCATCGTGGTGGGCAGTGGCCTCGCCGGCGCCGCCGCCGCGGCCACGCTCGGCGAGCTCGGCTACAACGTGAAGCTCTTCACGTTCCACGACTCGCCCCGCCGCGCGCACAGCATCGCCGCGCAGGGTGGCATCAACGCCGCGAAGAACTACCAGAACGACGGCGACAGCATCTACCGCCTCTTCTACGACACGGTGAAGGGCGGCGACTACCGCGCTCGCGAGGGCAACGTCTACCGCCTCGCCGAGATCAGCGTGAACATCATCGACCAGTGCGTCGCGCAGGGCGTGCCGTTCGCTCGTGAGTACGGCGGCCTGCTCGACAACCGGTCGTTCGGTGGCGCGCAGGTGTCGCGCACGTTCTACGCGCGTGGTCAGACGGGCCAGCAGCTGCTGCTCGGCGCCTACCAGGCGCTCGCCCGCCAGGTGCACCTCGGCAACGTGGAGCTCCACGCCCGCACCGAGATGCTCGACCTCGTGGTGCACGAGGGCAAGGCGGCCGGCATCGTCACCCGCAACCTGATCACCGGTGAGATCCGATCGTGGTCGGCACACGCCGTGGCCCTCTGTACCGGCGGCTACGGCAACGTCTTCTACCTCTCCACCAACGCGAAGGCGAGCAACGTCACCGCCGCGTGGCGCGCGCACAAGCGGGGCGCGCTGATGGCGAACCCCTGTTACACGCAGATCCACCCCACCTGCATCCCGCGCAGCGACGACTTCCAGTCCAAGCTCACGCTGATGTCGGAGTCGCTCCGCAACGACGGTCGCGTCTGGGTGCCGGAGCGCGCGGACGACACCCGCACCCCCGACCAGATCCCCGACAGCGAGCGTGACTACTTCCTCGAGCGCCGCTACCCCGCCTTCGGCAACCTCGTCCCGCGCGACATCGCCTCCCGGGCGGCGAAGCGCGAGGTCGACGCCGGTCGCGGTGTGGGCCCGATGAAGAACGGCGTGTACCTCGACTTCGGCGACGCCATTTCCCGTCTCGGCCACGATGTCGTCGAGGAGCGCTACAGCAACCTCTTCGAGATGTACGAGCGCATCACCGACGAGGACCCGTACCAGGTCCCCATGCGCATCTACCCCGCGGTCCACTACACGATGGGCGGGCTGTGGGTCGACTACAACCTGATGAGCAACGTGCCCGGTCTCTACGTGCTCGGTGAGGCGAACTTCTCCGACCACGGCGCCAACCGCCTCGGCGCCTCGGCGCTCATGCAGGGCCTGGCCGACGGCTACTTCGTGCTCCCGTCGACGATCTCCGACTACCTCGCCCCCCAGCTCGGCACCACGCCGCTCGGGACCGACGAGCCGGTGTTCAAGGCGGCGGAGGCCGAGGTCCACGACAACACGAACCGGCTGCTGAAGGCCAAGGGCACGCGCACGGTCGACGACTTCCACCGCGACCTCGGCAACATCATGTGGGACAACTGCGGCATGGCCCGCAGCAAGGAGAGCCTGGGGCAGGCGCTCCGGGAGATCCCGGCGCTGCGCGAAGAGTTCTACAAGGACGTACGCGTGCTCGGCGAGAACGAGAGCGTCAACCAGTCGTTGGAGAAGGCCGGCCGCGTCGCCGACTTCCTGGAGTTCGGCGAGCTGCTCTGCCTCGACGCCCTCACCCGTGAGGAGTCGTGCGGCGGGCACTTCCGCACCGAGCACCAGACCGAAGAGGGCGAGGCGCTCCGCGACGACGACGACTTCTCGCACGTCGCCGCGTGGGAGTTCACCGGTGTGGACACCGCACCCGAGCTGCACAAGGAGCAGCTCGAGTTCGAGTACGTCCACCTCGCCCAGCGGAACTACAAGTAGCCCGCGGACAGAAGCACAGAGGACAGAAGCATGGATCTCAAGCTCCGCGTCTGGCGCCAGAAGAACTCGACCGCCACTGGTGCGTTCGAGGAGATCGACGCTCCGGGCATCAGCCCCGAGATGTCGTTCCTCGAGATGTTCGACGTCATCAACGACCGGTTGACGGCCGAGGGCCGCGAGCCGATCGCGTTCGACCACGACTGCCGTGAGGGCATCTGCGGCTCGTGCTCGATGATGATCAACGGCCGCGCCCACGGTCCCTCCGAGGGCACCGCCACCTGCCAGCTCCACATGCGCAAGTTCTCCGACGGCGACCAGATCACCGTCGAGCCGTGGCGGGCCAGGGCCTTCCCGATCCTGCGCGACCTCGTGGTCGACCGCAGCGCGTTCGACCGCATCGTGGAGGCCGGCGGCTACATCAGCGCCCCCACCGGCTCGGCCCCCGACGCCAATCTCATCCTCGTCCCGAAGGAGGCCGCCGACTCCGCGATGGACGCCGCCGCCTGCATCGGGTGCGGCGCGTGCGTGGCGGCGTGCCCCAACGGCGCGGCGAACCTCTTCACCGCGGCGAAGGTCGCGCACCTGAACCTGCTGCCGCAGGGCCAGCCCGAGCGCTACACGCGAGTGGTGAACATGGTCGAGGTGATGGAGAGCTTCTTCGGCTCCTGCACGAACCACGGTGAGTGCGAGAAGGCGTGCCCGAAGGAGATCAGCATCGACTTCATCGCGCTGCTGAACCGCGACTACGTGAAGGCGCAGTTCAAGAACCGCAAGCTCACCGGCCAGAAGAAGTAGTCACGCCCCGACGGCTCGGTCGGCGAGCCTCGCTCGCTAGAGCTCGAGTTCGCGCACCACGTCGAGGTTGCGGAAGGTCGGCGGTCCGTCGCAGATCGCCATCATCTTCTGTGCGAACGCGGCGGTCTCGGGCAGTTCGCTGTTGCGCATTGCGTCTTCGTACGACGGGAACTCCACGATCTGCACGTACACGTCGTCGCGTTCGCGGTCACGCGTGGTCCACGCCCTGGTGGGTGTGTGCGTCGACGCGGTGGACGACTCCCACTCGGACATGATCGCCTCGACCTCGTCGTAGCGAGACGTACGGAACTCGATGGTCTGGACGAACTTCATGGACGCCTCCTGAGGGACCACGGGATCTGATCACTGTGATCCCTCCGGGAGTACCCGTCAATCCTCCGGATCTGCGGCAACCGTCTCCGTGGCCGCGAACGCCTCGAGATCGGTGACGATCCCCTCGACGTCAGCCCGGGCCCGGGCGATCCGGCCCCGGCAGAGCTTGATGAGGAAGCTCGCCCGCTTCACTCGTTCGGCGAGCACGTCAACGTCGAGATCGTCGCGCTCGAGCTCGTCGAGGATGTCGCCGAGTTCGGCCATCGCCTCGGCGTATCCGATCCCGTCCTCGTTGGTGTCGTCGGTCATGTCGGTCATTCTGCTGCTTCCTCGGTGGTCTCCACCCGGCTCGCGACGCGGCCGTCGGTGAGCTCGGTGACGATCAGGGCCCCGGCGACGGCATCGGCGGCGTGGCGCACGACGCGCCCGAGCTCGTCGCGGGTGATGGTGTAGCCGCGCTCGAGCACCCGGCGGGGATCGAGCGCGCGAACGGTGGACTCGTGGGCGTCGAGGCGCAACGCGGCGAGGTCGAGACGGTGCCCGGCCGACGCCGCGACCGCGCGCTCGCGCTGCTCGAGCAGTTGACGCGCGTCGCGCGTGATGCGCCGGCCGCGCTCGCCCACGCGTTGCGCGGCGCGGTCGAGCCGGCGGGCCGACTCACCCGTGCGCAACCGCGCGAGCTCGTCGACCCGACCGTGGTGGCGATCGAGCAAGGCCTGTTCGCGGGCGATGGCCACCGGCACCGATCGCCGCACCCGGCGAGCGGCGTCGTCGAGCTCGCGCTGCGCGAGCTGCGCGCGCCGACGGGCCGTGGCCGCGACCACGCGGGCCGAATCCGCGAGCGCGTCGTCGAAGCGGCGCACCTGCTCCACGAGGGTCTGAGCGCACGCCGTCGGGGTCTTGCGCGCGGTGTGCGCGACTTCGTCGGCGACGCTGCGGTCGATCTCGTGGCCCACCCCGGTGATCACCGGCACGGGCATCTCGGCGATCGCACGCGCCACCAGTTCGGTGTCGAACGGCGCGAGGTCGGCCCGGGCGCCGCCGCCGCGCACGAGCACGACCACGTCGACATCGAGGCCGGCGAACACGTTGAGGCCGTACTTGATGCGGCGAGCCGCAGCGCTGCCCTGCACCCGCACGTCGACGACACCCACCTGCCACGCGTAGCCACTGAGCTCCAACTCCTGCACGAAGTCGTGGTAGGCGGCACTGCCGACACTGGTGACCAGGCCGACGCGCAGCGGCACCGGCGCGAGCACGTGGCGCGCGTTGTGGTCGAGCAGACCTTCGGCCGCGAGCGCGCGCAGCACCCGTTCCCGGTTGGCAGCGATGCCGCCCACGGTGAACACCGGATCGATGTCGCTCATCACGAGCTGATAGCGCCCCTGCTCGGGGTAGAGGGTGACCTTGCCACGGATGCGGACCTCGACGTCGTTGCCGAGTTCGGCGCCGGGCGTGTCGCGCAACCGGCGAGCGACAGTGCGGCCGTCGTCGCGGAACAGCGCGACGTCGAGGCGGGCGACGGGGCGGTCGCCCCGCCCGCCCTTCTCCACGAGGGTGAAGTAGGTGTGCCCGGAGGCATGGCGCTTGAGGTTCTGCACCTCACCCCGCACCCACACGTCGGCCGGGAAGGATCGCTTGAGGGCGTCGCGCACGGCGCCGTTCAGCTCGCCCACCGAGAAGGTGGGCTCCGGCTCACCGTCGTCGTCCTCACCGGCGTCGTCGGCAAGCTCGTCGCCCGGGTCGACCCAGGCGTCGAGCTCGGGATCGGGCGCGACCGGGTCGTCGAAAGGGTCCTGGTCGAAGAGGGAGGGGCCCGGTCGCACCATCACGGGCGAGGGTACCGGCCGCCTGTGACAAGAACTGGAACTTGAACGAGCGTTCAAGTAAGTTGCACCCATGAGCCCGACCGCCACCGCGACCACCCGGGAGCGCATCGTCGACGCGGCGCTGCGGCTCTTCTCCGAGCGGGGCACCTCCGCCGTGAGCATGCGGGAGCTGGCCGACGCGGCCGGCGTCACCGTGCCCGGGCTCTACTACCACTTCGACTCCAAGGCCGAGCTCATCCGTGAGGTGTACCGGGCCCGCTTCGACCGGCCGGAGGAGCCCGTCGAGGCGCCTGAGGCGGGGCCGATCGAAGGCCTGATCGTGGAACAGGCGCGACGTTCGTTCCGCCGACTCGTCGCCGACCGGGAGTTCCTCCGACTCATGCAACGGGAGGCCGTCCTCGGCGACGAGGACGCCCTCGCGGTGCAGGGCACCCTCGCGGCTGATTGGCGGACGCACTGGCAGGAGGTGCTGGCGCTGGGCACCGACCTGGCCCCCTCCGTCGACCGCACCGCCGCCGCCGACGTGATCGCCACGTTCCTGTGGGGCCTGTTCGTGGAGCACCTGCTGCGCTCCGACCCCGCCGACATCGACCGCATCGACTCCTTCGCGCGCACGCTGGCGCCCGCGCTCACCCGAGGAGCCGCACGATGAGCGGGTCCGACATGGCCGGAGGAGGTGACTTCACGCCGAGCACCGACTTCGCGAAGCGCATCTCCCCGCGCACGCGCACGATCACCACGATCGCCGCAGTCATCGGCATGTTCCTCGCGACGCTCGACGGCACCGTCGTGTCCACCGCGATGCCGACGATCATCGGCGACCTCCACGGCATCGACCACTACGCGTGGGTGTTCACCGGCTACCTGCTCTTCGAGATCGCGAGCATCCCGCTGTGGGGCCGCCTGGCCGACATGTACGGCCGCAAGAAGATCTTCCTCATCGGCATGGTGCTGTTCCTCAGCGCGTCGGTGCTGTGCGGCCTGTCCACGACGATGTTGCAGCTCGTACTGTTCCGCGCCCTGCAGGGCGCGGGCGGCGGCTGCCTCATCCCCGTCGCGCAGACGATCGTCGCCGACATGTACACGCTCGA
>Ga0302322_100004230_pt1 | contig 12435 bp, 17 predicted proteins | sample Fen_T0_2_FD_203757 | JGI IMG/M metagenome (GOLD analysis project Ga0302322, IMG submission 203757) | Peat permafrost microbial communities from Stordalen Mire near Abisko, Sweden - Fen_T0_2 | ecosystem: Environmental > Terrestrial > Soil > Wetlands > Permafrost | place: Sweden: Abisko...
TGGCGACCGGGGCGAAGTACAGGCTCATGCCGACGCCGGCCATCACCAGGGCGGGGATCATCTCCACGTAGGCGACCGTGGGTGAAGCGACCACGGCGATCCAGCCCAGGCCGGCGGCCATCAGCGCCATGCCGGCCACGAGCAGCGGCCGGGCGCCGATACGGTCGCTCAGGATGCCTGCGATGGGCGCCACGAAGATCGGCATCGCCGTCCAGGGCAGGGTGCGCAGGCCGGACTCGAGCGGCGAGTAGCCCTGCACGATCTGGAAGTACTGAGCGAGCAGGAAGATCGAGCCGAACATCCCGAAGCTCATCAGCAGCGAGGTGACGTTGGCGGCCGAGAAGGCGCGCTTGCGGAAGAAGCGCATGGGGACCATGGGCTCGCGGGCGCGCAGTTCCCAGGCGACGAAGGCGCCGACGAGGACGAGGCCGGCAGCGATAGGGCCGGCGACCCCGAGACTGGTCCAGCCGTGCTCGTTGCCGCGCACGAGACCCCAGACGATGCCGAGCAGGCCGGCGCTGGCGAGGCCCACGCCGGGCAGGTCGAGCGAGCGGTTGGGGCCCTTGGACTCGGTGAGGCGGAGCAGGGCGACCGGCAGCAGGGCGATGCCGATGGGCACGTTGAGCCAGAAGATCCACTGCCAGGAGAGGCCGTCGACGACGGCGCCGCCCACGACCGGGCCGAGGGCGACGGCGAGGCCGCTGACGCCGCCCCAGATGCCGAGGGCGAGGCCGCGGCGGGCCGGCGGCACCGCGGCCGAGAGGATCGTGAGGGTGAGCGGCGTGACGATCGCGCCGCCGACGCCCTGCGAGGCGCGCGCCGCGATGAGCCAGCCGATGCTCGGCGCCAGCGCGGCGGCCGCGGAGCCGGCCGTGAAGATGGCAAGGCCGGTGAGGAACATCCGCTTGCGCCCGAACCGGTCGCCCAGCGCGGCGCCGGTGAGCAGCAGGACGGCAAAGGTCAGCGTGTACGCGTTGACCGTCCACTCGAGGCCCTGGAGTGAGGCGCCGAGGTCGTGCTTGATCACCGGCAGCGCGGTGGTCACGACCAGGTTGTCGAGCGAGACCATGAACACCGCCACCGAAGTGACGATGAAGGTCCAGATGGTGATCGCTCTCGTGCTCATGTCTGTCATCTCCTTTGTGAGTTAGTAATCACTTAGTTGTCGGGGCAAATAGATAGGCCGGGTACGGCCAAGAGCCTGCCGCCCGGCCCGCGTCTTCTACTTCGTGCGCGCCTCCTTGCCGATGGCGTCGGCCGCCAGCGTCGCCAGCTTCGTCTCGCTGACCGGGCACATCATGCGCGCCCAGTCGGCGTCGACCTCGGTGAGGTCCATGGCCGCGACGACGTTCATCAGCATGCCGTAGGCGAGCCACTCGCGGATGGCCTCCTCCGGCGCCCCGGAGGCCGACTGCACGAAGTTCACCAGACGCAGCATCTCGTCGCGCACGACGTCGCGGATCTCCTCGTCATGGCACGCCACGTAGGCCTGCATCTGCATGAGGAGAAGCTCGCGATCGTCGAGGATCCGATGGTAGGCGATGCCCATCGCCATGAGGATCTCCTGGGGACCGGCGTCTTCGCCTGCCTCGGCCGCCGCCGTGCGGAACGCGGCGACAGTGCGCTCAAAGGCGCGCTGCACGGCAGCGATGAAGAGCGCCTTCTTGGTGCCGAAGAGCTGGAAGAGGTAAGGCTGCGAGACGCCCACCCGCTTGGCGATCGCGTCCACCGGCGTGCCGGTGAGGCCGCCGACGGCGAACTCACGAGTGGCGGCCTCGATGATCTCGCGCCGCCGTTCGTCCTTGCTGATGCGTGTCGTGGCCTTCATGGTGAGCAGCATACCATAAGTTAGTGATCACTAAACAACTCCACCTGCGCTCTGACGGGAGCGCTCGACTGCCTCCAGGGCGTCGGGGAAGAGAACGACCGCCCGGATCAGGGTGTCGATCGCTTTGCTCTGGATCGAGAGCCCGTTCTCCCAGCGGAAGTAGCTCTTGTCGCCCACGCCCAGGTGCCGCGCCATCTCGACCTGGGTGAGATCGAGTCGCGTTCGTGCGGCTTTGATCTCCGCGGGCGTGAGCAGGCCGGCGAGCTTGTACCTCTTGGTCTCGATCCTCTCGATGAGCGACGACGAGAGAAGTCGCGCCCCGCAACTCGGGCACTCGCGCCAATCCGCCTTGCGAAAGGTAGACGGCTTTCTCGAGAGCTCGGGAGGCCACGCGTACGCGAAGTCACCGTGACGATCGTCCATCGCCGTGTCGCCACACGATGCACATTGAAGGTTCATCTGAACTTCCCTCTCTCCGAGTCTGCGTGGATCGCGATCACCCAGAGCTCCTGGTCGGGAGCGATCTTGAACTCGATGAAGACGTCGAATCCATCGCACTCTGGACAGATCTGGTAGATAGTCTGCCCCCTGAGACCCGGCGCACGCTGAGTCCCGGTCGTCCACGACCGGCAGGCTCCCGCTGACGCCGCCTGGACCAGCTCCCTGACTCCGGCGGACGTGAGGCCCATCGCGAACATGGCTCCAACGACTCTCTCATCGAAGTGCACGCGCCTTTTGTCTGCCGCCAAGCCTTGGATGACTCCTCTGACCGGATCACCGGGCAACACCTCGCGGGCATGACGGCTCCTGGTCACGTCGCACTGCCCACGCCGAGCATTCCCCGGACGATCGCTAAGATACGACGTTCGCATGGCCGCCCCGGAACGGCGCTCTCCGACGATAGGTCCGGCCGGACTCCGTGCCTAGGGTGACGTTAGGCCGGCGCCTTGACGCCGGCCTCCGCGCCGGCGGACGCAAGTCGCGCCGGCGCCCTCAGAGTGCGGCGGCAACCGCTCCCAGCTCGGCGGGCAGTGCCCGCGTCCAAGCGCGGATCGCCTCCCAATCACGCTCGTCATGCGGCGGTTCGCCGTGCAGCGGGCTCGCCGGGAGCGCGGCGATCATCTTGTCTTTGAAGCCGAGCCGCGCCGGGTCGTAGGCGCCGACGAAGACGGCGGTGGCGACGGGAGTGGGCAGCGTCAGCTTGGTCAGCGCGGTGAAGAGCTGCTCGCGCGAGGCATCGACGCCGTCGTCGGCCTTGATCGGACCGAGCGCGAAGAGCGCGAAGGGTGTGCGCGCGAGCGCCGCCTTGTTCCGCTCGAGCAGGGCGCGCACGTCTTTGTGCAGCGCGCCCATGTAGAGCGGCGTGCCGAGCACGACAGCGCCGTAGCCGTCCAGCGAGCGCACCTCGCGCGCCGGCTTCACTTCCACCTCGAGTCCCTGCTCCTTCAGCGTCGCCGCCACCGTCTCGGCAACCTCCTTGGTAGATCCGTAGCGCGTCCCGTAGGCGACCAGCACCTCGGTCATGACCATCACCTCTTCTTGTCCTTCTTCGATTTCTTCTTCTTCGCGGGCGCACTTGCGGGCGCGGCTGTGGAGCCGCCCGCGCTCACCTCGCGCTCGCCCGTGATCAGTCGGCGCACTGCCTTGATGGTCGCCTCCTCGGGGTGGCTCGCGGGATCGTCGTGGATCTGCCGCACCGCCTCCATGCCGATCGCCTGCACGAACTTGCTCGTCATCTCGACGTCGGCCAAGTCGAGCTCCCCCGCCGCGACGCCCTGCGCGAGCAGGTCGCGCACCATGGGCCCGTACACGCGGTCGTTGACCTGCGTCTGAAGCTCAGGTGGATCTACCAGCTCCACGCTCGGGTTCTGCGCGAAGCCCGCGCGAGCATCCGTGAGCGCGATGCCGACCATCTCGAGCGCACGGCCGAGGGCGGACGTCTCGGTGAGCAGCGACTCGACCCGCCGGCGTTGCTCCATGGCGCCCAGCTCGAGCCCGTATTCGAGCAGCGCCTCCTTGCTCGGGAAGTACTCGTAGATCGTCTTCTTGGAGATGCGCAGCGCCTTGGCGACGTCCTCCACCGCCGTGCGGCGAAAGCCGTAGCGAACAGCCAGAGTCATGAAGGTCAGCGCAATCTCGTCTTTGGTCGCTGGCATGCGGATGCCCCTTAGTGGTACTTGTAGACGATTACGGTTTCTGCGTATATTCTGAACTCATCCGCCGTCTGCGTCAAGTGCCGCGGGTGGCTCAGCGGCAACGGGCGCCGGGCGCCAGACAACCCTCAGGCAACCCTGGACGGCGCGCATGCGAATGCCTAGGCTGGCGAGATCGCGACGCGCAGGTGGAGCCGGTGGCGGGGCGGCATACGGACTCGGGCTGGTCGGTGCGCTCGTCTGCTACATCGGGAGCGCAACGTCGTTCCGGGACGGGGTGTGGGGTGTCCTCCAGTCCCTCGTGTGGCCGGCGTTCCTCGTCTATCACGCTATGCACGTGCTGAAGATGTAGCGCTGGGCCGCGGGCTCCGGCAGCGAAACTCATCTTGGCCCCTTCCGGGTAGTACAGGGGCAAGAGCAGCGACCGGAAGGAAACGGATCGTGGCCGACACACGGCGCATAACCGAACCCGGAGTCCCGATCGTCGTCCAGACCAGCGAGCTCGGCGCGCCGCGCGAGCTCGTGTCCCGCGCCCACATCGAGCCCGAGCTGCCGGACGAGCTGCTCGCGCCGCCGAGGGCGGAGGGGTGGGAGCAGCGCTGACGCCCAGGCTGCCGCTCTGGGTCACCGGCGACCCGCCCCTCTACCGGTTCGCCCGCGTGCTGCTCGCCGGCGCAGTCTACGCGTACGGGCGCGTCGAGCTCCTGGGCCTGGGCAACTTGCCCACGAAGGGGCCGGCGCTGCTGGTCTGCAACCATCCCAGCGACTTCGACCCCGTGATCCTGGCGATCGGCTTGCCGCGCACGGTGTGGTTCATGGGCGCCGCCCGCGAGTTCCGGCGCCCCATCGTCGGCCAAATCATTCCGCTCTTGGGCGCCTTCCCCGTGGAACACGGCAGGGTCGACCGCAGGGCCCTGCGCACTGCGCTCGACCTTCTCGCCCGCGGAGAGGTCGTAGCCGTGTTTCCCGAAGGCGACGACATCCCCGGGAGCCCGCATCGCTTCGAGACCGGCGCCGGGTTCCTCGCCGGCCACAGCGGCGCGCCGCTGGTGCCGGCGGCGATCCGCGGCACCGACGCGATCCTCAGCGGCGGACGCTTGCGGCGCCCCCTCGTGCGCCTGCGCGTCGGCGCGCCGCTCGATCTGGCCGGGGTCACCGGCAGCCGCCACGAGCGCAACACGACGATCACGAGGCTGGCCGAGGACTCGGTGCGCGAGCTGTACGAGAGCTTGGGCTGAACTCCCTCTCCGGCCGCGCCGGCAGACTCATCCGCCGGGACTCCACCATCCTCCTCCGGGTGTCTGGATGCAGCGGCCGCGACGCCGGCTGGGTACGGTCGCGTGCAAGGCTTCGGCTCCCACCGCAGGTCCACGGTCACGCGACGCTCGCCTCCACCTCCAGCCGCACCATGCGCAGATGGATCGCGCCGTCGGCGTCGGGTGGGTGGGCGGCGATGTAGGCGTCGGCGACGTCGTCCAGGAATGCTTCGCGGAGCTCCTCCGGCAGGCGGTCGGTGTAGGGGAACCAGGTGGTGCGCAGCCAGCCCAGGAAGGCCTCGCGGTCGGCGTGCCGCATGACTTTGGGGATGAGCTCGGCGCGGCGGACGCGGAAGCCGGCGCGCGGCAGCCACGCCTCGTAGTCCTCGGGGCCGGCGAAATGGTACGGAGACGCGAAACCGTCGAAGCAGGCGCGCCAGCGCGGACGCGCGGCGACCTCCTCGAGCACGGCGAAGACCTCGGCGGCGTTGCCGCGGCCGCCCATCTGAAAGAGGAGGCGGCCGCCGGGCCGTAGGCAGCCGCGCACGCCGCGCAGCATCGCCTCGTGATCGTCCACCCAGTGGAGCACGGCGTTCGAGAAGGCGACATCGAAGTCGCGCGGCAGCTCGAGGCGGGTCGCGTCCATGAGGCGGAAGCGCAGGTTGGGATGGGCCGGCGGCGCAGATGTGCCGGCCGGCCCGGAGGGCCCCGCGGCCGGCGGGAACTGCTCCGTGGCCAGGGCGATCATGCTCGCCGAGTTGTCGACGCCGAGGACGCTCCCGTCAGGGAGCCGCTCGGCGATCAATGCCGTCGCGCGGCCGTCGCCGCAGCCGATGTCGAGCACCGCCTCGTCGCCGCGCAGCCGCAACGTGTCGATGAGCTCGCGCGCCCACTCCTGCTGCGCGGCCGAGTGGGCGGCGTAGTCGCGCGCGTTCCAGTCGCTGGTCTTGCTCATCACGCACCTCGCCGGTTCGGGCTGCTCCTGACCTGCCCGGATCCTGCCCCGGGCCAGGAGGCGCCGGGCGACCGCGAGGTCGCTCTGCGGCTTGCCGTCACACGATACACAATCCCCTGTGCGCACGGCATCTGCCCCCACCAGGCCCCGCGCCTTCAGACCCGTCTCGCGACCACCCGCAAACACTTGAACTCGGCGCCGTACAGGGGTACACCGTCACCGTACGGGACTCCCGGGAGGTGCGGCACCGCACACGGGAGGCTGTGATCCGCCCACGCACGTCGAGGCGATCATGGATTCCAGAAACGCGTACCGGAGGTCGGGCGATGTTCGGCTCGCAGGCGATCGAAGTAGCGATCGGGCTTGTCCTCGCGTTCTTCCTTCTCGCCACGGCGGCGTCGGCCGTGGTCGAGGTGATCTCTGCTCTCTACCAGAAGAGAGCAAAGGACCTGGAAGCGGCGTTGAACCGGATGCAGGGCCCGCCGGGGACGGTGAAGGATCCAGTAGGAGACGTCCCATTGAAGGTGCAGGAGACTTCGGTCTACAAGGCGATCTCACCTCCGGATCTGAAGCGGGGCATCCTGCCGAAGAGATGGGGGACGGTCAGGCCGAGCTATCTCTCCGCGAAGGCGTTCGCCGATGCCGTCGCCGAGATGATCGTGAAGGCCAAGCACGCTACTGCCACCGGCGACGAGCTCTACCACGCGCTCCCTCAGGATCTGCGCCACCGGCTTCAGCCGATCGTCAGCGACGTCGCTAACGACGCCACCGCCATCAAGGCCGGTCTCGAGTCGTGGTTCGACGACACCATGGCTCGGCTGGAGGGTGCCTACAAACGCTGGGCTCAGGCTTGGCTCTTCGTCGTGGCGCTGGCCCTCGTGATCGCCGCCAATGCGTCCGCCTATCGCATGGCCGACGTCCTGTATCGCGATCCGGCGGTCAGGTCGGCGGTCACGCAATCGGCGACGGCTACGGCGACGGCCGGCCAGAGCTCTGATCCGGCGTCCATCACCGACAACCTGGACAAGGTGGCCAACACGGTGAGCAGTCTCGACAGTCTCGGCCTTCCCGTGGGCTGGCACCACTGGAACCAGCCGGGCGGGACCTGGGCGACGATTCTCGGCTGGCTGGTGACGGCGCTGCTCGTGATGCTCGGGGCGCCGTTCTGGTTTGGTGTGCTCACCAAGCTGGTCTCTCTGCGTTCCACCGGAGAGCGGCCCGCGAAGGCGCTCGACGACTCGACGTCCGCCACGACCGAGATAGGGCTTCGTATCTGATGACCACGGGAGGGACGATGGACCCGAAGCAGACGATAGAGAAGGCAGCCGCGGAGGCGACGGCGGCGGAGTCTCTCGCGAGGAAGAAGCTGGCGACCGCGGAGGTCGAGAGGGAGGCCGCGAAGCAGAAGCTGAAGACGGCGTCGAAGGCGGCAGGACGGGCAGTCGAGCTGGCCAACGCGCCGACAGTGACGGCTGCTGACGCCGAGCAGGCGAAGAAGGCCGCTGCCGACGCAATAGCTGCGGCAGCGAATGCGGTCGAGACGGCCACTTCGACCTCATGGAGGGACGACCTCCGCGAGGCCTTCTAGCGCCGCTCCTCTGCCGCGGCGGCCTGCTGACCAGCCGCATCCGCGAGACGCGGATCCGCGGTGCGCCGCATGAGCCGGGAGCGGCCGACCTTGTCGGTGAAGCCCCACTTCTCGTAGAGAGGTACCATCTCGGGCTGGCAGACCAGCTCGATGCTGGCGACGTTTCGCAGTGCGGGCTCCGAGCAGATGCTCTCCACGAGGAGCCTCCCGAGGCCGGCGCCGCGGTGCTCCGGCGCGACGATGATGTCGAGCACGAGCGCCAGATAGGTGCGGTCGGTGAGCGCGCGGGCGAAGGCGACGAGGGAGCCGGAGCCCTTGTCGACGACCGCGAAGATGAAGTCCGACGCGGCCAGCATGCGCTCCACGTCGGGCCGCGTCCGCCGCGCGGTCCACCACTCGTTGCCGTACAGTCGCAGCAGGTCCTCGACCTGCGCCGGCGCGAGGCGGTCGCGGACTTCGACCTCGTCTGTCCGGCTCATGTCGCCCCTTCCGCCACCGGCGCACCAAGGCCTTCGAGCGCGTCAATCGACCACGAGTGCCGGCACGCCGCCGCGACGGCGGCGACCACGAGCATCGCGGCGCCACTGCCGACGAACAGCACCGCCGGGCCGAACCCGATGATCGCGCCGGCGGCCACCTGCGACACCGGCGTGACGCCGAGCATCGCAAGCATCACGAGGCTCATCACGCGGCCGAGCATCTCCGTGGGCGTCGTGCGCTGCACCAGTGTGATCATGACGACGGCCACATAGCCGTCGCCGACCCCGAGCACGGCGAGCAGCGCGACGCCCGCCCAGACGGAGGTGATGAAGGCCAGTGCGGCGATCACCAGTCCGAAGCCTGCGAAGAGCGCCAGTACGACCGAGGTGAAGACGCGGGGGGAGGGCCGCGGCGCCGTGCCAGCGACGATCATCCCGCAGAGGTTGCCGATCCCGTAGGCCGAGATCAGGAAGCCGAACGCGACCGCTCCCTGGGTGAAGCGTGTCTGCGCCAGCACGGGGATGCCCACGAGCAGCGGGCCGATGAGCAGGAGATTCGCGGCCGCGAGCAGCGCGATCAGCCAGCGGAAGGCCGGGCGCGACATCGTGAACCTCAGGCCTTCGGCGACGGCGGCGAGCGGATGGCCCCCGGCCCCCGCGCCGAGCGCGGGCAGCGAGCGGATGAGCACGAGCGTCGCCGCCGAGACCGCGAACGAGAGCGCGTCGATCGCGAAGGCGATACCCACGCCGGTGAGGCTGCCGGCCTGATGGCCGGCGGCGTGCGTGGCGCCAAAGAGCGCGATGACCGTCCCGGCGAGCGCCGGGCCGACGAACTGGGCGACCTGGTCGATACCCATCATGAGCGCGTTGCCGCCCTCCAGCTGATCGCTCTGCAGCAACCGCGGCAGCGAGGCCTCGGCGGCCGGCATGAAGAACCCGGAGACGACGCCGAAGGCCAGCGCCAAGGCGTAGACCATCCAGAGTTGCACCGCGCCGGTGAGCACCGAGATGGCGATAGCGGCGGCGATGAGGAAGCGCAGGGTGTCGGAGACGAGCATGATCGTACGCGGCGAATGCCTGTCGGCGAACGCTCCGCCGATGAGCATCAGCACGGCTCGGGGGAGACCCGCCAGGGCGAGCACGAAGCCGAGCTGCAGCGGATCGTGCGTGAGCGTCAGCACGAGCCACGGCAGGGCGATCAGATGGAACTGGTCGCCCAGGTGCGAGACACCTTGCCCGGCCCAGAGCAGCCGGTAGTCACGCGTCTTGAGAGCGGCGAACATCACGGCCTCACTTTCAGCTCATAGCGCGGTCCGCCCAGCAGCCCGCGCACGATCGCGTCCAGACCGAATTCGAACTCGGCTTCGTACCCCACGTAGTGCCCCTCGGCGAGCACGCGGCTCATATGCGGAAACTCCGAGGGGTCCAGCGCCTCGAACTCCCGCTGCTCACCGGCCTCGCTGTCGACGATGTGGTGGTAGTAGCCCACCGCCCCGCCGAGGATGTACTGCGCGACGGCGTCCACGGCCGCCAGCGCCTCGTCCGCCGTCAAGCCGGCGGCGAACAGGATGCCGAGGAAGGGTTCGACCGGCCGAAGGGCCGCCGCGGACCTCAGGGAGCGCGCTGCCAGCACCGGTATGGCGTGCGGATGCGCCAGGATCGCCGCGCGGTATGCGCGCGCCGCCAGCTTGAGCTGGTCCGCCAGCGGCGCGGCAGGATCGATCACGGAGGTGTCCACGCCCGTCATCACCGCGTCGACGACGAGGTCGTAGAGCGCCGCTTTGTTGGGAACGTGGTAATAGGCGGCCATGGGATTGACCCCGAGCTCGGCGCCGAGACGGCGCATCGAGAGCGCGTCGAGCCCCTCGTCGTCGATGATCCTCATGGCCGCGTCGACGATGCGCTCGCGGGCGAGCGGTTCGACGTCTTTCCTGCGTGGAGTCATGTGGGTGCCCCCATTTGGTATACTACGCTGTAGCGTAATTTACTATACGCTGTAGCACGCGTCAAGGAGGACTTGCGCGGTGGTGGCCGCGGCCTCCTCGAGCCTCTCGTCGACGCGGCGACGCGGACGCCGCTCGTGCCGTCGGTGTAGCGTGTAGCCAGTCAGTGGAAGATCCCTGCGATCGGGGGCAAGATGTCCAGCGTCTCCAGCGAGATCATCGTCGCGTGCCTCCTCGTGTTGGGCGGCTACTTCATCCTCACCGCCCGGGCGGTCAAGTCGACCAAACGATCGGACTCGAGGATTTGGAACCTCGTGCACAACGGCCTCATGCTCCTCGGGTACGTGCTTGCCTACCCGACCATACAGTTGGGGCCGCTCAGCGCGCGGCTCCTGCCTGAAAGCCCGGTCTTCGAGATCATCGGCGTGGTACTGGTCGTAGCCGGCGTCGCGTTCGCCATCTGGGCCCGGCGCATTCTGGGCGCCGACTGGAGCGGCACCGTGACCATCAAGACAGGGCATCGACTGGTCCGCAGCGGGCCCTACGCCATCGTCAGGAATCCGATCTACACGGGCGATATCGTGATCGTGCTCGGGATGGCCGTGGCCCTGGGGGCGATCAGCGGCTTCCTGGGGTTGGCGCTCATGGTCGCCGCCGTGTGGCACAAGGGCCGGACTGAGGAGCGCTTCCTGCTCGCCGAGTTCGGCGATGAGTACGCTGACTACCAGCGTGAAGTGGGATTCCTGCTACCCCGCCTGCTACCCCGCGTATCGTCCAGAGGGTCGGTCCGGGAGGCGGGCCAGGACGAACGGTCGCGATGACATGCCCAGCGGAGTGCTCGTCCGGGACGCGCCGCCGGCCTGATGCCGACGACCGCGAGCTCGGGTCCCCGGATCACCTTTGCTCACGCGCGAACAGGTACGCCTTGCGCGCCCAGAACCTGAGGTCGGGCGCCGGCCAGTCGTCTCGAAAGACAGTGACTGAGACCCAGTCTGGGCCGGCCTGCGGAAGCTCGGCGGCTCCGGTCGCCACGGCGCGAGCCGTGAACTCGGGACTCAGCCGGAAGCCGATGGTGTTCATGCCGGCGGCAAAGGAGAAGACCACGCCCTGAGTGGCGACCGCGACGTACCTGTACTGGGACGCGTCGGGGCAGAAGATCTGCACGTCCCCCAGCGGCGCCACGGCATCCTCGAGCGCCGCGGTCACGTCGCTGTGCGCGGAGAGTTCGCTCAGATGCTCGAACACCGCCTCGTTCGCGGCGCCCCTCAGGCCCTCCGGGATCGGCTCCACCATCTGGCCCTCCTCTCGTCCGACGATGGGCGAGTGCGCCCGGTGGCATCCTACACGCGCTCGATCCTCGCCAGCCACGCCGGCACGCCGGCCAACGAGCCGCCGCGGCGCGACTCGATCTCGGCGCGCTCGAGGTCCGCCACCGCCAGGTCCGCCGCCTCTCCAAACGTCTCCCGGATTTCGGCCGCGGAGACGCGACGAGGACCTCTGTCCCCCGGCACGAGCTCCGAGAAGCAGACCATCACGTAGCTGCCTCCGGAGACGAGAAGGTCGGCGAGCCGCGCGCGCCACGCCACGCGCTCGTCGTCGTCGAGGGTGTGGAAGAACCCCATGTCGACGACGGTGTCGAACTTCCGGCCGCCGAGCGCCTGCGGCTGCTTGAGCATGTCGGCGACGATGAAGTGAGGTGGCGTGTCGAGCTTCCGCGCGGCCGCCTTCGCTGCCGCGCGCTCGATCGCCGCCGGCACGACGTCGACGCCGACCACGTCGTGGCCCGCCGCGGCAAAGTACAGAGCGTGCTCACCGGTGCCGCAGCCCACGTCGAGCACCGAGCCGTGGACCCAGCCGCGTCGTGCTGCTTCCAGGAGTGCGGGCTGAGGGCGCCCGATGTCCCAAGGCGCCTTCGCGCCTTCGGTGTACGCTTCGAAGAAGTGCTGGTGGTCGCTCATGTCACGAGGCCTCGACGATCCGGACCGGTCGGCGGTCGTTCCCCGACTTGTACCGCATCCGGGCCATGGTCAGTCACCCCGTCGTCTGGCCATGCCGAACGCTCGTGCGGTCTTGAGACCGCCCGCCGGCGGGTAGGGACTCCTCAATGGATGGAGGAGTCATGCATCGGCACCCACTCGTGGTCCTTTTCGCGGTCTGTCTGGGCGCGCTCGCTACGGCAGCACTTGCCGGCTGCTCGAGGTCCAGCACCTCCGGCGTCAGCTCCAGCGGCGGG
>Ga0302322_100004231_pt1 | contig 12435 bp, 12 predicted proteins | sample Fen_T0_2_FD_203757 | JGI IMG/M metagenome (GOLD analysis project Ga0302322, IMG submission 203757) | Peat permafrost microbial communities from Stordalen Mire near Abisko, Sweden - Fen_T0_2 | ecosystem: Environmental > Terrestrial > Soil > Wetlands > Permafrost | place: Sweden: Abisko...
GGCGGGGAACACGTGGCACGAGCCCAGGGTCCCGTTCTGCGCCCAGGGGCCACTCGTTCCCGTCGTGGTGGTGGTCGTGGCCGGTTGGGTGGTGGTCGTGATCGACGATGACGTCGTGCTCGACGTACTGGTGGTCGACGAGCTCGACGACGTGGTCGGGCCGGCCGGCGTGGTCGTGCTCGTCGTCGTGGTCGGCCCCGCCGCCCCGGGATCCGGTGCCGCGCACGCGCCCAGGCAGAGGACCGCCGTCGTGACAGACGCGAGCACCAGCGATCCCCGACCCATGGGCCCTCATCGGCAGGTTCGGCGGAGACCTTGAGCGCGACCGCCCTCGGCGGGCCGATCTCAGCGGGCCGGTCTCAGCGCAGGCGGGCTCGCACCATGGCACGCGCCGTGGCGGCGCCCGTGAGCGGGGTGAACCGATCGCTCTCGGCCGTCAGCTCCTCGAACTCGCCGTCGTCGAGCTCGAGATCCGCGGCCTCGACGTTGCGCCGTAGCTGCTCGACCGAGCTGGCACCGGGGATGGCGACGACGTTGGGGTGGTGGATCAGCCAGGCGAGCGCCACCTGGGACGGCGTCGCGTCATGCGTCGCCGCGATCCGTCGCAGGGTCTCGATCAGCGGCATGGCCCGCTCGACGTTCTCCGGCAGGCACAGGGGATCCATCGCACGGGCCTGTCCCGAGGGGAGGTGGTCGACGTCGTAGCGGCCGCCGAGCAGCCCCTTGGCGAGGGGGCTGTAGGCGATGACGATCCGGTCGTGGGCCTGGGCGTAGGGCACGTTCTCACGATCGGGCTTGCGGTACAGCAGGCTGTACTGGACCTGGTTCGACAGCACGGGGGCGCCGAGGTGGCGTTCCGCGTCTGCCCACCTCGTGGCGGAGAAGTTGCTCACACCGACGTGGTCGACGACGCCGCCGGCCTGCAGCCGACGCATCCCCTCCATCTGCCGGGCGAGGGGCACGACCGGGTTCGGCCAGTGCACCTGGTAGAGGTCGATCGTCTCGACCCCGAGTCTCAGGGCCGACAGGCGCCCGTGCTCCTCGACCGTGGAGGCCGTCGGCCAGATCGGCAGGACCTTCGTGGCCACGAACGCCTCCGCTCGGCGGCCTTCGATGGCTCGTCCGACCGTGATCTCCGACACGCCACGGGCGTAGACCTCCGCCGTGTCGATGAGGGTCACACCCAGATCGAGGGCGCTCCGCACGAGCTCGATCGCCGTGGCCTGCGCGTACTCCCGGCCGTAGCCCCAGTCCTTCGAACCGAACTGCCAGCAGCCGAGGCCGATCGCCGACAGACGTGCACCACCGGCGTTGACGTACTTCATGACGATCCTCCTCGGCCACGACCACCCTCGCACACACCCGGGACGCCCGCCCGGGCTCGCCGGTCACGGGCTCAGGCGATCAGCCGGTGGTGGAGGTGGACGAAGCCGCTCCCGAAGCGGCGCTCGTCGAGCAGCTCGAGGCGTGCTCGGACGCCCTCCGGCAGGACGCGCTTGCCGCCACCGACGATGACCGGGGCCAGGAAGAGGTGGAGCTCGTCGACGAGCCCGGCGGCGAGCGCCTGACCGGCGAGCTCGCCGCCCCCGACCGAGATGTCGGTGGCCGACGACCGCTTCAACTCGCGGACGGCGGCCGGGTCGAGCTCGCGCTCGATCCGGGTCCTCGCCGTCGTCGGCGCCTCGAGGGTGCGGGAGTAGACGACCTTCTCCGCCGCAGCCCACGTCTCGGCGTAGTCGCGGAGCACGTCCGGCTCGCCCGCGGTCGGTGCCGTCTCCCAGAAGGCCATCGTCTCGTACATCCGACGGCCGTAGAGGTAGGTCCCGATCGGCCGCTCGAGGTCGTTGACGAAGGCGTGGAGCTCTTCGTCCGGCTCGGCCCAGTCGAACCTCCCGTCGGCGTCCTCGAAGTACCCGTCGAGCGAGCCGAGCACCGAGTAGATCAGCTTGGCCATCACCACCCCTGTCGATCGTCGACACCGCGTTGGAACGGCGCCCAGGTGAGACCGTGGCGCACGACCGGATTCATCGGTCGGCCGCCCCGGCAGGGTTCAGGGCGCGGATCGGGCCGAGCACCGCCCACTGCTCGGGCGAGGAGGTGGCCCAGTCGTACAGGCTGGCGCCGATGACGCCGGTGCGGTCGTCGATGGCCTGGAGCATCCCCTGCACCTGCTCGACCGTCGCCTCGTCGGCGATCCCGCCGATGACGTGGATGGGGAGGTCGGGCTTCCCGGTGGCCGCGTGGATGCGGTCGATGTTCTCGCCCACGTAGCGGTTGCCGTCTCGCCACTCGGGCCGCCGGATCGTCCAGTAGGTCATCGGGAGGATGAGGTCGTAGGTGTCGGCGATCTCCGCCCACGGGTAGTCGGGCCAGTAGTCGCGGTTCACCACCTGGAGGTGCACGGCCGACAGGGTGATGGCGCCGATGACCTTGCCGGGGAGGGCGGCCCGCAGCTCGTCGTCGAGGCGGAGGAGGCGGGCGTTGCGCTCGGCCGGGTCCTTCACGACGGTCGACTCGATGTCGACCGCCAGGCCGTCGACGTCGAGCGCGGCCGAGGCGACCAGGCGCTGGAGGTCGACGTCGACGTCGGCCAGGGTCGGGAGGTACCAGGCCACCACCGACAAGCCGTTGTGGTGAGCGGCCCTGATCAGTGACTCCAGCCGGTCCTGTTCGAGCACGACCTGGTCGGGGACGCCCAGGTGCGAGGTCTGGAGGTAGACGGTCTGGATCCCGGCGTCGGCCATGGCGGCGAAGGTGTCCTCGTTCACCGCCGGGCTCCCACCACCCAGCGCGTGGGACCAGTCGAAGGCGTCGACCCACGCGGCCAGGCCCTGGTGGGGCTCGAGGGTCCAGGGCTTGGCCACGGGCCCGGTCGGACCGGAGTCGCGGCCTCGGGACCACGCCACGCCCGCCGCGACGAGCAGGAGGACGAGCACCACCGCCAGCACCGCCCGCCCCCGCGTCCCCAGGCGGGACCCGGGCACGGGGACGTCGGCCTCAGGATCGCTCGTGACGATCGGCGGTTGGTCGGACGTGCTCACCCGACCACCTTGGCCCAATCCGGGGCCCCCGGGAGCCGCGGCCGTCTGGCACGCTGAGGCCATGGACCCCATGGGCTTCGACGAGGTGCGCGAGGCGCTGGTCGGCTCGATCGCACCCGAGCTCGGCCAGGCCCGCACCTCTGCCCACCGAGGTGGGGTGAAGGTGTGGTTCGGCGACTCGAAGCGTGAGCACTACGAGGCCCAGCTGATCCGGCTCGACGGCGACATCGTGCTGGAGATCGGCTTCCACGCGGAGCACGCCAAGCCGGCCGAGAACGATGCCGCCATCGCGACCCTGGTCGGGGCGGAGAAGGCATGGCGGCGAGCCCTCGGCGACGACCCCGTCGTGGGGCCGTTCCTGGGTCGGCCGGGTTGGGCCCGCGTCTCGGAGACCTGGCCGGCACCCGGCTTCGAGGACATCGACGAGGTGATCGAGGTGGCGGCCCGGCTGGCCGACTACGTGAACGCCCTGGAGCCGTGCCGTCGGGCCACCTGAGCAACGAGGCGCGCGAGGTGCCCGCGGTCCAGCGCGACGAGGGCCCGGCCGATGACGGCCGGGCCCTCCCTCGTCCACCTCATCGCCGAGCGACGATCACTGCTTGAACTGCTGGGCCCTGCGGTTGGCGTCGAGCTTCAGCGCTGACTGGGCGGCCAGTGGGGGGTCGACCTCGGCCCGGTACTTCGGGTCACAGGAGAACTGCTCGTCGGTCGGCGCCCACCGGATGAACCCGGTGCCCTCCATCTTGAGGACGCTGCCGCACTGGCTCACCTGGTTCTGGCCCGGGTTGGTCGGGGCATGGAGCCCACCGCCGGTCCAGGTCGTGACCTTGTACAGGTTCTGCATCACGCAGTCCCGGCTCAGGTCGGTGCCGCACTCCTTGGCCGCGGTGGCCCAGAGCAGGAAGGCAGAGGTCGCCTGGGCGCCGAGCTGGGAGATGTCGCCGCCGGACTTCTCGACGATGTCGATGTACTGGGCGGTGGCCGACCCGGCCGGCGGGTCCTCCAGGGGGACGTAGATCTCCTTGACGTAGACCTGGTCGGCGTTCCCGTTGACGTTCCAGGCGGCGAAGGTCTGGGTGTAGAAGTTCGCCTCCGTGAACCAGATCGGAGCGAAGCCGAGCTGCTTGGAGGCGTCGAGAAGGTTCTCGAAGTTGGCCTCGGCCCCCGAGAAGGTGACGGCCTCGGCCCCGCAGTCCTTCAGGCGCTGGGCGAACGGCTTCCAGTCGGCCTCGCCCGTGAGCTGGTAGTTCTGGTCGCAGTCGAGGAAGGTGAAGCCCGCCGCCGGGTAGGTCGCCTTGACCTTGTCGACCGACTCGACCGCGGCGGGCAGCTGCGAGGGGAACACCCGAGCGGTCTTGGTGACCTTGTCGGGGAACGCGGCCGCGAGGGCGTAGGCCTGCTGGATCGTGAGCTCGTCGATCGGGTTGGGCACGGGCTGCACCATCAGCGGTGCCATGGCCGACGACGAGGAGCCGGTGTAGCCGGGGACCATCGGGAGGTCGCAGCCGAGCCGGGCCTGCTCGGCGGCGTTGTCGAGGGCCCAGCCCTGACCGACCAGCATGAAGACCTGGCCGCAGGCTTCCTGCATGGCCGCGGTGGCATCGAGGATCTTCGCGTCGTAGTAGTTGCCGACGACGGTGCGGCCGTTGATGCCGCCCTGCGCGTTGCACCAGCCGATCATCGCCTTCACGGCGTCGGACATCTCGTGGTTGAGGCCTGGCTGGCCCTGGTAGCCGGCATCATCGCCGTAGCCGATCGTGACCTGCCCAGCCGTGACACCCTGGTCGGTGCCGGCGGTGTTCGTTCCCTCGGCCGGTCCGCACGGCGAGGCGAGGTCGCCGAAGTCGGTGCTGCCGCTCCCCGACGCCGCCGTGGTGGGCGTGTCGGAGCTGGACGTGTCGGCCGAACGGCCGCCGGCACAGGCGGCGGCGAGGATGGCGATGACGGCGACGGCCGCCACCCACCCCAGGCGCTTGGATGCTGCGTGCAAGGCGATGACCCCCAAGAGGTTGGTTCCCGGTCACGGCCGCGGGGGCGACCGTGCAGCGGCGGAACCTACCCACTTGTTGCAAGAGTCAACAAACCCGGTCAACTAAATGTGACCGGTGTCTCGTCAGGCCGACGGGGTCTCCCAGCCGTTGACCCGGATGAGCGCCAGCGCCGCCGTCGCCAGCTGCAGGTGGCCGTCGCGGTTGGGGTGGATGCCGGTGTCGGCGTCGATGGTCCAGGGCGAGGCCCCCACGCAGAACCCGTCGGACCCGGCCCGACCGATCAGCACGACCTGGGCGTAGAGCGCCTGGTGGCTCGGGCCGTCGGCGGGGATCTTGGCGCCGCACGACGTGTCCTGGCCGGTGCCGGGCCAGCCGCTGTCGAAGCGGGAGGGGTCGGAGATGGCGATGCGCTCGGCGAACGACGCGCCCGACTCCTTCACCGCCGCCACCGCGGTGTCGACCTGGCCGTTCACCGCGTCGACCATGGCCTGGGCCTGCCACTCCGAGAAGAGGGTGATGGCCGGGATCGCCAGGTAGTAGTGGCTCACCAGGATCTTGGCCTTGGCGGTGTGGGCCAGCACGTCGAGGTACACGGCGATCAGGCGCTGCGACACGAGGTTCTCCTGCACGACGGCGCCGATGCAGTCCTCGAAGAGCGCTCGCTGGGTGGCCTGGTCGTCGAACAGGGCGCACGCCATGCCGGGGCCGGTGAGGAAGTCCGCGAGCAGCGGGTTGGCGCCGAGGGTCATCAGCACCAGGTCGGGGTCGTCGTTCTCGAGCCGCACGAGGATGTCGTGGAACTGGCCGTTGTCCGGCTGGTCCGGCTCGGGCGCCAGGTTCATCCACTGGCGGGGCTCAGAGCCGGTGACGGCGTAGTTGGCGAAGTCGGTGACGCCGAGGGTGGTGGCCACCTGGGCGGGCCAGGCGATGTTGTTGGCCAGGCCGAAGTCGGCGCTGAACACCGGCGGGCCGGCCGGCGCGCCCGCGCCGAGGCTCGAGTTCGACGAGCAGCGGTCGTTCATGGCCCCCGACGGCGGCCGGCAGCGCAGCAGGTCGGTGATGGTCCAGGGCGTGCCGTCACCGAAGAAGCCGTAGCCGGCGGTGATGGAGTCACCGAAGGCCCGCACCCGGAGCGAGCCCGACGAGGCGGGGGCGGGCGCGGTCGTGGTGGCGGTGGCGCCGGCCCCTGACGTGGTCGTGGTGCTGGTGGCCAGCGTCGACGGCGGCCTCGTGGTGGTCGAGGTCTGGGCCCCGGCACCGGGCACCGTGGCGGCCAGCACCCCGACCAGGGCGAGCACGCCGAGGGCGGCGAGCGCGCTGCCCTTCAGGGGTCGGCGACGGGCGGGGGCACCGGGTCCGGGCATGGCGGCGACCCTACTCAAGCCCCTCGCTCCGGTCGGGTCGGAGCAGGCCCGGGTCGGCCCTTCGGTAGGCTCGCCCGCCGTGCCCGATCTCTCCGCCGCCACGCCGCCACCCCGCCACGCGATGCGGCTGCTGGCCCTCGAGATCGAGCGAACCGTCGACGGCGACGTGCGGGGATGGCTGCCGGTCAACGAGTTCACCCGGGTGCCCTCGGGAGGGCCGGGCCTGGCCGCGGTCGCCATGCTCGTCGACGCCCTCGGTGGGGCCACCGCCCTGCCCGCGGCCGATCCCGACTGGGCGATCACCGCCGACCTGTCGATCCACCTGCTCCCCACCGGCCCGATCGGGGAGCTGCGGGCCGACGCCCACGTGCGCCGCCGGGGCCGCCGCACGCTCGTGCTCGACTTCGACCTACTCGGCGACGAGGCCGTCCCGGCCGGCACCGCCACCGGCTCGTTCACCGTCGTCGCCCGGCCCGCCCACCTGGTCGACGTCACCTTCGACACCGCCGGCCCCCGCCACCTGATGATCGACCCCAGCCCCGACGGCTCCGACGTGCTGGACCGGCCGTACCTCGAGGAGCTCGGGCTGGTCGAGCACGAGCCCGGGGTGATCACCATCGAGCTGCGGCCCGAGGTCTCCAACAACCTCAGTGCCCTCCACGGCGCGGTGCACACCGCGGTGATGGACGCCGCGTCGGCGTCGCTCGGCCGCCCCCTGCTGGGCCCCGACGCCGAGACCAGCGACGTGCACCTGGCGTTCCTGAACCTGGCCCGGCCCGGCCCGATGCGAGCCGAGGCGGTGGCCGTGGGACCACCCTCTCCCGAGGGTGACCGACTCACCGCCGAGGTGCGCCTGGTCGACGCCGACGGCCGCCTGTGCTCCTACGCCACGACCTCGGTGGTCACGGCATGACCCCGCTCGAGCCGATCGACGAGAAGCCCCGACCCAACTTCGGCGCCCGCACATCGGGCGTGGCCGCCTACCTGGGCATGGCCGTCTCCGAGCTCGGCGACGGCACCGAGCCTCTCGCCGTGCTGCGAGGCCCCTTCGCCGCCCCGGCCCACATCACCGACGCCGACGGGCGCACCCCGACGGGCGTGCTCGCCGCGCTGGTCGACTCCATCGGCGGCCTGGCCAGTGGCATCGCGTCCATGCCGGACTGGATCGTCACCACCAACCTCACCCTGCGCCGCTCCCCCGGGGCCCTCTCGGGACAGGTGGGCACCGGCCCGCTCGTCCTCGACACCGAGGTGCTGCGGCGGGGCCGCTCCGCGGTGGTCACCCGCACCGCGGTGTCGAGCGCCGACGGCACCCCGGTGGCCACCGGGTGGATGACCTGCGCGGTGCTGACTCCCACCGGCGGGCCGCCGCCGATCACCCGACCGATCCGGCCCCTCCTCCAGGAGCCCGTCGCCGACCCCGCGTTCTCGACGGCCCCCGCCGAGTTCTTCGGCCTCCGCGAGGGCAAGGCGCCCGGCGAGGTCGCCCTCGACATCATCGGCCGGATCCGCAACCCGTGGGGCATCCTCCACGGGGGCGCCATGACCGTGCTGGCCGACGTCGCCGCCCGCAGCGCGGTGGCCGGCGCGCCGGCGCTCGAGCCCACGCCGGGGCTGGTCACCGCCGACCTGATCACGCACTACCTGAGCCCCGGGCGGGTCGGCCCGGTCGTGGCCTCCGCCGAGGTGCTCGGCCGACGCGACCGCGAGCACCTCGTGCGGGTCATCGTCCGTGACCACGGCGCCGACGACCGGCTCCTCGTCGAGTCGGTGGTGACCGTCCGCCACGCCGGGTGAGCGCGACTACCGTCCGGTAACATCTGCGCCGGGCCGGGCCGGTGCGAGACCTGCGCGCGACCATCCGATCCCGAGGGGGAGCCAACCGTGGCGATGACCTACGACGAGGCCGTGGCGGCCATGACCGGCCCCGGCGGGCCGTTCGAGATCACCGAGGCCGAGGTGCTCGGGCACCCCCAGCGAGTGTTCACCACCAGCCCGCCGTCGCTGCGGGCCGTGTTCGACACCATGCGCCTGCGCCCCGACGAGCCCTACCTCGTCTATGAGGACGAGCGCCACACCTACCCGGAGGTCGTGGCCCGGTTCGACGCCATCGCCAACCTGCTGGTCGAGCGCTACGGCGTGCAGCCCGGTGACCGCGTCGCCATCGACAGCCGCAACTACCCGGAGTGGATCGAGGCCTTCGCCGCCATCGTCTCGATCGGGGCCGTGGCGGTGTCGCTGAACGCGTGGTGGACCGGCCCGGAGATCGAGTACGGCCTGCTCGACTCGGGCGCCCGGCTCGTGTTCCTCGACCGCGAGCGCGTCGAGCGCATCGGCGACCACCTCGAGGGCCTCGGCATCCGGGCCATCGTCGTTCGCCACGAGGGGGAGCTACCGGCTGGCTGCGACCACCTCGACGACGTGCTCGTCCCCGGTGCGCCGATGCCCGAGGTCGAGATCGACCCCGACGCCGACGCCACCATCCTCTACACCTCGGGCACGACCGGGCACCCGAAGGGCGCCGTCTCCACCCACCGGGCCGTGGTGTCGGCGCTCATGGCCTACGCCTGCCGGTCGTTCGTGGAGGTGCTCCGCAGCGACCCGGCCCCTGAGGGGTCGGCCCCCAAGCCGCCACCCTCGTTCATCCTGGTCGTGCCGCTCTTCCACGTCACCGGCTGTGTGCCGGTGATGCTCGGCTCGGTGCTCGGCGGCATCAAGCTCGTGATGATGCGCAAGTGGGACGCGGGGCGTGCCCTCGAGCTCATCGAGCGGGAGAAGGTCACCAACTTCGTCGGCGTGCCCACCATGGCCGCCGACCTGCTGGCCCACCCCGACCTCGCCGAGCGCGACGTGTCGAGCCTGGCCAACCTCGGCGGCGGCGGCGCCCCGATGGCGCCCGACCTCGTGCGTCGCATCGACGACACGTTCTCCGGCGAGACCCGCCCCCAGCTCGGCTACGGCATGACCGAGACGAGCGGCTACGGGCCGGGCAACACCGGACCCGACTACGTGGCCAAGCCGTCGAGCACCGGTCGCGCCATCCCGATCATGCAGGTGAAGGTCGTCGACGCCGACGGCACCGCGCTGCCCGCCGGCACCGTGGGCGAGGTGCTCCTCTCGGGCCCGATGATCATCCGCTGCTACTGGAACCGGCCCGAGGCCACCGCCGAGTCGATCGTCGACGGCTGGCTGCACACGGGCGACCTCGGGTACCTCGACGACGAGGGCTTCCTCTTCCTCGTCGACCGGGCCAAGGACATGGTGCTGCGGGGCGGCGAGAACGTGTACTGCGCCGAGGTCGAGGCCGCCATCTACGAGCACCCCGCCGTGCACGAGGCCGCCGTGTTCGGCACGCCCCACGAGCGCCTCGGCGAAGAGGTCTCCGCCGCGGTGCTGGCCCGCCCCGGCGCCACGATCGACATCGATCAGCTCACGGCGTTCCTCCAGGAGCGCATCGCCAAGTTCATGGTGCCGACCCGCTGGTTCATCCGCCACGAGCCCCTCCCCCGCGGCGCCACCGGCAAGATCCTCAAGCGCGAGATCCGCGACCAGGTCCTCGACGCAGAGGGCTGATCGCACGTCGCTCGGGCGACAGCACGGCCCCACCCGACGGAGGCAGGTCATCTCGATCGCCCCGGTGCGGCTCACCGGAACGGGAAGGGCGCCCGATAGCTTCCGGGGGGTGTCTCGCCGATCGCATGACCCGACCCGTCATCAGCTCAGTCCGTGCCAGGGCCGAGACGCAGCCTGTCGCCGTGTGGGGTCCGACCGTGGGTGAGGCACCGATCGTCGAGGCCGACGACATCCACCTCTCCTTCGGGGACGTCAAGGCGCTCGACGGAGCCAGCCTCTGCATCGAGCGGGGCACGGTCTACGGGCTCCTCGGAGCCAACGGAGCCGGCAAGACCACGCTCATCAACGTGCTCTCCACCCTCCTGGTGCCCGACAGTGGGCGTGCCACCGTCGGCGGCGACGACGTCGTCACCCACTCCCGGGAGGTGCGCCGTCGCATCGGCCTGGCCGGCCAGTTCGCCGCCGTCGACGACTACCTCACCGGGCGCGAGACCGTGGCCATGATCGGCGAGCTCTACGGCCTCACGAGGTCCGCGTCGTTGCGGCGCGCCGCCGACGTGCTGGAGCGCTTCAACCTGTCCGACGCCGCCGACCGCCGTGCGTCGGGCTACTCCGGGGGCATGCGGCGCCGTCTCGACCTCGCCGCGTCGCTCGTGGGACGGCCCGAGATCCTCTACCTCGACGAGCCGACGACCGGCATCGATCCGGGGAGCCGCATCGAGATCTGGCGGCTCGTGCGGGAACTGGTCGACGACGGCACCACGGTGCTGCTGACCACCCAGTACCTCGAGGAGGCCGACGAGCTGGCCGACCTCATCGGGGTCATCAACCGGGGCAAGATCGTGGCGGAGGGCACCGCCGACGAGCTGAAGGACGCCCTCGGCGACAACCGGATCCATCTGCGAGTCCGCGAGAGCGACCTCGACGCCACCCGTCGTGCCACCGACGACGTCGTCGACAGGGTCGAGTCGGCCGGCGGTGAGTTCAACTTCCCGGCCACGAACGGCATGGGCTCGCTCACGGCGATCGTCCGCGCCCTCGACGGAGAGGGGGTCGAACCGTTGGGGCTCAGCTTCGAGCGGCCCAGCCTCGACGAAGTCTTCCTCTCCCTCACCGGCTCCGATGGCGGAGCCCAGAACGACACCCACGACGAGGCCCAGGAGTCGGCATGACCACCACCGAGGCCCCCACGTCCGACGCGCAGGTGGATCAGGTTCGTCCGGGCCGGCTCGGCCACGACACCTGGGTGATGACCCGGCGGAACCTGCTGCGCTACATCCGCCTCCCCCAGCTGCTGGCCTTCTCGGTGATCCAGCCGATCATGTTCCTGCTGCTGTTCACCTACGTGTTCGGCGGGGCCATCGGCAGCTCGATCCCGCCGGCGGCGGGGGGGAAGTACATCAACTTCCTCCTCCCCGGCCTCCTGGTCCAGATCTCGCTGTTCGGCGCCACCCAGACGGCCGTCGGCCTCACCGACGACCTCTCCCGCGGGGTGGTCGACCGCTTCCGCTCGCTCCCGATGACCCGCTCGGCGGTGCTGGCCGGGCGCACCCTGGCCGACCTCATGCGCAACACCGTGGTGCTGTCGATCATGTTCGTCGTGGCCTTCGCCATCGGGTTCCGCTACCAGACCTCGTTCGTCGGCTTCCTCGGCGGCGTGGCCATCGTGTTGCTCTTCGCCTACGCCATGTCGTGGGTGATGGCCGTGATCGGCCTCAAGGTCGTGAACCCCGAGGCCACCCAGACGGTGACCTTCCTGGTGGTGTTCCCGTTCGTGTTCGCCAGCGCGGTGTTCGTGCCGGTGTCGACCATGCCGTCCTGGTTGCAGCCCTTCGCCGAGCACCAGCCGGTGACGGTGATGGTGGAGGCGGCCCGAGGCCTGATGCTCGGCTCCGGCGCGCTCCAGCCCGGTCAGACCGTCGCCGGGGTCGTCTTCCTGGCCGTCGTCTGGTGCGTCGCCATCACCGCGGTCGCCGCCCCGTGGGCGGTCCGCATCTACCGCCGCACCACCCGCAGCTGATCCCGAGGCTCAGGCGACCACCAGGTGGCCGTAGGTGATGCAGAGCCCGAGGGCGTTGATCACCAGGAACGACGCGATCACCGAGAGGGCGGCGACGCGGTGCCAGGAACGACGCTGGTAGGTCACCGGACCGGGCATGTACCAGCTCGGCAGAAGACCGGCAGCCGTCGCCGACCCGGCGCCGAACGGCACCGCGTCAGCCGCAACGGGTGCGTTCGGATCAGCGGCCAGGGCCTGAGCCGTGAGCTCGGCGAGGCTGACGAGCTCGAGGTCCTGATGCTCGGATGCGACGGCGGTGGTCATCGGACTGCCTCCTCGATCCGGGACAGGCACCGGATCTCGATGACTCTACGGTGCCGCCTGCCGCTTCCGGCGAGCTCAGCGAGCGAAGCGACGGGTGAGCATGGACGCGGATCCCACGAGGGCCAACGCGACCAGTGACGCGA
>Ga0302322_100004232_pt1 | contig 12435 bp, 8 predicted proteins | sample Fen_T0_2_FD_203757 | JGI IMG/M metagenome (GOLD analysis project Ga0302322, IMG submission 203757) | Peat permafrost microbial communities from Stordalen Mire near Abisko, Sweden - Fen_T0_2 | ecosystem: Environmental > Terrestrial > Soil > Wetlands > Permafrost | place: Sweden: Abisko...
AGCTTTGCGCAAAATCTTTGTGAACTTTGCGGTTAATGGATTTATTTTTTTTTGAATTTATGTAAACTTATAAATATGCTAAAGAATCATCCCAAAGGACTGCTGGTAGCCTTCTTCTCAAATATGGGCGAGAGGTTCGGATTTTACACAATGATGGCCATTCTGGTACTATTCCTCCAGGCTAAATTCGGATTGTCAGCTGGAAGAGCAGGTGAAATTTACAGCTGGTTCTACTTCAGCATTTATGCACTTGCGCTTCTTGGAGGTATATTAGCAGATGCCACCAGGAAGTATAAACTGGTAATTCTTGCCGGCATCATCATCATGTTCATCGGATATATTATAATGTTTATACCTGGCATGACACTCACTATCACTATTATCGGACTTTTTACAATTGCTTTGGGAAATGGATTATTCAAGGGAAATCTCCAGGCTGTCGTAGGGCAGATGTATGATGATCCGAAGTATTCAAAGCTCAGGGATTCAGCGTACATGATATTTTATATGGGTATAAATATTGGTGCATTATTCGCACCATTTGCAGCCACGGGAATAAGAAACTGGTGGTTGAAAACAAACGGATTTGCTCACGACGGAAGCCTGCCATCACTGTGCCATCAGTTTATTAACGGGACACTGACAGATACTTCCACATTTCAGCAACTGGCCAATAAAGTAAGCCTTAATGGTCCGGTTACCGACCTGGCAGGATTTGCCGGAAAATACATTGAAGTTTTTTCAAAAGGATATAACTATGCTTTTGGCATAGCTGCTGCCACTATGGTTATATCGCTTCTGGTATATATAATTTTCAACAAATATCTTCCTAATAAAGAGAAAAAAGAAACCAGTACTTCTGAAAAGGTAAGCTTTAGTCTTATGCCGTTACTTATTGCTGGTGCCGTAATGGTTGTGACTGCATATGTACTAAGTTTCATTAGGCAATTCGGTGATACATTTCCCCAGCGATTGGCTACAGGTTTTGCATTCGGATTGTTCGCTGCATTTGTAACATGGATAATATTAAGTGCCAAAAAAGAGGAGATGTCCAGAATTGTTGCACTAATTCTGGTATTTATTGTAGTAATATTTTTCTGGATGTCTTTTCACCAGAACGGTCTTACCCTCACATTATATGCACGGGATTATAACGTAAAGGCAGTCAATCCTTTTACATATCTTTTCTTTGATGTTGTTTCTCTTCTGGCTGTTTGCGGTTCTATAGCAGGACTGGTTATGCTTGTCAAAAAAGGAGTAGAAAAAAATATCAGAATAGCAGGTGGAGCTCTTTTTATAGTAGCCTTCGCTACAGCCTATTATAAGCTTGTGAATTCCGGCAGCATGAATGCAATCTCACCTGAGATATTCCAGTGCTACAACCCGCTGTTCGTAGTAGCACTTACCTTTCCGGTAATGGGGATTTTTGCATGGCTTAACAAGAAGAATATAGAACCTTCTGTACCTAAGAAGATTGGATTCGGAATGTTGATTGCTGCAATTGGTTTTACAGTAGTTCTCATATCATCCTTGCATCTTTCTTCCCCTCATTTGCTTAACGGATCGCCTGTTCCTGATGCAGAAAGGATTTCTCCTTACTGGCTTATAAGTATTTACCTTGTTCTGACAGTCGCTGAACTTTTTCTGAGTCCAATGGGATTGTCATTTGTATCGAAGGTGGCGCCTTCAAGGTTCCAGGGACTTATGCAGGGTGGCTGGCTTCTGGCTACTGCCGTCGGTAATAAACTTCTTTTTGTAGGAACACTCCTATGGGATAAAGTTGAATTATGGCAGCTTTGGCTGGTGTTTATTGTTTGCTGCCTGACATCTGCTGCTTTTATCTTTTCGATTCTGAAGAGGCTTGAAAAGGAGGGAAAAGGTTAGAAAATAGTAAGAAGTAAGTAGTATGTAGTAAGTAGAACACGTATCAAACTTCGGACTTCTTTCTTTTAATTTCGGGCCTTTTTACTATTTTTGATTAATATTCTTAATTCAAGATGGCCTTTTGCCGTAAATTTGCTATTTTTGTAATTCAAAATAAAATGCATCTTCAGAGATGCATTTTTACATAATTATAAGTAATGAAAGTCCTGAAATTTGGAGGAACGTCAGTCGGGTCACCGGAACGCATCAGAGGAGTAAAAAAGATTATTGAATCTCAACGCTCTAATTGTGTGGTTGTTGTGTCCGCATTCCAGGGAATAACTGATGAACTTAAAATTATCAGTGAACTTGCTTCCTCAAGAAATGATGATTATAGAACTCTTCTTGACAAAATTATAAACAAACACATCGAGTTTACAAAACAGCTATTATCCAGCAATAAACAGGTAGTTGTTCTTGAAAATATTAATAAGATCTTCAAAGATCTGCTTGAGACTCTCAAAGGGATCTCCCTTGTGCGGGAACTAAGCAAGCATTCTCTTGATCAGGTGCTAAGTACAGGAGAAATCCTTTCATCACTGATAATAAGTAACTTAATTGAGAACAGCATTCTGATTGACTCCAGAAAAATTATCAAAACAGACAGTAATTTCGGATATGCAAACGTCGATTTTTCCCTCACAGACAGTAACATAAATGAGTCGATAACTGAATCAGAAAAATATACTATTGTCCCGGGGTTCATAGCCAGCAATTTACTTGGAGAAACTACCACACTGGGAAGAGGCGGGTCCGACTACACAGCTGCAATTATTGCCGCAGCAATAGAAGCTGAGGTTCTGGAGATATGGACTGATGTCGACGGGTTTATGACTGCCGATCCTAAAAAAGTTGAAAAGGCTTACGCAATTGAATGTCTTACATATTCTGAGGCAATTGAATTGTCACACTTTGGCGCAAAAGTTATCTATACTCCTACCCTGCGACCTGTATACAAAAAAAACATTCCTATTCTTGTCCTTAACACTTTCAATCCGGAATCAAAAGGAACAATAATCAGCAATAATTCATCAAATTGTAATAAAAGTCCCATAAAAGGTATTTCATCAATTGATCATATTGATCTTATTACGCTGCAGGGAACGGGAATGGTTGGTGTCACAGGCACATCGATGCGACTGTTTGGAGCGCTGGCTGCCAATAGTATAAACATAATACTCATTACTCAGGCATCATCCGAGTATTCAATAACTTTTGCAGTCAGTCCCTCTGATTCGGTTCTTGCAGCAGATGCAATACTAAAGGAATTCAAAAATGAGATTGATCTTAATAATGAATTAAAGATACTTGTTGAAAAGAACCTCTCAATCATAGCAATTGTAGGTGAGAAAATGAAAAACACTCCGGGCATATCAGCAACTCTTTTCAAGGCTCTTGGAAGAAATGGAATAAATGTGATTGCCACGGCACAGGGTTCCTCAGAATTAAATATTTCAGTTGTAACAAAGTATGAGAATCTGAAGAAAGCGCTGAATGTAATTCATGATGGGTTTTTCCTCTCCCGTTACAAGGAAATGTATCTTTTTGTTGCAGGAACAGGATTGGTTGGCAAAAGCCTGCTGAAACAGATTCAAAACCAGTCTTCGGCACTTTTATCCGAGCATAATCTCAAAGTTAATCTTATAGGAGTTTCTGATTCTAAGAAAATGCTCATCGATAAAAAAGGTATATCATTTGAGAATTATAAGGATACTCTCAATACATCAGGAGAAAAAGCTGAGATTTCTTCCTTTATCCAACAGATGACAAAACTTAACCTGAGGAATGCGGTATTCATAGATTGTACGGCTGATGAAAATGTAGCCTCCAGATATGGAGATATCCTTTCACAATATGTTTCTATTGTAGCTGCAAACAAGATTGCCTGCTCTTCATCTTACACTTATTATCAACAACTTAAATCAATAGCAAATGAAAGTGGAGTAAGATTTATGTTTGAGACAACCGTAGGTGCCGGGTTACCAATTATAAAAACTATAAGTGATCTTGTGGTAAGCGGTGACAAGGTTTTAAAAATAGAAGCGGTTCTGTCAGGAACAATGAATTTTATATTTAATGAACTGGGACCTGAAATGCCACTAAGCAAAGCAATAAGAAAAGCCAGGGAAAAAGGCTATTCAGAACCTGATCCCCGAGTTGATTTAAGCGGAACTGATGTAGTCAGAAAAATTCTGATACTGGCACGTGAAGCTGGCTATAGCATTGAAAAAGAGGATGTAATTGTAAATAAGTTTCTTCCTGATGAGTGTTTCAAGGGGGACATAAATAAATTTTTCGAAAAAGTTAAAGAATTTGATGCCGAATTCGAAAATAAAAGAAAAGAACTTGTAAAACAAAACAAAAAGTGGAGATTTTTTGCCACACTCGAGAACGGAAAAGCAAAGGTTGAACTTCTTACAATAGGTGCAGATCACCCGTCATTTAACCTTGAAGGAAGCAATAACATTATTCTGCTGACTACTAACAGATACCACGAACTGCCAATGGTTATAAAGGGTTATGGAGCAGGGGCTGAAGTTACAGCTGCAGGGGTGTTTGCGGACATTATGAGGGTTGTGAATGTATAAAGACAAAAGTAAAGGCTCAGGGCATAGAAAAGTAATCGGTAATCAGTAATCGGTAAGCAGTAAGGAGTTAGTAAAAACCTTGAACTTTTGAACATCGAACTTTGAACCTAGAACTTTGAACATTTGAACAATAGAATTAAGAATTGAAAACTGGACCTATTAAATATTATTCAACTAACGGAAAATCGCCGGAAGTTACATTTAAAGAAGCTCTTCTAAAAGGACTTGCTCCGGATGGCGGATTATACATGCCTGATTCATATCCTCATTTTACAAAAGATGAACTTGAAGGTTTTTCGGAAAAAGCTTATCATGAATTAGCTTTTACTGTTCTTAATAAGCTGATTGGGAATGAGATTGAAGAGAGTGATCTTCGAAGACTTTGTCGTGACGCCTATAATTTTGAGGTGCCGATAGAAAAAGTATACAACCGTAAATATATTCTGCGTCTCGATCAGGGCCCCACAGCATCTTTTAAGGATTTTGCTGCAAGAATGATGAGCAGATTAATGCAGCAATACTTATCTCTTAATGATCAGCATATTACAATTCTTACTGCCACATCAGGAGACACCGGGAGTGCTGTAGCCAGTGCTTTTTACGGACTTAAAAACATAAATGTGATTATCTTATTCCCTGCAAATGAAGTTACCTCAATGCAGAGGAAACAGATGACTACTCTGCATGACAACATTAAGGTTGTTGCAATAGAAGGAAAGTTCGATGATTGCCAGAGACTTGTTAAAATGGCCTTTCTTGACCCTTCTCTTTCGGCTTTACATCTTTCTTCTGCAAATTCAATCAATATCGGCAGGCTGCTCCCTCAATCGGTGTACTATTTCTATGCCTGGGCAAAACTCTCAGCAGGAATTAACGATAAAGCCGTATTTAGTGTTCCATCAGGAAATTTCGGTAACCTTATGGGAGGACTTATCGCAGGTAAAATGGGTCTTCCCTATAAGCAATTTATTATTGCAACAAATGAAAATGATGAGGTACCGGAATTTTTACGGAGTGAAATATACAAGTCAATTATACCTTCAAAGAATTGCATTTCGAGCGCAATGAATGTTGGAAACCCAAGTAATCTTGCAAGAATTGTCGCCATGTATGGTGGAACAATGGATGAAAAAGGGATTATTTCCGTGCCTCCTGAGTTTCATAAAATGCGCGAAGATCTTTTCGCAATAAGTGTATCAGATGATGATACCAGGATGACAATAGCTGAATCATTCAAAAAATATGATCTTTTACTTGAACCGCATGGAGCAATAGCCTGGTACGGAATAAAGGAATATTGCCGGATAAATAAAAATGAAATTTCAGAGAAACAGCTTTTTATTTCAGTTGAGACAGCACATCCTGCAAAATTTTCAAAAGAGGTTCAGCTTATCCTTAATCATAATCCCGTACTCCCGACGTCACTAATCGGAATTGAAGAGAAGGCAGAAAACTTTTTTTCATTGGAAAATAGTTATAATTTGCTGAAAGAATTTATGCTTAAAAATCAATAACAAGAATAACTACTAAAGCATGTACATAGTTTGTTCGGATCTTGAAGGCGTATTTGTACCTGAAATATGGATTAATGTTTCAAAATTTACAGGTATCGATGAGCTTAAACTCACAACCAGAGATATTAATGACTATAATGTTCTGATGAGAGGACGACTGAACCTTTTGCAAAAATACGGTCTTAAATTACATGATATCCAAAAAGTTATTTCGCTTCTTAAACCATTGCCCGGAGCGTTGGAATTTATTGAATGGATCCGTGAAAAAATGCAGTTTATAGTTGTTTCAGATACTTTTATTGAATTTGCTGATCCGATTATAAAGCAGCTGGGCAGACCAACCTTATTATGCCACCACCTTTCTGTCGATCCTGAAGGGAACATAACAAATTATGTTCTTAGGCAGGATAATGCTAAAAAAAAGGTTGTAGAAGCCCTACAGGTTCTTAATTATAAAGTAATTGCAATCGGTGATTCCTACAACGATATTGCGATGCTAAAAAAAGCTGATTTTGGAATATTATTTAATCCTCCCCAGAATGTTATTGACGAAAACCCTGGAATAAAGGTAGTTGAGTCATACAGGGAGATAAAATCAATAATCTCGAAACTTATTCACGAAGAGCAACAAAAAGATTCTGAAACAAGTGATTGATTCTCCAATAATTTCATATTTTTACTGCCACTCAAAAACACTAATTTAACCTGGCAAATATGAAATTACCGCCCTCCTCTAAAAATTGGTTGACAATAATTGGTTCTATTATTGCCAGTGTCAATCTGGCCCTGATCATTCTCTTATTTATTATATCCACTATTTTCAATAAAAGCAATACGAACCTTGGATTGTTTATTTATATTATCCTTCCGGGGTTTATGGTTATGGGATTGTTGCTAATCCCTGTTGGTATGTTTCGGGAAAGAAGCAAGCAACGTAAAAGTGCCACTCATGAAGCAAGATTCCCCCGCATCGATTTAAATGATCCAAGACACAGAAATGCATTTATCATATTCACAATAACAACAATTGTTGTACTTTTCCTTTCAACTATGGGCAGTTTTGAAGCTTACCACATGACCGAATCTGTTGAGTTTTGCGGTACTCTTTGTCACCAGGTGATGGAACCTGAACATACTGCATTTCAAAATTCCCCTCATGCTAATGTTGCCTGTGTGGAATGTCATGTAGGATCAGGAGCTTCGTGGTATATTAAGTCTAAAATATCGGGATTGCATCAGGTATGGGCAGTGATGACAAAATCATACCCTACTCCTATTGAAACGCCACTTCACGATCTGCGTCCTGCTAGAGAAACCTGTGAGAAATGCCATTGGCCTCAAAAATTTTATGCCCGTTCTCTTTGGACAAAAAAATATTTTCTTGCCGACTCTTTGAACACTGAATGGGATGTGATGCTTCAGATGAAAACAGGGCCGGAATTCAGCGGAATGGGTCTTAAAGAAGGAATTCACTGGCACATAAACCCTGCAGTAAATATTGAATATATTTCAGAAAATGATAAACGCGAAAATATTTCTTATGTAAAATACACAAATAAAACGACAGGAGAGGTAACCGTTTACAGAAGTGAAAAGAATCCTGTTTCAGATAGTTTAATTTCTGCTTCTACTCCCAGAACAATGGATTGTATTGATTGTCATAACCGTCCTTCGCATAACTATAAATCTCCAACTGTCTATTTTGATAAAGCCATGACCTCAGGTGAAATTTCAAAAGATATTCCGTTCTTCAAAAAAGTCACCATGGGAATATTAACCGATGCGTTTACTGATAAGGATACTGCATTCATGAAAATTGAAGCTGGCCTTTCAGACTACTACAAAAAAGACTTCGCTGATTATTATTCTAAAAATACTACCATTATAAATAATTCGATAGCATCTGTTAAGAAAGAATTCAGTCAGAATAACTTCCCCAAAATGAAAGTTACTTATGACCGCTATCCAGAGCATATAGGACATCTTGAATCTGATGGTTGCTTCAGGTGTCACAACGGTTCATTCAAAGCAGATAACGGACGTGTAATATCTCATGACTGCAACCTTTGTCACACAATCGTAGGACAAGGGAAAGAAGGCGCAATCCAATATTCCAGCATCAGGGAAAACCTTGAATTTCAGCATCCTGTAGATATTGGAACTGCCTGGAAAGATAACAATTGTTCAGAATGCCATAAGTTTCTGTATTAAAAACATATTACATGACACAAAGAAGGGCATTTTTAAAAGGGATGGCAGGAATTCCGGTGATGGCTGTCTTATCAGGATCAATTTTAAAAAATCTCTCTGAGACCGGGAGGAGTTCGAAACCGGATAATACCGATTTCAGGATAAACGAGTACTTATCGGACCTTGATGGAAAACTCCCTGACGGAAAACTAGGCAACCTGAAAATTACAAGAATGATTATGGGCTGCAACCAAATGAGTGGTTATGCACATGCCCGTGATTTGAAATATGCCAATAAACTTTTCAAAGCTTATAATACCGAACAGAAAGTACTCGAGACTTTGCATCTGGGTGAGAAGGCCGGAGTAAATACAACTTTTATGACTAACAGCAATTATCCTGTTTTTCATAAATACTTAAATGAACAAGGCGGGAAGATGCAATCTATCTGTCAGACCTACCTGAAACCTGAGGACTTTTTGGGAGATATTGACAGGGCAGTCGGGAATGGTGCCAACGCTTTATATATTCAGGGAGGTGAAGCCGACAGGTATGTAAGAGACGGAAAAATAGCTATGCTTTTTAAAGCTATTGAGCATATCAAAAAGCAGGGTCAATTAGCTGGTATTGGAGCACATTCCCTTGAAGTAATAAAAGCCTGCGAGAATGAAAAATTACCCGCCGATTTTTATGTAAAGACTTTCCATAATGACGATTATTGGTCTGCACATCCGGAATCGGAAAGAGTAGAATTCTCTGTAGATATACAAAGAAATAAAGATCATAATAAGATCAATGATAATATGTTTGACCTGTTTCCGGCAAAAACAAAGGAATATATGAATGGTATAACGAAACCATGGATTGCATTCAAAGTACTGGCAGGAGGAGCTATATTGCCTGAAGATGGATTCCGTTTTGCTTTCGAAAACGGAGCCGACTTCATCTGTGTCGGGATGTTCGATTTCCAGGTTGTAGAGAATGTCAATACGGCCAACAAGGTCCTCGCTGACCTTAAGAAAAGGGAAAGAGAATGGTTTTCCTGAAATATTATTTTAGGATTTCCGAAGCATACCTGTCTGCATCTTCAGTCTGATCTTTCGATAATCCGGCAATTATAACTATAAGATTATCCTTCCAGGCAAGGAAAATAGTTCCATTGTACCCGTCTTTTAACATATACCTTCCTGTTTCAGACTCTACCGGATCCATCCCTGTTGAAGTAATATAAGCATTAACAGTATTTTTCACCTCTTCTCTGTTAATATTTTGCATTATATAGATCGAAAAATTATCACTGCCAATCTGATAAGCTCCTTTATATGCTTTATTTAAAAATTTATGTCCCAGAACGCTTTCATTTATATAGGTCTCCTCATTAATTTTTTTCCCTGTTTCAGGGAATTGGGAAAGCATTGCAGGCATTTTTGAATCTCCTTCCAGCATATTTGAAACTTTAAGTGCAAGAGATTCTTCTGACTGAAGAACTTTTTCAATTTTTGAATAGGTCCTGATCTTCACATAGTAATTCCCTTTAAAAAAATTAATTGCTCCGTCGGCTATATAACCCTGTGCACCCAGATTCATATACCTGAATGAAGGCGATCTTTCAGTAGAGTAGATCCCAAAAGCCATTATGTTATCACTGTGACGATATATTTCGAGTTTTATAACAATTTTTCCCTTTTTGTATTCAATAACATGAAGGTTGACAAATCCATAAGCCAGATAGGTATCTGCTGCTCCATTAATAAAATTCCAAAGCTTATCCGGTCCGTAGACGGGATAGTTTGAAACCTTTTTATAACCGGGAAGTTCAGGGAAAGCAAATTGCTGTGCCACGGCTGATCCGGACAAAGTCAAAAGCAAAAATCCAACAAGAATCTTAGTTCTCATAATTGAAGAATTAATATAAATTGCATCATTGGAATTCTTTGAAAGAATTCCCGGCCCGGGTTATTTATTTTAGATTTCTTATACGTACATCAATACCGCTATTCTTTAAAAGTTCAGTAATCTTTCCGGTGTTCGTTTCACCAAAATGGTAAGGATATAAAATTTTCGGTTTAAAAGAAAGAGCAGCATCAGCAACCATTTCGGGGGTCATAGTATATGGGAGATTCATCGGAAGAAATGCAACGTCAATATTACGGAGAGCTTTCATTTCGGGCGTATTTTCTGTGTCACCTGCAACATAGATCCTTTTTCCTCCTATTGTCAGAATATATCCCAATCCAACACCTTTGGGATGAAAAGGTTTCCCCGGGGCCATTTCATTAACAATATTATAAGCAGGTACTGCCTCAATTATTATATCGTTTATTTCCTGCCTGTCTCCGGCTTTCATTGCCATAGCCCATGATACTTTGGAAAGGGAATTTTCATTACAAAACATAAGTGTCCCTTCTTTCTTCAGGTCATTTATAAGGCTTACATCCAGATGATCGCCATGTTCATGAGTGACCAGGATAATATCTGCTTTAGGTCGGAATTCATAACTGCCCGAACTTCTGACAGGATCAATGTAAATAGCAAAACCATTTATCCTGAACATTAATGACCCGTGTCCTATGAAGTACAGATCTACATTGCCGGCAGATGTGCTGATCTTATCATATTCCGGAACATCCTGAGAATAGCTTTTAATGGTCATTGTAAAAACAGTTAGGAGTAAAATAAATCTTAGAAACCCCGGGAACGAGACTTTTACCATATTATATATTTTTTAAAATTATTAAAAACAATTATCAAGTTATTCTGTTCTGATACCCATTACCTGAATATCATCAATAAGGGGAGTAGTTCCATTCAATTCATTAACATGTCAAAATCAGGCATAAAAATACGAATTTAATACTTTAATCAAATTTATTAAGGGTACAATCAATCTTAACTGAAGTTTTTATAACTTGCAACCGGATTTTAGGTTATTGTGTTAATTAATTAACATTGATGCGTTTAGGGATAAATAAACGAGCTATATATTTAGCAGTTTTTTTGCTTTTTACTGCATCGGCAAGCGGACAGTCAGGAAAAAGCGTCAAATACCAATTCAATGGTAATTTGCAGGAGAATGATGTCGCTAACGGGAACCAAGAAACAATCATAAACTATTCAATATCAGAACTTAACATTGATAATATTGTCAATGAATATGGTTCTTTCTACCGTGTATCGATACCAGGCCATACTCCCAACTCCATTGCAGGAAAGCCGGAATTGCCTGTATATAGCCGTTTAATCACTATTCCTTTTGGAGCTGAATGCAAGATTAAAATCTCAGATGTTAACTCCACCAGGATAAATCCCTCAAAGGAAAAAATTAACGGCGTTCTTTTCCCAAGGCAAGAGAGCCAAACAAAAACAATTCAACAAAATAAACCTGCTTTTCTGAAGGATAAAGTCGTTTATTCAACCAGGGGAATCATAAATTCTGACACTGTTACCATCGAATCAATCGGATCTGTAAGAAATAAAAGACTGGCGAGTGTCCATATTTCTCCAATCAGGTATAATCCAAAATCAAATGTTCTGGAGGTTATAACATCAATGAAAATCGAGATTACATTTACATATTCTGATAAAATTTCATCAAAATCACTTTTACCTGAAACAAGACTTTTTAATGAATCGCTAGGAAAGAGTGTACTAAATTACAATTCACCTGATCTGATCCCCGGTTATACAAATCAACCTGTTCAGATGGTAATAATCACTGACACTGCTTTCAAAAAACAGCTGGAACCTTTTATCAGATGGAAAACACAGAAAGGTTATAAACTCAGAGTGCTCTATAAAGGAACCGGCCTTGCCGGAAACACATATATTCAACTTAAGGATACACTTACAAAAATTTATAATGCAGCAACCCTGACAGACCCTGCTCCTGAATACCTGCTGATTATCGGAGATACTAAAAGGATCCCATATTACGGGACTGGAAATGTAACCGACATGTACTATGGTGAATTTACAGGGAATGGAGACTACATACCTGAAATGTTCATAGGAAGATTACCTGTAGCCGACACTTCAGAGTTGAAAACTGTAGTCAGTAAAATAATTCAGTATGAAAAGTTTCAATTTGCAGACACCAATAAATTCTATAATGCTGCAGCAGTTGTTGCAGGTTATGATGGCGGATATGCGAGTTATATGAACGGCCAGGTTAAATATGCCGTTTCAAATTATCTGAATTCTACAAATAAAATAACAGGCAA
>Ga0302322_100004233_pt1 | contig 12432 bp, 12 predicted proteins | sample Fen_T0_2_FD_203757 | JGI IMG/M metagenome (GOLD analysis project Ga0302322, IMG submission 203757) | Peat permafrost microbial communities from Stordalen Mire near Abisko, Sweden - Fen_T0_2 | ecosystem: Environmental > Terrestrial > Soil > Wetlands > Permafrost | place: Sweden: Abisko...
GTGCTCGACCACACCGCGGTCGATGCCTCGGGCGACGGAGGCCTCGACGAACTTGGCGCCGGCCTCGAAGGTGGCGGAGACCTTCTTCTTGCCGAGGATCTTGCGCACAGCGTCGGCCTCGTCGTCGTCGTAGCCGGCGAGGAGACGGCACACGTCCATGATGTCCTCTTGGTAGATCATGGTGCCGTAGGTCGGCTCCAGGACCTCCTCCAGGAGCGGGTGAACGAAGCTCACGGCCTCTGAGCCGGCCCGGCGCCGGAGGTAGCTGCCCGTCAGGCCGGAGCGCATCGGGCCGGGACGCACGAGCGTGATCACGGCGCCGAGATCCTCGATCGAGCGGGGCTGAAACTGCTTGGTCAGCTTGGTGCCCTCACCGGTCTCGATCTGGAAGATGCCGAGGGTGTTGCCGGCGCAGATCATGTCCCAGATGTCGGGGTCGGCGTACTCGATGTCGTCGTCCCACATCGAGAAGTTGGGCACGTGGTCGCAGTGCAGCGGGTCGACGGCGAGGAGGTCCATGCAGAGCTGGATCGTGTCGAGCGTGCGCAGCGTGAGGTTGTCGAGCTTGACGAACCCGAGGAACTCCAGGTCGTCCATGGCGAACTCGGTGGTTAGCTCGCCGTCCTTGCCCGAGCGGCGCAGCGGGAGCCGGTCGACGACGGACTCCATCGGGTCGATGACCAGACCGGCCGGGTGCTTGCCGTAGCTGAAGAGCCGACCCACGAGCTTGTCGGCCATGCGGAAGAACTCGGGGTACTTCTCCCGCGCCCGGTTGAGGGTGATCGAGCCCTTCTCGGGCTCGCGCTGGTAGTCGCCGTACTGGAACCACAGGTCGTCCCACGAGAGCCCGAGGCCCGCAGTGCCGGCCTCGGCCACGTCGATGACCCTGGCCAGCTCCTGCATCTCGGCGAAGTCGACGCCCAACTGCTCGCCGACGACCCTGAGCAACGACTGGATGACGCTCTTGTTCTTGAGGCGGCCATGGGTGCCGACGCGTGCGACGTGATCCTCGTCCCAGCGGCGGATCATGTAGTCGGTGATCCACTCGCGCTGGGAGCTGGGGAAGTCCGAGTCGATGTCGGGCAGGCTGGTGCGGCCAGGCGTCAGGAAGCGCCCGAAGCGGAGGCGGTAGCGCACCGGGTCGATGTCGGTGATGCGCAGGAGCCAGCACACCACGGAGCCGGCCGCCGAGCCACGGCCCGGACCGACGAGCTTGCCGTGGGTCTTGGCGTGGTGGATCTCGTCCCACACCACGAGCATGTAGCCGCTGAAGCTCTTCGCCGTGAGGAGGGCCAGCTCCTCTTCGAGCCGGTCCTTGTAGACCTGGGCGTTGGGCCTGTGGGCACAGCGCACCTCGAAGGCCTCGTAGCACTTCGAGCGCAGGCTCTCGTCGTCCCTGGCGACGGGATCGGGATCGCGGCGGTGGTAGACGGGTGTCGAGTGGCGCTGGGTGATGGTGACATCGCAGGACTCAGCGATCTCCACCGAGTGCTGCATGGCTGCCCCGACCACGTGCGGCCCAAGGTACGCGATCGAGGCAGCCACTTCTTCGGCCGAGCTGACGTGGTAGTGCTCGCCGTCGTTGGCGAAGATCTCCGTCTCGTCTTCGCCGTCGCCCGTGCCACGGAGCTTCTTGCCCATGTTCATAGCCAGCCACACCTGGTGGAGGTCCCCCTCGTCACGGCAGGCGTAGTGCGAGTCGGCCACGACGATGAGCGGAATCGAGCGCTCCTGTCCGAGCTGCACCAAACGCTCGTTGAGGATCTTCTGCTGGGGGAGCTGGTTGGTGTGCAGCTCCAGCGTCAGGCGGTCGCCGAAGATGGCCTGGAGCCGCCCGAGCTGAGCGACAGCACCCTCGAAGTCCTCCTTGAGGATCAGATCGGCCAGCGGGCCACGGAGACAGGCCGTGGAGCAGATGAGGCCCTCGCTGTGGCGCTCCAGGACGCTCCAGTCCATGCGGGGGCGGTCGTAGAAGCCGTTGCGGTAGGCCTCGGTCGAGGCGGCCCACAGGTTGCGGAGGCCCTGCTCGGTCTGGGCCAAGAGGATCAGGTGCCAGTAGTCGTAGCGCGACTCCTTGGTCTGCACCGTCATGTCGTTGACGAAGTTGGCCTCGATCCCGAAGATCGGCTTGATGCCGGCCGCCGAGGCGAGACGCTGGAGCTGGGGGTGGCCGGCGCAGGCGCCATGGTCGGTGACGGCGAGCGCTCCCTGGCCGTCGAGCACGGCCTGCTCGACCATCTCCTCGATCTTGGCTAGGCCGTCGAGGGAGCTGTTGTGGCTCAGGAAGCCTTCGGCGACGAACGTCTTGGTGGATGTAGTGAGAGCGACCGTCTCCATCTCGCCAAGGTGTTCGACCGACACGATCTGCACCGGACGTGCATATCGGCTACCCGCACGACGGCCGACCCACACCTCATCCCATCGTGAACGGAAGCGGACAGGACGGCACTGAGCGAGGACTCGCAAGACCGTCTCGTACCCAGCGAAACGGAAGGTTCGACAGACACCCTTGCCCGACTGCAATCGGTCGGCAGTGACCGGATAGCCCAGAGATGCACAGCAGCGCTTGATCTCGTCCATCACAGGGCCTGGGTTCTGAGCGACAGCGAGTTGGCCATCGTGCAACCAGCCCTCCCCATCGAGGATGCCAGCTAGGTAAGCAGCATCCGCCTGGAGACTGGTCTGAACCTCACCCCACGGGGATGCCCACTTCACCAGCTTGGGCAACTGGGTCGGGTGAGTGTGACCCCATCGGTCGGGCCTACTCGTCGCCAGACACTCGGTTGTCAACCATCGGCGAGTGTTCATACTGTAGCCACCGTCCGGCCCGTCAGGGCCGGTCAGCGACCCGCGAGTGGTCCCTGTGACGACCCAGCCGTGCTGAGCAGATGAGACGATCGAGGTGCCGTCTTCCAAGTTGATCCGGTAGCAGTCGTGCATCCGACGCTTGGTAGCGATCACTGTCGTGCGGCGCATCTTCGATCGACTGTTCCCGCGCTGACCTTCCTCTGGGCGAAGATCCTCATCGAAGCCGACCAGCATCTCACCAGCAGTCACGTCGCCAATCTTCTTCCACTCCATCTCCGCCGTGCAGACCAGGGTCTCGGGAGCCAAGCAATACTCGGAGTGGGCGTGCAGGTGCACGAAAGGCGTCGAGGTGGACAGGCCGCTCGATTCGAGCCGCACCAGCTCTCGAATGTCCGGCACGTGGTCGATCTCAGACCAGATCCGATCGGGGGCCACGACCATGGGTGGGCCGGCCGGCGCCGGCAGCATGGAGGCCTCGATGGCCGTACGGGAGGCGATCTTCAGGAAGTGTCTCTGGGTGGGGATGAGAGCGCCCCAGACCCCCGCAGCGGATGCCCGAGCCCAGTGGTGGCTCGACATGACGGTAGAGGGCAGCAGGAGCCACCTGATGCCCGTGTCGGTGTCCTCGACCACAGCGCTGGCCGGGAACCCGTCGAGCGGGCCTCCCATGATCGTGGTCGAGTCGAATACGTCGGTGATGTGCAGCATGACCGCCCTCCTTTCCGATGGGGTCGACGAAGGCACGCACCGAGGGGACGGCGGTGCCCCCTCGGTGCGCTAGGCAGCGCCAGCTTCTTCCGGTTGCGGCGGGTGCGACCGGAGGCTCGACGCTACGTCCTTGTCAGTTGGCGGGCGGGTACTGCGTCGGCTGTCCGAGCCGAGACCGGAGGGCCTCGAAGGCATCGGGGGCCACGTCGGGCTCGGCGACAGCAGCAGCGACATCAGCGCCGGCCGTCGGCGACCCACCATCCTGCTCGGCATCCGTCTTCCGCACCGGCTGCGGATGCCGGATGTCGAAGAAGCGGTCGTAGTAGTCGTCGCTGATGCGCTCAGTGACGATGGCGCCGATGTCGGGCAGGTTGGGGTACAGGCTCTCGATCGAGACCGGCATCCCGAGCGCCTTGCTCAGGGCGACCAGGCCATCGGCGCTCAGATCCCAGACCACGTCGGGCATCTGCTCCGGGTCCACCGGAACCTTGTCCATCGGGGTGATGCCGTAGTCGGCGGCGTCGAACGAGCCGACCTTCTTGGTCCCCCGGCGAATGAAGTAGTCGCGGTCCATGGTCGTGCCGTAGGCGATCGAGTGGCCCTGGAGCGTCTTGAAGAACTGATCCCAGCCGAAGCTCACGATGCGCACGTCGGGCACCATGTGCGTGACCTGCTGGCCGCCGACCATCTTCGGCTTGCCGTTCTCCATCTCGATCTCTTCCCGCACGGCGTCCTTGAAGCCGACGCGCTTGCCGTTCACGATGATCGGCTCGCGGACCACGCAGATGGTCCAGGTGCGGGGCGCCGCCTTGGCCGGCTTGCTCGCGTCACGGTTGTTGCGGTAGTTGTCGCAGATGTAGCAGTCGTCGAAACCGAAGCTCTTGAACTGCGGATCGTGGCGACACGTGGCATCCATCGCATCGGGCCAGTTGCCCACGTAACCCTGGGGCATCGGCCTCGTCGGGGGCAGGATGTGCACGAGCACGTTGAGCCAATCCTCACGCTCCTCCAGGAAGCGCACGGCGATCGACTCACCGTCCTTCATCCCGAGGTACTTCGCTCGGGGGAACGATCCCTTGCGCTGGCTCTCGGCCAGTTCCTTGGCGGCGGTGTCACCGCGGTTGAATGCTGCTGCGGGCTGGTTCATGTTGGTTCTCCGGGGATGCTTGTGGGTACTGTGGTTACAGTCGCGTTGGCGGCAAGCCACCGTGCGATGTCGGAAGCGTACGCCTCAGAAGGCTTAGAGGCAACGGGCACAAAGACGACCATTCGGAATCCGACCTCTCCGATGACGATGTTCGTCCCAGGGCAGAGCCCGAGCGCGAGAAGGCAGGGCTCGACGCGTGTCGCGTCGTCGCCCATGACGATGCAGAGCAGCGAGCGCCACTCGGCCATGGTGTCCTCGTCGAGGGCGTCATCTTCGAGCGCCACGACGTAGTAGGCCCACGGGTCGGTGCGCATGATCTGCATCTCGGTGTCGTCGTCGTCGAGATGCTCGGGGCGCACGAGGCGCTCGTCGTCGGCCCAGAAGAGCCCGAGCGGTGTGGCGTCGTACTTGCTCCTGAGCTTCTTGCTCAGGAGCACACGGACGGCGTGGTGGGTCCAGCGGGTCCGTGGATCATCAGGCCCCAGCTCCAGTAGGCGGCGAAGGCCAGCTCTCTGGATGTCGCGACGGGACGCATGAGGATCGGCACCGATGGCGCGGTAGAAGCCGTTGGTGTCCCAGATGATGCGGGAGTAGCAGTCGATGACCAGCGAGGTGTGGAACTCGACGGGGCCGTCTCCGACGAGCCGGGGCTCACTGGCCCTCGGGCTCAGATCGGCCGTCCTCGTTCTCTCGTAGAGCCTCGACCGCTCGTCTGTCCCGAGCTTCCTGGTCTGCCCCCTCACGGCGAATGGGTTGCTCATCCGGTAGCAGCCTTCCGTTCCCGTACTTTCTCACGTCTCCTCCTCTGTGCCTCCGTGTTGCACGGACGGCATCGTCTCCATGAATCCCAAACGTACAGCGTCTCCCCTTCGTAAGGATGACCCTGCGGACAGTGCGTCTTCAGAGCGTTGGCACTGTTGCCTCGGATGATGTTCTCTCGCATCGACACGGCTTCGAGGTGGGCTGGGTTGAAGCAGGCACGAGAGATGCAGCCGCGGGCCTTCACGTGGTCGATCGTGAGGCCGTCAGGGATGGGTCCGACCCACAGCTCGTAGGCGACGCGATGGATCAGTCTCGGTGAGCCCTGGATCTTCACATAGGCGTACCCATCGGGAGCGTGCTTGTAGGTCGCTACCCAACATCCCGAAGGGGATACTTCACGATGAGCAAGAAGTCGTTCTTCGATGCTGCCCATCATCCGGCTTGCCCGAGCCGTACTTGCGCATCTGGACGCCTCCACTCCACGAGGGACTCGCGGTCGGGAATCGACCACAGGGACCAGTGTACGGCGCCGGCCACGAGCGTCTCGAAGGTCTCGTCGTCGAGGTCGGCAGCGTCGGCGTCGGCGTAGGGGTTCACGACGACACGGAGCTTCGAGGTGTACTGCGACAGGTACTCGCACAGCGTCTCGGTGCCCTTGTAGCCGGCCTTGTCCTGGTCGAAGAAGATCACGAGGTCCGGGTGCTGAGCGAGCGCACGGAGCTGGCCCTCGGTGACGGTGGCGCCGAAGGTCGCCTCGATGTGCACCTGGTGCGTGCGGGCCAGCACGCTCATGGGGGACTCGACTACCACGACCGGGCCGGCCGCCTTGGGGTCGAAGTTGTAGATGGTCGAGTCCCTCGGGAAGTCGGGCGTGTTCTTGTACTTGGGTCCACCGTCAGCGGCCACCAGGCGGCGCGCCTGCCAGCCCACGAGATTGCCCCGCCAGAAGTGCGGGATGATGATCCGATGGCCGTCCCAGCCGACGTTGTGCTTGACGACGTTGGCCACGGGGATGTGCCTGAACTCAGTGAGGTAGGGATGGACCAACCGCCACGGTTCAAGGATGCGCACGTCGAAGCGCGGGATCGGGATCGTCTCGAAGCCCTGGCGGGATCGAGCGATGGCATCGTCGATGAAGCGCACGATCGAGTCGAGGTCCTGGACGCCACCGATGCCGGTCTGCTCGGCCAGCCACTTGCGTGCCTCGGTGCCCGAGTCGAGCCCGCGGCACACGGCGATGAACCACAGCAGGCCGCCCGAGCTGCCGCAGCCGAAGCAGTTGTAGGTGAGCTTGCGGAAGTTGAGGGAGGCGCTGGCGTTGGCGTCACCGTGGGCATGGCCGCCGAAGGGCAACACGCACGAGTGGATGATCTCGCCCGTGCTCTTGACCGACACGTTGCGGGCGCCGAACTCACCGAGCAGGCCCTCGCACAGGCGGAGCTTCTCGCCGTCGCTGAGCGAGCTGAACTCGAAGAAGTCGCCACCGCCTGACCCCGGCTGTCGAGGGGGCGGTCCGCCGCCACGCTTGAACTCTGGTGCAGGCACGGCTACCCCCTCAGGTCGATCGGTCCGCGGACGGCCACCGTGCCGCTCCAGGGCGCCCAGACCAGCTCCCAGTTGATCAGAGGGACGCGTCGAGCCGCCAGCATCTGAAGGTAGGCGTTGCCGGCCTGTCGCAGGCCCTCGCTCTGCCAGAGCCCGAGCACGAAGTCGCAGGTGCGCTCGATCTCGGCCGACTCGGCCAAGTGGTACATCTCCAGGTAGCCCGTCTTCTGCGCCGCCTTCACGCCCTCGCGGTTGATCTGGCACGCCAGGACGCATGGGATGCGCTGGCCCGAGGAGATGAGCGCCTTCAGCTCGTGGAGGATCTCTCGTACCTGCTGGTCACGCGGCCGGCGCATGGCGATCTCGGGCACCTCGATGAAGGAGAGCTGGTCGATGAAGAGTGCGTCACCGAGACTCTTGGCCAGGCGCACCATGTACTCGACGGTGCGCTTCCCCGGCGCCGGCTGGATGACCCAGAAGCCGTTGGGCTTGTCGCGGTTCTCCTCGATCCACCGGTCGACCTTGGCGATCTCTTCCTCGTTGGCGGTGCCCCTCGACCAGTTCTCGTTGCCGAGGCGCAAGGCCATGACGGCGATGCGGTCGAGCGTCTCCTCGACGCTGTTCTCCAGCGTCATGATCGTGGGCGTGCCACCAGCCAGCCAGTGCTGGAGAGCGGCCCAGTCGACCTCGTAGCTCTTGCCCATCTTGGGCGGGCCGGCGAGCCCACACAGCTCACCAGGGCGCACCATGCGGAGGTGGTGGTCGACCTCACGCAGGCCGAGCGTGACACCGATCGTCGTCTCGGACTGAAGGTCGGCAGCGCGCTGGTGGTAGGCCTCCAGCCGGCCGGCCATCCCGTGGCGTACGTCCACGATCTCGTTCCGACGGGCCACCGAGGTGGACAGCGCCATGAGGTCGCTAATGTAGGCCTCCAGCACCTCGTGCTTGCGTCCCAGGTCGGCCATCGACATGTCGGTGACGAACTCCTTGGACCACGACTGCCACTTGCGGTCGATGAGGGCGCCCTTGAGCATTTCGATGGCCCACTCGATCGTCTCGCCCGGATCGAACTCGGGCTCGATCTCGTGCTCCTTGAGGAGGTTGTCGAAGTGCACCCGCATGGCCTCGGGCGATGGGGCGCGCTGCTCGGCCGAGCCGTGCCAGTAGTCGAGCACCCACTCGTACACGCCTCGCAGTTGGTCGTCGGCGAACACGTCGAGCGGGAGGTCGGCTTCGAGGATGATGCGGAGCGAGCGCTCGATGGTGCAGTGGCAGAGGAAGGCCTTCTCGTAGGTGGCCGCCATCACTGCATCACGATCGGTCGGGAGAGGCCCTTGGCCACCTCGTCCATGGAGCCGGCGTAGAAGCGGTCGCGGAAGTTGGAGCCGGGGACGCGGCACACCTTCGAGCGCTCCTTGATCATCTCCATGACCGAGCTGCCGTACTTGGTGCCGATGGCGGCGAGATCCTCGTTGGTCGTGATGAAGGTCGGGCGCGAGGCGGAGTTGCGCAGACGCAACAGGTCCTCCAGGCGGCTCCGGGCGTCGTTCTCGTAGTCGACCTCGATGCCGGCCTCTTCCGCCTTCCGCTGCTCGATCTTGGTGGCATTGCCGACGTACTCCTTCCCGAGGTCGTCGATCACCAGGATCTGCACGTTGAGGATGCGCTTCGTGAACCACTCGCGGTCGTCCTCATTGGCGGTCTTCGAGTAGGCGATGGTGCGCCACATGTCGATGAGCGGCTTGAAGCGGATGAAGTAGGCGTCGTAGCCGTCGATCATGAGCCGTCGCATGAAGAGGTGGCTGAGGCTGCTCTTGCCCGTGCCGTGCGGGCCGTGGAGCACCATGCCGATCCCACGGGTCACGTAGGCCTCGACGTGCTGCGCGTAGCCGCCCAGGAACTCCAGGGCCTCCTCGGGGACGTTGACCATGTCGTCCCAGCCGAGCGTCATGTCGGCCGAACCGAGACCTCGCGACAGCAGGTAGCGGTGGAGCACGAACTGGTCCTCGCACCGGCACTCCCACGTCTCGATCGACGCTCGCCGGTCGGCGTACCACTGGTACTGCCGCGTGCCGAGACACGTCGGGCAGCGCCGTCCGGGATCGGCCGAGTGCGGAGTCCAGAGACGGCCGTGGGTGCGCCCCAAGCGCTCAAGCTCGAAGTCGCTGGGCAACCGCACGGCGGCGGGCAGAATGGGTTGCTGAAGCAAGGCTCCTCTTTCCGATGGTCACTGACGGGGAACGGTGACCGGGGCCGAACCGGTCACCGTGTGGCTCTCAGGCCAGGGAGCGGATCTGCTCCAGGATGGGCCGGGCGAAGTAGTCGTCGTTGCCCTCGGTGAAGCGCGTGATGCTGATGGGTGACGAGCGCCAGTAGCCGTGGTACGGCCCGAAGGCGGCCTCGGCGATCAGGCGAGCGTCGGCGCCCCAGCGGCGCACGAAGCCCTTGCAGATCCCGGACATCTTCAGCGCATCGACGGCCGGCGCCGTGCCGGTCACCCGACGGATCTGCTCGTTGAGGTAGTCGCGGAGCTGCTCCCAGCCCCAGGCCTCGACCAGGAGATCCGTCCGACGCACGACGTGCTCGACAGGGCGAGGCGGGGCCGGCGCCACGACGGCGGTCACGACCTCGGTCAGAGCGAGCTGCTGCTGGACGAAGGCGGCCTCGATGGTGGGATTGGCGAAGGTAGTCATGGGAGCTGTCACTTTCCGGTGATTCCGAGCTGGGGCCGAAGGATCGACGGCACCAGTCGTTCGAGTAGATCGGGTGTGATGGTCACGGCGGTAGCGCCGTTGTCGAACTCGACCATGGCCAGACGCCACAGGGTCGAGAGCGAGGTGTAGGCCAGCATGGCCATCACCCAGTCCCGCACGGGGGTGGGGAGGGATGCGGGCTCACGGTGGAGCATGGCCTGGAGGGCCTGGACCCGGTCAGCTTCGTCCAGGAGCGCTCCGGCCGCCAGGACGGGCACATTGCCCGTGGCGGCGTAGTTCACGCGCTCAGCGGGCTCGTGGGGTAGCACGGGGGCGATCGTCGGAGCCATGGCTTGGGTGGCGGCCGAGAAGGCCTCGGCCTGACGGGCGGTCTCCCACCGGGCACGCGCCTCCATCGAACGGGGCAGCTCGACCGCAGCGCACGGGCCGGCGTGCTCTTCGGGTCGGATGTCGCAGGGGTAGCCCAGCACGCTGCCGCCGCCCTCGACGAGCTTGCGACACTTCCTCTGCGGTGGTGCCTGGGTCACGATGCCTCCGTCTCGACCGTGGCCATCGTTGTACCGACAGGCGACCTCTGCAAGGTGACTCCGACGGTCTCGGTGATCGAGATGATCTCGGCCCGCTCCTTGGCCTTGCCGGGTCTCAACGACAGCGTGACGATGCCACTGGCGCCAGGCGCCGGGCTCTCGGCCAGGATGGCCTCGCGTAGCGCTTCGGTCGTACAACCCAGTCGGGTGGCGATCCGGTCGAAGCGTGTCGGGGCGCCGTTGTAGGTCTCTTGACGTTCGCCAGCCCTAGTCATGGCCGTCCTCCCCTCCGATGGGATCGTGATTCTGCACCACGCCGTCGCTGGCCATCAAGAGCGCAAGCTCCTCATCCAACGTGAGGACCTTCGGCTCTGGACAGCGGTGTGCGACGAGAGCATCGGCCTGAGCCTTGGCCCGAATTGAGGGGAGGAGGTAGTAGACGAACACGCCCACGATGAGCCCTCCGATGATGAAACCGAGCGTGTAGAGGGCCACCCCTCCTCCTTCCTGAAGATTGATCGATGATCAGATGATGAGGTCGTGGATGCGGCCCACGGCGGCGAGCGCTCGCAACGTCTTCACGAGCTGTTCGAGCGTGAGCACGTCGTCCTCGCGCAGTGCGTAGGCGATGCGCTCGATGTCGGCCAGCGTGAACTGGCGGATATGCGAGGCGGAGCGGCCCGGCTGCACCGGTACACCATCGAGCACGGTCGAGCCGATCCGCTCACGCCACCGCAACCAGTAGCCGGTCCGGGCGAAGAACACCTTGGAGACGGTGCTCGTCGAGAACGTGGGACCGTTGGCCATATCCACCCCCTCGAACATGAGGCGGCCCTGGGGGATGTCGGGGACAGTGACGGAGATCGCGGTGATCTCGTGTTCGAGAGCCATGGGTGGCTAGGCCTTCCTGACGAACAGCGAAGCCGTCGTCGATCCGTGGGTCATGGCGTCGCGGAGGAGCGGCGCCTTGGCAGCGTGGGAGCGGAGCCATAGCAGGACCTTGGCCTCATCGACCACCCGTACGGGAGACGTGAGGGCGAGAAACTCGTCGTGGGTGAGGGACCCCTGATCTTCGAGCATGGCCAGACCTTCAGCGGTCAGGACGGGCGCCTCGGTACGCAGCTCACGGCGGAACACCTTGCTGCGATCGACGACGCCGGCCGAGCCCGGCACGAGGTAGTGCTCGGCCTCAGCGTCGGTCATGTACTCGGGGACCGCGGGGAGGTCATCGGGGTTGAGACCGGAGTCGGCCGCCACCTTGGTGAAGGTCTCGGGGGCGTTCTCCCTCAGCTCGTGCATGAGCTTGAGCGTGGAGATGCCGTCCTCGGTCTTCACGTCGAGGTGGTTGAAGATGGTGGTCCGCATGGCGGCCTTGCGGTCCTTGAGGAGCTTCTCGATCTCGTCGAGCTGAGCGCGCTCATCGAGCAGCGCCTTGATCTCGTCGGGGGTGAGCATCCGGCGCTCGGTCGGCACGGGGGCCGCCTTGATCGTCTCCACGAGCGTGAGGGCGGCGTTGGCCTGGTCGCTCGTGGGCACCACCACCTTGGGCAGCACAGGCACGATGGCCGCAGCCTTGTCCGGGGTGTCGAGGACCTTGAGCAGCTCGCCCAGGGAGATGACGCCGTCGACCGCCTTGGTGACGGCGGAGGCCTTGATGGGGGCGAGGGCCTTGGTGATCTCGGTCTGGCTCATGGTGCGCTCCTTGGCGGGGAAGAGGTCTCTAAGAGACCTTAGCGGACTCGGACGGTAGCAGGCAAGTGATGGCGACGACGGCGGGCGATGAGCACCAGGGCGGCGCCGACGAAGAGGAGCGCCAGGAACCACACCCAGCCCTGGAACGGACCCATCTGCGCCTGAGCGATGGTGTGAGCGCCTGTGCTGGGCAGGGTGACGGCCGTAGCAGTGGCCTCGACGACACCCGTGGTCGAAGTCGTGGTGTCGACCACAGCGGCAGCAGCCGTGGTCGTGGTGGCGGCCAGCGTGGTCGTGGTGGCCTCGGAGACCGGTGTCGCGGCCGTCGTGGTGGTCGTGGCGTTGGTCGACGGCGTGGTGCCACAGGCCGGAGTCAGGGTGAGCGGGAAGACCTCGGCCCGTCCGCCTTCGACATCGAAGATGAACTGCACGCCGAGGCTGATCGTCTGACCCGTGGCCTCGATCTTGGTCTTCAGGTCGATGCCCTCGGGCGGCACAGCGCCGAAGGTCTCGGTGAAGGCGCCGTAGG
>Ga0302322_100004234_pt1 | contig 12430 bp, 12 predicted proteins | sample Fen_T0_2_FD_203757 | JGI IMG/M metagenome (GOLD analysis project Ga0302322, IMG submission 203757) | Peat permafrost microbial communities from Stordalen Mire near Abisko, Sweden - Fen_T0_2 | ecosystem: Environmental > Terrestrial > Soil > Wetlands > Permafrost | place: Sweden: Abisko...
GTCCCCTGCTCTACCAACTGAGCTAACGGCCCGGGCGGATCGGAAGTGTAGCCACGACCCGCAGGCCCGGTGCGGGCCGCCGTCTCGGATCCGAGTCCCAGGAATGTCACAGCATGGTCACAGTGCCGCGCCGTACGCTCCTCGGCATGAGCACCGAGCCCACATCCGACCCCGGCGGCGAGCGCCTGACCCGCCGACGCACCCTCACACGCCTCGGCGGCCTCGTCGCCGCGTCCTTCGGCGCTGCCGGGCTCGAGGCTGCGCTCTCCCACCCCGCTGAGGGAGCCTAGAACGGCCCCGCGGCGGTCGCGGCGGGCCTCGTCAGCTGCGTCCTCACACCCGAGCAGACCGAGGGGCCCTACTACGTCGACGGTGAGAAGGTGCGGCGCGAGATCCGCGAGGGCCATCCCGGGATCGCGATGCTGCTGAGGACGACCGTGGTCGACGCCTCGACCTGCAAGCCGATCAAGGGGGCGGCGGTCGATGTCTGGCACTGCGACGCGGCAGGCGTCTACTCGGGCGTGAACGGGGACACCGGCACGTTCCTGCGCGGCATCCAGCGGACGGACGCACGAGGTCTCGCCACCTTCGTGACGATCTTCCCCGGCTGGTACCAGGGCCGCACCACGCACATCCACGTGAAGGTGCATCTCGGCGGCAACGTCGTCCACACCGGTCAGCTCTACTTCCCCGAGGCCGCCGTCACTGCCGCCGCGAAGGCACAGCCGTACAGCCTGCGAGGCGAACCCGACACACGCAACGCGGCCGACGCGATCTATCGCAACGGCGGCAGCAGGTCGCTCACCCGTGTGACGAAGGACGCCTCAGGACGGACGGTCGCCTCGATCACGATGGGAGTGCATCGATCCTGATGCGGGGGCGCGGCAGGAGCAGCACGACGGCCACGCCCGCCGTCGCGACGGCCGTGGCGGCGAACGCGAACCGAACTCCCGCGCTGCCTTCGGCCAGACCCGCGAGGAGCGGGGTCACGAGCGCCGTCACGGCCCAGGCGAGATTCATCACGCCCATCACGAGCGGCGCCGAGTTGCCGTCGCTCGCCCGGGCACCGACCGCGTAGTTGAGGGCGTTGATCGTCGAGCGGGACGCGGTCGCGACGACGAGGAAGCCCATCAGGGCCAGCGTCGAGAGGCGGAGGGCCGGCAGCAGCCAGGCTGCCGCCATCACCGCGACGGCGAGGCCGACCGCGTGCAGGTGCACGACGGAGGCCCGCAGCCGGCCCACGATCGCGGCTGCCGCGATCCAGACGGCAGCGGAGATCCCGAACGCGAGCCCGATCGCCCCCGCCGAGAGCCCGTTCGCTGCCAGCGCGAGCGGGACGAGCAGGCCGGAGACGCCCCCGACGACGCCGAGCTGGGCGCTGACGAGCGCGGCTCCCGCGATGGCACGATTGTGACGCAGGAGCCCGACGGCCGAGCGCAGGCGCGGGCTCTCGAGCCGCTCGCCGTCGCCGCGGCGTGATGCGTGGCGGGCCACGAACGGGATCAGCGGCAGCGTCACGGCGGCGAGCACGAGGGAGGCCACTCGCCACCCGGCTGCGTCGGCGAGCACGCCCGCCAGGATCGGGCCGACGAGCCAGCCGGCGCCCGAGACCGCGATCAGCGGGCCCGTGCCGCCGGCACCGCGACCGCCCGAGGCAGCGCGCTCGGGCCCGATCACCCAGAGGATCCCGAAGCTGAGGCCGAAGAGCAGCCGGGCCGCGAGGAGCACCGCCAGGCTGCCCGCCACCCCCTGCCCCACGAGCGCGGCCGGCATGAGGAGCGCCGCGAGGAGCAGCGGCACGCGGGTGCCGTACCGGTTCGTCGCGTAGCCGATCGGCATCGCACCGACGAGCATCGCGAGCGTCGTCGTCGTCAGCAGGAGCCCGACCTCAACAGCAGTGAGGCCGAGGTCGTCCCGCACGGCCGGAAGCAGGGGCACGAGCGACGACTCGGCGACGCCGTTCACGAACGCCAGGGCGAGGAGGACGCGGAGCTCGAGATCGAAGCGCTGCATGAACACAGGATCGTCACACCTCATCGATTAGTAAAGTGCGGCTTTATGGACAGTACGATCACAAAGCATGGTCGTTTGGCAGGAGTCGAGATCCGCCATCTCACGGCGCTCGAGGCCGTCGTCGCGACGGGCTCGTTCAGACGCGCGGGCGTCGAGCTCGGCTACTCGCAGTCGGCGATCAGCCAGCAGATCGCGACGCTCGAGCGCGCGGCCGGCCTGCAGCTCCTGAACCGGCCGGGCGGCCGGCGCCCCGTCACACCCACCGATGCCGGGGAGCGGCTGCTCCGCCACGCACGGCGCGCCTCGGCTGCGATGCGGGCAGCCGAGGCCGATCTCCACGCCTTCGCGGAGGGCGAGGCGGGCACGCTTCGGGTGGGCACGTTCCAGAGTGCCGGCGTGCGCCTGCTCCCCGGCGCGATGCGCCGCTACGTCGAGCGCTGGCCCGGCGTGGAAGTGCGCCTGAGCGAGGCCGGGTACGACGAGGAGTTGCACGGGCTGCTCGAGCGCGGTGCGCTCGACCTCGCCTTCGTGCTCGAGAGCGACGATCCGTCGTTCGAGCGGGTGCACGTCCTCACCGACCCGTACGTCCTCCTCGCCCCCGCGGGCTCCGAGCTCGCGCGCAGCACGCGACCGGTCCGTCCGCGCGAGATGGCACGCCTGCCGCTGATCGGCTACCGCCGCGCCGACGAGGGGGTCGAAGCGTTCCTGCGCTCGCGTGGGCTCGAGCCGGAGATCGTCTTCCGCTCCGACGAGGGCGGCATCGTGCAGGGGCTCGTGGGCGCCGGCATCGGCTACGCCGTCGTGCCACTGCTCGGAGTCGACGTGAGCCCCGAGGTCGCGGTGCTCGAGGTGGCAGGCGTCCCGCCGCGCCTGATCACGATCGCCTGGCACGCCGACCGCACGCCGAGCCCGGCGGCGCGGGCGTTCGTGGAGATCGTCACCGGCATCGGGGCCGAGATCGCTGCGGGCTACGCTCACGGCGTGAGCAACCCCACCCCGACGCGCACGAGACGACGTCCATGAAGCTGCTGACGGTGGTCGGCAATCGGCCCCAGTTCATCAAGGCCGCCCCGCTCTCGGCGGCGCTCCGCGACGGAGGGATTCACGAGGTAGTCGTGCACACGGGGCAGCACTGGGATCCGACGCTCTCGGCCGTCTTCTTCGAGGAGCTCGGGCTGAACGAGCCCTCGGTCACGCTCGACCTGCGCACCGCCGACGTCGCCGCCATCGAGGCGGCGCTCCGCGCGGTGATCGCCGACCGGGCACCCGACGCGGTCCTCGTCTACGGCGACACCAACTCGACCCTGGCCGGAGCCCGCGCCGGAGCCGACCTGCCGGTCGCGCACGTGGAGGCGGGGCTGCGCAGCGGTGACCTGGCCATGCCCGAGGAGCGCAACCGGATCGAGGTCGACCGCGTCTCGGCCGTCCTCTTCGCCCCCGACGAGCGCTCGGCCGCAACGCTGCGCAGCGAGGGCGTCGGCGGTCGGATCCACGTCGTCGGGGACGTGATGGCGGACGTCGCGGCTCGGTTCGGGCCCCTGGCGCGCGAACGCTCCCGCATCCTCGACACCCTCGGCCTGGAGGCGCGCACATACGTCCTCGCGACCGTTCACCGCGAGGCCAACGTCAGGCCCGAGCGGCTGCGCCGGATCGTCTCCGGTCTCGGCGACTCGCCGTTTCCGGTTGTCCTCCCGGCGCATCCCAGGACGCGCAACGTGCTGGCCGAGCACGCCATCCGCGTGCCGATGTCGGTGATGGTGATCGAGCCGCTCGGCTACCTCGACTTCGCCGCCCTCGCTTCACAGGCGGCCGTGATCGCGACGGACTCGGGCGGGCTCCAGAAGGAGGCGTACTGGTACAGGGTCCCGTGCGTCACGATGCGGCCCTCGACCGAGTGGGTGGACACCGTCGCTGAGGGGGCCAACGTGCTCGTCGACGACGACCCCGAACGCATCGCCGCGGCGATCGCCACGGCCGAGATCCCTCCGGACCTCCCCCCGCTCTACGGCGACGGGCACGCCTCCGAACGTATCGCGACCGTGCTCGGAGGTACGATGCGCCGCTGTGCATCGTGACGTCGCCATCATCGGCGCCGGCTATGTCGGCTTGCCCCTCGCCCAGGTCTTCGCAGACGCAGGCCGGTCGGTCCTGGTCGTCGACGTCAGCACCGAGCGGGTCGCACAGCTGAACCGCGGCGAGAGCTACATCGAGGACGTCCCGAGCGAGCAGCTGAAGGAGCTCGTCGAGCAGCGCGGGCTGCGGGCGACGACCGACTACGACGAGCTGCGGGATGCGGACGCGATCCTGATCGCGCTGCCCACGCCGCTGTCCAAGCAGCGCGAGCCCGACCTCTCGATCGTGCTCGCCGCGACGGAGCAGATCGCGACCCGCCTCCGGCCCGGCCACCTCGTCGTGCTCGAGTCGACGACGTACCCCGGTACGACGCGCGACGAGCTGCTGCCCATCCTCGAGCGTGGCTCAGGCCTCACCGCGGGCGCCGACTTCCATCTCGCCTTCTCCCCGGAGCGCGTCGACCCGGGCCGGATCGATCACACGACGAAGAACGTGCCGAAGGTGATCGGAGGCATCGACGCGGCCTCCACCGAGGCCGCGGCGGCGCTCTACGGTAGCGCCATCGACACGATCCACCGCGTCTCGACGCCGGAGGCGGCCGAGCTGACGAAGCTCCTCGAGAACATCTTCCGCTCCGTCAACATCGCCCTCGTCAACGAGCTGGCACAACTCTGCGACCGGATGGGGATCGACATCTGGGAAGTCGTCGATGCCGCCGCGACGAAGCCGTTCGGCTTCATGCGGTTCGAGCCCGGCCCCGGCCTCGGCGGCCACTGCATCCCGATCGACCCCTTCTACCTCACGTGGAAGGCGCGCGAGTTCGACTTCTCGACCCGGTTCATCGAGCTCGCGGGCGAGGTGAACCAGAACATGCCGTACTACTGCCGCTCACGGGTCTCACAGGCGCTGAACCACGGCGCCGGCAAGTCTCTCAGCGAGTCGCGCATCCTCGTGCTCGGCGTCGCCTACAAGGCGGACATCTCCGACATGCGCGAGTCGCCGGCGGTGAAGCTGATCGAGCTCCTCCAGAACGCCGGCTCCGAGGTCGCCTACCACGACCCGCACGTCCCCTCGTTCAGCGAGCACGGCCTCGAGCTCACCTCGCAGCCGCTCGAGCCGGCTGCCTACGACGCGGTCGTGATCGCGACCGCCCACTCGGAGATCGACTACGCCCAGCTCGTCGGCGAGGCCAGGCTCGTCGTCGACCTGCGGAATGCGATCGGCCGCCGCGGCATCGTCGACGAGAAGGTCTGGAAGCTGTGACCCGCGTCGCCCACGCCGGCGTCGGCGGCTGGGGCAAGAACGTCTGTCGTGTCGTGGGCGAGCTGACCGAGCTGGCCTGGGTCGTGGATACCGACGAGGGGCGACAGGCCGACTACGCGGCGCGCTACCCACAGGCCCGCATAACGGGCTCCATCGCCGAGGCGCTCGCCGACGACACCGTCGACGCGGTCTCGATCGCGACGCCGGTTCCCAGCCACTACGCCCTCGCGAAGCAATCGCTCGAGGCGGGCAAGCATGTCTTCGTGGAGAAGCCGCCGGCGATGAAGGGCGCCGAGATGGAGGAGCTCGTCGAGCTCGCCCGCGCCAACGACCTCGTGCTGATGCCCGGCCACCTCCTCCTCTACCACCCCGGCCTCCGGAAGGTGAAGGAGCTCGTCGACTCGGGTGAGCTCGGCGACGTGGCCTGCGTCTACGGCAACCGCCAGAACCTCGGCGTGATCCGCTCCAACGAGAACGCGCTCTGGTCGCTCGGCGTCCACGACCTCTCCGTGATCCTCTGGCTGCTCGGCGAGGAGCCGAGCGAGGCGGTCGCGCACGGCGTCGACTATCTCCAGAAAGGGATCGAGGACGTCGTCTTCTGCTTCCTCCGCTTCCCCTCCGGCAAGGTCGCGCACATGCACCTCTCCTGGCTCGACCCCCACAAGATGCGCAAGATGACCGTCGTCGGCCGCGAGAAGATGGTCGTCTTCGACGACATGGAGCTCGAGCGCAAGGTGACCGTGTACGAGAAGGGCCCGTGGGAGCCGGCGCAGACCTACGGCGAGTGGCGCACTCGCACGGGCGACATCTTCAGCCCCAAGATCGCGAACGACGAGCCCCTGCGGCTCGAGCTGCAACACTTCCTGCAGCTCGTCGCGGAGGGCCCGGGCGACCATCGTGAGGCGACCGACGGACTCGCTGTCGTCCGCACGCTCGACCGGCTCACGACCTCGCTGCGCACCGGCGCGCCCGCCTGAGATGGCCGCGGAGATTCATCCGAGCGCGATCGTCTACCCCGGCACCGTGCTCGGTGAGGGCGTCAAGGTGCTCGAGCATGCCGTCGTCGGGAAGCAGCCCACCCTCTCGCCCCGCTCGACCGCGAAGCGCGAGCCGCTGCCGTCGGCAGTGATCGGCGCCGGCACCGTCATCTCGACCGGGGCGATCCTGTTCGCGGGGTCGACGGTCGGCGAGCGAGTGATCCTCGGCGACCAATCGTGCGTGCGCGAGCGCGTCACGATCGGGGACGACGTCGTCGTCGGCCGCGGCTCACTGGTCGAGAACGACACGACCATCGGCGCCATGACGAAGATCCAGGCGGATGCGTACATCACCGCCTACTCGACGCTCGAGGAGCACGTCTTCATCGCTCCCTGCGTCGTGACCACGAACGACAACTGGATGGGCCGCACGGAAAAGCGCTTCGGCAACATCAAGGGGCCGACGATCCGGCGGGGTGCCCGGGTCGGAGGCGGCGCCATCCTCTGCCCCGGGGTCGAGATCGGCGAGGAGGCGTTCATCGGGGCGGGCGCGGTCGTGACGAAGGACGTACCGCCGCGAGTCGTCGTCGTCGGGAGCCCTGCGCGCGTTCTGCGCGACGTGCCCGAGGACGAGCTGCTCCCCGGCTGAGCTCAGCGCGCCTTCGAGACGAGCAGGCGGTAGGAGCCGCCGCCCGGCCGCGTCATCCTGAGGTCGACCAGGTACCAGCCTGTTGCCTGCGCCCGGTAGAGCAGCGGCACGCCGGGCCGGCGTACCGCGAGCAACCCCGCCGCGGCACCACTCGACCCGATCGCAGTCGTGCCCGGCCGCCAGAGCGAGAACCCGGCCTGCGCCTGCCCTCCGAGCGAGAGGGCCGCCGTCAGGCGCTCGCCGGCGCGGAGGTAGACGCGGTAGACGTCGTCGCGGTCGTTCCAGTAGTCGATCGTGGCGTCGACCACGCGGCTCGGCCCGTAGAGCGGGTAGGAGCTCGGGCCGCCGGAGTCGTTGGGCTCGTAGCGGTCGCGCGGCGGGGCGCCGGCAGCGAGCAGGTCGAGCGCGCCGGTCTGGTCGAGTCGGCCCGCGCCCGTGAAGCGGTCGCGGCCGGGGACGCAGAGCCAGCAGCCGTTGGCAGGGACGGCGTCGACCGCGCTCTCCTCGAGCAGGGCCAGGACCTGCTCTCCCGAGAGCGTCGGCATCGTCGCGAAGAGCACCGCGGCGGCCGCCGACACCTGCGGCGTCGCGAAGCTCGTGCCCTCGGCCGAGCGGTACTCCTCCGGGCCGCAGCTCGAGTAGCCCTGCTCGAGACACTCGGCGTGCGAGGCCGTGAGCGCGAGCGGCAGGAGGGAGAAGATGCCCTGGCCCGGCGCGGCGATGTCGTTGAACTGGGGGTCGCGGTTCGAGAACTCGGGCGAGCCACCCTTGCGGCTGAGAGCACTGACTCCGAGCACGTGCGGCAGCGCAGCAGGCCAACTCGCGTACGGCCAGGGCTGGGCGGGTGACTGGTCGGAGTTGCCGACGGCGGCCACGACGAGGACGCCCTTCGAGACGGCATAGGCGATCGCGTCCGCCTCGAGTCTGGAGTACGTGTCACGCGAGGGGTCGCTCGGGTCGCGGAGGCCCCCGAGGCTCATGTTGATCACGCGCGCGCCTCTCGCGACCGCCCAGCGAATGGCCTTCGCCTCCGCCTCGACGGGGATCGATCGCTGGGGCCCCACGACCTTCGCGACGAGCAACTCGGCCGGCGGGGCGAGGCCTGCGATCCCGACGCCGTCGTTCGTCTGCGCTGCGATCAGGCCGGCCACGAAGGTCCCGTGCCCCTGGGTGTCGACCAGGGCCGAGCCCGAGACGAAGCTCCGGGCGGCGGCGATCCGACCCTTCAGCTCCGGGTGCGTGCCGTCGACGCCCGAGTCGATCACCGCGACCCGCACGCCGGCGAGCGGAGGTGGATCGGCCCATTCGTCGAATGACCGGTTCTGCACCGCGTACCACTGCTTCGCGAAGAACGGGTCGTCGGGGACGTAGGCGGCGCGGCGGGAGCCGAGCCGCTCCACGTACCGCTCCCCGCGCACGCCGTGCAGGGAGGCTGCGTCCGGCGCCGAGACGGCGAGCGCGCGGATCGGCGCCAGATCCTCGACCCGCGTCGCTCCTCGCGCTTGCAACAGCGCCACGACGGCGCTGCGGTCGGCGGATGCCGCCAGGCCGACCGCGAATCGGGCTGCTCCAGCGCCGGAGGCCGCTACGAGGCTGAGCGCAGCGGCCGTGAGGAGGGCCGCTGCCCTCGCGATCACTTCGCCGGTCCTGCGGGGACGCTGATCGTCAGGGCCGGGCCCGGCTGGCCCTCAGCAGCGAGCCGGTAGGTGGCGGTCGCCTTTGGACGCACGGTGACCGCGAAGGTGCCGTCCGTGGCGGGGACGAGCTTGACGGACGGGAGCCAGTCGCCGTTCGCGCCCAGCTTCTCGAGCACGGGCGCCGTCACGTCGCGGGCGAGTCCCGAGACGACGACCGGGGTGCCCGAGGTCGCGACGGAGGGCGGAGGAGCCACCTTGAGCACCCCGAGCCGGAACGCGGTCGAGCGCAGGCCCAGCCTCGCCCGTACGTCGGCGGCGGTCAGGAGCACGCTCTGCCCGGTCTTCTTCACGAGCGTCACGGAGGCGGGACGGCCCGAGAGGGTCGGCGCCACGATCACGTCGACCACAGGAGCCGAGAGGCCGAATGCCTGGGCGAGCGAGGCGGCGGTGAACGACCGGGGCGCCCACTGGTGAAAGGGCGAGAGCGCGTCCCATGGGTCTTCGCGCGTCTGCAGGTACGGCAGCGGGAGCCCGAAGACGTCGGCGCTCGAGGCCGTGCGACCGCCCGAGGAGGAGGAGTAGAACGTGGTCGCAACCGTGCCGCCGTAGCTGAGGATCTCGCCCCTCGTCGCTTGCACGGCCGCCGTGGTGGTCGGCGACTCGGCAGCCACGCCGTAGTACATCTGGCTCCGGGGATCGGCGTAGAGGTCGAAGTCCTTGCCCTTGACGATGCTCGCGAGCGCATACGAGCGCGCTGCCACCGCCTGAGCCTGAAGGGCCGCAGCGGGCCATTCCTTGGGCATCTCACCAGGCACGACTCCGAGGATGTAGGCGTCGAGCCCGACGACGTCGACCACCTGGAGCTTCTTCAGCACGGCCGTGACGCGAAGCTCACCGCGGTAGCCCTTCCCACCGAGCGTAAGCGGCACGCCCTTGCCGGGCAGGAACGAGATCGGGCCCGGCAGCGCGGTCGGCTTCCCGTCGACCGGCACCTTCAGGTCCGGCTTCACCACGATCTCCCCTGGCGGAAGCGGAGTCAGCGCGCCCGTCGCGTCGGAGACGGAGAAGGGAACGGTCGAGGCGATCCTGATCGCCGGGCGCGCATCGGCGACCATGACCCTGACCTTCGAGATCGGAGCCTTCCCGAGCTGAGTTCCCGGGTAGTAGAACGAGAGGATGTCGCGGTAGCTCCGGTTGGCCTTCGCCTGCGCCAGGGCGCCGTACTGGCTCAGCCCGACGCCGTGGCCGTAGCCGCCTCCGGTAAGCACGTATACGGGCGCAGAGAGAGCGGTGGACGGCGCCGCGGTCGCGGGCGTCGAGGGCATCGGTGGCATCGCGGCGGCCGCCGACGCAGTCAGGGCGAACGCGAAGAGGAGGACGATCGTATTCCGCATGTATGACCTCACCGGAGTCTTCTCGGTAAGACGCGTCAAGCCTTGAGTCTGTTTGCGTACTGCCCGTCGTAGTACGCGCGGTACGCGCCGGACTTGATCGGCTCCCACCAGGCCCTGTTGTCCCGGTACCAGTCGACGGTGGCGGGCAGTCCGCCCTCGCCGAACGAGTGCTCGGGCGCCCAGCCGAGCGCGCGAAGCTTGCCGTCGTCGATCGCGTAGCGACGGTCGTGGCCCGCTCTGTCTTCGACGTGGCGGATCAGGTCGGCTCCCGCGCCCGTCAGCTCGAGGATCCGGTGCGTGACCTCGATGTTCTCGTGATCCTCGCCGCCGATGTTGTAGATCTCGCCAGGCGCACCCTCGTGCAGGACGAGCTCGATCCCGGCGCAGTGGTCCTCGGCGTGCAGCCACTCGCGCACCTGCTTGCCGTCGCCGTAGACGGGTAGCAGCTCGCCCTCGAACGCGTTCGTGACGAAGAGCGGCACGAGCTTCTCCGGATACTGGTTTGGCCCGTAGGTGTTGGCGCCGCGGGTGATCGAGGCGCGCACGCCGTAGGTGCGCACGTAGGCGAGCACCTGCAGGTCGCCGCCCGCCTTGGCGGCGCTGTACGGGCTCGAGGGCCGGAGCGGGTCGCCCTCGACCGCCCGGCCGCCGGCCTCGAGATCGCCGTAGACCTCGTCCGTCGAGACCTGCACGAAGCGAGCGCCGTTGGCGCGCGCCCACTCGAGCAGGCACATCGTGCCGAGCACGTCCGTGTGGATGAACTCGGCAGGGCCGAGGATGGAGCGGTCGACGTGCGTCTCGGCCGCGAAGTTCACGATCGCAGCGCACCCGGCAGCAGCCCTCGACACCGCCTCCGGGTCGGCGATGTCACCCTGGAAGAAGTCGTGCTCCACCGCGGCCAGGTTTGCCGGATTCCCGGCATAGGTGAGCTTGTCGAGCACCGCCACGTCAACGCCGGAGCTGGCGAGGCGGCGCACGAAGTGGGAGCCGATGAACCCTGCTCCGCCGGTGACGAGCACGCGCATCGAAGTAGCCTAGCCGCTGCTTCGCCGTGATTCGTGCCCGTTCGGGCACCATCCGCTGATGCGACCGAAGCGCAGCACGGTGATCACGTTCCTCGTCGTCCTCCTGCTCGCCGCGGCAGGGACGGTCGCGTACGTGCTCGTCAAGCTCGAAGTCTTCGCGCCCTCGCTGTCGGAGCAGGTCTCCAGGGTCGAGCAGGATCAGGGCTCGTGGTGGCTCGGCACCGCGTTCGAGGGCCTGCCGCTCACGCTCGCGCGGCCGGCCGACGGCAATCGGGTCGACGATCTCGGCTACGGGACGTGCCAGCGCTTCGGCGGCAAGCTCGACCCGTTCACGAGCACCCGGTGCGGATACCCGCTGCTGCTGCAGGTGCGTGAGCGCAAGTACTCGCTCTCGCTGGACGACGATGTCCCCAAGCGGCTCGACGGCTCGTGCTGGCGGACGACGGTACGAGGGGCGCCGGTCGCGGTCGGCCCGAACGGGTCGATCCTCTACACGGGGAACCTGGCGATCGCGGTGCTCGGCAGGCCCGACCAGGTCGGCCGCGCACTCGCCCGGGTCCGGCCCGTACAGGGGGCAGCACGGTTCGAGCGGCCCGATCCGGACGTCGTCGCGCTCTCGAACTGCGTCCGCGCGCCCCGGCCCTTCACCTCGCTGCCGTCGCAGCTGACGGCGCTCCGCAAGGCACCCGGGTTGCCTCTCGCCTGGGTCGGCGAGTGGTACGCGGGTGGACGCCTGACGAGCGGCGAGCGGACCGGGAGCACCGCGGTGCTCACCTACACGAGCTGCGGCCAGGAGTCCGACCTTGGCTCATGCCTGGAGACGCTCTCGCTCTCGAGTCAGCCTGCCGACCTCGGCTCGCTCCGCGACACTCTCTCCGGCGCCACCTGCCGCACGTTCTCCGTCGGCGGAGCCCCGGGCGTCGCCTGGACGAAGGACCTTGCCGGCGAGACCGGGGGCGGCGTGATCGTCTTCACCGGTCCTGCCATGCTCACGCTCGCGAACGACATCACCCTCGAGAAGATCCCGATCTCGCGGCTCGAGGCGGCTGCGCGGCTCGTGCGCGCGCTTCCACCCGCGACGACGCTGCCGAAGCCGCGCTACCCCACCGCGCCCCTGCTCGCCGGGTGCGCCGAGCGGGCTCCTGTGGCCCCGCCCGGCTAGGGGAAGCCAAGCTCGTGAATGCAGGCGGCGAGGCCGTCGCGCCAGTGCGGGAGCTCGGGCGCCCCCTTCTCGCTGCGGAGGATCGAGACCTGGGGCCGCCGCGCCCGGGCACCGAACTCGGCCGTCGTGATCCGCTTCACCCGGCAGTCGAGGCCCGCCTCGTCGAAGATCGCCTCGGCAAAGTCGGCCCAGGTGCAATCCCCTGCCGCCGCGATGTGCCAGACACCGTAGGGCGCG
>Ga0302322_100004235_pt1 | contig 12430 bp, 9 predicted proteins | sample Fen_T0_2_FD_203757 | JGI IMG/M metagenome (GOLD analysis project Ga0302322, IMG submission 203757) | Peat permafrost microbial communities from Stordalen Mire near Abisko, Sweden - Fen_T0_2 | ecosystem: Environmental > Terrestrial > Soil > Wetlands > Permafrost | place: Sweden: Abisko...
TGCCGTCACGCCGCCGGACGCCCCACCCGGCATCGGCCCCATATAGAGAGTCGCCATGCCGCCCGCAGCAGATCCACCGGAACCACCGGTGCCAGGCTGCACGAATGAACTGTCGGCCGAGCCGTCCGAGCTGAGGTTCAGCGAGCTGTCGCTGCACCCCAACAGCGCAAGCCCGAGCCCCATCGAGGCGGGCACCACCACGTACCGAACCGTGTCCCTGAGGAAAATGTGGATACGCTCTCGGATGTCTTTCTCTTTCATGGTCGGCTCCTTGCGCCTTTCAAAACGCCTTGCGCTACCGGCTGGCTACGCGCGGCTGTCCGCCCCAACAACAGCAAATGTCATGCCACGGTCCTTCAGCCTTCGCGGCGTAGACAATTCCTTATATTAGCACGCGCGCAGGGGCTAGACGCGGGTGCTTTCCCTGAACCCAATGGCAGCATCGTCTCAGATTTCTGAGGCAGCACCCGGCAGCGAACAGGTGTCAAGAACTGGCCGACGAGTAGGCGCGCAGAGCCCGTTTCCACACAAAGCGAGCGATTGCGGCAAAGGCGAGCCCGCCTGTCCCGGCCAGCAGCGCATGTGCCAGAGTGAGCTTTCCGAGCAGGGCCTGCGCCGGATAGGTGGTCATCAGCGCCAGCGGAAAGACCACCGTGAAGATCAGGCGCAGCGCCCCCTTGAACACGTCGATGGGCCAGCGACCAGCGTCGAAGATGGAGATGAACAGATAGGAGAGATTGTCGACCTTGACCACGCGAAACGAGACGCTGACCACCAGGATCCACAACGAGTAGAGAATAATCAGCGCCACCGCGAAGAGCGCCAGGCCGACCATCAGATCGCCCATGCTCGGTGCGCGGCCCAGTCGGCGAAAGGCGTAGACCAAGACAGCGATGCTGCCGAGAAAATCGAGAATACGCCAGGGCTCGAAGCGCGCGGTGGACACCAGAAACTGCGCATCGGCCGGCTTCAGCAGGACGAAGTCCAGCGTCCCCTTGCGCACCCCCTCCACGACGAAATTCAGGCTGGGGGTCACGCCTCCATCGAGCACGGCCTTGAGCACCGAGAACCAGCCCACCACCACCAAAGCCTCGGGGAAGCTCCAGCCCGCCACCGACTCGCGGCGCGAATAGACCACCAGCAGGGGGATCAAAGTGATGGCCAGCCAGAACAGGGCCAGCGCGCCCTCGAGGAAGAAATCGAAGCGATACTGGACCGCCAAGGTCAGCGAGGTCCGCATCTGTACGACCAGCAGGCGGGCGTAGTGGCGCAGCGAACGCATGCTCGGGTTAGCCTCCGAAGGCGGCGAAGCGCCTCAAGGCCGCGCGCCACAACGCCAGGGTAGCGACCAGCGAGCCCGCGATGAAGAGTGCCTGCACGCCCAGTTCGTGCAGGGCACTTGTCGTGCTTTCAAGGCCAATCAGGGTCTCGACCGGGAACCCCAGAATGTAGCGGAAAGGCATATAGCGTGCCGCGTGCGACACCCAGGGCGGCAGCAGTTCCAGCGGCACCAGGTAGCCGGACAGGACCGCCTGGGCGCCCAACCACACGTCGAAGATCGAGAGCGCACTTTCGACGAACGCCGCTAACGTGCCGATGATCGCCATGATGAGAAACAGGAGCAGCCACGCCCCGGCGATCGCCGCGACCGCGATGGCCATGCGCTCGGGCTCGTGCAGCGGCAGGCGCTCGCCCGCGGCCCAGTAGAGGATGAGCAGCAAGGGCGAGACCAAGACCGCCCGCAGGGGCACAGCCGCCAACTGCATCGCACTGTGTGCCCACAGCGGATGGATGGGTCGCAGAAGGCGCGGCGCCAACGTGCCGTGCCGAATCTCCATGGTCAACTCCCACACCAGCCACGAGCCGGTCAGGATGCGTACCAGCAGCATACCCAGGTAGTAGGCCACGAACTCGCGCTGCCCGAAGCGACCCACTGGCCCAGTTGCGGCCACCGCTGTCCACAATGCCATCATTACCAGGGGCATGTTCATGGTCAACAGCCAGATCACCAGTTCGGCGCGGTAGGCGAACATGTCGGCAAAGCCCACCCGCAGAAGCGCCGGATAAGCGCGCAGCACATGTCGCGCGGCCCGCAGCCCCTCACCGCCGAAACGCCGACTCACGCCGATTTCGCGCCCCCGTTGGCGGGCTGGCCGCCGAGAAACTCCTGCATGATCTCTTCGAGCGGCGGATCCTCGACGGAGATGTCGGAGATGGGCAGTCGGCCGAGAGCCGCGCGCACCGCCTCGGTCACCTGCGCGGCCGGCACCGCCAGGGTGGCCTGCAGGTCCGAGCGGGCCACGCAGTTGCCCAGCCGATCCAGCTCACCTGGCGCCGGCACCGACGAGAAATGCATGGTGATGCGTTTCTCGGGCCGAATGCGGCGGGCCAGCGTCCGCAGATCGCCGTCGTAGATCAGGTGGCCCTTGTCGATGACGATGACCCGCGGACACAAGGCCGCGACGTCTTCCATGTAGTGGCTGGTGAGCAGCACCGAGGCGCCGGTGGATTCGTTGTAGCGGCGGATGAAGTCGCGCACCCGCGCCTGCATGGACACGTCCAGTCCAATGGTGGGCTCGTCGAGAAACAGCACCCGCGGCCGGTGCAAGAGAGCCGCCACCAGCTCGCACTTCATGCGCTCGCCCAGCGAGAGTTGCCGTGTCGGCTTGCCGATGAGCGGGCCGATCTCGAGCAGATCGACGAGTTCCTTCTGGGTGGCGTCCGCCTCGCGCCGGGGCAGGTCGAACAGGGCTCGATTCATGGCGAAGGTCTCGGCCGGGGGCAGATCCCAGAGAAGCTGCTGCTTCTGCCCCATGACCAAAGTGATCATGTGCAGGAACTCGTTGCGCCTCTCCTGCGGCACGAAGTCGCCTACCGTCACTGACCCGCTGGTCGGGTAGAGCAAGCCTGACAGGATCTTGAGCGCGGTGGTCTTGCCCGCGCCGTTGGGCCCCAAGAACCCCACCCGCTCGCCCGGCGCTATGTCGAAGCTGACGTCGACCACCGCCCGCACCTCTTCGTAGCGACGGCGGACGACCGAACGCAGGGCCGCCACCAGGCCTGGCGGCCGGCGGTGCACCCGGTAGGTTTTGCAGAGGTTTCGCGCCCGTATCACGGCTTGGCGGGCTACCTTACCAGAGCCACGCCGCAAAGCTGCATCCACGAATCTAGTGCCGCCCGCACCGACGACGGCGCAGCTTCCCCTTTGCGTTTTTCGCGCTAGGCTTGCCTACAAGGTCCGGCCTCCGGCCGGCAGAACGGGGAGTGGAACCGATGAATCACGGGGAACCGGCCGACCGCGACGCACAGAACAGGGCTCAGCAAGAGGCGCGCGACGACGATCCGCAAGAGACGCAGGAGTGGATCGACGCCCTGGAATCCACGCTGGCGCATGCCGGCGTCGAGCGCGCGCATTTCTTGCTTCAGCAACTGGTCGATCGCGCGCGCCGTGCGGGCGCGCATCTGCCCTTTGACGCCACCACCGCGTACATCAACACCATTCCGCGCTCGCGCCAGGCCCCGGCGCCCGGCGATCCAGCCATCGAGCGCCGCATCCGCTCTCTCATCCGCTGGAACGCGCTGGCTATGGTGGTGCACACCAACCGGCAGAGCGCGGAGTTGGGCGGCCACATCGCCAGCTTCGCCTCTGCCGCCACCCTGTACGACGTGGGTTTCAACCATTTCTTCCGCGCGCCGACCGACAAGCACGGCGGCGATCTGGTGTACCTGCAGGGCCATTCGGCGCCGGGGATCTATGCCCGCGCTTTTCTCGAAGGCCGCTTGAGCGAAGACCAACTCAACAACTTCCGCCAGGAGATTGGCGGCCAGGGTCTCTCGTCCTACCCGCATCCCTGGCTGATGCCTGATTTCTGGCAGTTCTCCACGGTGAGCATGGGGCTTTCGTCCATGATGGCCATCTACCAGGCGCGCTTGATCAAGTACCTGCACAACCGCGGTCTGCAGGATGCGCAGGACCGCAAGGTGTGGGCATTTCTCGGCGACGGGGAGATGGACGAAGCCGAGTCCTTGGGCGCCATCACTCTCGCCGCGCGCGAGAGGCTCGACAACCTGATCTTCGTGATCAACTGCAACCTGCAGCGCCTGGACGGACCGGTGCGCGGCAACGGCAATATTATCCAGGAGCTGGAGGCGCTGTTCCGCGGCGCTGGTTGGAACGTCATCAAGGTGGTGTGGGGCTCGTATTGGGATCCCCTGTTGCAGCTCGATCGCCAGGGTTTTCTGCGCAAGCGCTTCCTGGAATGTGTCGACGGCGAATACCAAGCCTTCAAGGCCAAGGGCGGCGCCTACACCCGCGAGAAGTTCTTCGGCAAGTATCCCGAGCTGCGCGCCATGGTGGCGAGCTTGTCCGACGACGACATCTGGCGTCTCAACCGCGGCGGCCACGATCCGCACAAGGTCTTCGCCGCCTATGCCGCTGCGGTGTCGACCCAGGGGCAGCCGACCGTGGTGCTGGCGAAGACGGTCAAGGGCTACGGCATGGGCGAGGCGGGCGAGGGCCAGAACATCACCCACCAGCAGAAGAAGATGGGCGAGGAGGCCTTGCGCGCCTTTCGCGATCGCTTCGACATTCCCATCAGCGACGAAGAGATCGGCAAGGCGCCGTTCTACCGGCCGCCCGAAGACAGCCCCGAGATTCGTTACCTGCGACAGCGGCGCCAGGCCCTAGGCGGTTTCCTGCCCGCGCGCCGGCCCACCGCCCCGCCGCTGCAAGTACCAGCGCTGGAAGCCTTCGACTTCCTGCTGAAGGGTGGCGGTGAACGCGAGTACTCCACCACGATGGCCTTCGTGCGCATGCTGGCCCGCCTGACCCACGATCCGATCATCGGCCGCCACGTGGTGCCCATCGTGCCCGACGAAGCCCGCACCTTCGGCATGGAAGGGCTGTTCCGCCAACTCGGGATCTACTCGTCGGTGGGACAGCTCTACGAGCCGGTCGATGCCGAGCAGCTCATGTCGTACCGCGAGGCCAAGGACGGCCAGATCCTCGAAGAAGGCATCAATGAGGCAGGGGCCATGTCGTCGTTCATCGCGGCCGGCACGGCCTACGCCAACCACGGCATCAACCTGATCCCGTTCTATTGCTTCTACTCGATGTTCGGCTTGCAGCGCACGGGCGACTTCGCCTGGGCCGGCGCGGACATGCGCATGCGCGGCTTTCTCATGGGCGGCACATCCGGCCGCACCACCCTGGCGGGCGAGGGGCTGCAGCACCAGGACGGCCACAGCCACTTGCTGGCCTCCGCCATTCCGACCTGCGTGGCCTACGATCCGACCTTCGCCTACGAGATGGCGGTCATAGTCCAGGACGGGCTGCGCCGGATGGTCACCCAGCAGGAGGACGTCTTCTATTACATCACCATGATGAACGAGAACTACACCCACCCGGCCATGCCCGAGGGCGTGGCGCCCGGAATCTTGAAAGGCCTGTACCTGCTGCGCGAAAGTCGCATGGGCGCGGAGAAACCCCGGGTGCAACTTCTCGGCTCAGGCGCCATCTTGCGCGAGGTGCTGGCCGCGGCCGACCTGCTGGAGGGCGACTTCGGCGTGGCTGCCGACCTGTGGAGCGCCCCCAGCTTCACCGAATTGCGGCGCGAAGGCCTGGCTGCCGAACGCTGGTCGCTTTTGCATCCGGCAGAGCCGCGCAGGCCGAGCTTCGTCGAAGCCTGCCTGGCCAATCGCAAGGGCCCTGTGCTGGCGGCGACCGACTACGTGCGCCTGTATGCCGACCAGATCCGGCCCTTTGTGTCTCGGCGCTACGTCGTGCTGGGCACGGACGGCTTCGGTCGCAGCGACCGGCGCGTCCAACTGCGCCACTTCTTCGAGGTCGACCGCCGTTTCATCGCGTTGGCAGCGCTCAAGGCCCTGGCCGACGAAGGCGTCCTGCCCGTGGCACAGGTCAGCGCAGCCATGGGCAAGCTCGACATCGATCCCGGCAAGCCGGACCCGACCCGCGTGTGATGCCAAGGCAAGGAGGAACATCGTGAGCAAGACCGTTGACCTGCTGGTTCCTGATATCGGTGATTTTCACGACGTTCCCATCGTCGAGGTGCTGGTTTCCCCAGGGACTTCAATCAAACGTGACGATCCGGTCGCGGTCCTGGAAAGTGACAAGGCTTCAATGGACGTGCCCTCGCCCCACGCCGGCCGGGTCGAGCGAGTGTTGGTCAAGGTGGGTGACAAGGTGTCGGTCGGCGCGCGGCTGGCAACCCTGATGGTCGACGACGAGACGACCCTGATTCCCACCGGCGATGCCGAGTCGGCGCCTGCGACGGGCAAACCGTTCCCGGCAGGCCCCTGGCAGCCCGAGACGCCGGTGCCGTCAGGCGATCGTATCGCGGCCGCGCCCGCGCGCTTGGCGCGCGGACAGGTGCCCCTGGCGTCGGGAGTGATCATCGAGAACCTGTCCTTGACCGACAGCGCCCGCGGCAGCGCGCGGCCCTCACCCACCGCGAGCATCCCGCTGGTGGTCGACGAGGAGAAGACCCAGCATCACGCGGCACCGGCGGTCCGGCGTCTGGCGCGCGAGCTGGGTGTAGAGCTTTCCGAGATTCGAGGCACAGGCCGCAACGGCCGTATCGTGGAAGAGGATCTGCGCAATTACATCAAGGCCGCCATGGCGCGAACGCCCTCGGCCGGCGCGGACAAGCCCGAACTGCCCGAGCTGCCGGTGGTGGATTTCTCCAAGTTCGGCCCCATCGAGCAGCGGCCCCTGGGCCGTATTCGCCGTGCCACCGCGGCCAACGTGCAGCGTTCGTGGCGACTGGTTCCGCATGTCACCCAGCACGACGAGGCCGACATCACCGACCTGGAGGCGTTTCGCAAGGCTGAAGCCGAGCAAGCCAAGCAGCGGGGCGTGCGCCTGACCCTGCTCGCCTTCTTCATGAAGGCGACCGCGGCAGCGCTCAAGGAGCATCCCAGCTTCAATGCCTCGCTGGACGCCACCGGTGAGAACCTGGTGCTCAAGCACTACTATCATCTTGGCATAGCGGTGGACACGCCCGAGGGACTGGTGGTGCCGGTGGTGCGCGACGTGGACCGCAAAGGCATCTGGGAGCTGGCCGGCGAGCTGACCACGCTGAGCCAGCGGGCGCGCGATCGGAAGCTGACACCTGCGGACGTGCAAGGCGCCAGCTTCACCATCTCCAGCCTGGGCGGCATCGGTGGCACCGCCTTCTCACCCATCGTCAATGCGCCCGAGGTCGCCATCCTCGGCTTCTCACGCGCCTCGCTGCGTCCGGTGTACCGCGACGGACAGTTCGTTCCCCGCCTGATCCTGCCCTTCTCGCTGTCCTACGACCATCGCGCCAACGACGGCGCGCAAGCGGTGCGCTTCACCAGTCACCTGCGCGAGCTGCTGGCGGATATACGAGAAGTGCTGCTGTAGTACTCTATCCCCTTGATGGCGGGGCAACCTCCAGAGACTCCTCGATTGAAGGCCGTCACGCGGGATGCCTTGGCCGCGCTGCCATTCGCAGTGGTCGTTGCGCTGGTCGGAATCCTCACGAATCTTCACACGCCGCTGAACGATTTCTGGGGAAACCACACCCTTTCGCAACGGCTCGATCCGCGCGACCTCACTACCTTCTACGACGGTTTCTTTCCGGTGGGGTACACGGTGCTCCTGCGCGTGCTGTCTCCCTTCGGATACCCGCCTTCCTCCGCCCTGGGCATTGATGTGGTCCTGGCCTGGCTGCTGGCTTTCTCCGCGCTTGCGGTCACGCGGCTGCGCGGACTTGGAACTGTGCCGTCCCTGATAGCCGCCAGTCTCGTGTTTCTCTTCCCACAGGTCTTCAACTGTCTGAACACGCCAGGTGCTGATTCAGGCGCCATGGTGTTCTTCACAGTGGGCAGCTACGCGCTGCTGGTGGCCCTGCTCGCTCCCACACCACGAGCCTGGTGGTATGCACTTGCCGGTGGATTCCTGGGTCTGGCAGCTCTGTGGCGCTACCACGCTCTGCCAGCAGACATATTCCTTTTGGTCACGGCAGCCCTTGCCTACCGGAAGCGAATTGCTGGGATCATGCTGGCGCTGGCAGGGTGCGCAGTCGTCTACGGCTGCCAGATCGCTGTGAATGTGTTGTCGGGGCATGGGCCGTTTGAAACCTATCAGGCGTTCAACATCTACCTGCACGTGCATCACGTGAACTGGTACCACACGGCCGCGGTGCCTGCTGTGGGCACACCACTGTCGGTCATCCTCGCCGATCCGTCGGCCTTCCTGTCGTCCTACGTCGTCACGTTTGCGAAAATCTTCCCTGCTCTGGCCGCGCCCCTGATCCTTTGTTTCCTTTCCAAGGACCGTCCTTTGAGGCGAGCGGCCACGCTCTGGCTGTGCTTCTGTCTCTTGTACGGTGGCCTCATGGCCGCGGCCGACAGCGGCCGGGCGGTGCTCCTCGCTCTGCCGATCTCCCTTTCCTTTCTCGCGGTCTCTGTCCATGCGCTCTGGCTCGACCGAACCCGCGCCGGCGTGGCTCCCGCATCGTGGCCGCGACCCGTCGCGTACGCCGTGGTGGCGCTCCTTCTCGTCGGGTGCGCGACCAAGGATGGCGCGAGCGTGCTTTCCTGGAGCAAAACCTCTCGCTACTACCGTGCCATTGAACAGGCATCTATTCGCGAGGGAATCACCGATGCCCAGCAGGTCTACTCGACGGACCTCTATCTCTATTTCCACGACCTTCTGCCGTTTCGCCCATCGTACAGCGGCGGATGGCTCGACTTGCCGCCCTACCACTCAAAGAACGAGGCCCACGGGGTTTCCATCGGATCAGAGGAGGCGTTCATCCGCGATTGCAGGGATCGCGGCATACGACTGGTTCACCTCACCCCTGGCTGCAAACGAGCGGCGCCGTTTCTCTACCGCATCTATTCCTCTCCCCGTTCCACGGAAAGCCTGCGCTTCATCACACAGGTCGGGAAGTCACGTCTCTTTCGTGTCGAATAGGGTTCGGTCCCCTAACGGGCCTTGGCGTAGTCGCGCAGCCCCTGGAAGTCCACCACCACCACCGGTTCGGTTCCTACCACCCAGGCGTCGTGTCCCGCTGTAAACAGAGACACATCCCCTGCCTTGCACTCGAACTCGGTGCCGTCGTCCATCCGGACCATCAACGTTCCCGACACATGGTACTGAAAATGCGGCGCCTCACAGCTTGCCGTCTTGGCGATCGGCTTCACACTGGTCGACCATCGCCAACCTGGCTGGAACGTGGCCCGCCCTACCGTGGCCCCGCCAAGGCTCACCAGTTCGACCTTGCCTCCGGGGAACTCCCGGAGTTCCTCTGCCTTGCCGAGGCTCTTGCGCTCGGACTTTTCACCACCCTTGCCCATCGTAGCCTCCTTATCCAGCAGGCCCCTTTCCCCATTGCCACCCACACCCACCTTCAGGTCTGCCTGACGGTTGGATGTCAGCGGTTGCCAAATAGGTGCCGCCCGGATTGCGTCGGATATTGCGCGCCGAACTTGCGCGGCCACTGTAAAGGACGCGCAGGACTGTCGCCGAAGCTTGCAAGAGGGCTTTGCTGCACGTGCGGATAGGCGTACACTGTTGCCAGGCCATGAAGGAACGCGAGGTTCGGCAGCTCATCGAGGGCTTTCTCAAGCGAACAGCGCGTGAGTTGGTCGTGCCGGCATCAGTCGGGTTGGGCCTGGCGCTCAGCGGGTGTGACCATACTGGGATTCGCGTCTCGCGGGACGCAGCGGCTGACATAGTCCAGTCGGCGAGCCCCGACGCAATCGTTGCGGACGCGGGGCTTGGCAGGGAGAGCGCCGCCACCAGCCCGGACACCGTCAGTCCGCCGGACCTGCGCCTGCCGGAGGATACCGGGCCTGCTCCTGATGCGCGCCAGGCTGACCTGCCGGTCATCATGCCTCCGTACATGGTTTTCATACCGCCGGATGCAGCTTCCCCGGATGCGCGCGTCGATGCGCCGTCGCCGGATGTGCGCACCGATGCGGGGTTCTCGGATGCGCGCGTCGATACGGATCGGCCAGAGGCGGGCCTGGATGCGGATGCTCGAGACGCCGAGGCAGGTGCCCCCGATGCACGTGCGGATGTGGGCGCGCCCGACGTTCGTCCCGACGCGCGCCAGGCTGACCTACCCATCATCGTTCCGCCCTACATTGTTGCGCCCCTGCCCGATGCTGCGCGGGATCTCCCTGCGGTCATGCCCCCATACATGCCGCCGCCGCCGCCCTACATGGCACCCTCGTTCGCGCCCCCTCCCCCGCCGCCAGCGCCCCCGCCACCGCCCCCGCCAATCCCGGTGTACATGGGGGCCAGCTTCGGCCCTCCGCCTCCGCCCCCTTCGTCTTCACCACCAGCGCCGCCCGCGACGGTGTTGCCCGCGAAGACAGCGAAGTAGGCCGCACGCCGTGGCAGCGGCACGACAAAGGAACGATCGGTGCTGGAAGTCCTGAAGCGGGCCGGGATCGCGCCGCGCGCTTGCGCGTGGGAGCTGACCTTGGCGTGCAACCTGCGCTGCCGACACTGCGGCTCCGCGGCAGGTCCGCGGCGCTCCGACGAGCTGACCCTGGAAGAATGTCTGCGCGTGGCCGACGAGCTGGGGGCCATGGGATGCCAGCGCGCGACCCTGACCGGGGGCGAGCCCACGCTCTACCCGGACTGGGACGTGGTGGGCAAGCGGCTGGCGCAGCACGTGCCCGAGGTCAGTCTGATCTCCAACGGTTGGACCTGGACCGCCCGCCATGCCCAGCAGGCCAAGGAGGCCGGCCTGCGCGGGGTTGCGTTCAGCCTGGACGGGCTGGAGAAGGAGCACGACTGCTTCCGCACCGAGGGTTCGTTCCGGCGCGTGGTCGAGGCGGTGGGGCACACCTTGGCAGCCGGCCTTCCCGCGGGCATCAACACCACGATTCACCGTCTGAACAGCCGCCAGCTTCCCCAGTTGCGCCAGTTTCTCATCGACATCGGCGTGCGCCACTGGCAATTGCAGTTCGCCATCGCCACCGGCTACATGGCCAAAAATCGTGATCTGGTCGCGCCGCCCGAGGAGCGCCTGTGGCTGATTCCGCAGATCGCGCAGCTGTGCCGGTCCAGCGACAGCCGCCTCATGGTCTACGCCAGCGACCACGTGGGCTACTTCGGCAAGCCCGAGCGCGACCTGCGCACCACCAACGCCTCCATGCCGTTCTGGCTGGGGTGTCGCGCCGGCTGCCACGTGATCGGCATCGAGAGCAACGGCAACGTGAAAGGCTGCCTGTCCCTGCCCTCGCAGGTGCAGGGCGAAGGCCGCTTCGTCGAGGGCAACCTGCGCCAGACCAGCCTGCACGAGATCTGGAACCGCAAGGGCGCCTTCGCCTACAACCGCGAGTTCCGTGTGGAGCAACTGGGTGGGTTCTGCGCCGTGTGCCGCTTCCGCGACATCTGCCGGGGCGGCTGCACCTGGACCATGTACGCCGAATCACCAACGTTGGCCACGGGCAATCCCCACTGCTTTTACCACCAGGCGGTCAAGCACGGCCGCGACGACCTGCTGGACGATGAGCCCACCGCCGAGGAGAAGGCGTACTTCCGCTAGCGCTTCCCGCTTGCACCCGCCTCGGCGGCGTAGTCGTCCAGCAGTTCCTCCATCCGTCCGAAGACCTGGTTCATGGTGTCCTCGTCGGGCAGAAGGGTGATGCGGAAGTGATCGCGGTAGGGCACGTTGAAGCTGGTACCCGGCGCCACCAGCACGTGTTTGCGCTCGAGCAAGTCGAGCGCGAAGGCCTGGTCGTCGAAATCCGGCAGCTTGCCGGTGTCCACCCGCACAAAGGCGTACATGGCCCCGCGGGGCGGGACCACCGACAGGTATTTGCTGCGCTTGCAGCCGTCGATAACCGCCGCGCGCGTCTGGTACAGGCGCCCGCCCGGCCGCACCAGATCGCGGATCGACTGATAGCCACCGAGAGCGGTCTGCACGGCCCACTGGCCCACCACGTTCGAGCACAGCCTGAGCGACGCAATGGTGTCCAGGCCCATCAGGTACTCGCGCGCGTGGTCCTTCTCGCCCGAGAAGCTCAGCCAGCCCACCCGGAAGCCGCAGGCCCGATACACCTTGGACAGGCCGGAAAAGGTCCCGCACAGGGTGTGCCTGGCCAGGGTGGCCACCGGGATGTATTCGGCCCCCTCGTAGGTCATCTGGTCGTAGATCTCGTCGGAGAACACCACCAGGTCGTGGGCCTCGGCGAGCTCGACCATCTTGGCCAGCACCTCGCGCGGATACACCGCTCCGGTCGGGTTGTTGGGCGAGATGATCACCAGGGCGCGCGTGCGGGGTGTCACCAGGCGCGCCAAGGCGTCGAGGTCAGGCACCCAGTTGTTCTCGGGTGGGCACGGGTAGTGCACGGCGGTGCCGTCGGCCAGATGGGTGGCGGCGGTCCACAGGGGATAGTCGGGGCTGGGCACCAAGACCTCGTC
>Ga0302322_100004239_pt1 | contig 12425 bp, 13 predicted proteins | sample Fen_T0_2_FD_203757 | JGI IMG/M metagenome (GOLD analysis project Ga0302322, IMG submission 203757) | Peat permafrost microbial communities from Stordalen Mire near Abisko, Sweden - Fen_T0_2 | ecosystem: Environmental > Terrestrial > Soil > Wetlands > Permafrost | place: Sweden: Abisko...
GTCGATGCCGAGCGTATCGCGGCAGTAAATCACTTGCGATGCAAACGCTTCATTGATTTCCCATAAACCGATGTCGCTCACTTTCAAACCGTGGCGTTTCAGCAGTTTGGGAATCGCAAACACCGGGCCTATGCCCATCTCATCTGATTTACAACCGGCAACAGCGAGGCCGCGATAATAACCCAGCGGATTCAAGCCCTTTTTCTCGGCCAGTTTTGCATCCATCAATACAGAAACAGAAGCGCCATCGGATAACTGCGATGAATTGCCTGCAGTAACAAACTTGCCCTGTTTAACCCACTCGCCGTCTTTCCATACCGGCTCCAGTTTCGCGAGGCCTTCGAGCGTGGTGTCGCCGCGATTGCATTCATCTTTATTAACGGTTACTTCTTTAAATGTGGTTTCCTTGGTGTCCTTGTTAAACACCGACATGCTGGCTTGCATGGCCACAATTTCATTGGCAAACAAACCGTTTTTCTGTGCCGCGGCGGTGCGCATCTGACTGTTGTATGACAGCAGATCCTGCGCTTCGCGGGAAATTTTGTAACGCTCTGCCACAATTTCACCGGTTTCCAGCATCGGAATGTAAGCGGTGGGATCAATTGCCTTTACCACTTCTGATTGTGATCGAAAGGTATTTTTGTGTTTGTTCTGTGTGAGCGAAATTGATTCGACGCCGCCGGCCACAGCGATATCGATTTCATTGGCCATAATCGATTTAGCCGCATAGGAAATCGTCATCAAGCCGGAAGCGCACTGGCGCTCCATCGCCATGCCAGCCGTGGTCACTGGCAAACCGCCGGCAATCGCAGACAAACGACCAAGGCAATACGCTTGCGTACCCTGTTGCGCCGCGGCACCAATAATCACATCTTCGACACTCGCCGGATCTATACCGGCTTTCTTGACCGCTTCCCGCACACAGTGGCCTGCCATCGCCGGCGCTTCGGTTTCGTTAAAAGAACCGCGGAAGGATTTAGCTAATGCAGTACGTGCGGTGGAAACAATAACGGCTTCTCTCATTTTCTTACTACCTCTTTAATAAAATATTCATTTCTTTTGTAGGGGCGACCCTTGTGGTCGCCCGGGCAGGCACAAGACCTGCCCCTACGAAATTATTTAGGAAAGTAACGCGAAATCGTATCAACCACACAGGCAGGTTTGTCAGAACCTTCAATCTCGATTGTCACACGTATCACCGCCTGCACGCCGCCTTTCTCTTCACTGGCTTCGACGATTTCACCGCTGCCGCGCACGCGCGAGCCGACTTTTACCGGCGAAGGGAAACGCACCTTGCCACAACCGACATTGACACCCATGGAAATGCCCTGCACATCGACGATCTGCGGTAAAAATAAATTGACCAATGACAGCGTGAGATAACCGTGCGCAATTGTGGTGCCGAAGGGCCCGTCTTTGGCTTTGACCGGGTCGACATGAATCCACTGGTGATCACCGGTGGCATCCGCGAATAAATTGATGCGCGCCTGGTCGACCTGTATCCACTCGCTTTTGCCAAGCTGTTTGCCAACCGCGCCCAGCAGTTCATTCGGATGTTTAAAAATCGTGGTCATGCGTTTAACCTTTTTGTGAACTGACGGGTAAAATCTCACCGGTCATATAGGAGGAGTAATCGCTGGCGAGGAATATCATCACGTTCGCTACTTCCCACACCTCTGCGGCACGACCGTAGGCTTCTTTACTTTCCAGTTCTTTTAATAAGGCCTCAGGTGCAGATTTGCGCAACATCGGGTGCATGGCGATGGAAGGCGCCACTGCATTGATGCGCACATTAAATTCAGCGGCTTCCAGCGCCGCACAACGCGTGAGCGCCATCACACCCGCTTTCGCCGCCGCGTAATGGCTTTGTTCTTTTTGCGCGCGCCAACCGAGCACCGACGCGTTGTTAACAATGACTCCACCTTTCGCGCGTGCCTTCATGACTTTCATCATGTAACGCGTCATGCGCATGGTGCCATTCAGTGTGACATTAATAACCTTGTCCCACTCGGCGTCTTCCATTTCGATCAACAGCTTTGATGTGCCGAGGCCGGCGTTGTTAATCAATACATCAACACCGTTCAGCTTTTCTTCGGCGAAATCAACCAGTGCACGCACTTCATCCTCGTTTGTTACGTTGCAGACCTTGCCCCACACCTGTTGCAAACCGGTTTCCTGTTTTAATTTATCCACGGAAGCGGTCAGGCGGCCTTCGTGCACATCGCTGATCACAATGCCGCGGCAACCTTCCTCGACCGCGCGCGTGGCAGCAGAAAAACCGATGCCTGCACCGGCGGCGGCAGTAATCAATACCGATTTGCCTTGCAGCAACTGGTGGCCTTTTACATAGGCTGGATTTTTTAAATCAATCATCTGCGAATTTCCTCGTGAGTTATCTGGTATCACGCCTGCTTACAGTATTTATTTTTCAGCACTTCAACTGCAATGGGCAATACGGAGATGGCGATAACCGCGAGAATCACCACTTCAAAATGTTTTTTCACCCAGGGAATATTGCCAAAATAAACGCCGGCACCCACGCAAATGGAAACCCAGAGTGCCGAACCAAGCGAACTGAACAGCACAAAGCGCGGGTAAGGCATTTTGCCTATGCCTGCCACAAAAGGCGCAAAGGTGCGCACGATGGGTACAAAACGCGCCATGATCACCGTGCGTGAGCCGTATTTGTTATAGAACTGTTCCGTTTTTTCCAGATGGGCGCGGCGAAAGAAAAAGGAATCTTCATATTTAAACACTTTCGGGCCGAGTATGCGGCCAACCCAATAATTCACATTGTCGCCACAGAATGCCGCAAGCATGATGATGGCGCCGCACAACCACGGATTTATTTCTCCGGTGGATGCAGCGATCGCTCCCGCCGCAAATAGCAGTGAATCGCCCGGTAAAAACGGCGTCACCACCAAACCGGTTTCGGCAAACACAATTAAAAATAAAATGGCATAAACCCACACGCCGTAGGTTGCCACCATCGTGACCAGATGTTCATTAATATGCAGGATAAACTCGACAGGATTCATTTCATTACCACCTTGGGTTCCTTGGGCATGCCGAGTCCGCGTTCGGCGATAATATTTTTCTGTATCTCATTGGTGCCGCCATAAATCGTATCCGAGCGCACAAACAGGTACATCGATTGCAGGCGACTTAATTGATAGGGCGCGCTTTCGCAAATTTCTGCTTCGGCACCCAATACATCCATGGCGAGCTCACCAAGGCTGCGGTGCCATGTCGCCCAGTACAATTTGTAAATCAGCGCTTCTTTTTGTAAGGAACCATCATTCCCTTGTGAAGAGATGCCCGACAACATGCGCATGGAATTGTAGCGCATGATTTTCAAACCGATATGTGCATCGGCAAGACGCTGGCGCAACACCGGATCTTTCGCGCTGCCGTTTTGTTTCGCCACGCGAATAATTTCATCGAGTTCATTCTGGAACAGCATCTGCTGGCCGAGTGTGGAAACACCGCGCTCAAAGCCCAGCAAACCCATCGCCACTTTCCAGCCATCACCGGGCTCACCAACAATTGCATCCGTATCGCATTCGGCGTTGTCAAAAAACACTTCATTAAATTCGGAGGTGCCGGTGATTTGCTCAATCGGCCGCACAGTAACGCCGGGCTGGTGCATTTTTACCAGGAAAAAACCCAGCCCCTTGTGTGCGACAGAATCCGGATCGGTTCGCGCCACTACAAAAACATAATCCGATTCGTGCGCGAGTGACGTCCACACTTTCTGGCCGTTGATCAGCCATTTTTGTTTTGTACTATCGAAACGTGCTTTGGTTTTCACGTTGGCGAGATCAGAGCCTGCGCTGGGTTCAGAATAACCCTGGCACCAGAGCTCTGTGCCTTTCACGATACCGGGCAAATATTTCTGTTTCTGTTTTTCATTACCAAACGCAATGATGGTTGGGCCCGCCAGGCCTTCACCAATATGCCCCACTCTTCCCGGCGCACCGGCGCGCGCATATTCTTCGAAAAAAATGACTTGCTGTTCGATGCTGCAGCCGCGGCCGCCGTATTCTTTCGGCCAGCCGACACAGGTCCACTGGCCTTCGGCGAGTTTACGCTCCCAGTGTTTTCGCTCTTCCGGAAAACTGTGTTCGTCACCCGGGCCGCCGCGAAATTTCAGCTTCGCAAATTCGCCGGTTAAATTTTTAGCCAGCCACGCCGCCACGTCGGCGCGAAATTTTTCATCTTCAGGGCTAAAGCTTAATTTCATGGCTGATCCAGCAAGATCTGCGCAATGTGTTCGCGATGATACGCGGCATTGCCCAGGAAAATTTCGGAAGATTTTGCGCGCTTGAAATACAAATGCACATCATATTCCCAGGTAAAACCGACACCGCCGTGCAATTGCATTGCTGTGCTGGCGTTGTGGAAAAAGGCATCCGAACACCAGGCTTTAGCAACACTCGCTGCTTCCGGCAACTCTGCCGACAAACTACCGCAGCGCAGTGTGTCATCGGCAACACAGGCCGCGTAATAAACAGCCGAGCGCGCTACTTCGGCTTTCAGCATCATGTCGGCCGCCTGGTGTTTGACCGCCTGGAAGCTCGCAATAGGGCGATTAAACTGCACGCGCTCTTTGGTGTACGCAACCGTCATATCCAGAATCTGTTGTGCGGCACCCATTTGCTCAGCGGCCGTGGCGATCATCGCCAGTTGCAATATTTTTTGTAACTCACTGCTCGCATCCAGTTTCAAACACTGCGCGGATGAAACAGTGACATTGTTAAATACCACTTCCGCCTGTTTGCGCGTCTGGTCTATGGTCGGCAACCATTTTCGGGTAACGCCCTTGCTGTCGGCTGGCAAGACAAACAGGCCAACACCATTTTCACCATTTGCAGCTGCAACAAAAAAATTCGCGGTGTGTCCGTCAATCACATAACGATAACTGCCATTGAGAACAAAATCATTGCCTGACTTTTTGTAACCAACATTGACGTCATCTGCATGGAGTTTGCCGCTGTTATTTAATAGCAGTGTTCCGGTTTCGCCGTTGATGATTTTTGCAAAGTACTCGGCCTGCTGCGCTTCCGTTCCCGCCACATACAACGCATTACTCGCCAGACACACGGTTGAAAAAAACGGCGAACATAATAAAAAACGCCCCATCTGTTCCAGCACCGCAACCAGCTCGACATACCCGAGACCCATGCCGCCATGCTGTTCCGGAATGGTGATGGACTGGAAACACAAATCGTTACAGATGCTCCGCCATAAATCGGCATCGTAACCCTGCTCTGTTGCCATCGCTTTGCGTATGGCAGCGGATGTGGAATTGTCGCGCAAGAAACTCTCCGCAGTTTCGCGGATCATTTGCTGCTCTTCGGTAAAGACAAATTCCAAAAGTTTACTCCAGCTTACTTCCCTCCCCTGGCAAGGGGAGGGTTAGGGTGGGGTCATTAAAAATTCAGGCTAACGCCGACAATGGGCCCGTTATTGAAAGTCACCCTTCCGCTACCAACAACATCCACAGCTTCGTAACTGTAACCAACATATAGGTTGGTTAGTGACACTGGATGAAAGTTAACTGTCAACGACCAATCGCGATATCTATCAATGTCATTATCATTTATGGTTTTATCATTAGCATAGTAGTAACTGCCAACCAATGAAAACATGGGAATGGGTGTCACACTAAAACCAACACCCGGTGCATAGCCTCTGCCATTTGCGCCGTCAACATCTGCATAGAATGTTTTCACACCCGCGCGACCACTGACAGGCCCCAGCCCCATCTCCAGATACAAACCCAGATTCGTCATCGAGTTGGATTCCTGAAAATCCCGGGTGTAGCTTGCATCAAAATTTAAAGGGCCAATAATATTTTGTGTCATTGCAGCACTTATCGTATGGCCGGAACCGGTTGCCTGCAAACTTCCCGCTTGTGCCGATAACTGCACGCCCAGTAATAAAAATAAAATGCCAAGAATTTTTTGTTTCATCATCATTGCCTCAGTGATTAATCAGGTGCCATACACTTTTTGTGCAGGCGTTTCTTTTGCCAACAACTCTTTCATGGCTTCGGTAATTTCTGCCGGCTGCCATTTTGCGCCTTTATCCACACCTTTGGTGCTGCGCCAGCCATCGGCGATAGAAATTTTCCCGCCTTCGACTTCAAACACACGACCCGTGACGTTTTGCGATACTTCCGAACCCAGCCATACCACCAGCGGCGCGACATTGGCGGGATCAAAATGATCAAACTTTTCACCTTCCGGTTTTTTCATCATGTCCGCAAATACATTTTCGGTCATGCCGGTGCGCGCGGATGGCGCCAATGCATTTGAGGTGATGCCATAACGCCCCAGCTCTGCGGCCTGGACCAGTGTTAATGAAGCAATACCGCCTTTCGCGGCTGAATAATTGGATTGGCCTATGGAGCCTTGCAAACCCGCACCCGAAGAGGTGTTGATAATGCGTGCATTCACTTTTTTGCCTTCCTTGGACTGGTTGCGCCAGTACTGAACCGCGTGCGAGGTGATGCAGAAGTGGCCTTTCAGGTGCACAGCGATGACCAGGTCCCAATCGGCTTCTCCCATGGAGGCAAACATTTTGTCGCGACATACGCCGGCGTTGTTCACCACCACGTGCAGGTCGCCAAAGGTCTCGACCGCCTGTTTTACCGCGTTGGCGGAATCGGCATAGTTGGTGATATCAGAGGTATTCGCCAGGGCATGGCCACCGGCTTTTTTGATCAGATTGACCGTCTCGTCCGCTGCCGCCTTATTGATGTCATTCACCACCACTTTGGCGCCTTCGGCCGCAAAGGCCAGCGCATATTGGCGACCGAGGCCGCCGCCGGCTCCGGTCACAATTACAACGCGGTCTTTGCACACTTGTCCTGAAATTAACGGGCCCATGGGGGAAACCTCAAAAAGATAGGGAAAATCAACGGAAAACAAAGGCTCGGGATGTTACGAGCGGCCTGCGGGGATGTCAATGTGGGCTATGCCGTAAATAACAGGCAAAAAAAAGGCGACCCGAAGGCCGCCCTTTTTCCTTTCAACTTTTCTGTAATAACGAAAGCTTAGAAAGCGTAGGAAACCCCCAGGCTTACGTTCAACAGCGTGTCATTGTGTGCAAAGTTATAACCATCAACATCCGTAAAGTTAGATGAAGTGCTGAAAGAGGTGTATTCAGCTTGCAATCTGGTTGACAAATTGGGGTTAAACTTATGCTCAACGCCCGCCGCCATTGCTAACCCTAAAGTACGAGTAGATTTGCTACTCAGATCGCCATAGTCATTGACAGTTAGTTTTGAATTAGCCCAAGTAGGACCTGCTGCAACATAAAGAAGATTATCACCAGAAACCAAACCGACACGCGCTTTTAATGAAATGGCATCTTTTAGTTCTGCTTTCAGCATGGTGCCGGTTCCATCAGGCTGGTCGCTAGTACTTTTTGCGCCATAGGTTGTATAACCAAGCTCCACGCCGTAAACCACAGAATTATCCTGAAAGTTCATGCCAACGTGTAAACCTTCATTAGCATCAAGATTTTTTTTACCCGACAAACCCTGGTTATCAAACTCATCATCATAATCGCTAAACTGTGCAGAATATGAACCAAGACCTAAAGAGCCGCCGACATATGCGCCAGTCCAGTCTTTTGCGCTTGCTGCTGATGCGCCGCCCATAAGTGCAGCAGTGATACCTACAGCCAAAGCTGTTTTTTGAAAGTTAATTTTCATCATTAAAACCCCGTTAGTTAGTTAATTAAAAAACCTTGCCATCAATGGCAGGGCAGATTTGATTAGAAATTGAAGCGCTTGTCAATGCCCCGTCACCCTTGACTTCAACGGTAACTACACGCTGTGAATCTTTAAATCTGTCAATTAAAACAACCGATATTGGCAAACCCCTGTCTATAATGCCCCTCCTTTCTATCCAGTTGACCCTCATTTATATGTGCCCTTCCCCTTCAATAAATCGACTTCGCCTCAACAAGGACGCCGACCGCCGCCTGCACGGCGGGCACCTGTGGATCTACTCCAACGAAGTGGCGGTGAAACAGACGCCGCTGAAAACCTTTGCGATGGGTGAGCAGGTAATTGTCGAGGACGCTAAAGGCAAGGCAATAGGCGTGGCGATGATGAACCCGCAATCTTTAATTTGCGCCCGGCTAGTGAGCCGCAATGAAACCCCGCTTGATGCCGCATTAATAACCCAGCGCATACAGTCGGCACTCACGCTGCGCGAGCTGACATTGCGCGAACAGGGTGTGACCAAACCTTTTTACCGACTGGTCTATGGCGACAGCGATTTGCTGCCGGGGCTGGTGATTGATCGCTTCGGCGATTATTTTTCGGTGCAGCTCAATAGCGCCGGCATGGATCAACTGAGCTCGGCAATTGTGGATGTGTTAAATCACCTGTTCAAACCCAAAGGCATCCTGTTAAAAAATGACAGCTCAGCCCGCGATGCCGAAGGGCTGGAAAAACACGTGGTCACCGCGAGCGGCACAGTTCCCGACCTGGTTGAACTCGAGGAAAACGGCACGCGTTTTCTTGCGCCTTTAGCCAGTGGACAAAAAACCGGCTGGTTCTATGACCACCGTATTAATCGCCGCGAGATGCAGGCGCTGGTGAAAGACAAAAAAGTACTCGATGTGTTTTCCTATGTCGGCGCCTGGGGCGTACAAGCCCTGCATGCCGGTGCGAAATCCGCCATTTGTATCGATAGCTCGGAACAGGCACTGCGCATTGCGCGCAAAAACGCCGAACTCAACAACCAGAAAAATAATCTTTCAACCATTCAAGGCAGCGCGACGGATGTATTAAAACAATTGGTTGCGGATAAAAAAACCTTTGACGTGGTAGTGCTCGACCCGCCCGCGTTTATCAAAAAACAAAAAGACAAAGGTAGCGGCACCGAAGCGTATCACCAGCATAATCAATTAGCCTTGCGCTTGTTAAACCCGGATGGTGTATTGATTTCGGCATCCTGCTCGATGCATTTGAAACGCGACGAGCTGGTGAACATTATTCGTGTCGCCGGCAACAAAACCCATCGCAATTTACAAGTGTTTTACCAGGGCGGGCAAGGGCCCGATCACCCGGTACACCCGGCGATTGCGGAAACAGAATACCTGAAAGCGATTTTTACCTTAGTGAGATAATTTTCCAGTCGCGACTTTCGGCGACACGGCGCAACGTGGCGTCCGGGTCCACGGCGACCGGATGTTTAACAATTTCCAGCAGCGGCAAATCATTGTGTGAATCGCTGTAAAAATAACTGCCTATCATGTTTTCGCCGTGATCGTGTAACCACTTTTGCAAACGCGTGACTTTGCCGGTCTGGTAACAGGGCGTGCCGGTGATCTCGCCGGTAAAACGCCCATCAATTATTTCCGGTTCAGTCGCAATTAAATCATTTACACCGAGTTTGCGCGCAATCGGCGCCGTCACAAAACTGTTGGTGGCGGTGATGATCAATAAAAAATCGTCATCCTGTTTGTGCTGCTCCAGCAACGCAACGGCTTTCGGCAACCACAACGGCGTGATCGCCTCGGCCATAAACGCCTGGTGCCACACATCCAGCTCTTCCGGTGTTTTACCTTTTAATGGCGCCAGTGCAAAACGCTGGTAAGCGTACACGTCCAGTTCGCCGCGGCAATAATCCTGGTAAAAACGGTCGTTGAGCGCGCGGTATTCTTCGGTATCCACATAACCTTTGCGACACAGGAATTCACCCCAGGCGTGGTCGCTGTCGCCGCCGAGCAAGGTGTTATCCAGATCAAAAATTGCTAAAGCCATATTGGAAATACAAACCGAATGGCCGCAGATTATAACAGGTGCTAGAATGCGCGCCTCCTCCACAGAACGCTGTGCTGCTCCCGTGACCATTCGCTACATTGAATCTTCCCTTCTTCCCACCGCCTGGGGTGTGTTCACCATTCATGGTTTTGAGGATGACAAAACCGGGCAGGAACATGTCGCGTTGACACTCGGTAATGTGAGCAATGGTGAAGCGGTGCTCACGCGCATCCACTCGGAGTGTTTAACCGGCGATGCACTGTTCAGCTTGCGCTGCGATTGCGGTTCGCAATTAAAAGCCGCGATGGAACAGATAGCCAAAAACGGCTGTGGCGTGTTGTTGTATTTGCGCCAGGAAGGCCGTGGTATCGGTTTGATCAACAAGATCAAAGCCTATCATTTGCAGGATAACGGTGCCGACACCGTGCAAGCGAACGAACAACTGGGCTTCGGTGCGGATATGCGCGATTACTCGATGATTGAGCCAATGCTGGAGCATTTAAAAGTATCGCGCCTGCGTTTGCTCACCAACAACCCGCGCAAGGTGAAAGCGCTGGAACAGATGGGTTTTCAGGTCAGCGAGCGCATCCCCTTACAAACCGGGAAAAACCCGCACAACGTCGCCTACCTTGCCACCAAAGCCGGCAAGCTCGGTCATTTATTTGATGAGTAGTTCAGACCGCTAGAAATTTAATTTTATCGCCACGACTGATCACCGCACCAACCGGCGCTACCGCCAGTCCATTCGCCCAGACAACAGAAGAAAGCGCGCCGGAACTCTGGTTGGGATAAATTTCTACACTCTTGCCATCTTCTTTTAAACGCGCGCGCAAATATTCTTCGCGCTGGATTGGTTTGCGTTCACTTCGGCTCCGCTCAGTGAACGGAAGATTCCCGCCATGAAGCGTATGGGACGCGCCCTGAGCGGAGCGGAAGGGCGGCCAATCGAAATCGGCAATTGCTTCGATCAGTTGCGGCTGAATATTTGTTGCACCCTGTGCTTTCAATAAATACGGTTTCACAAATATCAGGAAAGTGACAAACGCCGACACAGGGTTGCCCGGCAAACCAAAAAAAGTACTGTTGTTAATCGAGCCGAAAGCGAGCGGTTTGCCCGGCTTCACGGCAATTTTCCATAAATTCAATTTGCCGATGACTTCCAGTGCGGCTTTGACGTGATCCTCTTCGCCCACCGACACGCCGCCCGAGCTGATGATGACATCGCCTTGCGCACTTAATTCCAGTAAACGTTTTTTTGTTAATTCGGCATCATCTTCTATCATGCCGCCATCCATTGTTTCGAAACCCATTTCCTGCAACAGGCCCAACAGCAGGTAACGATTGGAATTATAAATCTGCCCGTCTTTCAATACACTGCCCGGCTCTGCCAGTTCGTCACCTGTAGACAAAACAACAACGCGCAATTTTTGAGTGACCGGAATATTTTTAATGCCGACTGACGCCAGCAAGCCAAGATGCGAGGATTTTAAAACAACGCCAGCTTTCACAATAACAGAATCTTTTTTGATATCTTCACCACGACGGCGAATATTGGCGCCTGCTTTTATTTTTTGTAAAAAAGTAACGCAATCATTTTCTTTTTTGGTATTCTCCTGCATCTCCACGGCATTGGCGCCGGCGGGAATGGGCGCGCCGGTAAAAATCCGCGCTGCAGTCCCAGGCTGTAATGCTAGCGGAAATACGCCAGCAGGAATAATTTGCGAAACCGTTAATAAATTATTTGTTTCAAGGTCACTCGTAACCTTTTCATTTATAAACAAGGCATAACCATCCATTGCGCTGTTATCCCAGGGCGGCACATCAATCGTGGCGATCTGGTCTGCTGCCAGTACACGGTTACGCGCATTCAGCAAGTCAACCGTTTCAGTATGCAATGATGGCCGATGTATCAACGATGTGTCGGCCAGAATCATCTCAAGCGCTTGCTGGACAGTCAGCATGATGGCCAGATTTATTTTTCAGAATTTCGAACGGATAACACACCGACAAAGTTGCAGGGCCTGTGTCGGCTATCGAGCTGCTCTTTGATAATTTTTTCCCAGGCGGTCAGGCACGCGCCGGTTGAGCCGGGCACACAAAACACCACGGTGTTATTGGCAAGGCCTGCCAGCGCACGCGATTGAATCGTCGATGAGCCAATTTCGGTATAGGAAACCGCGCGGAACAATTCACCAAAACCTTCGATGCGTTTGTCAAACAGCGGCGCTATTGCCTCCGGCGTGGAATCCCTGCCGGAAAACCCGGTACCACCCGTGGTAATCACCGCCTGGATATTTGCATCGGCAATCCATTGCGATAATACAGCGCGTATCTGGTAAATATCATCTTTCACTATTTTGCGCTCAGCGACATGATGGCCTGCAGTTTTCAGGCAATTCGCCAGGGCGTCACCCGAGGTATCGTTGGCCGGAGTGCGTGTATCCGAGACCGTCATGACGGCGACATTTACTTTTTTAAATTCCGCGGGCGAATGTTTGTGAGAGTCACTCATGTTTTTCTCCTGCACTTTTATTATCCAGAGACATTTTTTGTACGAGTCGCGTCAGTTCACCGCGCCAGGGCCGCTGGCGTATACCAAACGTATTCAATACTTTTTGACAGGCCAGAACAGCGTTGG
>Ga0302322_100004240_pt1 | contig 12424 bp, 10 predicted proteins | sample Fen_T0_2_FD_203757 | JGI IMG/M metagenome (GOLD analysis project Ga0302322, IMG submission 203757) | Peat permafrost microbial communities from Stordalen Mire near Abisko, Sweden - Fen_T0_2 | ecosystem: Environmental > Terrestrial > Soil > Wetlands > Permafrost | place: Sweden: Abisko...
CGCAAGTATATCAATGGAGACGAAGTGCGGGCTCAATCAGAAGACATGGTGATTACGGACTCGTACTCTCTGCCAACCATTAAGGTCAATGTACCTGCAAAGACCTGGTTGGTCACCGAAACGGTCAATAAAATGACGCTGGGATACAGTTATACGAAATCTCATCTACGCAATGCGTCAACGGAATATGCTGATTCGTGGAGCTGGACAGCAAATTTCAGATACGGTACTCAATTCAATCCGAATAATTTTCTTTCATTGGGATCCATGAGGGTCTTTTACACACCCCAGCAAATAAATTTTGGCGCAACACTGAGCCGAAGTCAGTCATACTCAAAGGCACGCCTCCAGAGCTATGCAAATGATACCCTGCGCAATTTAAGTGCGCAACGGTCAATGGATTTCAACTGGCAATTCTTCCAGGGCGGACTCTGGGATCTTGGTGTTGCTTATAATTTGAATATCTCAAGTAGTCTTGTTCATTTGGAAACTGATCGGTATGGACAACGTCCGTTTATGGCGATCCTCAGTGATATATTTTTCAGTACCGGACTGATTAACTTCGGCATCGACCAAAATTACGGTCAGGGTATTACGTTGAATACAAAAGTTACTGCACCGCAGGTGTGGATGCTCGATAAAATATTCGTACCCAACTTTCGTTATGCTGTGAATTATAGTTGGACCAACAGTATTCAGGCGGGCCGTCTTGGGAAAAGCGCAATGTGGACGGGAGGGCCTTCATTCTCGCTCGATGTCAATTTCAAACCGATCACAGATGCCTTTTGGTCGTCGGCACCGGCAAACCCGCCCGCTCAGACACCGGCGGACACGGGTAAGGAGACTAAATCATTCAATCTCATGAAACATGCGAGTCAAGTACCGCGCTTCTTGTTCAAAGATGTCCTGCTCGATTTCGAAAAGTTCAATTTCAGTTTCGCTCAATCGAATACATCGCAAAACAGCGGTGTGTACGGCAATTCCGGATTTTCCAATTTATTCGGACGTGCGCCATTTTTTCAATCATCGCTGGACGAGAATGGACCAAAGTTTCTCTACCAGCTCGGATTGATCTCTGAACCAAATGGCGGGTTGGTCCTGAAAACAAAAGGAACATTTCCATTTATTACAGGGTACACCGTTCCCGGTATTCGAGCTGATAGTGCAAATATTACTGATGCGTATTCACAAGGCAACCAGATTTCTATGCACACTTCGAGAAATTTGTGGGAAGGGGCAACAATTCAGCTGGATTGGAAAGCAGGGTGGACGTATAGCGAAAACAGAACCAGTATGACGGATTCGATTGGATATGTTATACCAAACCAAATTAGCAGAAATGTCAGCGGAGACGTCAATCGTTCGTTTATCTCACTGCCATTTCTCTTCAATACAAATCTTCAAAATGTGAACGATAAATATAATGCTCTGAAGCAAGAAAATGATGGGCGGACAGATGCAGAAAAATTATCGCAGGCATTTGAACAGGGATTAGAGGCGCTTCCCTGGTTGACAAAAATACTTGGCTCGATTGCTCCTCGGGCTAATTGGTCTTTCCATTGGGATGGTTTGGAGAAAATTAGTTTTCTTTCAAGTATTGCATCGCGCATCTCACTTGATCATGCATATACATCAGAATATAAACGGCGCTGGCAATTGACACCGACGGCAGATCATCCTTCGGGAACTGAAGTAACAACAAGTCAAACAGTGACCTACGGATTTGCTCCTTTAATCGGTATCAATATAACATTTAAAGATTTCATCAAAGGAAGCCTGAGCGGCACTTTCCGATACGGGTCAACCACGGCGTACGATCTTGCACCTTCGACGGGAGACGTATCGGAATCATCCTCCACCGATATTTCTATTTCTGGAACATACAGCCGGCAGGGGTTTGAATTTCCTTTTTTCGGTGTATCGCTCATGAACAATATCGATATTAGCTTTACCTATGGGTTCACTCATAATGCCCGCTTGCTCTATTCATTCGTCAGTTTCCAAAAAGATGGTACACCGATGGAAGGTTCGGGCCGCACATCGCTCGAACCGCGAATTCGTTATACGTTGAGTGAGCGTGTGACTGCATCTGTTTATTATCGGTATACAAGACTTGCTCCTGATGATGGCGGATCTCAAATTCCGGGATCCACCACGAACGAGGGCGGGTTAGATGTACACGTCCTAATTCAATAATCTATTCCTCGCGTTGATTCTCGCGTGTGGAAGTGGTACTTTATTTTTGGTCTCTATGGATAATCCTAAAAAAATACTCTGGGTCGATGACGAAATCGACTTATTACGTCCTCATCTGCGATTATTGGAACAGAAGGGATATCAAGTTGATACGGCGACCAATGGTGAAGATGCCATTGAGTCGGTCAAGAATAAAGGATATGATCTTGTTTTCCTTGATGAGATGATGCCTGGATTAGGCGGCTTACAAACTCTATCGGCCATGAAGGATATTTCACCCGCCCTTCCGGTGGTGATGGTAACAAAAAGTGAAGCGGAGAGTTTGATGGAAGAAGCCATCGGCAGTAAAATCACGGATTATCTGGTAAAGCCGGTGAATCCCAGCCAGATCTTAATGGCTTGTAAGAAAATATTTGAATCGAAAAAAATTTCCGGGGAATATATCTCCCGAGACTATATTAAAGAATTTCAGAATATCAGTCTCACCCTGAACACTGCACTGACAGAAGAAGGCTGGATCGATCTGTACCTGAAACTCACGAACTGGGATATGGAATTAGATGCTCATCCGGAATTGGGTCTACGGCAGACTCTTCAGGATCAAAAACGTGAATGTAACGCTGAGTTTGGAAAATTTGTCGAGCGTCATTATCGCACATGGATTGCTGATGAGAAACGTCCGGTGATGCTTTCCCCTGATGTGATGGAACGCTGCGTGCTTCCTGAAGTGAATAATCACACGTCCGTTTTTTTCTTCGTTATTGATTGCCTGCGGCTTGATCAGTGGTTGATATTGGAAGAACTGTTGTCAGAATATTATACATTTGAAAAACAATATTATTTCAGCATTTTGCCGACCGCAACACCGTACTCGCGAAATGCGATTTTTAGTGGGCTCTTTCCCATTGATATTGAAAAAAGATTCCCGGAGATCTGGTCTTCCGAAGACGACGACGACGAAGGCAGCCGCAACCGGAGTGAGCACCAATTGATGGACAAACTCCTCGAACGAAGGCGCATGGTGTTGAAACCGGAATCAAAATATGTAAAAATATTGGATTCAGACTTTGGCAGGCAATTTGAGGGAAATATTATATCGTACACACAAAGCCGTCTTACTGCAGTGGTTGTGAATTTTATCGATATGCTCGCTCACGGACGCTCGGATTCACCGATCCTCAAAGAAATTGCACCTGACGAAGCGGCATATCGTTCTCTGACTCGGTCTTGGTTTCAGCACTCATCGCTTTTCGGTATGCTCAAAACACTCGCTTCGCAGAAAAATGTGAAAATTATACTGACAACAGATCACGGAAGTGTCCGGTGTATGCGCGGATCGAAAATTATAGGAGACAGGGAAGCATCAACAAATTTACGCTATAAATTCGGTAGAAATCTAAAAGTGGACGATAAACAAGCAGTCTTTATCAAAAGCCCCATGGATTACAAATTGCCGCGAGGCAGCCTCACGACAAATTATGTTATGGCGAAAGAGGATTATTACTTCGTCTATCCGACAGATTACCATAAGTATCTCAATCAATACCACGACAGCTTCCAGCACGGCGGCATTTCGATGCAGGAGATGATTCTGCCTATCGTGAAGCTTGAACCGAAATGAACAAGACGCAAACAACTACATCGGCAAAGGAAACGATTGAATTTGCGCGCACGTTTGCATCTCGACTGCGGCGCGGTGATGTGGTAACGCTGTTTGGCGATCTGGGAAGCGGGAAGACACAATTTGTGAAAGGTGTATGTCAGGCATTTCACACGCTCACTTCTGCAACCAGTCCATCCTTTGTGATCCTCAATCGGTACAATGGGAAGGATGAAAGCAACCATGAACTGTTGGTCTATCACTTCGACCTCTATCGCGTGAAATCACTCGCAGAAATATACGATCTTGGGTATGAAGAATTTCTTCAGAGCAATGGCATTTGCCTGATCGAATGGGCAGAGATGCTTGGGGAATTATTGCCAGAGCGGCGATACGACATTCGATTTTCTTTGGGCGTCCATGAGAACGAACGCCATATTGAAATTGATGGAGTGCATAAGGAATGACGATTCTTGGCATCGAGACTTCAACAGCCGTATGTTCAGTAGGATTAGCCCGATGCACCAATTCGAGTGGGAGCGGACAATTAGACGATTATGAATTGCTTGCGGAATGTTCGCTTGTTGAATCGCACATTCATTCCGAAAAATTGTTAACATTGATACAAGGATTGTGCAAAGAACAACAGTTGAAACTCTCGCAATTGGATGCCATAGCCGTTTCCATCGGCCCTGGTTCGTTTACCGGTCTCCGCATTGGATTAAGTACTGCAAAAGGATTATGTTACGCACTTGGAAAGCCGCTTCTCGCTGTGCCGACTTTTGCCTCTATTGCAACCAGCGTCATTCGGTCGTATCCGAATTGCGGGCGGGTCGTTGTATGCATTGATGCGAAACAGAGAGAGTATTATATTGGAATGTATGAACGGAGTAAACAAACTGTTCTCGAAGTACAGCCGGTGCACATAGGAGATCTTCCATCGGCCGTTGCCGCAGCGTCGTTGCAAACGATGATTGTCACTGATCAATTGGAGAGCGTGATCATGGAATCTCGCCAAGCGGACATGGTGAAAGATGTGTCTCCATTTTGTCGCGGAGATATGATAGCTGCTCTGGCTGGAAGAGGATGGACGCCAGGTGAAAGAACTGATTGGGAACAAATCGAACCGATGTATTTGAAAGACTTTGTTGTGCGGACACAGGTGAAACTGAAAAAATGATTCACGGTTGTTGAAGGAGAGAACAATGGCTTGGTTCAAGCGATCAAAAGAAAATATTTCATCCGACGGTCAGAAAAAAGATATTCCTGATGGTATGTGGACGAAATGCAGCGGATGCGGTGAGATCATCCATAAAAAGGAGTTAGATCAAAATCTCTTTACGTGTCCAAAGTGTCAATTTCATTTCCGTATTGGCAGCAAGGAATATTTTGAAATCCTTCTGGATGCCGGGTCATTGAAAGAGTTGAATAAATCTATGCGTTCTGTCGATCCCTTGAAATTCACTGATACAAAATCGTACGCAAAGCGTGTCGAAATGACCATAAAAAAAACTGGTCTCCTTGATGCGGTGAGAACGGGTGAAGGAACGATGAATGGAATTGCTATCGTGATCGCGTGCATGGATTTTGCTTTTATTGGCGGAAGCATGGGCTCTGTGGTGGGAGAAAAATTGGCGCGCGCGACAGATATTGCCCGCAAAAAGAAACAACCCCTGGTCGTTATTTCTTCCACCGGCGGTGCAAGGATGATGGAAGGAGCCTTATCCCTGATGCAGATGGCGAAGATGAGTGCCAAACTTGCACAACTTTCCGATGCGGGAGTACCGTTCATTTCCATTCTCACCGACCCAACGACTGGTGGTGTGACCGCTAGCTTTGCCATGTTAGGCGATATCCATATTGCTGAACCTGGTGCGCTTATTGGATTTGCAGGTCCCCGTGTTATCAAGCAGACAATTGGAAAAGATTTGCCGAATGGATTTCAACGGTCAGAGTTTTTATTGGATAAAGGATTTGTCGACCTCGTTGTCCACCGGAAAGAACTGAAAGAAACGACAACAAAAGTTATTCGACACCTCGTAGGATAAGCAAGGAGCATTTGTTGTCCATTCAAATTGTAAGGTCGATCCGGGAAATGCAGGAGATAGCAGAGCGGTTTCGGTCTCTTGGAAAATTTCTTGCAGTCGTGCCAACGATGGGATTCCTCCACCGCGGGCATGCAAGTTTGATAAATCAAGCCCGCTCACGCGCAGACATAGTTATTACCACCATTTTTGTCAATCCAACTCAATTTGCTCCGAATGAAGATTTCAACAATTATCCCCGCGATTTTGAGCATGATAAAAATGTCGCAGAAGGTGCCGGTACCGACATTATATTTGCACCTGAAGCGTATGATATGTACCCAAAAGAATTTTCGAGTGATGTGGAAGTTGAGGGAGCGTCGAGTATTTTGGAAGGAGCGTTCCGCCCTATTCATTTTCAGGGTGTTACCACAGTGGTCACAAAATTATTCCATATCACAAAACCGCATAGTGCAATCTTCGGACAGAAGGATGCCCAGCAAGCATTCATTGTCCGGAAGATGGTGAAAGACCTGAATTTTGATATCGACGTAATCATAGCGCCTATTATTCGGGAAGAGGACGGCCTGGCCTTGAGTTCGCGTAATATCTATCTCAATGAAATCGAGCGAAAGAATGCCTTGGTGCTGTATCGTTCACTTCAGTACGCAGTGCAGCGCGTTCAATCTGGAGAAAAAAAAGCAGCCGATATTCGTACCGGGATGGAACAAATTGTTCTGAGTGGCAATCCAAGTCAAATCGATTACATCGCTTTTATCAATCCGGTTATTTTTGAAGAAGTGGAATACCTACAGCCGCCGGAAGTGCTCGTTGCGTTAGCTGTGCGCTTTGGCTCGACGAGACTTATAGATAATATGCGGATTCAAGTAGCATGAGGAAATGGAATTGAATACACAAAAGAAACGCGGCCTTGCGGTTGTCATTATGGCGGCTGGAAAGGGAACGCGCATGAAGGATCCATCGAGGGCGAAAGTGATGGTTGAACTCCTCGGCAGACCGATGATTCATTACGTTGTTGACCTTGCCTATAGTCTTCAAGCAGATCGGGTGATTGTCATTGTTGGATATCAACGCGAAGATGTCACAAAATATATTCGCACCGTCTATCCCGCGATCGAGATTGCTGAACAAATTGATCAGCTTGGTACCGGCCATGCGGTTCTACAATCGGAGAGTGCACTTAAAAATTTTGATGGGGATGTGATCGTGCTCTCGGGTGATGTTCCATTGTTAACCGCCCACAGCATGCAGAACCTGATGGGGCATCATGTTCACACCGAGGCAGGTGCGACGATCCTCACGGCAATCTTGGAAGAGCCAGCAGGGTATGGTCGCATCATAAGGAACGATGATGCATCGGTGAAAAAAATCGTCGAGCAGAAGGATGCATCGGAAGAAGAACGTCGAGTGAAAGAGATTAATTCAGGCATTTATATTTTTGATAAACAGAAATTGTTTGAAGCATTGCAGCACATCACGCCGCAGAATGTTCAGAAGGAATATTATCTGACGGATGTGTTTGAATACTACTGGAAGCGCCGATGGAGAGTCTCTGCGTTGGTAACAACTTCTCTTGATGAGATCCGCGGTATTAACACCGTAGAACAGTTGAGGGAAGCAGAGAAGATAAAACTAACACAAGGGTAAACCTTCTCAGCAATCTACTTCTCCTGCCGCTGCCAGCGATCGGAGAAATATCAGTGTTATACCAATTTTAAATCTACCAGTACTTTCTTCAACTTCGCGCGGCTGGGCTCGGTGATGGGAACCATGGGCAGGCGGAAAGCTTCTTCGATCATTCCCATCATTGCAAGTGCCGTTTTTACCGGAATCGGGCTCGACTCGATAAAATTAATGTTCATTAGCGGAAGTAGCCGATAGTGAAGCTGAAGAGCCTCTGTCCAGTCACCCTTCAAGCATAACCGCATGAGGAGAGAATATTCTTTTGGTACCTCGTTTGAAACAACGGAAATGCATCCGTCACCGCCAAGAGCGATGATGGAATAGGCAAGCGCATCATCGCCGGAAAGAAGTGAAAAATTCTCCGGCTTGTTGCGGGCGATTTCCATTACCTGCGCCATATTGCAGGAAGCTTCTTTTACCATAACGACATTTGGAATTTCTTCTGCCATTCGCAACAATGTACCAGCTTCAATATTTCCGCTTGTTCGTCCGGGGACATTGTAGACGATAATTGGAATATCGACGGCATCGGCGACGGCTTTGAAATGCTGGAAGTATCCATTCTGCGTCGGTTTATTATAAAACGGACCAACGATGAGCACCGCATCTGCACCTGCTTGTTTGACAAACCGTGTTTTCTCGATCACTTCGGCCGTGTTATTGCTTCCTGCACCGGCAAAGATTTTTACGCGTCCATTTGCCTGTTCTAGTACGATCTCAATGACACGCTGCTGTTCTTTCATACTGAGTGTCGAATACTCACCGGTTGTTCCCAAAGGCACGAGTGCTTCAACACCGCCATTGATTTGAAAATCCACAAAATGACGCAATGCAGATTCGTCTATCGAACCGTCTTTTTTAAAAGGGGTGACGATTGCTGTTGCTGTTCCTCGAAACTTTATCTGTGCAGACATGACGAACGATTTCCTTATTTGAATAATTCTTGAAACGCATCATCCATTGTGAAAAGTCCTTTTTTCCCGCGAATCCATTCCGCCGCGAACAATGCACCCAATGCCAGACCGGAACGATTTTTTGCAGTGTGTTTCAATTCAATCGCATCGGCTGCAGAGTCGAATGCGAGAGTATGTGTGCCGATCACGGTGCCGCTTCGTGTCGAGGAAATGTGGAGCTGCTCGGGCCGTATTTTTGTGTGCGATGTTTCGTTCAATAATTCTTTTTTCCTGACCAGGTGCTCGAGAACAATCTGTCCCATGGTCAAAGCGGTACCGCTCGGACTATCGATTTTTTCCTTATGATGAATTTCTTGTATGAACGCATCGTACTCTTCAAATTTATCCATCAGCTGCGCTGCAGTTTTCACGAGTTGAAAGAAAATATTGACACCGAGCGAAAAATTTGATGCGTAGAGTACACCAATCTGGTTCTTCTTTACCAGTGCTTCTACGTTCGGGAGTTGATCTTTCCATCCGGTCGTTCCGATGACGATGGGTTTCTGTGCTTCCGCCCAAGGCGTAAGGTCGTTGAGGATGTTTTTAGCGGTCGCAAAATGTATCACAACATCTACATTCTCTCGCTGCGCTTTTGTGACAGGGGGTGTATCGATATCGATGCGAAGTTCGACAGTCCACCCTCGCTCTTTCGCAAGACGTTCTATTTCCTTACCCATTTTTCCGTATCCAACAAGAGCTAACCGCATGAGAATTAGTTGCCTCCCACTGGTTCAAAGAGATCTGTGTCCGGAATGGATTCAAAAAATTGTTTATGCAGAAGCCGAACGGATTCGTCAACCTGTGATTCATCAATCACCAGACTCATATTGATTTCTGAAGCACCCTGTGAGATCATCACTAAGTTCACTTCATGGAGCGCGCTGAAAATCTGATCCGCTACACCGGCAGTGGATCGCATTTGATCACCGACGATGCAGATGATGCCCTGGTGCTCAAGAATGGAGACCTCGGCAAATTCAGAAAGTTCTGCAATAATTTTATCAAGTGTCGATGTCGTATCGATGGTGAGTGATACGGCGACCTCGGACGTGCTGACGAGATCAACCGGTGTCTCGTACTTATTGAAAACAGAAAATATTGATTCCAGGAAGCCATACGCCATCAACATTCGCAATGATTGTACATTAACAACAGTAATGCCGCGTTTGCATGCGATGGATTTTACCGGAATATGCGTTTGCGGTGGATGGGAAACGATCCTGGTACCGCTGTTCTCCGGACGCTTGGAATTCAACACTACAACAGGAATATCTTTTTTCACGGCAGGAAAGATTGTGCTGGGGTGTAACACTTTTGCGCCGAAGTATGCAAGTTCTGCAGCCTCACGGAATGAAATCATTCTGAGTTTCTGTGCCCCCGGGGCAATCCGCGGATCAGCGGTCAGGACTCCGTCGACATCAGTCCAGATTTGAATTTCCTCTGCATCGAGTGCTGCGCCAATGATGGATGCGGAATAGTCCGAACCCCCGCGGCCCAGCGTTGTGGTCGTGCCATGAACATTTGATCCGATGAATCCTTGTGTGATAATAATTTTACCGGCGGAAATGAGCGGAGACAGAATTTCTTTTACTTTTTTATCGATCTGATCAAATTGAGGTACTGCTGAAGCAAATTGATTATCGGTAATCATAAATGTTCGGGCATCCGACCATTGTACCGGGAGTCCTTGCGCACGGATTGCTTCGCTCAAAATTTGTGAGGAGAGGAGTTCACCGACAGAGGCGATGGCATCTAACGATCGATTCGTCAATTCACCAAGAATGGCTATGCCCCGGCAAAGATTACGAAGTTCCTCAAACCGCTGCTTAAACGATGCGATGAGCTGCTGAACGGTTGGGCGATGGTCGATAAGATTTTCCATCAATGTGACGTGACGGTCAAAGAGCCCATTGAGTAGTAAAATGGCATCTTCGAGTTTGCCTTCCTGAGCTGTGCGTGCAGATTTTAAAAGAATATTGGTTGCACCGGAAATTGCCGAAAGCACAACCACGGGTGTCCGTGCCTGTTCTCTCCGAACAAGTTCAATTACCGTTCGCATCGATTTGGCATCTTCAACGGAAGTGCCGCCGAATTTCATAACAATCATTTTTTTATACCTTCATTGATCTTCTTGAGAACATCATACATCAAACGACATCACTGAATCCTCAATCCTGGATCCTCGGTCTTTATTGCATTCTCGAAGCGAGTAACTCAGCAATTTGCACGGCATTGGTTGCAGCACCCTTCCGGATATTGTCCGAGACAATCCAAAGGTTGATGCCATGGACAACGCTAAAATCTTTTCGGATACGTCCAACGAATACTTCGTTTTTTCCGTACGCGGTGATGGGCATCGGATACAGGTTTGTGGACGGATCGTCTTCCACAATGACCCCTGGTGCTCGATTCAGAATGCTCCGCACTTCTTCCGGCGGGCACGGCCGCTCAAATTCAATATTCACGGCTTCGCTATGCCCGCCATACACTGGTACGCGCACAGTGGTCGCCGTCACGGGAATATCTATTCCCATTATTTTTTTTGTTTCCAACGTCATCTTTTGTTCTTCTTTTGTGTAACCATCAGGAAGAAAGACATCGATATGCGGCAGGATGTTATACGCGATGGGATGTGGAAATTTCTTCTCGCGCAGCGGCACCTTCGCCATTTCATCTTCGAGTTGATTGACGCCTTTTTTACCGGCTCCCGTCACAGACTGATAGGTGGACACAACAACGCGTTTTATGCCGAATGCGTCATGGAGCGGCTTGAGCACGACGACCATCTGTATCGTCGAGCAGTTTGGATTGGCAATGATCCCGTGATGTTTAAAAGCATCTTCAGGATTTACTTCCGGCACGACAAGCGGAACATCCGGATCCATCCGGAAAGCACTGCTATTATCAATCACCACTGTACCATGTTTCACCGCGAGAGGCGAAAATTCTTTGCTGATACCTGCACCAGCAGAAAAGAGTGCGAAATCAACGCCGGCAAAACTATCTCCGGTAAGTGTTTCAACTTTTACGGGTTTCCCACGAAATAGTACTTCCATTCCTGCAGAACGGGCAGATGCAAGGGGGACGAGACGACCGACGGGGAAATTTTGTTCTTCCAAAACTGTCATCATCGTGCGCCCAACTAAGCCACTCGCTCCGGCGACTGCAACTGTATAGGATTTATTCATTCTTTCACTACCATTGTTGATGGAACAATACTTTACCTTAGTTAAGATACAGATTCCAACGCTCTTCTTCAAATAAATTCTTACAAAATCAGCAAATTATTTTCTATTGAACAAGAATGAAGACCTTGGTATATTGGCAGGACCATGTACCTTTATCGAATAAAATTTGTATGACCGAAAATATTTTACAGACACGGCAACTTGGAAAGAAGTACGGAAAACGCTGGGCGGTCAAGAATCTGAATCTTGAAGTTCACCGCGGCGACGTGTTCGGTTTTCTTGGTCCGAATGGGGCAGGAAAAAGCACAACGATCCGGATGATTTTATCGCTCATTCGGCCGACGACGGGTGAGACAGAACTGTTTGGCTATTCGCTAAAATCCCACCGATCGGATGCACTGCGGCGTGTTGGTGGAATTGTTGAGAAACCCGACTTTTATTTATATCTCTCGGCTTATAAAAATCTCGAAATCATTGGCGCCTTGACCGGCGGTGTGGAACGAAAGAGAATTTTAGAAGTCCTGGATCTGGTCGGGTTAACACATCGGGCGACCGACCGTGTCAAAGCATATTCCCATGGAATGAAACAGCGGCTGGGAATTGCGCAGGCATTACTCTCTAATCCCGAACTGGTGATTCTCGATGAACCTACCAACGGCCTTGATCCCCAGGGAATGAAGGAAGTACGAGATCTCATTACGCATCTCTCACGGGATGAAAGGAAAACGATTATTCTTTCTTCCCATCTGCTGAATGAAA
>Ga0302322_100004241_pt1 | contig 12424 bp, 8 predicted proteins | sample Fen_T0_2_FD_203757 | JGI IMG/M metagenome (GOLD analysis project Ga0302322, IMG submission 203757) | Peat permafrost microbial communities from Stordalen Mire near Abisko, Sweden - Fen_T0_2 | ecosystem: Environmental > Terrestrial > Soil > Wetlands > Permafrost | place: Sweden: Abisko...
TCGCCGTTATTGTTCTTTCTTTTGTCAAATTTTAATATGAGTTCGCCGGGGCGTGATCTGATATAGAAAGTTATCTTACTATCCAGCGTAATATTGGCATCTAATTGCGCATTTTTAAAAGAGAGGACCCGCGGCCCGGTTAAACATTTATCCAAATAGGCAGTTATCGGCTTACTTTTCGCAGGATTATAAACCGAAGCAAGTTCGTAACTGTTGTCCGACTCTGTTATTTTAACGAATGTTTTATCATTCGCGCTCCCGTATCTTAAACCGATAAAACAAAACAGGATCAGGTAAAACCCGGTAAAATTGATATTCCTTTTCATTGTCAGCATTGAATTTTGAGTTTTATTAATTTGTTGGTTACTTGTTGGCTGTAATATCCAAACCCGCCCCGCCCAACCACGGCTTTCGTTAAGACGGCACGCGGCTGGACGAGAGTTGGACGAGGCCTATTCCTCGTGCAAAGCCACCGCCGGGTAAATCGCCGCGGCCTGTTTGCCCGGGTACAACGAGCAAACCAGAACAAGTAAATAAATAAATATTACGGATAATATAATCGCCGTAATATAAATCCCGGCTTGCAGGTTAAATACATTCAGCAATGGGAACTGCACTGCAAAAAATGTCCCGACGATTAAAGATAATGTAGCAACGAGCATTGATTCGGAAACGAGCTGGCCCGATACCGACCTGCCGGTAGCCCCTACGGCCCTGCGTAAGCCTATTTCGCCGCGTCTTTTGTTGATGTTGTACCACAATACCCCAAATAATCCTAACGCCACATTAATGATGAGGAAACAGCTTACGATGGAAAGCACGATAATGGGTACAACGGCAAAATAGTTTGTGTTTGTTCGTTTATTGGTTAAATGCTCAATTTCAATATCGGAGTTTTTCATGTAATTGGCCAGTGTTTTATACAAATGGCCCTCGAAGGTCGCATCGGCCGCGGGCGTGACTTTTATAAGCATCTTGCCCATCCAATGGAAGGCGCCCGTGTCGGCCCGCACATAAATAGCATAGCCCGAAGGTAAGTAATCGCCCTTCACTTTAATGCCTTGCACTACGCCAATTATTTTCCTTTTATTTTTGTCGTCGCCGTCCCCAAGTAATTTACCCACTGCCGTGCCATCGCCAAATATTTCAGCTTTGAGCTCACTGTTGATAACCACAGGCTGGTTTTTAGCAACGGCATCGCCTTTGTCAAACCAACGTCCTTCCAAAAGCTGCATATTGAAAACAGGTTTGTAACTGTCCTCTACGGTATATTGGTTCACGCTGTTCGTTTGCTTTTTATTATAAGTAACGCCACCCCGCCATGTATTTTGAGAAAATGGAATATTATCGCTGCTAAAACTAAGCTCTTTTACCTGGGGCATTGATTTGATAGTTTGCCTGAGTGTCTCATAATAAGCATCGAGCGAGTCGGTATTTTTTGTCGAATACGCATTGTTATAGTTAACTAACCACACATTTTCATAATCCATCCCCATCGGTTTCCTATAATTGTTATAATAGTAAGCCATCAGCGTAAATACGGCGAATATGACCAGGAAGGAGATCAGGATCTCGGACATTAATAAAAAGTTTTGTTTCTTCTTATTCCAGATCAGCTTAAATAAATGCTTGAACATAATATTTTAGTTTAAATTTAAATTATTGAGCCTTTAAGGCCGTTACAACATCCAGTTTTGACATGCGCCAGGCCGGGTACACACCCGATATCAGCCCAAACACCAAACAAACAAGCAAACCGACAAACAGTACCATAAAGTTGATGGACAGCACCAGATTAGGGATCAGGTTTGCATCGTTTAAAATTTGTATGGCAATAAATGAAAGCACAAGGCCAATAATGCCGCCAAGAAGCGTGAGAATAATATTTTCGACAATAAACTGGTAAACCAGCGTTCGGGACGATGCGCCGAAAGCCTTTCGTACGCCGATCTCCGACGAGCGCTCCATAATGCGGGTAATGTTGATGTTCACCAGGTTTAAGGTAGGCAGCAACATAAACAGGAAAACAAAAGTGCCCAGCACGATTATCACCAGCACCACGCCCGACTCACTTTCGTTACCTGTATCCACATAACTGGCGAGGTACTTATTGGCGTGGCTGTGCATTACACTGATCCCTTTGGTGGTTATCGGGATCCGTTTTACAATTTGCTCATATTCATCGTGCATTTTCTGCACATCGGCAGATGAATTAGCCAGCAAAATTGCATTATAACCACCGCCATAGCCTTTATCCTTATAATTTGTTTTTGATACGGTGTAGGGCAGGTAAATCTGGCTATAGGTCATATAACTGGTAACGGGTATATCTTTAACCACGCCGGTTACACGGTACTTTACATTATCGGCTTCAATAAATTTACCCACTACCGATGGCTCATCGCCGAAATAGGCTTTTTTCATATCTTCGGAGATTACTGCAACCTTATCGGCGTTATCAACTTGCTGTTTTGTAAAAGCCTTTCCTTCTAAAAAATCATATTCCAGTATGTCCCAATAAGCGGCATCAGTATATTTGTAGTCAACAGCAATCTTTTTATCTTTAACATAGGTATTTGTACCGCTGGAGCCTGAAAAGATGGTCATGTTTACCGGCGTCTTCATGCTTCCTGCGTAGTGATTCAAAAAATAGTACGAGGGATTGCCCGACATATTCATTTCTTTGCCCTTCTGTTCCAAATGGTTAATATACAGGGAGCGGTCGCGTTTCCTGTCGGGATAATTATCACCCACCACTTTATCTATAAACGCTGTTAAAACCAACAAAATGGTAAGGGTAAAACTGATACCGAACAGGCTGATGAAGGTGAAGAACTTTCTTCGCCTTAACACCGCTATGGCTATTTTAAAATAATTTTTAAGCATAATTTTATTTTTTAAGCTGATGAATTACTGAACCTGCGATCCGTCGAATAAGCGAACAAGCCGGTGTGTTTTGTGCGCCATGTTTTCGTCATGCGTAACCATTACGATGGTGGTTCCGTCAACCTGGTTCAATTGCATCAGGATGTCCATGATTTCGTTACCCATGGCGCTGTCAAGGTTGCCGGTAGGCTCATCCGCCAGGATAATTTCGGGGCGGCCCACGATGGCCCTGGCTATGGCTACCCGCTGTTTTTGCCCGCCCGATAATTGGTTAGGGAAATGTTTCATCCGGTTTGCAAGCCCAACTTTTGCCAATGCTTCTGATGCCAGCATTTTTCTTTCTTTGGCTGTGCTGTTACGGTATAAAAGCGGCAATTCCACGTTGTCAAGCACCTGCAGATCATTGATCAGATGGTAGCTCTGGAAAATGAAACCCAGCTTCTGGTTCCTGAAGTGCGCCAGTTGCTTATCCGATAAATTTTCGGTTTTCTGATCGCCTATTTTTATCTGCCCTTTGGAGGGCGCGTCCAGCAGCCCCATAATGTTGAGCAATGTACTTTTTCCGCAGCCTGAAGGGCCCATGATAGACAGGAATTCGCCTTTGGCAATGTCGAGCGTGATGCTGCTCAGTGCCAGCGTTTCCACCGTGCTGGTTCGGTAAACTTTTTCTATGTTCTGTAATTGTATCATCTTTTTAATTATTGAATTAGTGAGTTAGTGAGTTGTGAATGGCGAGTTGTGAATGGCGAATAATGAGTGTGAATTTATTTATAAGTAATTTTTTCATTTTTTTCAAAGTCGAACAGCGAGAGGTACCTCAGCTGATAGTAGGCACTCCAAAAATCTCTTAACGATTGTACGTAATCCCGCTGGGCCTGGTCGTGTTCGGTAAATGCTATGCTTAGGTCAGTTATACTCAGGTCACCTAAAACATACCTGTCGCGGGCTATTTTGTATTTTTCGGAGGCAATGCTGTCTGCTTCGGCAGTTAAGGCTAACTGTTCTTTCATTACATTAAATAAAGATACCTGGGTAACTATCTGCTGTTTAAAAGTTTGCTTGTCCTGCTCCACCGAATATTCAGTAAGTTGTTGATTAGCCTCTGCCGTTTTTATTTTGGCTTTTGATCGTCCCCAATCCAGTACCGGAATGGAGAATGTAAGCTCCAGCAATTGCTGGGTTTGGGGCGAACGATAAACACCCGGAATAGTTGATGCCGAATTGGAGGTACCCAGGTTTGCGGTTAACGATGCCGTTAAACCAGTTTGCCCGTGGGCTATGGCCACATCCCGCCTTGCCTCGGCAATACGCCTGATAAAGGCTATCGCGTCCGAGCGGTTTGCAAATGCCTCTGCTAACACCCGGTCGGTGGTCACCGTCATCTGGCTGATGGTTTCAGGGGCTACAAGTACAATTGTGTCATCACCATCGCGGCCAATGTAGCTGCGCAGGTTAAGGGTTGCAATTTCAACATCACGGCGCGCGGCACCTGATGCTTTTTTTGCGTTCAGTTGCTCCAGCTGCAATTGCAGGATCTCGTTCTTCGATACTTTTCCCAACTGGAATTTGAGGTTGGCAATTTTTAAGATCTTTTGCGTGTTGGCCAAATTGGTTTCGGCGGTTTGCTTGTTTACCTGGGCCAGCAACAAGTCGAAGAAATAACCGGTTACTGTAAAGGAGATCTGCTCCTGCGCCTCTATGTAAGCCTGTTTGCTTTCGTTATACAGCAGCGGCTGAATTTTTTTATCCCATTTTAAGCTGTTATACTGGCCTATCGGCTGACTAAAACCGATGGCATAGGGTACGCCATTGTACAAAATATTATTCCGGTCAAAATCATCATAACGCTGCAGTTGGGTCGTCCCGTAAATGGTGGCGCCCGTTGCCGTTATGCTTTGACTGAAATTTAAGGTTACCGACGAATTATCATAGTGTATCGACTGGAACTGTATCGATCCATCCGGTTGGACAACCTGGGTGCTTGTTTTGCTGTAGCCGGGCAGATTACCGCTTAAAGACAGCTGCGGCTGGTAATTTGATTTAAAAGTACGCCACTGCCAATACTTTGTTTCCCTGGTAGTAGCGGCCTGCTTTGCCGCTATGGAGTTGCCTTTCGCCATTTCCACCACGTCCTTCAGGGTGAGCCTCAGGGTATCGCTGCCTGTGCAAAAGGCTTTCGAGCTTATAGTAAGTAATAATATGATGTATAGATATTTCATTATTGTTTTCGTGCAATCTGTCAGTCCGTTTAAAATATGTGATCCGTTTTCCTAATCTCTAATTAACCGTCACCTCCTTCGAATTTTTAAACTCGCTCATGTCCGAAGTGATCACTACGTCGCCGGGTTTTACGCCGTCTTTTATTTCAACATAGTCGAAATTGGTGAGACCGATATGTACGGTTCGTTTTTGCGCAATGCGGTTATTGAGCACAAAAATATCCTGTAAGTTGGCGCCTTTAAATGCCGCGCCGTTGGCTACCATCATCACATGGCTATGGGTGGCCGTCACCAGGTAAACATCGACTTTCATATTCGGGCGGAGGGCAGCATTATTGCGTTCGTCCAATTCTATATCGAAGGTGATGATGCTGTTCTGGATGGATGGCGAAACGTTTACTACATGCCCTTTTAGCTGGGTATCATTGATCAGTACGATAACCGGGATACCGTTATGCACATCGTTTATGGCGTTATCCGAAATGCTTCCCTGTACTTTGAAACTGCTCAGGTCAGCAATCCTCGCCAGCGATTCACCTTCCCTGATGTTTTCCCCTATATTTTTGTTTACATAGGTCACTACGCCCGCCCGGGTAGCCACTATATTCGCCAGGTCCAGTTTGTGTTGCAGGGCATTGAGATCGCTCTTTAAAACATCGGCCGCGAGCTGCGCTTCCCTGATCTCGATCTGCATCGTTTGCTGCTTGTTTTTAATCTCGTTCTCTATCTGCTTCTTTTCCAGCAAGGCGACCTTTAAGTTCAGTTCGGCTTGTTCAATACCTTCGCGGGTTCCGCCGCCGGCACTGAATAAACGCTTTGCGTTTTCAACCGCATCCGTCAGGTTGCTGATGTGCAGTTGCTTGATATCGTTGTTGGATTTGATATCATAAAAGCTTTTGTTAAGGTCAAGTTTGAGTTTTTCGATCTCGTTTTGTTTTGATTCCAGTTGGAATTTCTGTTTATCGTACTCGTTCTGGGCGGCCGATTTATCAAGCGTCAGGATAGACTGACCAGCTTTAACCTTATTGCCTGCATCCATAATTACATTTTTTATGGAGGCGTTGATCGGGCTGGTTAATATCTCTTCAAATTCGGGCAACACCTCCCCAGTGGCATTAATGGTATTATCGATATTACCTGTTTTTACAACGGCGGTTGTTATATCGGTTCTTTTTACAGCGGATTTAAAGATTACCCGTACCAGCCATATCGCGGCAACCAAAACCGCAATAATGACCAGGGTTATCATGACCCCTTTTTTCCTGTTCTGTAATGTAACTTCCTGTGTTATTTCCTTATCCATAGTACCTTGTATAGCATAGTTATATGCAATAGCTGTACCAATGTCAAAACACTATAAATCAATACCTTAATGTTTTATAATTTTGAAGAAATGATCGTTATCGGACAAAAAATTCGTAAACGGACAAATTTGTCTGAACTCGAATTTATGGAATTGAATGCCTTCTAAAATTCAAGTAATTCGTCAATTCTATAAATTCGGGTTCAGACAATATTGAACACATCCTTCAACGCCCGTTTTGCAGCATGATAGCCACACATACCGTGTACGCCGCCGCCGGGCGGCGTGGATGAGGAACAAATATAAAGCCCTTTTGCCGATGTTTTGTATGGCGACCAGCGCAGGGCGGGCCGTGTAAATAATTGGCCCAGGTCAATTACGCCGCCGTTGATATCGCCGCCGATGTAGTTGGGATTGTATGCTTCCATCTGGCCGGTATCAAAAGAATGCCGCGCCAGGATTCTGTCCCTGAAACCGGGGGCAAACCGTTCTACCTGGTTTTCGATGGCAGCCGTCATATCGGTTTTTGAACCATTGGGCACATGGCAGTATGCCCATGCGGTATGTTTGCCTTTTGGTGCTCGGCCGGAATCAAACAGAGACGGTTGCGCGAGCAGGACAAAGGGTTTGCTGACTATTTTTCCTTCCCAGGATTGCTGTTCGGTTGCAGCAATTTCTTCAAAAGTATTGCCGATATGGATCGTGCCGGCATCGCTGCATCCTGCTGCGATAAAAGGGATCGGTGCATCAAGCGCCCAGTCTATTTTAAAAACTCCCATGCCGTAGCGGTAGCGCTCCAGCTGCCATTTATAAATGGTTGAAAACCGGTGCCCGGCTATTAGTAAAAGCTGTCTCGGAGTAATGTCAAATAATACAGCATGGGCAGATGGCAGTTGCTCCATCGACCTGACATAAAAATCGGTTTCTATTTTGCCGCCCAGTGAAAGGAAATATGACACCAGTGCATTAGCAATGCTTACCGAACCACCTTTAGGAACCGGCCAGCCTTTTAAATGTGCCTGCGCCATTAACACCAAAGCGGCAGCCGAAGTTGCCGAATTTGTCAGCGGCTGTATGGAGTGGGCCGCCATCCCTCCTATCAAACCTCTTGCTTCCGCAGTTTTAAAACGCTTTGCCAGGTGAGATGCCGAAGTTAAAGCCCTTAGGCCAAACCGCGCCATCGCGAACGGATGTTTTGGATAATGCAAGGGTCCCAATACATCGGGGGCTATCGCGGGCCAGTCGTTTACAAGCGGCTGCAGCAGTTTTTTATAGGCCTGCTCATCCGCACCCAGTAAACCAGCGGTTTCTTCGATGGAGGCTGTAATAATAGCAGCCGTGCCGTTATCAAAGGGGTGGGCCGCAGCCGTCGACGGAAAAATGTATTCCAAACCGTGCGCGTGTAGCGGCAGGTTTTCAAAAAAAGGCGACGCAACCGCAAGCGGGTGAATTGCCGAGCAGATATCGTGTAAAAATCCGGGGAGGGTAAGTTCCGCGGAGCGAAGGCCCCCGCCAATGGTTTCTTTGCCTTCGACCAATAAAACAGAAAGACCCTTTTGCTTCATCAGGATAGCCGCTGCCAGTCCGTTTGGCCCCGAACCAACTACTATTGCATCAAAATCGAGTTTCTCCAAAGTCATTAAAAATCAGAATATACAGCGGGGTGCAGGAATATAATCTCCGCCTTTGATACATTGTGCTGGTATTGAGGCAAAGCCACCAATGTTTTCCATTCGGGGTCGTTCCCAAAGGTGTCCCAATGTTTGTCGCGGTCCTGTTTGCTGTTAAAGGTAGTCATGTACATTAAGTTGGGCATATGGCTCCCCGCCAAAACTTCCGCGTAAAAAACGGCGTTAAAGCCAAGTCTTTTAAAAAGCGCCACTTCGTTGCCATCATTAAACATTTTTACTTTGTTTAAGTTAAAAGCCTCGGTAGGGCTTTCATAGCTGCGCAATTCGTAAACCCGGTCGGTTTTATTTGCAGTTAGCTGCGGAACATCCGGCTCCGTCATTTTTGGGAAGGCACGCAGCACGATTTTTTACAGGCGCGTATATTGCTCATCGTAGTAGGGAGCGTTGATATAATCCTTTCCGTCAATAAAGTATTGTGAATCGGCCGACAATTTTTTCGAAAGGCCCTCCAACTGCTTCCACGAGCGGAACGGAATTAAAACGTAAACACGTTTCCCCGACGTATCACCGGCCAAAGGCTTAAACACGCCAACGTTTTTGATCCCGGTGCGGTGCAGTGCAGGCAAGTACGCGTTTTGCAGGTAATAGTCAAGCCTGTCTTCCTGGGCCCGGGTTTTAAGATGGTATATTTTTAACTGGTAATAATATTTTTGCGCTGCGTTTGCATCAACATAAAAAAAAGTCATCATCGCAAAAAGAGCGATCAAAAAACGGGCAGGTGTTTTAAAATTGGCCATTACAAAAAGAAATTAAAAATTCAGGGTGAAATTACCTTTTTCCATTAATAATCAATACCTGTTATCAGCGTTGTAAAGGTTTTAAGCATCGTTGTAGTACAATTGTTGCAGTGGGCAATATCTTAAACTGATCCGCTGTCAATTAATTGTGGTTAATATGCTTGCCCCACCTTTGCAATATATCCATAATATCGGCAATTTTCATGGGCTTGCTTAGGTAATCGTCCATGCCGGCCCTCAAACATATTTCTTTATCTTCAGGCATGGCATTGGCGGTCATCGCAATAATTACAGGCTGGTTTTCCATGTTTTCGCGGATAAAGCGGGTAGCCTCCAGTCCATCCATTTCGGGCATCTGTACATCCATTAGTATCATATCATATTTTTTTGCCGTCATGGCATTTAAGGCATCATGGCCGTTTACGGCAATATCAGCGTTATAGCCCATCTTCATCAGGATCCGCGATGCCAGTTTCTGATTGATCTCGTTATCTTCAGCAATTAATATATTCATGGGATATTGTTTTGCGAAATCTTCAGAGAAATGCGTTTTAACCTGCTCGATCTCCTTAACCACGGCGCCATTCTCTTTTAGCTGATCTACAATATGTTTGTACAATACCTGATGCCTGGCCGGCTTTGTTAATATGCTGTTAAATAAATGCGATTCGTTGCGGCTTTGCTCATTACCCATCGAACTCAGGAGAATAATGGGCAGCTTCGGCTTCATTTTCCTGATCTTCCGCGCCAACTGAACCCCATCCATTACCGGCATGTTCATATCCGAAATCACCAGGTCGACTGTCTCCTGTGAAGAGAGAATCTCCAACGCTTCTTTGCCTGACTCCGCCATCACCGGCATAAATTGCCATTGCTTCAATTGTGTTTCCAGGATTTCGCGGTTTGTTGCATTATCATCAACCACTAAAATATGTTTCCCCTTTAGCCGGTTAAAGTTAAGATAGACGTAATTACGCTGTACTTTTTGCCCGGCCTTTGACTTTATCGTGAAGGAAAATGTGGTACCCAGCCCTACTTCACTCACTACACTTATTTCGCCCCCCATCAGGTTAACCAGTTTTTCGCTTATGGCGAGGCCCAGCCCGGTTCCGCCGTATTTTCGCGTAGTGCTCGAATCAACCTGCGAAAACGCTTTAAACAGCTTGTCCAATTTATCGGCAGGGATCCCGATGCCGGTATCCCGGATATCGAACTGTAATATTATCTCCTCATTTTCCCGGCCGGCAATCCATACATTTATGAAAACTTCGCCTTTGCTGGTAAATTTCATGGCATTACTTACCAGGTTTATCAATACCTGCCGTAACCTGATCGGGTCGCCGCTCACCTGTGAGGGAATATTGTGAGCGATCTGGTAAACCAGGTCTATCTGCGATGCTTTTTCAGCAAAAACATCCAGTACCCCTTCAACACAATCCCTTAAATCAAAGTCCTGTTCTTCCAGTTCCATACTGCCCGATTCGATTTTCGAAAAATCAAGCACGTCATTTATTACTCTTAATAATGCATCCCCGCTGCTTTTAATTGTTTCTGTATATTCCTGCTGCTCTTCGGTAAGTGTCGTACTGGATAACAATGCCGCCATGCCGATCACGCCGTTCATCGGCGTGCGGATTTCATGGCTCATCATTGCCAAAAAAATACTTTTTGCTTTATTGGCATTTTCCGCCTCTTCCCGCGCCTTTTCGGCGGCTTTCCGCGAATCCCTCTCGTCAACGGTCATTTTTGCCAGGCTTTCGGTTCGTTCTTCCACCAAATTCCCGAGGATTAGTTTTTGGTCGTTTATCCGTTTGATCCGGTATCTGAATAAACTGTAAATACCGCCAATGATCAGTAATAAAATTAATAATTCAAACCACCAGGTCGACCAGTATGGCGGCACTATTGTGATCCTGATTTCAGATGTGACGGGCGACCATAAGCCTGAGGAATTTTGATACTTTAATTTAAAGATATAGATGCCGGGCGGTATATTGGTATACGAAGCAGTATTCCTGCTGCCGACATAGTTCCATTCTTTATCAAAGTTTTCTAATTTATAAGCATAGTTTTTTTTATTTGCCGGGGCGAAATCGAGTGCGGCAAATTCAAATGAAAATACAGACTGTTTGTATGATAAGGTAAGCGACCTGGTATCCGAAATATCTTTTTTCAATTGCGCGGTATCATTGTTATTTTTCGCTACCGCAAGCGTCTTATTAAACACCTCGAATCCCGTAATAATCAGGGGAGAAAAGCCCGCCGGCTTTAGGATCTGGTCTGGCGTAAAGGAATTAAAACCGTTTACGCCCCCAAAATATAGCTTACCATTGTCAGCCTTCAGGGCCGAATGAGGCTTGTACTCCTCGCCCTGGATCCCGTCTTCCGTAGTGTAGTTTTTAAAGGTTTTGGCAGCCCTGTCGAACATGGATAAACCGCCATTTGTACTTATCCATAATTTACCATAATTATCCTCTTTGATGGCATAGATGATGTCGCTGGGTAAACCACTTTTCTTATTATAAACGGTAAAATGCTTCGTCAGCGGATCAAATGCGTCCAGGCCGGACAGCGTGCATAACCATAAAGTCCCTTTGCTATCCTCAAAAATGTCCGTTACACCATTATTACTGATGCTGTTTCTTTTTTCATCATGCTGAAAGCGTGTGAAGGTATTCGTCTTCCGGTTTAGCAGATTAAGGCCGGCGTCAGACGTTCCTATCCATAAATTTCCCTTTCTATCTTCCAACAGGGCGTATATGTAGTCGCTGCTGATACTTTTTGGATTATTTACGTCAAGCCGGTAATGCGTAAATGTATTTGTATGCTTATCATAACAATTTAAACCTGCGCCAAAAGCGCTTATCCAGATTTTTTTATCGCGACTATGCATCAAATAATAAATGTTATTACCACTGATACTGCGGGGATTCGCCGCATCCCTGTTGAAATAAGCAAATGTGTTTTTTTTGGGATTGAAAAGTGAGATCCCATTCCCCCAGGTACCGATCCACAGATCACCGTCGCCGTCCTCGTCAAGCGTCAGTACATAATTACCTGAAATGCCTTTTCCGTTTTCTTTTTGTTTGTAACTGATAAAGTTTCCTGTTTGGGGGTTAAACTTATTTAACCCGCCGCCGTCGGTTCCCACCCAAATATTCTTGTCTCTATCCTCCAAAAAGGCAAGTACAAAATTATTGGACAAACTGCCCGGCAGTGAATTATGCCTGTAAAGCGTAAAACTCGCAGTCGATTTTTTAAAAAGATTGATGCCGCCGCTGAAAGCGCCCAGCCACATGTTCCCCGATCTGTCCCGGCATATCGAATAAATAGAATTACCGTTAATACTGTAATTATCCACTTCATCGTGCTGGTAATTGTAGAATTTTGCTTTTTGGCTGTTTAAAATGGACAATCCTCCATTTTCCGTACCGATCCATAAATTTCCGACCTCATCTTTAGCCAGGCTGTATATGGTGTTGCTGGATATACTGTTGCTTGACTTTGCATCATGTTTAAAACGTTTAAAAGCTTTCTTCTGTGTGTCAAATAAATATAGCCCATCGTCCTGCGTTCCTATCCATAATT
>Ga0302322_100004243_pt1 | contig 12422 bp, 14 predicted proteins | sample Fen_T0_2_FD_203757 | JGI IMG/M metagenome (GOLD analysis project Ga0302322, IMG submission 203757) | Peat permafrost microbial communities from Stordalen Mire near Abisko, Sweden - Fen_T0_2 | ecosystem: Environmental > Terrestrial > Soil > Wetlands > Permafrost | place: Sweden: Abisko...
GAGCTGGCCCGCCACGTGGCCAAGAGCAAGATGTAGGACGAGAATCATGAACCTTGCCACCTATAACCTGATTCCCGCCTACCCCGAGCTGGTCCTGTTCGCCATGATCTCGGTGATCATGATGGTGGACGCCTTCGCCCCCAAAAAGAGCAAGGGCGGCGCCATGTTCTGGCTCTCGATCGCCGCGCTGATCATGTGCGGCGCCCTGTCGGCGGCGCTGCTCTCCTCCGGCGAGCGCGGCTATGCCTTCACCAACATGTTCGTCTCCGACGCGATGGCCAACCTGCTCAAGCTGGGGGCCTACATTTCGGTGGGCGTGAGCCTGGTGTACTCGCGCCGCTACATGGCGGACCGCGGCCTGCTCTCCGGCGAGTTCTACCACCTCTCTCTGTTCGCCTTGTTGGGCGGGATGATCATGATCTCGGCGAACCACTTCCTGACCTTGTATCTGGGCGTGGAACTGCTCTCGCTGTCGCTCTACGCGATGGTCGCGCTGAACCGCGACTCGGTGCAGGCCACCGAGGCGGCGATCAAGTATTTCGTGCTCGGCGCGCTGGCCTCCGGCCTGCTGCTCTACGGCCTGTCGATGATGTACGGCGCCTCCGGCACCCTGGACATCACCTCCATCGCCAAGGAAATCGCCACCGGCGAGATCTCCACCATTCCCGGCAAGCGCAAGATGGTGCTGTTCGGCCTGGTGTTCGTGGTTGCCGGCCTGGCCTTCAAGCTCGGCGTGGTGCCTTTCCACATGTGGATCCCCGACGTGTACCACGGCGCGCCCACCGCGGTGACCCTGATGGTGGGCGCAGCCCCCAAGCTGGCCGCCTACGCGATTTTCGTGCGCCTGCTGGTCAACGGCCTGTCCGGGGTGGCGGCGGACTGGCAGCAGATGCTGGTGGTGCTGGCGGTGCTGTCGATGGCGATCGGCAACCTGGGCGCGATCGCCCAGACCAACATCAAGCGCATGCTGGCGTACTCGACCATCTCGCACATGGGCTTCATGCTGCTCGGCCTGGCCTCCGGGGTGGTCGACGGCAACCGCCTGAATTCTGCCGATGCCTACGGCTCCTCGCTGTTCTACATCATCAGCTACACCCTGACCACCCTGGCTTCCTTCGGCATGGTGCTGCTGCTCGCCCGCAAGGGCTTCGAGGCCGAGACCCTGGACGATTTCAAGGGCCTGAACGCGCGCAGCCCGTGGTTCGCGGTGCTCATGCTGATCGTCATGTTCTCGCTGGCCGGGATACCGCCCACGGTGGGCTTCTATGCCAAGCTGGCAGTGCTGGAGGCCGCGGTGGCCGCCAAGATGGTCTGGCTGGCGGTGGTGGCGGTGATGTTCTCCCTGATCGGCGCCTTCTACTACCTAAGGGTGGTAAAGCTGATGTACTTCGACGCGCCGCTCGACACCAAGCCCCTGGCGATGGATGGCGGCGCCCAGGCGCTGCTCTCGATCAACGGCATTGTCCTGGTATTCCTGGGCCTGTTGCCGGGCGCCCTGATGGGCCTGTGCGTCACCGCGATGCGGACTTCGCTGTAAGCGCCACGCGGCACTGCGTGGCTGTCGTCCGTTCCGCGATACCGCACCTGCCGGCGATCGGCCGCGCCGACCGGCGCCCGGCGTGCCCGAGCGCCCGCTTGGTGGTCCGCGGCGCGTGCCGGAACGGCCGCCTCCGGCGCCTGCCGGAACTGCCAATTCTCTTGTACCCTGCGGCCGGGGTCTTGCGCCGCGCCCGGTGTCTCGCCAGAGGTGGCCCCGCCCGCCGAGCCACAAGTTCCACCGGAGCGGGAAAATCGTGCTGGTCGTGTCCTCCTGTCCCGGCTTCGTCACCCAATACCCATGGAAGCGTCAATGAGCCAGCCTGATCTCACCGAACACACCCTCGATTCCAAGCGGGTCCTGGAAGGCAAGCTGCTCAAGATCAATCTGGACCGGGTCCGCCTGCCGGACGGCAGCGAGAGCACCCGCGAGTACGTGGTGCACCCCGGCGCGGTGGCCATCATTCCGCTGCTGCCGGACGGCCGGGTGGTGATGGAGCGCCAATACCGCTATCCGCACAAGCGCCACTTCATCGAATTCCCCGCCGGCAAGATCGATCCGGGCGAGGACCCGCTGGCCACCGCCAAGCGCGAGCTCAAGGAAGAGACCGGCTACGTCGCCGAGGACTGGCGCCACCTGACCACCATCCACCCGCTGATCGCTTATTCCGACGAGCATATCGAGCTCTACGTGGCGCGCCGCCTCACCGCCTCGGTCAGCCAGCTCGACCATGGCGAGTTCCTCGAGGTGATCGAAATGAATCCGATGGAGGCTCTGCAACTGGTGCGCGAGGGCAAGATCACCGACGTGAAGACCGTGATCGGCCTGTTCTGGCTGGACAAGATGCAGCGCGGCGAGTGGAAATAAGGTGGCCGGCAAACCTGCGGACACAGCCGCCAGCACGGGAGCGGCTACGGCCGCCAACACGGTACTGAAAGGCACCCTGTTCGCGGCCGGCGCGGCCCTGATCTGGTGTTTTTTCATCCTTCAGTCGCGCTTTGCCACCCGCACCTCGTTCAATCCCTTTGACCTGGCTTTCTTGCGCTTTTGCGCTGCCGCCCTGGCGGTATTGCCGATCCTGTTGCTGCGCTCCGGCGGCCCGCATTTCGCCGGGGTGACGCCGCTGCGCGCCCTGGTGCTGGCCCTGTTCGGCGGGATCGGTTTCACGGCCCTGGCCTACACCGGCTTCACCCTGGCGCCGGTGGCGCACGCCTCGGTGCTGATGCCCGGGACCCTGCCGCTGTCGGCCGCGCTGATCGCGCTGGTGATCCTGGGCGAGCCGATCAGCCGGCGCAAGGCGCTCGGCCTGACCGCGATCATCGGCGGGGTGGTGCTGGTGGGCGTGCATACGCTCTCGGAAGCGCCGGCGGCCGGGTCGGAGTCGGCCTGGATAGGCGACATCTGCTTTCCCCTTGCCTCGGTTTCCTGGGCCCTGTTCACCGTCTACACCCGCAAATGGCGGGTCGGCGCGGTCGACGCCACCATCCTGGTGGCCCTGATCTGCTGCACCCTTTACGCGCCGGCCTATCTCCTGTTCGCCCCGAAGCGCCTGCTCGATGCGCCGCTGTCCGTGATCCTGTCCACCGGCTTTTTTCAGGGGGTGATCGCCCTGGTGGTGTCGATGTGGTGTTTTACCCGCGCCGTGGCGGCCCTGGGGCCGACCCGCACCACCATGATTACCTCGGTGGTGCCGGCGCTGTCGGCCCTGCTGGCCGTGCCCCTGCTGGGCGAGCCGCTTACCTTGACGCTGGTGCTGGGCCTGATGGCGGTGACGGCCGGCATGCTGATCGGCGTCACCGGCGGGGCGCCGCAGCCGGCGGTGGTGCCGGTCGTGCGCTAGCCGGGTGCGCCATGGGCCATCCGCGCGGCCCGTTCTTGCGTAAACATCGCGCAAACATTGCGTAAACCATTGAACAAAACGGGATCGGGCATGGTCAGAAGGGCATGCCCGGCCACCCGCAGATTGCGCGCAGTTTCCGACCGCATTCCCGCTTCCGTTCCAAATTGCACTTTAGCCCCCGGTCCGGCGGTATCCGCCTCCGGTCTTCCCTGTGCTTGTCCACGCCACGCTTGAGGTAGCATCGGCCCCATGCAACTATCCCGACTGCCCTTTGAACCCCTGGTCGCGCTGCGCTATGTGCGCACCCGGCGCCGCGCCAACAAGAACGGCTTCATCTCCTTCATCTCCCTGGCCTCGGTGACCGGCATCGCCCTGGGCGTGGCCGCGCTGATCATCGTTCTTTCGGTGATGAACGGCTTCCAGAAGGAAGTGCGCGACCGCATGCTCTCGGTGGTCTCGCACATCGAAGTGTTCGCCGCCAACGGCACGGTCGACAAGTGGGAGCCGCTGGTGGCCGAGGCCAAGCTGAACCGCCACGTGGTGGCCGGCGCGCCCTATGTGCTGGCCCAGGCAATGTTGGCCAACGGCGACGCGGTGCGCGGCGCGGTGATCCGCGGCATCGTGCCCGAGCTGGAGGCCACGGTGGCCAGCCTGCAGATGCGCGGCGGGGCGCTCACCGACCTCAAGCCGGGCGAATTCAACGTCATCCTCGGCCTGGAACTGGCTCGCGCCCTCGGCGTGCGGGTGGGCGACAAGATCACCCTGATCGCGCCGCAGGGCAACGTGACCCCGGCGGGTATCATTCCGCGCCTGAAGCAGTTCAACGTGGCCGGGGTGTTCGAATCCGGCCACTTCGAGTACGACTCCGCGCTGGCCCTGATCTCGATGCAGGACGCGCAAAAGCTGTTCCGCGTAGAGGGCGTCACCGGCGTGCGCCTGAAGACCGACAACCTCTACGAGGCCCACAACATCGCTGCCGACCTGTCGCGCTCGCTCTCCGGCGACCTCTTGATCCGCGACTGGGGCCGGATCAACCGCAGCTGGTTCGCCGCGGTGCAGGTGGAAAAACGCATGATGTTCCTGATCCTGTTCGTGATCATCCTGGTGGCCGCCTTCAACCTGGTGTCGATGCTGGTGATGATGGTCACCGACAAGCGCGCCGACATCGCCATCCTGCGCACCCTGGGGGCGAGTCCGGGTTCGATCCAGCGGATTTTCATGATCGCCGGCAGCATCTCCGGCTCGCTAGGCACCCTGGCCGGCGCCGTGGTCGGCATCGTCACCGCGCTCAACCTGGACACCTGGGTGCCGGCCATCGAGCACCTGCTCGGCATCCAGTTCCTGGCCAAGGACATCTACTTCATCAACTCCCTGCCTTCCGACCCGCAGGCCTTCGACATCACGGTGATCGTGGTCACCTCCCTGGTGATGAGCCTGCTTGCCACCCTGTACCCGAGCTGGCGCGCCGCGCGCATCCAGCCTGCCGAGGCGCTGCGCTATGAGTGAAGTGATCATCCACGCCGAGGGCCTGGCCAAGACCTACCGCGAAGGACCGGCGGCGGTCACCGTGCTGCGCGGCGTCGACCTGGACGTCTACGCCGGCGAGAGCGTGGCGGTGGTGGGCGCCTCCGGCTCCGGCAAGAGCACGCTGTTGCACCTGCTCGGCGGCCTCGATTCGGTCAGTGCCGGCGCGGTGACGGTGGCCGGCACCCCCCTGGCCGGGATGGGCGAGGCCGAACGCGGCCGCCTGCGCAACATGGCGCTCGGCTTCGTCTACCAGTTCCACCACCTGCTGCCGGAATTCACCGCGCTGGAGAATGTCGCCATGCCGCTGATCATCCGCGGCGGGGACCGCGCCGCGGCCGAGGCGGCGGCGCGCGAGGTGCTGGACAAGGTTGGCATGGCCGGGCGCCTCGACCATATCCCGGGCGAGCTCTCGGGCGGCGAGCGCCAGCGCGCGGCCCTGGCGCGCGCTCTGGTGACACGGCCGCAATGCGTGCTGGCCGATGAGCCCACCGGCAACCTGGACCGTGAAAACGCCACCAAGGTGTTCGAACTGATGCTCGACCTGAAGCGCAGCTTCAACACGGCCTTCGTGGTGGTGACGCACGACCGTGAACTGGCGGCCAGGCTGGACCGCCAGTTCGAGTTGCGCGAGGGCGTGCTGCACAATATCTGAAAGACTACCGCGGCCGGTGGCAGCGATTCCGGGCCCAACCTCACGGCGAAGACATGGCGAAAGTGGTCAAACAGTATTTGCGGCGCAGGGTCAATATCGACCATGAGCACATCGCCCTGGTGCTGCAGGGCGGCGGGGCGCTGGGCGCCTACCAGGCCGGCGTGTATGAAGAGATCGCCACCATCCCTACCGAGCCGCACTGGGTCGCCGGGGTGTCGATAGGCGCGATCAACGCGGCCCTGATCGTCGGCAATCCGCCGGGCCGGCGCATCGAGCGCCTGCGCGAGTTCTGGAAACTGGTGTCGTCCGGCGTCAGCGGCGTGGCGCCGCTGTGGGACGGCCAGCGCGCCGCCTTTCACCAGGCCAGCGCTGCTTTTTCCGCGCTGATCGGGGTGACCGGTTTCTACCAGCCACGCGTGCCGCCACCGGCATTCCAGCCTGAGGGCACCGATGCGGCGATCAGCTTCTACGACACCACGCCGCTGCGCCAGACCCTGGAACAGCTGGTCGACTTCGACCTGATCAACAGCAAGAAGGTGCGCCTGTCGGTGGGCGCGGTCAACGTGCGCAGCGGCAACTCGGTGTACTTCGACAATCACGTGCAGCGCATCGGCCCGGAGCACATCATGGCCAGCGGCGCGCTGCCCCCGGCCTTCGCCCCGGTGATCATAGACGGCGAGCCCTACTGGGACGGCGGCCTGGTCTCCAACACCCCGCTGCAATACGTGCTCGACAACCGCGGCCTGGCCAAGATGCTGATCGCCCAGGTCGACCTGTTCTCGGCGCGCGGCGTGCTGCCCACCAGCATGCCGGCGGTGATGTCGCGCCAGAAGGACATCGCCTATTCGAGCCGGACCCGCTTCAACACCGACCAGGCCGCCAAGATCCAGCGCAGCAAGCAGGCGATGCTCAAACTGATCGCCAAGCTGCCGGCGCGCCTGCGCAACGATCCCGACGTCAAGTACCTGGCCGAGGCGAACCGCACCGCCCACGTCGACATCGTGCACCTGATCTACCGCCAGAGCCGTTTCGAGCTGGAATCAAAAGACTACGAGTTCTCGCGCGCCACCGTGCTGGAACATTGGGAAGCCGGGCGCCGCGACATGGAACGCACCATCGACCATCCTGAGTGGCTGAGCCGCTCCAGCGTCGAAGAGGGCGTGACGGTCTACGACCTGGCGCACGACCACATCAAGAACTGAGCGCGAGCACTTGCCCGCGAGCCCGGTATGCTTGCGCCGGGTTATACCTGCAGTGCCGGATGATCCGGCGCCACCTCGGCGATCACCGAGTTGATCAGGCGCCGCGCGATCGACAGGCGGTGCGGCAACTGGGGTAGGGCGTCCAGGGTGAACCATTGGGCGTCGGCGATTTCCTCTTCCTGGCAGACGATTTCGCCGCTCGCGTAATCGGCCACGAAGGCGATCATCAGCGAGTGGGGGAAGGGCCAGCCCTGGCTGCCGTGGTAGCGCACTTCGCCCAGGCGCACGCCGACTTCTTCAAACGCTTCGCGGTGGATGCAGTCCTCGATTGATTCCGAAGGTTCGACAAAACCGGCCAGGGCGCTGTACATATTGCCGGGAAAGCGCGGGCTGCGCGCCAGCAGCAGTTCGCGGCCGAAGCGGGTGTCGCGCTTGATCAGCACCATCATCGCCGGCGCCACGCGCGGGTAGCTGGTCTCGCCGCAATTCGGGCACTTGCGCGAGCGGCCGCCCTCATGGATCACCGAAGGGGTGGCGCAAGCGCCGCAATAGTGGTGCGTGCGGTCGAACTCGACCACCTGGACGGCGCGCCCGGCCACCGCCAGCATCTCGTCGGGCAGGCGATTGAACAGGCCGCGCACGTTTTCAAAGGCGCAGCCTTCCGGCGCCGCGTCGCTGGCGGCACGCGCGGCCCAGCAAGGCGTATCGCCCAGCATGCCGACAAAACGCACATCGGTGACCGGCACCGGCAGGGCGGCGGCGGAATCGGCGGCCAGCACCTCCGGCGCCTGGCGGTCGCCGCTGATCAGCAGGGCGGTGCGGTGAAACACGAACCACAGGCCGCCGGTAGGTGTGCCGGGAGGAGCGCTCCAGAGAGGTTCGAAGGTGGTGGGCAATATCATGACTGGGGTATGACCTTGGACAAATATTCAGGCGCCGGAGCTAACCGAAGAGGCGGCGAATCAAAGAGGCAGCGAACAAGTCGCGAAACGGCGGCCAATCAAGCAAGCCGGCGCGCTCTACAGCCCCAAGCTTACCAGTAAGAGAGCAGCATCTTGGTGGCGATCAGGAACAGCAGCAGGGCAAAGCCGCGCCGCAACGACGAGACCGGCAGGCGGTGCGCCAGGCGCGCCCCATAGGGCGCGGTGATCACGCTGGCGCACACCATCGCCGCCAGCGCCGGCAAGTAGATGAAGCCCAGGCTGTAGGGCGGCAGGCCGGGCACGTTCCAGCCGGCGATGATGTAGCCGACGCTGCCTGCCACCGCGAGCGGCACGCCGATCGCCGCGCCGGTGCCGATGGCCACGATCATCGGCACGCCGCAGAACACCATGAAGGGCATCGACAGGAAGGCGCCGCCCGCCGACACCAGTCCGGCGGCGATGCCTATCGCCACCCCGATGATGAAGGTGGGAACCGGGCCCGGCAGGCTGCGCGCCGCCTTCGGCTTTTTGCCCAGGGCCATCTGCACCGAGGCGGCATAGACCACCACCGCGAAGGCAAGGGCCATGTGCTGCTGCGGCACCCAGCCGCTCGCCAGGGTGGCGGCCAGGGTGCCCAGCAGCATGCCCGGCGCCATCCGCTTGACGATGGCCCAGTCGACCGCGCGCCGCTTGTGGTGCTCGCGCACGCTGGCCGACGAGGTGAAGATGATGGAGGCCATCGCAGTGGCCAGCGCCAGGTGCACCACGTGGTCGGGCGCGAAGTGCTGGGCGGTGAACAGGAAGGCGAGCAGCGGCACGATGGTCATGCCCCCGCCGATGCCGAGCAGGCCGGCGAGAAATCCGATCACGGTGCCGCCCGCCACGTACGCGGCGAGCCAGATCATGCCGCGCCGCCGCTTGCCGGCACGGTCATGCGGGGCCCAAGCCCATCAGCTCGCGGGTAATGACTTCCCATTCGGCCGGCGCCACCGGGGTGATCGACAGGCGGTTGCCGCGCTTGAGCACCACCATCCCGGCCAGGGCCGGATGCTCGCGCAGGGCGTCCAGGGAGATCAGCGCGGTCTTCTTGACCAGCTTGACGTCCACGCAGACCCAGCGCGGGTCCTCTTTCTTGGAGGCTTTGTCGTAGTACGGGCTTTTCGGATCGAACTGGGTCAGGTCCGGATGCGCCGGCGCGGCCACCTTGGCGATGCCCGCGATGCCCGGCTCCGGACAGGACGAATGGTAGAAAAACACCAGATCGCCGACCTGCATCTGATCGCGCATGAAATTGCGCGCCTGGTAGTTGCGCACCCCGAACCAGGGCACCGTCTTTTTCGGCGCCTTCCCCAGGTCGTCGATCGAGACCTCGTCGGGTTCGGATTTCATCAGCCAGTACTGCACATCGCTCTCGGTATGTTTTTTCGTCCAAAAGCGAAAGCGGCGCAGCGCGCCGCTTTCTCGTAGCAAAATTATCTGCCCATCACACAAGAGCGGCCAGCAATTTTGCCTTAGCCAAACCGCTCAAAAGTAGGGTTGCACTTTTGAGCGCTACTACGGGTTCCCCGCAAATGCGGTCAGGCCCTCATCCTGAACCTAGGGTTCAGGTCGGCTACCTCCGAAGATCGTATCAGGGTCTTCAGCGTGCTGTCAGGGAGCTTTCGCTATGACACGCAGAGAAGACACACAACAACAATCAAATTCTTCAGTAGCCTAGCATTAAGCTTATTGGTTCAAGGAATGTACAGACCTTGACCAGCACCGCAGGGAATTCATCTTAAGCGAAATTCCTGGCTTTTCGCTTAAGACCACTCCGGGGGGAATATGGACAGCAGACTTGGAAAGCAGACTACGGAAACAGAATTGACAAGCGGACAGCAATGAACGGACAGGTATGGCGCTTTGTCAGGTCAGAACAGCTTTTCCTGACTCGCCAACGCTTCATCAAGAAGCGTATTCATTGAGGCCATTCTACGCTTGTATTCACCGATGTCAAACCCGCCGCCAGTCTTGGCGGCAAGTAATTCGTGGGTGATGTTGAGCGCTGCCATCACGGCGATGCGGTCGGTGCCGGCGATCTTGCCGCCTTCCTTGATCTCGCGCATCTTCTTGTCCAGGTAGTCGACCGCGGCCATCAGGCTGTCGCGCTCTTCATCCGGGCAGGCGATACGGTATTGGCGGTCGAGTATCGCCACGTCGACGTTTTTTACAGACTTGGCCGCGGCCATGTTTTAGGCCTCCTCGGGCACGTCGGGCAGGCGCGCGATCAATGATTCGAGCTGGGCGCGCGCCGCGCTGACTTTTTCGTTCAGGCTCTTGTTTTCGCTCTCCAGCTTGGTCACGTGCACGCGCAGTTCGCGATTTTCATCGCGAACCTGCCTGGTCAGCGCCACCAGTTGGGCGAGCTTTTGCTCCAAGTTTTCAAACTCGGTCATGTTCTGAATGTTGGGTGAAAAAGCCAGCTAAGTCAAGGGAGTATACGACTTTTTGAATGTTGAATCGAAAACCCGCATGGGAAGCTGATGCGGGCGCGCCACAGTCGGCGGGCGGGAGTACAAGAAAGCATGCGTCGCCAAGGGAAATCAGCGCCAAAGGCGCCGGTGTCTCCGCATGCACCTGGCTGGCAGGCGTGCGGTCTGGCCGGGCGCGACACCGCGGTCTGCTACCGCGGGCGATGTGCCCGCACCCCGCGCCGGCCCGGCGCCTCAGCCCTTGAGTGCCAGGGGCAGCCCCGCGACGGTCAGCGTAACGCGGTCCGCCAGGGCCGCGACATCCTGGTTCAGGCGGCCCATCTCGTCGACAAAAAAGCGCGTCAGCGCGCCCATCGGCACCACCCCCAGACCGATCTCGTTGCTGACCACGATGATCAGGCCGGGCAGGCCAGCCAGGCCGGCCAGGAAGGCGCTACGCTCCAGGGCAAAACGCGCCGGCGGAGCGGCCGGGTCGTCCTGGGAAGCGTCCGGCGGTGTTTCCGCGGACGGGTCGAACAACAGATTGGTGAGCCACAGGGTCAGGCAATCGATGAGTACCGTCGCGCCCGGCGCGGCTGCCTGCCGCAGCGCCGCGGCGAGCTGGATCGGCGCCTCCATGGTGGCCCATTCGGGCGGGCGGCGCTCGCGGTGGTGGGCAATCCGCGCCGCCATTTCAGCGTCGCCGGCGCGGGCGGTGGCGATGTAGGTGACCGGGCCGGGCGCGGCCAGGGCGAGTTGTTCGGCATGGCGGCTCTTGCCGGAGCGCGCGCCGCCCAGGATCAGGTGCAGGGGCATGGCGCGATTGTAGCGCCGCCTTTCGCGGCCTCGCTCCCTGCTGCGATAATGCGCCATTCCCACCGACCCTGCCTACCATGCTGATCACGCAGACCCTGTTGCAGGAAGTGGCCGCCGAGGCGGCAGCCAGCCCGCGCCGCCGCAAGAACCGCAACCTGCATGCGGCCAACGAAAGTCCCGCGCACCGCCTGCTCAACGCGGTGGAGCCCGACTCCTACGTGCAGCCGCATTGTCACCTCGACCCCGCCAAGGACGAGACCATCATCGCGCTGCGCGGCCGCTTCGGGGTGGTGCTGTTCGAGGCCGACGGCAGGGTACGCAGCACCGCCGTGCTCGAGCCGGGCGGCGCGAGCATCGGCGTCGACATTCCGCACGGCACCTTCCACAGCCTGGTCGCGCTGGCCCCGGGCTCGGTGTTTTTCGAAGCCAAGGCCGGGCCTTACGTGGCCGCCTGCGCAGCGGAGCGCGCGCCCTGGGCGCCGGCCGAGGGGACGCCGGAAGCCGTCGGTTACCTGGAGATCATGCGCCGGCTGTTTTGAAGCGTGACGCCCTCAGGCGTCCGGCCAGGCGCCAAATTGCGCGAACTCGCCGCTGTCCGGCGTGACCTCGACATCCTGCACCTGCGCATGGCGCGGCCCCTGGCGGGCCCAGGCAAGCAGCCGTTCGACCACGGCCGCCTCGCCCTGGACCATGGCCTCGACGCTGCCATCCATGCGGTTGCGCACCCAGCCCGCCACCCCCAGTTCGGTGGCCTGCACGACCATGCTGATCCGGTAACCCACCCCCTGCACCCTGCCGGTGATGCGCAGGCGGAAAGTGACCGCCTCAGGCATGGGCAGGCTCCTCGGCAAGCGCGGGCGGGGCGGCCAGGTTGGCGGCGCGCGCCAGCGCCGCCGCCAAGCTGGGGGCCAGGTTGGCCTCGCCCAGCTTGGTCAGGTAGCCGGTGCGGGTCATCAGCGAGCGCGGCTGCGCGTTCAGGTCGCAGACGATCAGTTGCGCGCCGCGCTTGTCCAGTGATTTGCGCAGCACTTCCAGCACTTCCAGGCCGGTGGTGTCGATGTTGATCACCTGGTGCAGGTCCAGCACCATGGCGCGCAGAGGCTCGGCGTCGCCGTCGAATTCGAGCAGCGCCTCGATCTTGCCGATCGCGCCGAAAAACAGCGAGCCGAACAGCCGGTAGGCGCGCACCCCGGGCGGGATGGCCACGTTCTCCGGCAGGCTCTCCGGCAGCACCGCCACGATGGTGGTCAGGCTGGAGACGCGGTAGATGAAGAACAGGCAGGCCAGCACCAGGCCGACCTCGACGGCCACCGTCAGGTCGAAGATCACCGTCAGCAGGAAGGTCGACAGCATGGTGACCCGGTAGGTCATGGCGAAATGGCGCAGCTTGGGAAATTCGTGCCACTCGCCCATGTTCCAGGCCACGAACATCAGGATCGCCGCCAGCACCGCCAGCGGCACGCTCCTGGCGAGCG
>Ga0302322_100004244_pt1 | contig 12421 bp, 11 predicted proteins | sample Fen_T0_2_FD_203757 | JGI IMG/M metagenome (GOLD analysis project Ga0302322, IMG submission 203757) | Peat permafrost microbial communities from Stordalen Mire near Abisko, Sweden - Fen_T0_2 | ecosystem: Environmental > Terrestrial > Soil > Wetlands > Permafrost | place: Sweden: Abisko...
ACAAACAAGACGCACTGATCTGCCGATAGTCTTTGCGTAGGCAGTGTTTGGATCGGTCTTAAATCTGGAGTAGGTATAACTTATGTCTCCTCCTAATGTATAGGCACTGTTTGGTGCAGACATTGTTGTTGTAGTGGCATAATATTCGGTACTCATAATCTCAGTAAAAGTACCGTTAGCGTACCGTCTTCCAGACCCTAAACCATTCCATCCAACTGAATTGGTGGCATTTGCATTCGGAGAAAGCCAATGGGTTACCCCTACTTCCCTCATCATATCTCCTGCAACATTTGTTCCTCCACCTCCCGATGGATCAAGCGTACTCCTAAGTGTGACTAATTCATCGAATGATGGAACGTGCCAACCTGTATTGGATATATTTCTTGCGTCCGTCACGGCATACCAATTGTATAACTTTCCGTAGTTTGCCGAGGATAAAACCATGAACGAAACCTGACTTCCGTATGCAGTTCCTGTAGGGTTGGTTGCATAAGCCTTGGCATAATACACTACTCCTTCAGTGAGGGAGGTGATCGTAGTTGTAAAGGTTCCTGTACCTGACCCCGAAGCGACCTTTGTGGAACTTATTGTGGGATTTGCGGATGTAGAATAGCATATACCTCTTTCTGTTACATCAGCAGGAGTCCCTGCCAAAGTGACGTTTCCTCCAAGTGTGGCAGAATTGGTAGTAATGGCAGATAGGTTGCCTGTGATTACAGTAGGCTCTATCGGTATTGTCGCAATAGGATCAGTAACGAAAGATCGGATTGCTCTTACTGCTGAAGGTGATGGTTTATTAGTTGCCCACACCGATCCACTAACATACGTGCTATTTATGTCTCCAAAACACATACCATAAACAGTGCTATTGGTCTGCTCCGTTGAACTCCAGTATAATTTATTCGTAAAGCCACCAACAATATTTCGCTGAATATAAAGTTCACGCAACTCCGCTTTGGAAGGAAGATACCAATCAGAGAATCCATTCTCGATTAAGTCGGCACACAATAATGCAGAAGTATTCAGTCCTGAATTTGCCGTAACAATATTGTTTGTGTTTGAGTTGCCTGATCCGATTTCCCAAGTGGTACTGCAAAAAAGACTTTGGGGTGAATAGGCATAAGACCTGCTCTGATCGGCTAATGATGCAATTAATCCCTGACATTTATTTGAAAGATATCCTTGGTCACTGCTTTTAAGAATGTAGAAAACAATACCCCCCCCATAAGAATCCCCGATATTTGGACAGTGGCTTGTTGTGAATGACATATTTGCCCCATATCCTGTTCCGGTTGAATTGGTAGCATAGGCTCTAACGTAGTATGTCGTTCCCGACACAAGTCCTGTGATGAAACTTTCGTAGGAGCCTATTCCCGTTCCGTCAGTAGTCTTTGGGTTGGCAGTCGTAGGGTTCAGCGAGGTACTCCAACAAACCCCTCTGTTTGTTATTGCTAACCCTCCGTCTGAAGTTACATTTCCACCCCCCGTGGCAGTAGTCGTAGTTATCCCTGTAACAGCCAATGTCGTGACAATGGAAAGGTTGCTTCCTGCATTGTGTGACCAAAAGAAGTTCTGTCCGCTTAACTGGAAGCAGATGATCAGAAATAATATGGTTATTTTGGTTTTCATTAAAAATTGTATCCGAGTGTTCCGTTCCAAAAAACCTGATTTCCATCAAAGTACCATGAAAAAATATCGAACGTCTGACTTCCCGAAGTCTTCATTATATTATTTGTATTTGGCTCTTTTATCGTGCTACTCATATAGTTGGTTGATTCTGTACTACTACCCACACGGTATGTGATTACTGTTATTTTAGGTGAAACTACTCCCGCCTGTCCGTATACAGTTAAATTTCCCGTTGTCCCTGCCACAAGATTAGTCAGGGTGATGGTTGTATTTGTTGTAGAGAGGGTTATGTCAGCATTCACCCCAAGAGAGGTATCCCATAGCGCAGGAGACGAGAGAATCTGTACCGTGATATTTGGGACAAAGGGTTTGTTTGCAATACTTGTTCCCCCGCTTGTTGCATTCCAATTGATGTATTGAGCAGTCAGAGTGGTTGCACTCTGTGCAGTCCCCGTTGTATTTTGATTGAATGTTGGAAAATTGATAAGTTGGGAAGCACTGCCGTTGGTGGCTAACTTGTTGTTAAAGGTCGACCAATCCACCGCAGTCAGCACCCCCCTGTTGGTTGACGATGCGGTAGGGACATTAAGGGTTATGACTGGAGTAGATGTTCCGTTTGCCACGGTACTCGTCAAGTCTGTTCCTTGTGATGTAATGGTAAGCGCAGACACTGAAGACACATCGCTACTCCAATAAATTCCTCCACCAGACCCCTCCGTTCTCAGGACTTGCCCCACCGTACCTTGTCCTCCGCTTAGATAAAGTTTAGGCTTGGCAGTACCCGTCCCGTGCAAGTTGAGATTATCAATCGTCAGTAATCCGGTGGAGGGCATCCAAGCGAATTTGTTCGTTGAAATACCAAATTGTTTCGATGATGTGAAGTTTGTATAGTTGTAAAACATGGGGAAATAGGTGATCCCATTAGCATTGTCATCAAGTGCTGTAAGTGTGGCCTGTTTTGCATTCCATGCCGATGCGCTTGTCCCGCTTACAAGTCCTGCTGTAACAGATGTATTATCAGTTGCCAATGGGATATTAAGGGTATGGGAAGTCCCAGAAGAAGTCCACGTAGGATAAACACCTCCTCCTATGATGGGAGTAGCAAGAGTTTGTATTGATCCGGTAAGTCCGTTCAAACTTGCCATCCCTGTCCCTGCAACGTAGTTTGGTACATTCAGCACCCCAGTCGTAGAGTTATAGGTAGCCACTCCGGTTGTTCCGGTGGTAGTCAGGCTGACAGCAGTTCGTGCTCCTGCGATCGCAATATAGTTGCTTGGGTTTGTCGCATTATAGGGAGTGAAACCTAAAGCCGTAGTAACATTTCCCGAAGTGATCCCTGTAATAAACCCCGCTCCGTTGGTCAGTTGACTGGTGTTCGTTACATTGGTCGCTCCAACTGCAATCCCGCTTAACTTGGTCTGTTCTGCTGTTGTGTAGGGAGCGGTAGTATTGGTGAGAACAGTTGCCAGTGGCTGATAAGTTCCGGTATGGTTATGCGAACCAATCGTCCCTGTCAGTTGCGCTTCTACCATCGCTTTGGTGATGGCTTTCAAGTATCCCTGCGTGGAGTGATCGCCCCAATTATACGCTTGTGTCCACCAAGCAGATGCGTCTGGTATTGATGCACCCCATGACGATCCGGTCGAGAAGGCTATTCCTGCGGAAGGATAAGTCATTGAACTACCCCCTCCTGCGTAACTTGGAATATTCAATACTCCGGTAGTAGGATTATAGGATGACGCACCGGAAGTTCCGGTAGTGGTCAGGCTGATTGATCCCCTTGCCAGTGCGTCTGTATACTGGGTTAGGGTATTGTCCAGACTCCATGCGTTTGTGCCTGTCCTTTTCAGATAACCTGTGGTTGCCAACCCTGCGACAGCAGAGAGGTCTCCGTCCAATGGCTGATAGATTCCACTATGGTCGTGAGTTGATGCCGAGTAATCACCTGCCGATGTGTAGGCAGAAGAACCGAGTCCCAGTAATCCCTGTACGTTGACAACCGAAAGACTTTCTACATTTCCTGTCCCTGCCGTGGTTCTTCCCAGTAAGGTGGAGGTAGGGATAGTTTGAATCTTTGCAAAGGTTACTGCATTACCCGTAATGCTCGGAGAGGCCAGTGTGCCTGTGAGGTCACCCGTAAGGGCATAAGTTGATCCGACATAACCAGAGTTATTTGTCCAGTTTGAAATGTTCTGGGAAGTAAAGTTTGATACAGAAAGTCCCGAAATGGTTGATCCGGTATGATTGTGGGAATCATTTTCGACATCTGCCGAGATTTTATTTCCCGCATCGTCATATGTGAAGACTACATCTCCGATAGTTCCATCGTCAAGAATAGTCCCTATTGCGTCCTGAGACTTCTCGTCCGTGTAACCTCCCGCAGTCACGATCTGATCGTCCACGTAGTTCTTGGTTGCGAGGTAGTTATTTGTACCTGTGCCAATCTGTATCCCTGTGACTGTAGTTGATCCAAGGGTGAGACTGGTTGATAAAGTAAGTTGCTGAATCCTTGCACTCCCAAATATATCCAGAGGAAATAAGGGGACTCCCCCGATTCCAATATAGCCTGACGCAAGAGTGTAGTTCCCCGATGCGTAGGTGAACGGACTAAACAAGTTGGTTGCCCCCTGCACTATAACATCGGAGTTCAGTAGTCCCCCCTGTGTTGTTCCCGCATGGGTATGGTTTGACAGGGTGAAATTTGTTATGGTAGGATTTGTTAATATCTTGTTGGTAAGTGTCTGGGATGTGGTGGTATTAACAATTTGACCTCCGATGTTGGCTATGTCGTAAACGCTCTTGAGCATTATACCTGTAGGGATTGCAGTTCTTATTGCATGAATCGAGTCGTTAACAACTGTAATGAGTTGATATCTGCCGTCCAGAGTGTCGTACAGGGCAACCGCTCCGTCTTTGTACAGCCTTAGAAATCCGTTTGTCTTTGAAAAGCGTATCGAGTCATAGGCCACGGAAGATGCGGTCATGTTCTTCCAGACACCATCAGCATCTTTCCTTATAATCTGCCCGATGGTGGGCGCAGTAAATTTGACAACCTCTCCATTGATCTTTAGAAACCTAAGAACTTGGAAGGAGTCGATTTGCCCGTTAGGAGTGTACTTCCACCCTTTCCCCGTAGGGACGTAGGTCTGGGAGTAACACGTTCCTGCTGTCAGGAAAACGATCAATATGAGAAGTAGTATCTTATTCATTGTGTAGTTCTATTTTAGGAAATCTTCGTGAAGAAGTCCAACGTACCGTGCCATCCCGTTGGGTAAAGAGTTTAAAGGATGAGGCAGATATCTTATTGACAGTGATGGCATCTACAATGTCTGTAAGGTCGGCATCGAGGGCAGAGAGTATCTTTATATCGTACTCGTCAACCGAGTCGTAGGGGATCGGCAAACTCACAGAGACCCCTGCCAATCCCACAGTAACAGCAGTTGTACCTCCTTGGATATTGAACATATCTATGACCGAAGATCGAATAAGGTCTTCGGTCTCCTCACGGAAGAGGGTTATGAGTTCATCCATTGTCATAGGTTCACGTATGAAAGTTTCACCTGCTCCATTGCCATCTTGTAATTTTCTGCCAACCCTAATATTTGCATGATCTTACCTGCACAGTTCCATGCCAGAGAAGGCAGGAGCGTTGAATTGTCTTCTATAAAATCCTCTGCCTTCTGCTCGGTTATGTATAAAAGTTTATCGATAGCATGAGAACTGTCAACCGAGTAGTATTCAAGGGTTCTGGTAGGGACTCCCCCGCTAACCCTCCATGTAAGAACAACTACAGGCTTGACTATACCTCCACGCAGGTATTCGTTCCCCTGTAGTTTGTACTGGGGGTTTTGTGGGGTAATTGCTGTCTCAAGAGTACGTTGCCAGTCTGCCATCTTTATCTGAGCCAACCTCAGAAAGTTGGACGGCAGATCGATGTATCCCTGCTTCGCATCCTGCGTGAATGGAGTCCCCGTGGTAGTAGATGACCTTGTGGGAAACAGCACACTCAGTGGTGCAGTCAGTTGAATGTCCTTGGTTGCCTCATCCAGATGTGCGTTGATCAGTAGATCGAGAGGATCGCTCACGTTCGGCTCAGAAGAAAGCGAAAAGGTCGTTCCTTCTGGGACGAGTTCGTCAAGTTTGGCCTTGACGTAATTTATTATCGTTAACCTCGAAGGAAGTATCGTCCCCCCCTCACCTGTTCCACCACCATCGCTAATGGCTAATGATTCAAGAAGTGCTTTAAGCCTTGCTTCATACTGAATTCTTTGGTCTCCAAGGATGCTCATAGTAGGGGAATAAAAAAAGCCTTGCCCCGAAAGACAAGGCTTTTGATTTATGAAAGAAAAGAGGGTTATCCTTCAGATGCCCAGATACCACTAAAGTTATCAGCAAACCAACCGATACCTGTCACCCATGCGAGGTGTACACTATCACCTTTGATTGCTGTAGCCTTGGTGTTGAGCAGTTTTTTACCTGCACCACCGGAAAGGGCAACATTGGTAGTTGCATTGGTTGTTCCAACGATGATCTCAGAGCCATTGGGGTCAATAGCCAGAAGTACCGCTCCGTTTGCTCCTCCGTTTTTGAAGGTATATTCCAGACCGTCCGCTCCTGCGGGAAGTGACTGGGTAACCGCATCGGCAGTTACAACGAAAGTTTTTCCGCTATCTGAGGCGAGGATGGTTTTGTTATCAGTGACAGTTTCAGCCTTTCCTGTATTCAGTAAGGCTCTTACCTGTGCAATAGTCAGGTCTTCGGGTGCGCCTGTAGAGGCTGTTGTGCGACCTTTGATGGTCTGGGTTGCTACGGTAGCCAATTTTGCGTTGGTAACCGATAGATCAGCAGGAGTCATTGAGCCATTGGCATCAAACATTGCTTCTGCGAGTTTAGTGATCGCACCCCTGACAGGAAGTGCGTTGGAATATGTGGCTGTGAAGTCTGCCGTGAATTGGGCAACAAAATCTGTTTTTGCTGACATAGTGTTTATTTTTAATCAGTTAAATATTTAATAGTAAAACCAAGGGCATGGTATTGTTCGGTAACCTGCGCCTTGTTGGTTAGTTTACCGAGGGATATTCCAAGATTCGTATTAAGCCATTCCCTTGCTGTCTGGGCATTTGGAAACTCCATATGCTTCTCAGATGTTTCGGATGGCGCAGTTTGCTCTTCCACTGCGTAGGTAGCAAGGGCAAAGTAGATTCCAAAGGAAGGACTTGCCTCCAAAGCCTGTTGTACCATCACATCTTCGACATCGACATACCTCTCCTTGGAGAGAACGTCTCTGCCGTTGAATTGCAGTTTGAGTTTCTTTTTGTTTGAAAGGGTCAGATAAATGGTGTAGTCACCAGAGCAGTTTGCAATGTATCTTTTGAATTTCATGATTGAAGAGATTAAAGAGCACCTCCACTGGGGAGGTGCTCAGTTAAAATTAAACCCCAATAAGGATTGCGTGGGTTGTTTTATTCTTGATCAGCATGGTACTGGTCTGCTCGATAGAGGCAGAACTTACCTTTGCAATACCGGACTCTTTCAGATTGACTTCTCTAATGTTAAAAGGCTCAAGGTCTGCGGTAGAAACATTGGATTTATCAATTACAATAGCGTCTTTTGGTCTGCCCAGAAGGTCTAACTGCTCATAGTAAGCCACGTTAAGAGTCCCAAACATACTGACCAGTTTGACATAGTCTACACCAAGGTGAGAGACAGTCTCTTTCGCAAGGATGTATTTTTTGTCTGCGGTGATATTTTCCAACGCTTCAATGAAATCTGCACCTCCGAAGAGATATCTCTGTTTCATCCCGTTGTTGCCTGTGAAGACCCCTTTCATAATGCCAGTAAGGTCTTTCTCTGTCAAAGCAGACAAATCAATATTGTCGGTTACCGGAATCCCAGTATCCTGTAGGAATCCCCCGCAGGTGTAAACCCTCTGTGCCTGACCATCTATCAGTACATCTTTGTAGGATTTCACACCATTCAAAAAGGTGCGCTCCAGTTGAAGCTTGAAATCGTCTACTGCTTGCCTTTTCATGTCTGGCAGGTTCCAGTCGATCTGTTTTTTCATCTTCTCTTGAAAATCCTCAATCTCGACCTGCTCCATAAATAACTGGACATAGTTGCTGTCGGCCTCTGGAACCATTGCCCATGAGGTAGTCATTGCTGACTTCGGATTCATAGCAGTTCCTCCACGTTGGCAAGCCACTCCCGAAAAGTCTGTGTATACCAAACCTGTGTCATCGTTGACAAACAGGACGGTTACCTTATTGACATCAGGAAGAGCAGTAACAATACCCATCAATGTGCGACCGTAAGCAACTTTGGTTGCTCCTGCGATAGGAAAGAAAATTGTATTGTTCTTGGTAAAGAAACTGGAGTTAGCCAGTGTCAGGGTTGAAGAGTGATTCGAGAGAACAGATGCAGATGTCACTGTTGTTGACATACCACGGCTGTCGATTGCGAAATACTTCTTCTCCCAAGAGTTACAGGTCTCCTTTTTGTTGTCGCTCATCAGCGTCAGGATTGGAGTCTGGTAAGGTTTGTACAGTTCCACAGCACGTTGTACGTCCCTCATGTCAATGTACTCGGTGGTTGCTACAAGCGTGTCACCACCCGTCATATCCCTCTGCGAGGCAGGAGATGTGATTATAGTACCGACCGCCATGTTTACTCCTGCCACCGAAAAGACAGGAATGAATAAAACGAGAGCGAGGACTGACAAGAAAACCATCAGCACTGACCCTATTCCAAATAAAACTTTTTGCGTTCTCATGATTATTTTAATTATTGATTTATAATACTCCTTCCATGAATTTCCCTGCGAAGGATTTTTCCCTTGCAGGAGCGGGAGGTGGTGTTGCTTTACCAGACAGATGCTCTGGGAGTAGTTCTTCTTCTTTTTCCTTGGAGAGTTTTGATGCTACGATATTCTCGTTGCGACCTATCACCTTACCGTTTTGCTCGGCAACGGCAACATCTCCATCGTAAGTGAAACCTTTCTCAAGGACTGCAAGTGCTTGTTCGCTGATAAGTCCGTCAACTCCGTCTTGGTAGAACTGGAGGACAAACTTTTCAAATTCGTCTGCTTTGGCCTGATCCCAATTCTCATGCTCTACCGCCCATTTATCGATAGCTTGCATGGAAATTTGCACGTTGTCCCCAATCTGTTTGGTTCTGGCTTTCACCTTGGCAACCTTTTCGGCATGGGCACTGCGATCGCCTTCGTAGTCATCATTCTGACCGACCTCTTCAATCAATGCTTGAAATTCTTCTGGGTCGTAGTTCCGTGCAATCGACTTCGCTACATCGCCTGTCGTAAGTAAATCGTGTAAAAATGAGGCTGTCTCCGGTGCGCTCAAGGCCAGATCATACGTCTGGTCATATATGGGAACCATCATCTGCAATACCTGTGTAGCAGAGGCTATAATTGCCTCTGGTGATGACGTATCTGCGTCAGGTTGAAAGCGATTTATGATTTCTACAATCTCTTCTGTATCAGACTGCGTGGTTTCGGCAGACTCGTTTTCCGGTTGGGTAGCATCAGCCTCTGGGGGTGTTTCTGGTGCTACGCTGAGTTCTTCGTTTGTTGCCATTATCTCTTATTTTGTGAATTTTTATACCACAAGCAAAGGAGCATAATGTGTTGATAGAATGGGGGATAACTTTCTCCAGAAAGCGTCCCATTATCACCAAAAGGAGCGATATTAGCGATATTGTAAACTTAATTTATACTCCATGAGAGGACTGTCCAACAAAACGAGGATGGACTACCAACGAGTGATCAGGAGATATGACGAATTAAGAGAGCAGAAGAGGAAAGAGGAATCAGACAAGACCGTTAAGGAGGTCAATTATTTGGGGCAACAGTATTACTACGACAAGGTATCCGAAGAAACAGGATATGAGCCTTGCTCCATCAAAAAAATCATCAACAACCGTGTAAAATTCATGCGAATGTATGGGTTTAACTGAAGAAAACGAACGCAGAAATGCGATTCTGGATCGCTATTATGACCCATTGACAGGAGACGGGTCTACTCTCAAGAGGCAACTTTTTGAACTTACCGACCTGAGTAAGAAGTTGTATCTGCCAATGAGTATGATGAACATCCCGTGGGTGCAGGAACTTGCCGAAGCAAAGAGTATGGCGAGATACGTAGCTATACATCTCAACTCTAACGAGAAGTTCCTTTTCTCTCATGATCCTATAGCGGATGTGAAGGAGGAGTTCTTCAAACTTCGGCTTGACCACGACTTTGAATACTGGGCATACGTGGGGATTGACATTCTGGATAAGGATTCGTTTAAGTATGTTGATTTCAAACTTCGGATGGCACAGCAGATTCTGCTCGATGCCCTTGAGAAGATGAGGTTGGCGGGAGTCCCAATTCGGATCGTCCTGCTGAAGGCTCGGCAGTGGGGTGGCTCCACTCTGGTAGAGTTCTATATGATGTGGATTCAGCAAAGACATCGTACCAATTGGCACATGGCTGTGTGTGCGCAGGATGACAACGCTTCGAAGAACATCCGGTCGATGTACACTACTGCGTCCAAGCGTTATCCAGAGGAACTGGGAAAAATCACGTTTAAAAAGTTCGAAGGAACCAGTAAGAACCTTTACTGCGTTGAGACCGGAGGAATCATCGGAGTCGGATCGGTTAATAACCCAGACCAGTTTCGATCTTTCAACTATGCCATGATCCACCTGTCGGAATTGGGGGTCTGGCGGGATACCCCGCAACGATCTGCTGTAAACCTAATCACCTCACTGAAGGAGACTGTTCCCTACCAACCTCTGACGATGGTAGTGGAGGAGTCGACCGCAAAGGGTCTGAACTACTTTTATGACTCATGGATGAAAGCAGAGTCAGGCAAGACTGGCTACAAGGGAGTCTTCGTCCCTTGGTGGAAGATTGACCGATGCAGGGTTCCGGTCAAGGATTTCCATGAGTTTAACAGACACCTTAGTGGATACGAGCGTTTCTGTTGGGAACTGGGAGCAACCCTTGAAGGGATCGCATGGTATCGCAAGCACAAGGCCGACAATGGTTATTCGGACTGGATGATGTATCAGGAAAACCCAAGCACACCGGATGAGGCATTCCAGAGTACAGGCCAGAAAGTATTTCCACCTGCTTATATCGTCTCGATGCGCAAAGACAATACCGACCCCATCTTTACCGGAGAAGTAAATGCTTCTGCACGGATGGGTCTCGATGCACTTAAGGATATCAGGTTTGAGAGTATGGTCAATGGGAACCTTAAAATCTGGAGTATGCCTGACTCGATTGTCAAATACCGCAACAGGTATGTGGTAATCGTAGATATCGGAGGCCGTACAGACAAGGCCGACTACTCAGTTATCCGAGTCATCGACCGCTACGGGATGGTTCTCCCAGAAGGGTATATAGAAGCCATACTTACGTGGAAAGGGCATACAGACCAAGACCTGTTGGCATGGAAGGCAGTACAGATCGCTATCATGTACGGTAACGCTCTGGTGGTTGTCGAAAGCAACTCTCTCAAGAAAGAAGAAGAAGGTGACCACTTCCTTACCGTACTTGACCAGATCAAAGATCACTATGGGAACCTGTACATACGGAACGATGAAGAGCGGGTGGGCAATGAATTTGTTCCGAAGTACGGGTTCCTTACTACCACCAAGTCGAAAGGTCTTGCCGTCAATGCCTTCAATGGTTGCGCCCGTGAAAGGCACAAGAAGGAGACTAACGAGGATGACGGACACTATCTGATCGAGTACGACAAGGAGGTTCTGGACGAGGCAAACTGGTTTGAAACCAAGCCAAACGGATCACAGGGAGCAATCCAAGGTAAGCATGATGACCTATTGATGTGTACCGCTATCGGATGTCATGTAGCCATCAATCAAATGACCCTTCCAGAGAAAATCAGGGAAGAGGTCAGTAGAAAAACCGCAGTGGCACGAACAGAAAGTTCATTTTAATCAACTAACAATAACACCCATGCACTTAAACAAGATCGATTTGATTTTAAATAGCAAACTCTCCCAAAGAGACCTGAAACTCACTCCCCAACAAAACATTGCCGTAAGAGAGGCCATCGTTGAATATGCCATTCAAGTTGTGGATGCCTACCGTAGCAACGAGATCAAGGCTGTATCACTGGAAGCAGTCAAGTTCTTTCCTTCTATCATCAGAGGGGAAATTAAAATGTGGTTAAGAAAGAAAAGATTTCAAAGGGCAAAGAGGCTTGCGCAGGAAAGAGCCAACCTTGAAAACCGTAAGATGTATTGCATAAGGTCTTCGGACATCAAATACGAAATACTCTCCACAAGGGATATTGAATACAACAAGAAGTTGCAAATCTTCGGCAAGAATGTAGACTTCCGAATGCTTAGTGAAATGTCGGATTTTATTGCTTTCCCTATCCGTCAAGTGCCATGATCGAATTAATCATTGAAAACTACCCAGACGATACTATCCTTAAAGCAGATGGATTTGATGATGCCATTCTGGGTGTGGACGAACTGTCCATGCGTCTGATCTACTCCGTGAGCAAATGTATCGAAATTCTTATGAAGGATATGACCGAAGAGGAGGCGATGGAATACTTCTGTTTTAACGTGTATGATGCATACATGGGAGAGAAGACTCCGATATGGTGTTGGGATAAGTTTTAATCAGTTCGCTCTTTGACCAGGAGAATGTTGTCAATGTCAACAATTCCCTTTAAACGTAAGGGAAGGCAGATTTTCACCTGCCTTTCGTACTTTCGCACATTCTAACGGTATATTCACTATTCCTTAATGCCCTGC
>Ga0302322_100004245_pt1 | contig 12420 bp, 10 predicted proteins | sample Fen_T0_2_FD_203757 | JGI IMG/M metagenome (GOLD analysis project Ga0302322, IMG submission 203757) | Peat permafrost microbial communities from Stordalen Mire near Abisko, Sweden - Fen_T0_2 | ecosystem: Environmental > Terrestrial > Soil > Wetlands > Permafrost | place: Sweden: Abisko...
CGTCCACGCCGCGCAGCGTGGGCGTGTCGCCCAGCTGCTGCACCAGGTGGCCCAGGTCGTGCAACAGGGCGGCGGTCACCAGTTCGTCGTCGGCGCCCTCGGCCTCGGCCAGCGCGGCGCTTTGCAGCGCGTGCTGCAGCTGGGTGACGGGCTCGCCGCTGTACTGTTCGTGGCCGCGGTCGCGGTAGAGCTGTTCAATCTGGTCCAGGGTCAGCATGCAAATGTCCGTGTCGGGCGTGTCGGGCGTGTCGGGTGTGCCGGCCAGGGTTGATTCGGTCACGGGTGCTCAGCTCCCCCAGGGCAGCGAGTAGGTCTTGGTGTTGGTGAAGCTCTTCATCGCCTCCTGCACACCTTCCTTGTAGCCCAGGCCCGAATCCTTGATGCCGCCAAACGGCGTCAGCTCCAGCCGGTAGCCGGGCACCTCGCGCACGTTGACCGTGCCCATTTGCAGCTCTTGCACAAAGCGGGTGATGTGGTCCAGCCGCTGCGTGCACACCGACGACGACAGGCCGTAGGCCGTGCCGTTGGCAATCGCGATGGCCTCGTCGATGCTGGCAAAGCGGATGATGGGCGAGACCGGGCCGAAGGTCTCTTCGCGCACCACCGTCATCTCGGGGCGCACCTGGTCGATCACCGTGGGCGCATACAGCGCGCCCTCGCGGCGGTGGCCGGCCAGCAGGCGCGCGCCCTGGGCGATGGCCTCGTCCACCCGGGCCTCAAAGCTGCGCGCGGCGGCCTCGTCGATCACCGTGCCCATCTCGGTGGTGGCATCGGCTGGGTTGCCGTGGCGCCAGGCGCGGGTCTTGTCCACCACCAGGTCGGTGAAGCGCTGGGCCACTTTCTCGTGCACCAGCATGCGCTTGACGGCGGTGCAGCGCTGGCCCGAGTTCTTGTAGCTGCCGCTGACGGCCAGCGTGCTGGCCTCGTCCAGGTCGGCATCGTCCATCACGATGATCGGGTCGTTGCCGCCCAGCTCCAGCACCGCGCGCCGGTAGCCGACCTTGCTGGCGATGTACTTGCCGATGGCCACGCCGCCGGTGAAGGTGACCAGATCGACCGCCGGATTGGTGAGCAGCTCGTCGGCGATCTCGCGCGGATCGCCGGTCACCACGCTCAGCATCGCCGGCGGCAGGCCGGCCTGGTACAGGATGTCGGCCAACAACAGGGCCGACAGCGGCACCTTCTCGCTGGGCTTGAGCACCAGGCGGTTGTTGGTGGCGATGGCCGGCACCAGCTTGTGCGCCACCTGGTTCATCGGGTGGTTGAACGGCGTGATGGCGGTGATCACGCCCAGCAGCGGATCGCGCTGGGTGTAGACGCGGCGCTGGCGGCCATGCGGCGTGATGTCGCAGCTGAAAGTCTGGCTGTCGTCCTTCAGCACCTCGATGGCGCCGAACATCAGCACGTCGGCCACGCGGCCGGCTTCGTAGGTGCTGTCCTTCAGGCACAGGCCGCTCTCGGCGGTGATCAGCGCGGCGATCTCAGGCGTGCGCGCGCGCACGGCGGCTGCGGCCGCGTTGAGGATGTTGCTGCGCTCAAAGCGGCTGAGCCGGGGCTTGAAGGCCTGGGCGATGGCATAGGCCTCGCGCACCTCGGCCAGCGTGGCTTTGGGCACCGTGCCCACCAGCGCGCCGGTGTAGGGGTTGTGCACGGCGATGTGGGCGTCGCGGCCGGCGCCCACCACCTGGCCGGCCAGGCGCAGGCCTTCGTGGCGCACGGCGGGTGCAGTGGTCGGTGCCACCGGCGGCGCGCTGGGCTGCGGCTCACTGGGCATGGTTGAGCGCCAGGTCAAAGGCGTCAAAGTTGCGCCAGCGGCGGTTGCGATCAAGCCTGGCGATGGCGCGGTTGAGGATCAGCGGCACGCGCTGCTCGCTGAGGCCGCCGTGCGAGCGCAGCGGCACGTCCAGCGCGCTGAGGTCGTGGCGGGCGGCGCTGGTGCCGATGACGGTGAAGCGCTCGCTCACCACCACCAGGTCGCCGATGCGGTCGGGCGGCAGCTCAAAGCGCTGGGCCGCCTGGTCGCGGCTGAACACGGCCTCGATGCCGCGCAGCGCGGCGATGCGCGCGGCCAGGGCTGCGGCGTCGGCCCCTTCGGGGAGATAGACCGTGGCGTAGGAGCCCAGCGCGCCGTGGTGCACCACGTAGGGGTCGGTGATCGGCAGGATCACCCGCGCGCCGCCGGGCTGGCCCACGCCGGCGCCCAGCCAGCCGTCCAGCAGGTCTTGCAGGTAGACCACATCGGGTTTGGCGTCCATGCCGGTCTTGGCGTTCATGCCGTGGTCGGCGGTGATGGCGATGACGCAGCCCAGCGCGTCCAGCTGCGCCAGGTGGTCGTCGATCATGGCGTAGAACTGGTTGGCGCCGGGCGTGCCGGGCGCGTGCTTGTGCTGGATGTAGTCGGTGGTGCTGAGGTACATCACGTCGGGCCGCTGCGTGCGCATCAGCTGCACGCCGGCGGCAAACACAAACTCAGACAGCGCCGCGCTGTACACGTCCGGCAGCGGTTGGCCCACCAGGCCCAGCACGTCGGCAATGCCGTTGTCGGCCAGCGTCACCGCGTCGGCCTTCTCGGACGAGAAGCAGATGCCGCCGCTCATGCCGTGGCCCAGCAGGCGGCGCAGCTTGTCCTTGGCCGTGACGATGGCGCAGCGCCGGCCGGCGGCGCTGAGCGCGGCAAACAGCGTGGGCGCGCGCAGCCACTTCGGGTCGTTCATCATCACTTCGGTGCCGCTGGCGCTGTCGAACAGGTAGTTGCCGCAGATGCCGTGCACGCTGGGCGGCGCGCCGGTGACGATGCTGAGGTTGTTGGGGTTGGTGAAGGTGGGCAGCACGCAGTCGGCCACCAGGGCCGTGCCGCTGGCCAGCGTGCGCGCCAGCCAGGGCGCCACGCCGGCGGCCACGGCCTGGGCGATGTACTCGGGCTCGCAGCCGTCCACACACACCACCACCGTGGGTTGTTGGGGCAGCCGGTACGCGCGGCCGTTGACGTCAAGCATGTTTGGCCTTTCGGGCGGGCGTGGCGGGCGGGTTAGGGGTGGGCGGGTTGGGGGTGGTCGGCGTAGCGGCACGGCGCCGCGCCGGCCGCACGGCGGCGGGCAACGGGCGCGGCGTTGCCGCGGCCAGTGGGGCGTCGGCCTGCTTGCGCAGCGTGCGCGCCTTGCTGTCCAGCACATGGTCGCGCAGGGCCTGGCCGGCGGCCTCGCCGTCGCCGGCGGCAATGGCCTTGAGGATGGCGCGGTGCTCGGACACCGACACCGGGATCTGCTGGCCATCGGCCAGGTTGGCGCGGCGGAACAGCGACAGCTCGTTGACCAGCCGCCGGTACAGCGCGATGAGCTTGCGGTTGCCGGCCATGGCCACCAGGGTGTCGTGAAAATCGAGGTTCAGCCGGTGGTAAGCGTCGCTGGCCGAGGTGGTGGCGCCGGCCTTGACCAGGCGCTCCATCTGATCGACCAGGCCGCGCAGCACCTTCAGCTGCTCGGGCGTGATGCGCTGGGCCAGTTGCCGGCCCACGGCTTCGTCAACCATGGCACGCAGGTCGTAGATCTCCATGGCCTCGTCCAGCGGGACGCTGCGCACAAAGACGCCGCGGTTCTTTTCCAGCTGCACCAGGCCCGATTCCTCCAACATGCGGAAGGCCTCGCGGATCGGCCCGCGCGAGACGCCCAGGCGCTGCGCCAGCATGGCCTCGGTGAGCTTGGCGCCAGGGGCCAGCTCGCCGGCCAGGATCAGGCGCTCGATCTCGCCATGCACCACCGAGGTGAGCGAATGCGCCTGCAGCAGCGCGATCGTGGGCTGCATGGCCACCGGCGGTGCAGGCGGCGGGACGGCTGCTGGCATGGCTTGTGCATTGCGCTGGTTGACCGGCTTGGCCGGCTTGACCGGTGCAATGGGCGTGGAGCGGCGGGCCGAGGCGGCTGGTCTCATGCGCCCGATTGGACGATTGAGATTCCAGATTGTCAACAATCTACTGGTTACCGTTGACTTGTCACCACGCCCTCGTCAAGATTGACCGACTTCGCGCGGGCCGTCATCGTGCTGTCACGGCCTGCGGCCCATGCTCTGCGGTTTGATCTCTGTCCCACCATCAACCAAGGATTGCCCATGCGACTGTTGTCCCCCCTCTCACTGATCGCCGGCACCGTGCTGGCGCTGGCCGGCGCCGGCGCGATGGCCCAGGGCAAGACCCAGCTGCTGGTCTACACCGCGCTCGAGACCGACCAGCTCAAGGCCTACCAGGAGGGCTTCAACAAGGTCCACCCCGAGATCGAGATCAAGTGGGTGCGCGACAGCACGGGCGTGGTCACCGCCAAGCTGCTGGCCGAGAAGGCCAACCCCCAGGCCGACGCGGTGATGGGCGTGGCCGCCAGCAGCCTGGCGCTGCTGGACAAGAACGGCATGCTCGAGCCCTACCGCCCGCTGAACCTCGACGCCATCATGGCCAAGTTCCGCGACAGCAAGAACCCGCCGGCCTGGTTTGGCATGGATGTGTGGGGCGCCACCGTCTGCTTCAACACCGTGGAAGCCGCCAAGAAGAACATCCCCAAGCCCGAGAGCTGGAAGGACCTGCTGAAGCCGGCTTACAAGGGCCAGATCGTGATGCCCAACCCGGCCTCGTCGGGCACCGGCTACTTTGACGTGACCGCCTGGCTCACGCTGTGGGGCGACGACAAGGGCAAGGGCGGCGGCTGGAAGTACATGGACGGGCTGCACGAGAACATCGGCCAGTACACCCACTCGGGCAGCAAGCCCTGCAACATGGCCGCCGCCGGCGAGTACGTGGTGGGCATCAGCTTCGAGTACCGCGCCAACGCCAACAAGGCCAAGGGCGCACCGATCGACCTGGTGTTCCCCAAAGAGGGCCTGGGCTGGGATCTGGAGGCCTTTGCCATCCACAAGGGCACGAAGAAGCTGGACGCTGCCAAGAAGCTGGCCGACTGGGCCAGCAGCAAGGACGCGATGCTGCTGTACGGCAAGAACTTCGCCATCACCGCCCAACCCGGCGTGGCCGCGCCGCTGGCCAATGTGCCGGCCGACTACGAGTCCCGCCTGGTGAAGCTGGACTTCAACACCGCCGCGGCCAACCGCGAGCGCGTGCTGGCCGAATGGACCACGCGCTACAGCGCCAAGTCTGAGCCCAAGAAGTAAGCGGGCGCCGCGCATGCTGTCTTCCGCCGCGCCGGCCCTGGCTCTGCAGGGCGTCACCAAGCAGTTCGGCAGCTTCAGCGCCCTGCGGGGCGTTGATCTGACGATCGCGCCGGGCGAGTTCGTCTGCTTCCTCGGCCCCTCGGGCTGCGGCAAGACCACGCTGCTGCGCATCATCGCCGGGCTCGAGCAGCCCAGCGCCGGGCGGCTGTGGCAGCGCGGGCGCGAGATCACCCGGCTGCCGCCGGCGCAGCGCGACTACGGCATCGTGTTCCAGTCGTACGCGCTGTTTCCCAATCTCAGCGTGGCCGACAACGTGGCCTACGGCCTGGTCAACCGCCGCGTGCCCAGGGCCCAGGCCCGTGCCCGCGTGGCCGAGCTGCTGGCGCTGGTGGGCTTGCCGGACAGCCAGGCCAAGTACCCGGCCCAGCTGTCGGGCGGCCAGCAGCAGCGCATTGCGCTGGCGCGGGCACTGGCCACCTCACCAGGGCTGTTGCTGCTGGACGAGCCGCTGTCGGCGCTGGACGCCATCGTGCGCGTGCACCTGCGCAGCGAGATCAAGGCGCTGCAGCGCCAACTGGGCGTCACCACCATCATGGTCACGCACGACCAGGAAGAGGCCCTGGCCATGGCCGACCGCATCGTGGTGATGGACCAGGGTGCCATCGCCCAGGTGGGCACGCCGCTGCAGGTCTACCGCGAGCCGGCCACGCCCTTTGTGGCCGACTTTGTGGGCCGCGTCAATGTGCTGCAGGCCCGTGCCAGCGTGGCGGGCCACATCGAGGTGGCCGGCCTGAGCCTGGCCTGCCCGGCGGCCGCCGACGCCGCGCCGGGCACACCGCTGACGCTGTACCTGCGGCCCGAGGATGTGCTGGTGCAGGGCAGCGGCCAGGCCAACCTGGTGCAGGCGCGCATCGAGGCGGTGGAATTTCTGGGCGCGTTCTGCCTGGTGGACGTGAGCCTGCCGGCGCTGGGCGGGCAGCGGCTGCAGGTGCAGTTGTCGATGAACGTGCTGGCCGAGCGCGGGTTGGGCGTGGGTGCCCCGCTGGCATTGCAGCTGCTGCCCGAGCGCATGCGGGTGTTTGCCGGTGCAACTTCCGGTGCAACTTCCGGTGCGTCAGACGGTGCATCAGACGGTGCAGCAGGGGCCGCGCCAAGCCTGCCGTTGGCGGCTGCCGCATGAGCGGTGCGGTGCTGGCGCCCGCAACCCGGGCCGACACGGCTGCGGCCCCGGCGGCGCGTGTCGATGGCGCGGCCGCCGTGGCCCTGCTGGGCCTGGCGCTGGCCCTGACCGGTCTGCTGGTGTTCCTGGCCGGCCCGCTGCTGGCCATTGCGCTGCAGGCCGTGCAGGATGCCCAGGGCCGCTTCGTCGGCCTGGCCAACTTTGTGGCCTATGCGCGCACGCCAGCGCTGCTGGGCTCGCTGTTCAACAGCCTGTGGGTGGCGGCGCTGGTCACGGCCCTCAGCCTGCCGGTGGCCTTTGGCTTTGCCTACGCCGTGCAGCGTTGCCGCGTGCCCTGCAAACCGCTGCTGCGCGCGATCACGCTGCTGCCGCTGCTGGCACCCAGCCTGCTGGCCGCCATCTCGCTGATCTACTGGTTTGGCAACCAGGGCGTGCTCAAGGGCGCGATGCAGGCCCTGGGCATCACCCAGATCTACGGTGCGCCGGGCATTGTGCTGGCCGAGTGCTTTGCCGTGCTGCCCCATGCGCTGATGATCCTGGTCACCGCGCTGGGCAGTGCCGACGCGCGCCTGTACGAGGCCGCCCAGGCCATGGGCACCAGCGCCTGGCGGCGCTTTGTCACCATCACGCTGCCGGGCGCGCGCTACGGCCTGATCTCGGCCGCGCTGGTCAGCTTCACGCTGGTGATCACCGACTTCGGCATCCCCAAGGTCATCGGCGGCAACTTCGGCGTGCTGGCCACCGATGTGTTTCAGCTGGTGATCGGCCAGCAGGATTTCCAGAAGGGCGCCGTGGTGGCCCTGCTGCTGCTGGCGCCGGCGGTGCTCACCTTCGTGGTCGACCGGCGCGTGGCCGCGCGGCAGACGGCCCAGCTCAGCGCCCGCGCCGTGCCCTACCGGCCCCAGCCCAAGCCCTGGCGCGACGGGCTGGCCACCGGCTACTGCGTGCTGGTGGCCGCCGGGGTGCTGGCCATCGTCGGCATGGCGGTGTTTGCCTCGTTGGCCACCTTCTGGCCCTACCAGCTGGCGCCCACGCTCAAGCACTACACCATGGGCCTGGTGGACGCTGAGGTGGGCGAGGCCTTTGTCAACAGCCTCAGCCTGGCCGCGGGCACGGCCGTGCTGGGCACGGTGATGGTCTTCGTCACCGCCTACCTGCTGGAGAAGACCGCCCGCCCGGCCGCCACCCAGCCCTGGCCCGAGCGGGCGCTGCGCGGCGCCGTGCGCCTGCTGGTGATGCTGCCGATGGCCGTGCCCGGCCTGGTGCTGGGCCTGGGCACGATCTTCTTCTTCAACGCCCCGGGCAACCCGCTGGGCGGCCTGTACCACACGATGGCGCTGCTGATTGCCTGCACCATCACCCACTTCACCACCACCGGCCACCTGACGGCGGTGACGGCGCTGAAGGCGCTGGACGCCGAGTTCGAGGCGGTCTCGGCCTCGCTGAAGGTGCCGTTCTGGGTGACCTTCTGGCGCGTGACCCTGCCGATCTGCCTGCCGGCACTGATCGACATTGCGCGCTACTTCTTCATCAGCGCCATGACCACGATCTCGGCCGTGGTCTTTCTCTACACGCCCGAGACCAAGGTGGCGGCCATCGCCATCCTCAACCTCGACGAAGCCGGCGAAACCGGCGCCGCTGCCGCGATGGCGGTGCTGATCACCGCCGCCAGCAGCCTGGCCATGCTGGCCTTCATGGCCTTGGCCGCCGTCGCCCACAAAAAGACTCAGGCCTGGAGGCAACACTGACATGGACCGCGACCGCATTCTGCTGACCCCCGGCCCGCTGACCACCACGCTGCGCACCAAGCTGGCCATGCTGCACGACTGGGGCTCGTGGGACAGCGATTTCAACGCCGTCACCGCCCAGGTGCGCGAGCGCCTGCTGGCCATCGTGCACGGCCAGGACAGCCATGTGGTGGTGCCGCTGCAGGGCAGTGGCACCTTCAGCGTCGAGGCGGCGGTGGCCACCGTGGTCCCCCGCGACGGTCACATCCTGGTGCTGGACAACGGCGCCTACTGCAAGCGGGCGGCCAAGCTCAGCACGCTGATGGGCCGGCGCTGCAGCACCCTGGCCTTTGCCGAGGACGCGCCGGTGTCGGCCGACGCGCTGCGCCAGCAGTTGCTGGCCGACCCCAGCATCAGCCACGTGGTGATGATCCACTGCGAGACCGGCGCCGGCGTGCTGAACCCGCTGGCCGAGGTGGCCGCGGTGTGCCAGGCCCACGGCAAGGGCCTGATCGTCGACGCCATGAGCAGCCTGGGCGCGCTGCCGATTGACGCCCGCAGCACCCGCTTTGACGCGCTGATCGCCGCCAGCGGCAAGTGCCTGGAGGGCGTGCCCGGCATGGGCTTTGTCTACCTGCGCCAAGCCATTGTGGACGGCTGCGCCGGCCACAGCCAAAGCCTGGCCATGGACTTGCACGACCAGCATGTCTACATGGCCAAGACCGGCCAGTGGCGCTTCACGCCGCCCACCCACGTGGTGGTGGCGCTGGCCGAGGCCATCGCCCAGTTCGACGAAGAAGGCGGCCAGAGCGCCCGCCTGGCGCGCTATGCCGACAACTGCCGCACGCTGATCGACGGCCTGCGCGCGCTGGGCCTGCGGCCGTTTTTGGCGCCCGAGCACCAGGCGCCGATCATCGTCACCTTCCACGCGCCCGAGCACCCGGCCTACGACTTCCAGCGCTTCTACCAGGCGGCCAAGGCGCGGGGCTTCATGCTCTACCCCGGCAAGCTCACCACGGTGGAGACCTTCCGCGTGGGCTGCATCGGCGCCATCGGCCGCAACGAGGTGCGCCAAGCGGTGGATGCCGTGGCCGATGCGCTGCGCGAGCTGGGCATTCCCACGCCGGCAGCGCCGTGAGGCTTCTCCGCGTTCGCCGCGCGCGTGTACCCTTGAGCGCATGAGTTACCGCGCCACCGTCGGCCACCAGGTCCACCGTTTCGACAGCTTGGCCGATCTGCTGGCCAAGGCCACGCCCGAGCGCTCGGGCGACCAACTGGCCGGCATTGCCGCCGACAGCGCCGCCCAGCGCGTGGCCGCCCGCGAGGCCCTGGCCGACGTGCCGCTGGCCACCTTCCTGCAGCAGGCCGTCGTGCCGTATGAGGCCGACGAGGTGACGCGGCTGATCATCGACAGCCACGACGCTGCCGCGTTCGCGCCGGTGGCCCACCTCACCGTGGGCGGACTGCGCGACTGGCTGCTGTCCGACGTGGCCGACACGCCCACGCTGGCCGCGCTGGCGCCGGGCTTGACGCCCGAGATTGTGGCGGCCGTCAGCAAGCTGATGCGCAACCAGGACCTGATGCTGGTGGCCAAGCGCTGCCGCGTGGTCACGCGCTTTCGCAACACCCTGGGCCTGCCCGGCCACCTGGCCGTGCGGCTGCAGCCCAACCACCCGTCGGACAGCCCGGCCGGCATCCTGGCCAGCATCGTCGACGGCCTGTTGTACGGCGCCGGCGATGCGGTCATCGGCATCAACCCCGCCGGCGACAGCGTGGGCGCGCTGGTGGCGCTGCTGCAGCAGCTGGACGGCCTGATCCAGCAACACGCCATCCCCACCCAGGCCTGTGTGCTCACGCATGTGACCAACACGCTGCAGGCCATGGCCCTGGGCGCGCCGGTGGACCTGGTGTTTCAGTCGATCGCCGGCACCCAGGGCGCCAACAGCAGCTTCGGCATCAACCTGGCGCTGCTGGACGAGGCCCATGGCGCAGCGCTGGCGCTCAAGCGCGGCACGCTGGGCGACAACGTCATGTACTTTGAAACCGGCCAGGGCAGTGCGCTCTCGGCCGGTGCCCACCACGGCGTTGACCAGCAGACGCTGGAGGCCCGGGCCTACGCCGTGGCGCGGCGCTACCGGCCGCTGCTGGTCAACACCGTGGTCGGCTTCATCGGCCCCGAGTACCTGTTTGACGGCAAGCAAATCATCCGCGCCGGCCTGGAAGACCACTTCTGCGGCAAGCTGCTGGGCCTGCCGATGGGCTGCGACATCTGCCACACCTTCCATGCCGAGGCCGACGGCGACGACATGGACAACCTGATGGTGCTGCTGGCCAGCGCCGGGCTCAACTTCATGATGGGCGTGCCCGGTGCCGACGACGTGATGCTGAACTACCAAAGCACCTCGTTCCACGACGCCCTGGTGCTGCGCCAGTTGCTGGGCCTGAAGCGCGCGCCCGAGTTCGAGGCCTGGCTGCGCCGCCAGCGCATCACCGGTGCCCAGGGTGCGCTGCGCCCGGTGGGTGGCATGCCGGCGCTGGCCGCGGCGGTGGCCCAGGCGATGCCGCAGGTGAGCTGATGAGCCAACCCCTGCCCCCACAAACCGAGCCGTCGCCGGTGCCCGCGGCCCACCCGCAGGCCGACGCGGGGTCCACCGCAGCCGCAGCCCCGGTGACCAGCCCGCTGGTGGCGCCGTGCCTGGCCAACGCCCTGGCCGCGCCGGGCACGGCCAGCGAGCTGCCCCTGCAGCACACGCCGCCACCTGACCCCTGGGTGGCGCTGCGCGCCCACACGCCGGCCCGCATCGCGCTGGGCCGCAGCGGCGCCAGCCTGCCCACCCACGAGCTGCTGCGCTTTGCCGCCGCCCACGCCCAGGCCCGCGACGCCGTGCACGTGCCGCTGGACGTGGCCGCGCTGCAAGCCCAGCTGGACGCCGACGGCTGGCCGCTGCTGCGCGTGCACAGCCGTGCGCCCAACCGCGCCGATTACCTGCGCCGCCCCGACTGGGGCCGCCGGCTCGACGAGCCCAGCGCGGCCAGGCTGCAGGCCGCCGCCAGCGGCCCGGTGGACCTGGCCATCGTGCTGGGCGACGGCCTGTCGGCGCTGGCGCTGCAGCAGCACGGCGCAGCGCTGCTGGCGGCCTTGCGCGCGGTGTGGGCGGCCTCAGCGGCCTCAACGGCGTCATCGGCGTCAGCGGCGTCAGCGGCCCATGGCCCGGCGCTGCGCCTGGCGCCGCTGGTCATCGCCGAGCAGGCCCGCGTGGCCCTGGCCGACGAGGTGGGCGCGCTGCTGCAGGCGCGTGCCGTGCTGATGCTGCTGGGCGAGCGGCCGGGCCTGAGCGCGCCCGACAGCCTGGGCGCCTACCTCACCCACGCGCCGGTGCTGGGCACCACCGACGCACAGCGCAACTGCATCAGCAACATCCGGCCGCAGGGCCTGGCGCTGCCGCTGGCCGCGCAGCGCATCGCCTGGCTGCTGCACGAGGCCCTGCGGCGCGGCGTCACCGGCATCGCACTGAAGGACGACAGCGGCACCGCGCTGCTGACCCCGCCCACCGACGCCCCGGCCGGCCCATGACCGTCACCACCGTCGCCCCCGTCACCCGCGTCAACGCCAGCGCCCCGCTGGCCATCTTCGACCTGGACCACACGCTGCTCAGCGGCGACAGCGACGAGCTGTGGTGCGCGTTTCTGATCGCGCACGGCCTGATCGACGCTGCCGCGCAGCAGCGCAACACCGAGATGGTGGCGGCCTACCGCGCGGGCACGGTGTCGGTGGCCGCGTTCAGCGGCTTTTACGTCGGCCTGCTGGCCGGCCGCAGCCCGGCGTTCTGGGCGCCGTGGTGCGAGCGCTTTTTGCACGAGGCCGTGCTGCCGCGCATCCCGCCGGCGGCCTGGGCCCTGGTGCAGCAGCACCGCGCGGCCGGCCACACGCTGGTGATGAGCACCGCCACCCAGCGCGTGATCACCGAACGCACTGCCGCCGCGCTGGCCATCCCGCACCTGATCGCGACCGAGGTGCAGACCGTGGGCGGCCTGTACACCGGCCAGCCCGAGGGCGTGCTGAACATGCGCGAGGGCAAGGTGCAGCGGCTGCGCCAGTGGCTGGCCGACCAGGGCCTGGCCGAAGCGCCGGCGCTGGCCGACGCGCACTTCTACAGCGACTCGATCAACGACCTGCCGTTGCTGCTGGCCGTGGGCCAGCCGGTGGTGGTGGACCCCGATCCGCGCCTGCAGCGCGAGGCCGCTGCCCGCGGCTGGCCGGTGCTGCGCTGGCGCCCCTGAGCGGGCGCGGTTGAACCCTCCCGGGCGCTGACCAGCGCTGCCGGGCGCCGCGGGTTGCTGTCGGGCGCTGTCGGGCGCCGTGGG
>Ga0302322_100004246_pt1 | contig 12418 bp, 8 predicted proteins | sample Fen_T0_2_FD_203757 | JGI IMG/M metagenome (GOLD analysis project Ga0302322, IMG submission 203757) | Peat permafrost microbial communities from Stordalen Mire near Abisko, Sweden - Fen_T0_2 | ecosystem: Environmental > Terrestrial > Soil > Wetlands > Permafrost | place: Sweden: Abisko...
CATCTTCGGCCAGCGCGGCTGCATCGGGCTCGCCGCTCGCGCGCTTCGCAAGTGCTTCCAGCACTTCAATGAGATGGCGGAGCGAGATGCCTTCCCGGGCCAGGCGTTGCAGGATGTCGGCGAGCAGGACGGGGCTAACCAATTGGGGCACAACCTCGCGAACCAGGTGGGGATGGGTTCGCCGCAGACTTTCGAGCAAGGTCTGGGTTTCCTGGATCCCGACGAACAGGTGGCCATGCTGGCGTAGAACGCGAAGCAGGTGGTCGGCGATGACATCGTCGGGTGTTCGCAAGGGCGCGCTGGCCGGACCGGTATTGGCGAGGGCGTTACCGCGGGCTACGGGGATTTCCCGCAATCGGATTGCGTAGTCGCCGGGCGCCATTCGGGCGTTGCCGTTGCACACGTGGGCGCTTGGAAGGACAATCCCTGTTTCCTTGAAGAAGGCTTCGTGTAAGGCCGGTAATAGTTCGGAAACCAGCCGTGACGGCCCTTGTAGGGGCAGAATGGATTGGGCAAGCGCGGAAGAAAGCTCGATGGCGATGGGCAAAAGCATGGGCGAAGTTCCATCGGTCGGATCGAAGTTTTCACCCCCTTGCTCTTGCCCCGACCTTTGCAAACTGGCGACGGCGGCGTGTGAAGTCTGCCCTGGCCTCATCAATCGGTATGCGAGCAGCCCAAGCAATACGCCCAGCATGAGAAATGGCGTTGTTGGCAGACCCGGGATGAGGGCCAGTACGATAAGCAGCGCGGCCGCAATAGCCAGCGCCTTGGGCTGGGCAAGAATCTGCCGGCCAATATCGCTGCCGAGATGGCCGCCTTCTTCCTCCGAGGAGACGCGCGTGACAAGGATGCCGGCCGCGGTAGAAATGATCAGCGCAGGGATTTGGGCAACCAAGCCTTCGCCGATGGTAAGGAGGGTGTACGTGCGCAAGGCGGCGAAGACGTCCATACCCTTCATAAGTACACCGATGACAAGGCCGCCCACAATGTTGGTCACAAGCACAACGATGCCCGCAACGGCATCGCCTTTTACGAATTTCATGGCGCCGTCCATCGCGCCAAAGAATTGAGACTCACGCGCCAGCAAGGCGCGACGGCAGCGGGCCTCGTTTGCGTCGATATGGCCTGTCCGCAATTCGGCGTCGATGGACATTTGCTTGCCTGGCATGGCGTCCAAGGTGAAGCGCGCTCCAACTTCCGCGACGCGCCCCGCGCCTTTGGCGATCACGATGAACTGAATGGTGGTGAGAATGAGAAATAGGACAACGCCAACGACGAGATTGCCGGACACCGCGAAGCTACCGAAGGCGTGAATGACCTGGCCGGCATTGGCCTTCAGTAGGATCAGGCGTGTGGCCGACACTTCGATGGCAAGTCGGAACAAGGTCGTCAGCAGAAGCAGGCTGGGGAAGGTGGCAATTCGAAGTGCGTCGCTGACGTGGATTGCGACGAGCAAAAGAATGACTGCCCCCGCAATGTTCAACGTAATGAGAAGATCGAGCAGGCGTGTCGGCAGGGGCACGATCATCATGCCCACGATCAACGCAACAAGCGCGGCCAACGCCAGGTCGGAATGGTGAGCAAAGAAGGCTCGCACATCGCCTGAACGCAACGAGGAAAACACACCACCCAATTTCGAGTGCCGCTGCTTCGCCATGACGCAGCTATAATTTCCGCAGGTCTAAGTTGGGTCAAGTGCATTTGTTGGAATGCCATTTTCATTGCGCGCGGTGCGTCCCTATTCTTTCAATTACACATTTGGCAACCATTGCGTGTTAAGTGCTCAAGTCGAGAGCCAAAAAGGTTCTTTACTTTTGTCAATATCGGGGCAACATTGGCCGCCATTTCCAACAGAGAACAGTCAAATGGAATCAAACATTCGCTCATTGGTTGAAGGGTTCGTGAATCAGATTGTGGCCGCTATCGAGGCTGACAGCGTCCGCCGCGTTCAGCAGGCCGTCACCGCCGCCTTCGCAGGCGGGGCAGCGCCCGCGCCCCGTCGCGGCCGTCCACCACGCGCCCTTGTCGCCGCGGCTCCCGCAGCTGCGGCTCCTGTTAGGCGTCGGCCCAAGCAGTTTTGTCCGGTGCCTGGTTGCTCGGGCGTCGCGGCCCCGGTTTTCGGCATGGTCTGTGCGAAGCACAAGGACATGGCCAAGTCGAAGATCAAGGAATACCGCGCCCAGCGCAAAGCGGCCAAATCGGGCAAAAAATAGTCAGGCAAGAAGTAGTCCGGCAAGAAGGCGGGCTCCCACAACCTGGTCGCTACCCATGCTGGGAGTTTTCGCGCGGCAGGTGGCCACGGTGGCGCGCCCGGCGCTCGGGCGGTAGTGTTGCTCGCATGCTGCGCACGATTGTCGAAGGCGAACCAGAGTTCGAGTCCAAACTAAGGGCTCTGGCCGCCCGTACAGGGACCATTCCAGAGTCCGTCGAATCAGGCGCGCGCGCCATCGTGGCCGAGGTGCGCCGGCGAGGTGATGCGGCCTTGCGCGAGTTCACGCAACGCTTTGAGCGGCGAACACTTTCCGCCATCGAGTTGCCACGCAGCGAATGGGAAGCCGCGGCTGCTCGCGTGCCTGCGCCCGTGCGTGCGGCCCTAGCCGAGGCCGCAGGCCGCATTCGCGCCTACCATGAACACGAGCGCTACCAGTCCTACCAAACCGACGAGGCCGGCGTCCGGCTGTCTTGCCGGTACTCGCCACTGGCACGGGTCGGAATCTACGTCCCGGGCGGAACCGCGCTTTATCCTTCCACCGTGCTCATGACCGCGGTGCCGGCCAAGGTGGCGGGGGTGCGCGAGGTGTTCATGACCACGCCTGGACCTTCGCCCGAAACCCTGGCCGCCGCTATCGAGGCTGGCGTCGATCGCGTCTTCCTGGTCGGTGGCGCGCAGGCCATCGCCGCCCTGGCCTACGGTACGGAGAGCATACCCCGCGTGGACAAGATCGTGGGACCAGGCAACGCCTACGTGGCCGCGGCCAAGCGCTTGGTGTTTGGCGATGTGGGCATCGAGATGATCGCCGGACCCACCGAAGTCGTCATCGCCGCCGATGAGACGGCCAATCCCGTCTGGGTGGCCGCCGATCTGCTCGCCCAGGCCGAGCACGACCTTTTGGCGGTGCCCATTCTCGTGGCGGTGGGCAAGGACATTGCCGACCGCGTGGCCAAGGAAGTGCGGCGCCAGCTCGCCGATCTCCCGCGCCGGGCTATCGCCGAAAAAGCCGTGGCCGGCCAGGGCGTGGCCGTCATCGTTGGGGATGCCCGAACTGCCATCGCCGTCGTCAACCAGCTTGCTTCCGAGCACGTTGGACTGGCGCTGGCCGACGCCCGCAAGTGGGCGGAGCAGGTGACCGCGGCCGGCGCCGTCTTCGTCGGCCACGAGGCCTGCGAGGCGCTGGGCGACTATTTCGCAGGTCCCAGCCACGTTCTGCCGACCGGGGGTAGCGCCCGCTTCTCGTCGCCGCTCGGGGTAGGCGATTTTCTCAAGCGCACCTCCTTCATCGAATACGACCTGGCCGCCGTGCGCAGGCAAGCCGACGCGGTGGTCTGCCTTGCCGAAGTGGAAGGTTTGTCGGGTCACGCCCGCTCGGTTCTGCTGCGTGCCAAGCCGGGGACCTCGATTTGATCCAGGTAATCTCAGGTTCTCACTTGACAGCGCGCCAATCTCCTCTAAATTACGCACCCGCTCTGGAGCCCAATCCATGTACGCTGTAATTCAAACCGGAGGAAAGCAATATCGCGTCGCTGAGGGAGAAACTCTGCGCGTCGAAAAGCTTTCCGCAGCCACCGGAGATAAGCTTTCTTTCTCGCCTTTGCTCTTCGCCGATGACGGCGGAAACGTCCAAATTGGCAAGCCCAACGTGTCGGGCATCCAGGTCGAGGCGGAAGTCCTCGGCCAGGGCCTGGGCGAAAAGCTCCTCATCTACAAATACAAGCGGCGCAAGTCGTACCGGCGCAAGACGGGACACCGTCAGCCGTTCACCGCGCTCAAGATCGTCTCTATCAAAGCAGGAGCGTAGACGCCATGGCACACAAGAAAGGTCAAGGCAGCTCACGCAACGGCCGCGACTCGCAATCCCAGCGACGCGGCGTGAAGCGCTTTGCTGGCGAAGCAGTTCTTGCCGGCAACATCCTGGTCCGCCAGGTCGGCACGCTGTTTCACCCTGGTCTCAACGTCGGCATCGGGCGTGACTTCACGCTCTTCGCGCTCAAGACCGGCAAGGTGAAGTACAGCCAGTCCGGCAGCCGCAAGCTCGTCAGCATCGAGGCTGTCTAGCTCTGCGTTCCCGGCCAGCCGGCTGGGTTATGGAGACTGCGCGTGTCCACCTTCATTGATCGAGCGCGCATCAGCGTGCGCGGGGGTGATGGTGGCGATGGGGCTGTGGCCTGGCGTCGCGAGAAGTACGTTCCCAAGGGTGGACCGGCCGGCGGCGATGGCGGTGACGGTGGCAGCGTTATCCTAGAGGTGGACGAGGGGCTGTCGACCCTGCTCGATTTCCGCTATCGCCATGAGCACCGTGCTGAGTCTGGCGAGCGCGGTGGCAATAAGGATATGTACGGCAAAGGCGGGCCGGATATGGTGTTGCGCGTACCCGCCGGCACCATGGTGTACGACGACACCACCTCGGTGCAAATCGCCGACCTGCGCACGCATGGCCAGCGTTTCTTCGCCGCCCGCGGGGGCAAGGGCGGCCAAGGCAACATCCACTTCGCCACGTCCACGGATCGCGCTCCCAGGAAATTCGAGCGCGGGCGTCCCGGACAGGTGCGGGTGATTCGCCTGGAGCTGAAGCTTCTGGCGGACGTGGGACTGGTCGGTTTCCCCAACGTCGGCAAGTCGTCCCTCATCACGCGCATCTCCGCCGCCCGGCCGAAGATCGCCGACTATCCCTTCACCACCCTGATTCCCAATCTTGGCGTGGTCCAGCTGCCCGGCGAGCGTTCGCTGGTGCTGGCGGATGTGCCTGGACTCATCGAGGGTGCGCACGCTGGCGCTGGCCTTGGTCATCAGTTTCTCCGCCACCTCGAACGCACGCGCGTGCTTATCCACATCGTGGAACTGGCCCAGCTCCCAGGCCGCACGCCTCTCCGCGACTACCTGGCACTGCGCCGCGAGCTTGAACTCTACGATGCCAAGATGGCGGCTCGGGCCGAGATCGTGGTGCTAAACAAGATCGACCTGCCCACCACCCGCAAGCGGCTGCCGGCGCTCAAGAAGCTCTTCGCGAAACGCGGCTTGCGGCTTTACGGCATCAGCGCGGTGACCGGCGAGGGGCTTGCCCAAGTCCTCGAAGCGGCGTGGAAAGACCTTGTCAAGGCCCGGCTGAAGCAGGACTAGGGACGAGATTCAAGGCAAAAGGCCGGTCTTGCCCGGCACAAACTAGGCGCAGGCGGTCCTGGGAAAGTTCTGATAGGATGCGCCCTGCCATCGGGGATGCGCGAGTGCGCGATCCGATGAGAGAGGTGCTTTTGACTAGACGCGGAGTCGCCTGCTATAGACTACATCCCTCTGGCGCGAACTTGGGGCAGCCGCCCCAAAGTCGGTTTCAGGGGGCGGGCGATGCCCGGTGATGCGTTGACCGGATGCTCAGAAGGAGCTGTGAGATGAAGACTCGACGAACTTGGGGGGTCCTGGGCTTTTTGCTTGCTGCCAGCGTTTGCCTTCCGCGTGCGGAAGCTGCGGATGCTGCGCCGATGCCTGCTCCCGCACCCGAAGCGGCTGCCGCGCCTGGTGACAGCAGCGCCTCCGCGGTACGCCTGAAGGCGCTTGAACGCAACGTCAACGATCTCAAGGAGCAGGTCTTTCGCACCCGCGCGCGGCTCAATCTGCTCAAGGAAACCGTGCTTGGCGGCGTCATAGGCGCTTCTCGCTGTGTCATCAAGCACAAGAACGAGATGGGCGCGACCTTCCGCTTGATCAAGGTCGTGTACGCTCTGGACGGCGTCCAGATCATGAACAAAGTCGATGATACCGGCCGCTTGGCTGACATGCCCGAGTTCGACGTGTACAACGGCGCTATCCAGCCGGGGAACCACACCCTTTCGGTGCAACTGGTCTACCAGGGCAGTGGCTTCGGCGTGTTCAGCTACCTCAAGGGCTACAAGTTCAAGGCCAGCTCCAGCAACACCTTCCTGGCCGCAGATGGTAAGGCCACCGTGGTAACCGTGCTGGGCTACGAAAAGGGCGGTCTCACGACCAACATGGAAGACAAGCCAGCGGTCGAATTCAAGGTCAACTTGGTGGCGCCCGAGGGTACTGGGTCGCCGGCGGCAAAGAAGTAGCATCGGTACGCCGCACGCCGGAGGATGATCCGATGAACGAGCCGACAGGGACTGCCCCTAGCACCAGAGCCGGATACGCGCGGCGCTTGCGTTCGCGCGCGCTTCCGTGCGTCTTCGCGCTGACGGTCACCCTCCTGCCCGCGGCGCGTCTCTCCGCCGGCGAATTCGAAGACGCCAGCGCCAAGCTCGCGGACATGGAGGATAGGGTCCGCTCGATCTCCGGCGAGTTCAGGGGCGATGCCCCCATCGATCCAGCCATCGCCATGCGGCGGGTGGTGGATGCCGAGATGCTGTTCAAGCTGAAGAACTACAGCGAAGCCGCCACCATCCTGCTTGATGTGGTCGAGAAATATCCGACCGCTCAAGGCTACGACGACGCCCTGGTGCTGCTCGGCGAATCGCTCTTTCAAGAGAAGGACTACAAATCGGCCCGCCACTATTTCGAGCTGGCGGTGAAGAAAAACACCGGCTCGCGTTTAGAGCAGCGGGCTTTGCAACAGCTGATCGAAATCAGCTTGCACACCGAGGATTTCGATCACGTCGATGACTACCTCAAGCGGCTCGAAAACATTCCCCTTGGCCAGCTCGAACCTTCGGTTCCCTACGTGCGCGGCAAATACGCCTACCGCAGCGGACGCTACGACGAGGCGCTGGTTCTTCTGGCCAATATTCCGCCCCAGAGCCCGCACTACCTGCAGTCGCGCTACGTCGCGGCTACGGCCCACGTTCAGAAGGGCGACCTGCAATCGGCGCTGGCCATCTTCGATTCCGTCGCGCGCGCGCAGCCTCGCAATGCCACCGAGCGGGAAATCCAGGACCTGGCCCGCCTGGCTGTTGGCCGCCTGAACTACGAGCGCGACCAGTTCGACCCTGCCCGCGAGGCCTATAGCAGCATCGCCCGCGAGTCGCTTCACTTCGAGGAGGCCATGGACGAACTGGCCTGGACCTCCATCAAGGCCAAGGACTTTAAGGCCGCGTACCGGGCCCTTGATTTGATGTTGCTCCAGAGCCCAGACAGCCCTCGCGCGCCCGAGCTTCGCCTGCTCATGGGTAACCTGCACGTGCGTCTCGGCAATTTCTCCCTGGCCAACGACGCCTTCATGCAGGCCCGTGATCAATTCGATCCCATCCAACTTCAGCTCCGGGAAACCCTGGGCAAGTGCGAAGCCGATCCCAAGTACTTCGATTCCTTGCTCAGCAAGGGCATGGAGAAGTTCGACATCAGCGTGCTTATCCCCAAACCCGCGATCAAGTGGGTCAAGACCGATCCCTCGGTGGCGCGGCTGGTGACGCTGACCGAGGACGTGGGCGAACTGCAGCGCGGGATCAAGGACTCAGAACAGACGCTCGCCCGTCTGGAAATGGCCGTGGGCGGACAGCTCAAGGTCGGCATTTTTCCCGATCTGGCGGCGGTGCGTACGCGGACCTCCGAGGTGCTCAACCAAATCGTCGAGTTGCGCAGGCGCTTCGTGGCCAAGATGCGTGCCCTAACTGCAGGCTCCATGAGCGGCGACGACAAGGGCCAGCTCGAACAGATCAATGTCGAGCGCATGACCGCCGAGAAAGAGCTTGAAGGGTTGCCGCTCACCGCGACTGCGCTCCAGGATCGCGAGAAGCGCTCCCGGGCGGCCCTCGATCAGCTGGACAGTCAGGCCTCCGAGCTGAACGTGATGGTGCAAGGCATGGAGGCCGAGCTGGTCGCCATCGAGCAGTACTACATCAAGTCGCGCTCGGACCAGAAGATCAAACCCGAAGAGCTCATCCAGCCCGTGGCTGGCATGCGCGAGGCCATCGTCGAGTTGCGCGCCTCCAACGATCGCATCCGCAACAGTATCGCGGAGGCGGCGCGCGAGGCCACGGTTGGGGCCGCGACGGGCGATCAGGATCGCGGTGCCATCGCCACCTTGGTGGGCAGCATGAAGAAAGAGCGCGCCGTTTACCAAAGCGCGCGGGGCAGGCTCTCTGGCGGCGACCAGCGCGATTTCGACGCTATCGCCTCCGTGCTTGAGCGGGCCGACTCGGTGCAGGCGCGCCTGGCCGAGCTTGACGGCAAGATCGAAGCCGCGGCCCAGAGACGCCTGGGTGAACTCAAGCAACAACTACTGGCTGAGAAGGCCGACCTGATGGCGGCGAACACCAAGCTAGGCGGCATCCTGACCGAGTCGCAAAATCTGGGCGGCGGTTTGGCCTTCGCCATGCTTTCCAAGGTCACCGACCGCTTCTACGATCTGGTCGTGCAGTCCGATGTCGGACTTGTGGACGTGGCGTGGGGTCTGAAGGACGCGCGAACCTCAACGGTTTCTAAACTCATCAACCAACAGAAGCTCGATCTCAAGACGGTCGACGAGGACTTCCGGGCCTTGCTCGAGGAGGAGAAATAGGCGTGGCGGGGCATCCTCAAATTTTCCGTCGCGGTTGGCGCACGTTCACCTCCCTTTGCGCCTTTCTGTGCTTGTTGGCAGCGCCCGGTGTGCTGCAGGCTGCGCCGGCCAAGGTCAGGCAGACGGCTCCCGTCGATCCCAAGTTGGTCGATGAGATGGCCGCCGATCTTGTGCGCTATGCCGAGGAAGTCAGCGGCTTCCGCAAGGCTGCCTCGGGCATCATCAAGCGCACTTATCTCGACAAGATGAAGTCCATCCGCGAGAAGTACGAGCCCATGATCTCCTTCAACGAGAAGGAGGAAAAGCAGCGGCGCATGGATGCCATTGCCGTGCTCGAAGGCTTTTTGCGCAAATATCCGGCGGACAAGAAGTGGACCCCGGACGTCATGTTCCGCTTGGCCGAACTCTTCTACGAGAAGTCGTCCGACGACTTCCTGACGGCGCAAGAGGACTACCAGAAGGCGCTCGATTCCCCAAATCCACCTACCGCCCAGGCGCCCAAGGCCGACTATACCCAGACCGTCAGCCTCTACCGCCGCCTATTGGTGAATTTTCCCAACTACCGCCTGCTCGACGCCACCTACTATCTGCTGGGATTCTGCCTGGGCGAAATGGGACAGGATCCAGAGGCCCGCCAGGCTCTGCTGGCTCTGGTGTGTGCGAACCAGTACAAGCCGCTCGATCCGCCGGCCAAACAAGCGCTCGCGACGGGGCTCAGCAAGGGGCCGGTGGTCGATTACTACAAGGACTGCACGCCCATCAAGAAGGATTCGAAGTTCCTGCCGGAAGCGTGGACGCGCGTGGGTGAAATGCACTTCGACGCGGCCGAGCTGGCCCACGCCATTTCGGCTTATGGACGCGTGCTGCAATTCAAGGACTCGTCCTACTACGACAAGGCCATCTACAAATTGGCTTGGTCGTATTACCGGGACAATCGCTTCATCGAAGCCATCCGCGAATTCGACGGCCTGGTCAAGTGGGCGGACAGCAAGAAGGCGGGCGGCGACAAATTCGGCTCCGACCTGCGGCCCGAGGCGGTGCAGTACCTGGGCATCAGCTTCTCAGAGCCCGACTGGGACGGCGACACGCTGCCCGATCCAGAAACTGGATTGCAGCGCGCGCAAGCCTTCTACCGCGGTCGCGAGGGTGAAGCGCACGTCAAGGAAGTCTTCCAGCGCTTGGGCGACATCTACTTCGATTCCACCAAGTATGGCGAGGCCATCGCGGTCTACAAACACATCCTGCAAATGTGGCCGTTCTTCGCCGACGCACCCAAGCTGCAAGAGAAGATCGTCAAGGCCAACGAGCGGGATCGCAATCTCTTGGCCGCGGCCAAAGAGCGGGAAATCCTCGGGCGCAACTACAGCAAGGGCAGCGAGTGGTACCGGCAAAACACCAACAACCCGGAAGCCCTGGCGGCGGCCGCGCAGCTGGCCGAGGACGCTCTGCTGACGGCGGCGACCAACGTGCACGCGGCGGCGCAGGCCTGCCGGTCGAAGTCGCAAGAGAACACCTCCGATCTCAAAAAGCGTGAGGAGTGCCAGCAGACCTACCGGACCGCGGCCGAATTGTACGAAAAGTACCTCGGTGCCTATCCCAACTCGAAACGCGCCTATGAATTTTCGGCCTTCTACGCCGACGCGCTCTACTACGGCGGCAAGGTCCAGGAATCCATCCCGGCCTACATCGTCGTGCGCGATTCGAACGTCGATAACAAATACCAGAAGGACGCGGCTTTGCAGGTCATCAAGGCCTTCGAAGAGATCATCGACCGGCTCAAGCTGGAAAGACGCATCGAAGATCCGCCCATCCCCGACGAGAAGAACACCAAGCCGCCGGTGACCGCGCTGCCCATGCACGAGGTCTACAAGAACTACATGCAGGCGCTGGATTGGTACGTGGCCAATCTGCCCGACGAGCGCGTGCCTGACCTGCGCTACGCCTCGGCCGTGTTGCTACTCAAGCACCGCGACTGGCCCGAGGCGCGCAGCCGCCTGGCCGAGATCTCGGATGCCTACTGCGCCAGCAAGCCCGAAATCGGCTTCAAGGCCTACGACGCCGTCCTGACCACCTACTTCATCGACTTCAACATCGAAGACGAAGAGTCCAAGGACTGCGCCCTCGGCCGCTTGCTCCAGGTGGTCGAGAAGTTCGGCGACTCGGCGTGCAGCAAGTCGCCGCTGGCCAAGCCGTACCTTTCCCGCATCCAGGACATCAAGGCCTCGGTCAAGACCACGGTCATCAAGAAGCGTCTCGATATCGCCCTCGAAAACGAAGAGAAGGGCACGGACAGGCAACTGGTGCAGTGCCGCGAAAGCGCGGGCGGCATCGCGGTGGTCACTGGCGCGGCCACGGTCGCGCAGGTCGCGGGACCTGGGGGCAAGGCACCCGGCGGAACGCAGCCGCGCAGCAAGACGGGCACGGATCTCGACGAGGGCCTGGCGCTCGATTTGATGGATCTCATCGCCTCCAATCCCAAGGATCAGGATGCACCCAGCAACCTGAACAACGCCTGCGTGATCTACGAAAAGATGTTCAAGTACGGCGAGGCCACCAAGTGCTACGAGCGCCTGGCCCGCGACTACCCAGAAACCCCGCTGGCCAAGGACGCCGTGTGGAACTCGGCCCGCAACCAGTACCGCTTCTTCGAGTTCGAAAAAGCGGTCGGGGGCTATCTCAAGGTCGCCACCGATCCGAAGTTCGCCAAGTACGAACACCGCAAGGAAGCGCTTGGCATCGCGGCGCAGCTGCTCGACAACGACCAGCAGTACGCGCGGGCCGCCGACCTGTACAAGAAGTACGCGGACAACATCGCCGAGAAGCCTTCTGATTCGGCCCAGGCCTATGCCTTCGCCTGCACGGCCTACGAGAAATCGCTCGACACGGCCAAGCAGGTTGCCTGTCTGCGCGAACTCATCAAACGCTACGGCAAGCAGCCGCCCGCTGGAGAATATGTGGTCAAGAGTTACCTTCAACTGGCTACGCTGGCCGAGCAGGGACGCGACAAGAAGGCCGTCATCGCCGCCTACAAGCAAGTGCGCGACGAGTTCGTGGCCCGCAGATTGCCGGCAGCGACGCCCGCCGCGGCCGCCGCCGCCAAGGCCGACTACCTGATTCTCGAAGACAAGTTCAAGGCCTTCCAAGCCAAGGCGCTGCACTTCACCAGCGATCCCAAGCAGGTACGCAAGACGTTTGATGCGTTCACCAACGAGGCCAAGGAACTGCAGGAAGAGTACGCCAAGATTTGGGAATACAAGGACGCCAACTGGACCTTGGCTTCGTTCCTCCGCCGGGGCGACATCTTCTACGAGTTCGCGCAGAAGCTGGTCAAGGCAGCGGACAATCCGCCCGACGAGGTCAAGAAGCTGTCCAAGAAGGCGTGCAAGATCGACCCCACGCTGTGCGGTGTCGCCGAGACCGAATACAAGGACGCCATCTACCAGTTCGTGACGCCGGTCGAGGACGAGGCCAAGCGGCAGTGGAAGGCAACCCTGGACCGTGCTTCCGATCTCGGCGTGACCAACGACTACGTCAAGAAGGCCAGGGAGAACCTGTCGAAGTACCTGCCCGACGAGTTCCCCTTCATCAAGGATGAACGCATCGGGGTGGAGTACCCATGACGAAGCTCGCCTCACTCCTTGCACTGATGGTTGCCAACAGTTTGGCTTGGCCCGTGCTGGCCGTGCCCGCAGAAGCACCCACAGCGGGTGTGCGCAAGCGCCGCGAGCCTCCGCCCGCCGTGACGCCCACCGAAGAGG
>Ga0302322_100004248_pt1 | contig 12416 bp, 4 predicted proteins | sample Fen_T0_2_FD_203757 | JGI IMG/M metagenome (GOLD analysis project Ga0302322, IMG submission 203757) | Peat permafrost microbial communities from Stordalen Mire near Abisko, Sweden - Fen_T0_2 | ecosystem: Environmental > Terrestrial > Soil > Wetlands > Permafrost | place: Sweden: Abisko...
GGCGGATGAACCGTTCCATCGACTCGCGCGGCGACCTCTATTCGGTTGGCGTCACGTTCTACGAGCTGCTCACCGGGTCTCTGCCGTTCAGTGCTTCGGACCTGATGGAGTGGGTGCATTGCCATGTCGCGCGGGAACCTCGCCCGCCGCTGGAGCGGCCGAACGGCGAGCTCATCCCGGCGGCGGTGGCCGAGATCGTCCTGAAGCTGCTGGCGAAGGTGCCGGAAGACCGGTACCAAAGCGCATCCGGTCTCGAGCTGGATCTCCGGCGCTGTCTTTCGAAGTGGCAAGCTCATGCCCGGATCGAGCGCTTCCCACTCGGCCTGCGCGACTCGTCGGAGCGTTTGCTACTGCCCGAGAGGCTGTACGGTCGCGAGCGGGAGCTCGGCGCCCTGCAGGCTGCCTTCGAGCGCGTGCTCGCGCTCGGTCGGCCAGAGCTCGTGCTCGTCTCTGGCTACTCGGGCGTCGGGAAGTCGTCACTGGTGAACGAACTCCACAAAGCCCTAGTGGCGAGGCGCGCCGTCTTCGCCACCGGAAAATGTGACGAATTCAAACGCGACATTCCCTATGGGACCTTGGCTCGAGCGTTTCGAAGCGTCGTGCGCGAAGTTCTCGGTAAGAGCGATACCGAAGTTCGCGCCTGGCGGGAGGCCCTCCGTGAAGCGGTGGATCGCAGCGGACAACTGATCGTGAACCTCGTCCCCGAACTCGAGCTGATCGTTGGCCCGCAACCGGCTCTCTCCGAGCTCTCCCCCAAGGAGGCCCAGCATCGCTTCCAAGCCGTCTTCCAGCGTTTCATCGCTGCGGTGGCGCGACCCGAACATCCATTGGTGCTCTTCCTCGATGACTTGCAGTGGCTAGACGCAGCGACGCTCGAGCTCGTCGAGTGGCTCGTCACGGGCCCCGAGGTGGGCAGCCTGCTCTTGATCGGCGCGTACCGCGATAACGAGGTGCACCCAGATCATCCACTCCGGACGAAACTCGAGCTGCTACGCGAACGCGGAGCGAGTATTTGCGAGCTGTTTCTGGAACCGCTGCGGCAGCGCGACGTGAGCCGCCTGATCGCGGAAGCACTTTGCTGCAGTCAAGAACGGGCGGAGCCGCTCACTGAGCTCATCTATGCGAAAACCGCCGGCAACCCGTTCTTCACCAGTCAGTTCGTGTCTCTCCTTGCCGAAGAGCAGCTGCTTTCGTTCGAACCGCGGGCAGCCGAGTGGACCTGGAACTTGTCTGGCATTCGCGCCAAGGGCTTCAGCGACAACGTTGCAGATCTCATGGTGGACAAGCTTGGTCGGTTGCCGAACGAAGCTCGCGCAACCATCGGCCACCTCGCCTGTTTGGGAAGCTCTGGAGAGACGGCGATACTCGCGTTGCTGCTCGAGGTAGGGGAGGAGCTAATCCGGCAACGCCTCGGGGAGGCACTTCGCTTGGGGCTCGTCTTCCACGAGGGCGGAAAGTATCGTTTTTTACACGACCGCGTGTACGAGGCGGCCTACGCGCTACTGCCCGAAGCAGAACGCGCGGTCGTCCATTTGACGATTGGACGCTTGCTCGGGACACCGGAAAACGCGCAGGAAGGCGAGTCCATATTCGACATCGTCAACCATTGGAATCGCGGGGCGGCTCTGATCGAGTCGCGTGAGGAACGTGAACGAGCCGCAAGCCTCAACCTTTCAGCCGCCAAGCGAGCCAAAGCGTCCACGGCCTACGTTGCGGCGTTGAAATATTGTTCGATCGGGCTGGCCTTACTCGATGAGCAGAGCACCGCGACTCGCAAGGACCTCGGCTTTTCGCTCGAAATTTTGCTGGCCGAGTGCTCGTTTCTGTCCGGCGACGTTTCCGCGGCGCAAACTCGGCTCGACGCGCTCTACACGCGCGCCAATGGTACCGTCGACCGCGCCGCGGTTACCCGCCTTCAAATGGCGCTCTTCACCACCCTTGGTCGTACCGACCATGCCATCGATGTCGGCCTCGCGTTTCTGCGGAGCGTGGGCTTCGACTGGTCGCCGCACGCCACGGCTGATCTGGTGGAGGCCGAGCTGGTTCGGATGCAACGACTGATCGCCGGACGTCCAATCGAAGCGTTGATCGACTTGCCTCCAATGGACGATCCCGGGCAGCTTGCCACTATCGGCGTGTTGGCCGAGTTGCTTGCACCCGCCAGCTTCGCTCATCAGGGCCTGTTCGAGCTCGCACTGCTGTCCACGACCAATCTGAGCTTGGAGCACGGCCACTGTGACGCTTCTCCCTTTGCCTATTCTCTGCTGAATATCGTGCTCGGCTTCGATCACGGCGACTATCATACGGCTTTGCGCTTCGGGCAGCTCGCCTGTAACTTGGTGGACGAACGCGGGCTCTCCCGGTTCAAGACCCGAGTGTATAACTCCTTTGCCACGTTCACTCTTCCGTGGACGCAGCACTTGCCTTCGAGCCGCACGCTGTTGATACGTGCTTTGGACGCGGCTACCAGCACGGGCGACCTGACTTTTGCGGCCTATACCCGCAGGAGCATCGTCTCCAATCTGATGGTCTCCGGTGAGCCGCTCCAACAAGTGAAGCGCGAGGCCGAGCAAGCGCTGGCGTTCGCCCGGAAGGTCCAGTTCGACTTCGCCGCGGATTCGTTCGTCGCGTTGCTCCTCCTAATCCGTGATCTGCGCGGAGCGTGCGACGACGACGATTTGCCCAGCGAATTGCAGACAGACGAGCCATCGTTCGAAAGCCACTTGAGACAAGGGGGGGCAAGACTGGCCGTCGCGGCGTCCAGGTACTGGATATATCGCCTACAAGCGCGCTTCTTGGTGGGCGACTATCAGGGGGCCATCGTCGCTGCTGCGAACGCTTCCGAGCTGCTCTGGGCATCGCGAGCATTCATCGAGATCACCGAGTTCCATTTTCATCGAGCGCTCGCATTGGCCGCTTTATGCCCAGGGGAGCCAGGCCAGCCGCGTTCCGCTAAGCTAGCGGAGATAGACGGGCACTACCGGCATCTTGCGGGCCGGGCCGAGGGCTGTCCGGAAAATTGGCGACATCGCGCGGTGTTGATCGCCGCCGAGGTTGCGCGCCTCGAAGGGCGCGAGATGGACGCGATGCGGCTGTACGAAGACGCGGTCGCATCCGCCAAGCGCCATGGGTTCGTACAAAACGAAGCTATCGCGTCCGAGCTCTCGGCGAGTTTCTATGCGGCGCAAAAGCTCGACACCGCCGCCCACGCTCACCTGCTCAATGCGCGCGCGTGCTACGAACGCTGGGGGGCGCTGCGCAAAGTCCGGCAATTGGAATGCCTGCATCCGCGGCTCGATGGCGACCCAACGCTGGCTAATGCGGCAAGCGTCGGTCCGACGCTGGGTCAACTCGACGTTGCGGCGGTCGTGGCCATCTCACAAGCGGTGTCCGAAGAGATCGTGCTCGATCGCCTCGTCGAAAAGGTGATGACCATCGCGGTCGAGCACGCCGGCGCAGTCCGGGGGGTGTTGCTTCTTGCCGAAGCGAACGAGCTGCGTGTCGACGCAGAAGCGGTTGCCCGGCGCGATGGGGTCAGCGTGCGCGTCCGCCGGGTCGGGGGAACGTTCGTCGATCTCCCAGATTCGATTCTGCGCTACGTGGTCCGATCCGAGCAAAGCGTCATCGTCGATGATGCTGCCTCGCCGAACCCCTTTTCGGCAGATGCCTACCTTCAGCGGTGTCGTCCTCGCTCCATTTCGTGCCTGCCATTGCTCAAACAAGGCCGATTAATCGGCGCGCTCTACCTCGAGAATAGCCTGTTGCCGAACGTGTTCACTCGTGCGCGGGTGACATTGCTTCAGGCCCTCGCCTCGCAGGCCGCCATCTCGCTCGAGAACGCGCAGCTCTATGAGACTTTGCAAGCATCGCTGTCAGAAAAGCAGGCTTTGCTCAAAGAGGTGCATCATCGGGTAAAGAACAACTTGCAGCTGATTAGTAGCTTGTTGAGCTTGCAGTCGGAACGTACGGAAGATTCAGCCGTCGCGGAGTTGTTCGCGGACAGTCGCAATCGAGTACGTACGATGGCCTTAGTGCACGAGAATTTGTACCGCGCGGGAGACTTCGGGAAGGTCGAAATGGCGCCGCACATTCGAACCCTGTGCGCGCACCTCACCGGCGTCTACGGTGTCCGCGATCGGGCGATCGAGCTGATTTTCCAGCTCGGCGATTGTCAGATGGATTTGGATCGAGCGGTGTCTTGTGGGCTACTCGTCAACGAACTGGTCTCCAATGCGTTGAAGCACGGCTTTCCGGAAGGGCGTTCCGGTCGCGTGCGCGTAGAGTTGCAATCTCTGCCGGGCGGCGAGGGCGCACTGATCGTGAGCGACGACGGCGTTGGACTACCCCCTCAAATAGCGTTAGGCGAGAGCGAGTCATTGGGCTTGCAGTTGGTCGAGGATTTGACCAAACAATTGAACGGGAGCATTCGCGTCGAGCGTTACTTCGGCACCACCTTCACGATCTCTTTTCCAGCAGCGAACCCTGCCGTCGCCGAACCATGACGCGAATCCCGGCTTCCCAGGCCGAAGGCGACCCCCTTCCCGTCCTGCACCTCGAAGCGGCGGCGATCCAAGCCATTGCCAGAGCGAGCTCCGGGGTGGCGGGATGCAAAGCCACGCAGAGCTTGCTCGCGGTCGCCCTCGAACAATCGGGCGCGCAGCGCGGCTTATTGCTCTTCCTCCGCGGCGACCAGTTGCAAGTCGAAGCCGAGGCCCGGGCTTTGGGGCAAACGGTCGAGGTGCTGGCAAGCGTGGGGGCGCGCGGGACGCTCGAGGGGTTCGAAGCGCTCGAAGCCCCCCATTCGATTCTACGCGAAGTGGCCCGAACGGCTGCTGAAGTGCTGCTGGGTGACGCTTGCCTGGAGCCGAATCCGTACGCGGGAGACGATTACATTCGTCGCACTGGGTGCCGCGCTGTGGCATGCCTGCCGTTGATCTCGCAAGCGGGATTGATTGGGCTCCTCTACCTCGAGAGCAAACTAGTCCCTCGACTATTTGGCGCTGCGCAGTGCGCGCTATTGCACGTATTGGCGTCACAACTGGCGCTCGTTCTCGATAACGAGCGGCTTCGGGCGGAGCTCACAGAGGTCCGGGCGAACCTGGCGGAATCCCAGGAGCTCACCCACGCCGGGCACTACGCTTGCAACGTGGAGACCGGTCAGATCCTGACTATTTCCGACGAAGTTTATCGCATTTTCGAGTTGGACCCGGCGCTTTGGCCATCGCTAAAAGACATATTTCAACGCGTGCACCCGGAGGACCTGCCGATCATCGCGAGGCATACCGACCAGGCGGCGCGAGACGGCAAGATCGCCGACTTCGAGCATCGGCTGCTCTTCCCCGACGGGTCCATCAAGCAGGTACACGTCATTCGGCGCGCCGCGCCGGGTCCCGGGGGGGAGGTGATTTTCCGGGGTACCGTGATGGATGTGAGCGCGTTCAAGCGAACCCGAGACGAGCTACAGGCTACCTCGCTCGAAATGCGAAAACTCGTGTCGTTGATCGAAAACAGCACGGACTGCATCGGCTACGCGCGGTCGACGGAGCACGTCGACTATGTGAATGCCGCGTGGCGACGAATGGTCGGACTCGAGCCAGACGAGGATCTGACGCAGTACCAGATGAGTGACTTTCTTGCCGAGGACGACTACCGCTATTTTCTGGAAGAGATCATGCCCGTCCTCGCGCGGGATGGGCAGTGGGCCGGGGAGCGCGCGCTACGCCACGTCAAGAACCACCAAGTGATACCCGTGCATCAGACCATCTTCTTCATCACCGAACCTGGCACGTCCCGCAGGAGTGAAATCGCGACCATTTGCCGCGACATCACCGAGCGCAAGCGAATGGACGAGAAGCTTCGCGCCTCGCTCAAGGAAAAGGAAGCGCTGCTCACGGAGGTACACCATCGCGTCAAGAACAACCTCCAACTGATCAGTAGCTTGCTCAGCTTGGAGGAGGCGCGCAGTGCGTCTGCCGCTATCGCAGAACGGTTCGCCGAGAGCCGCAATCGCCTCCGGGCCATGGCCCTCGTCCACGAAAACCTGTACCGCGCCGGAAATTTTTCACGAATCGCCATGGCGGAGCACATCGAGACTCTTTGCGCCCATTTGCTACGCGCCTATCGCGGGCAAGGCCAGCAAGTCGAGCTCTCGAGCGCGGTCGCAAATGTCGAGTTGGACTTGGATGTGGCCGTATCAGTCGGTCTGATCGTGAACGAGCTGGTGTCGAATGCATTGAAGCATGCTTTTCCCGATGGGCGCCGCGGCACGATCCACGTGGAATTGACGTGCTTTTCTGGGGCGCTCCACGAATTGACGGTGCAGGACGACGGGATTGGCCTCGGTTCGACGGCGATCGGCGAGGGGAGCGAGACTTTGGGTCTTCAGCTGGTGCACGACCTCACCAGGCAATTGTGTGGAGCACTGCGGACGGACCGCCGGCGCGGCACGTCGTTCTCGATTGCCTTTGACGCCGACCAGCGCGCGGGCAGAGCGCGATGACACCGGCAAAGATTCTGATCGTCGAAGACGATTTCATCGTCGCGCGAGACCTCCGGCACCACTTGACCCGGGCAGGGCATACCGTGGTCGGCGTCGCCGCTCGTGGCGAACGCGCCTTACCATTGGTTGTCGATTCGAGCCCGGATCTGGTGCTGATGGACATCCGTCTCGCCGGCGAACTCGATGGCATCGAGGTCGCGCGACGAATCCGCCAGATCCGTCAGATCCCGGTGGTCTACCTGACGGCGTACGCGGACGACCCAACGCTCAAGCGAGCGCTCGCCAGCGAGCCGTTCGGCTACATTCTGAAGCCTTTCGAGGACTGGCAGTTGCGCACGGCGATCGAGACCGCCCTCTATCGTCACGCCGCCGAGCGAAAGCTGCGCGAGGGCGAGCGCCGTTACGCTGCCACGCTCGCGTGCATTGGCGACGGCGTAATCGCCACGGACGTGCAGGCGCGCATCACCTTCATGAATCCGGCGGGCGAGGCGCTCACGGGCTGGTCCGAGCAGCAGGCTCTCGGTGCGCCCTTTTCCGAGGTGGTGCGGCTGGTCGAGGAGGGCACGCGCGAGCCGGTCGATAGCCCGATCGAATGCGTGCTCGGTCTCGAAAGTCCGAGAGTTGTGTCCCATCAAAGTGTGTTGATCCAGCGTGACGGTCGGGAGATCCCGATTGCTCACAGCGGGACGCTCATCTGCGCGGACCGGCTACCGCCCGCCGGCGTCGTGTTCGTCTTCCGCGACACGACGAAAGAACGCCTCGAGGCAGAGGCGCACGCGCTCCGTAGGATGAAAGTTCGCCGCGAGTTGGCGCTGCCCGGATCGAAGGTTGCGCTCTGGGATCTGACCCTGCCCGATGGAACACTGGAGGGGGCGCTGCTCAGCACGCTCAATCATGGGGAGCCGCTGGGCTTCTCTGACGCCCTCGACGAAGTCGGGTTTGCCGATGCCGCAGCCAATTGGCACCCGGACGATCGAGAGCGCGTCCGGCAAGCCATCGAGGCCTGCCTCGACGGGGTGACCAATAGCCTCGAAGTCGCGGCCAGAGTACGGCGCGCGGACGGAAGTTATGTGTGGCGGCTCAAGCAAGGCGGCCTCGTGCGAGGCGATGCGGGCGGGGTGCGCCGGCTTACCGGCATCAGCATCGACATCGACGATCGAGTGCAGGCGGAGGAGGCGCTGCGCCAGAGTGAAGCGCGCTTTCGCAGCACCTTCGACAGCGCTGCGGCCGGCATCGTGCACATTGGTTTCGACGGACGAATCCTGCGCGTCAACCAGAAGTACCAAAAGCTCACGGGCTACGGTGCAGAGGAGATGGTGAACCGCAGTGTGGTCGAGCTGACCCACGCCGACGACCGAGAAAAGATTGCTGGCGAACAGTTTCGAGCCGTCTGTCGCGGTGAGATCGGTCACTACGCGGTGGAAGTGCGCTCCGTTCGCAAGGATGGATCGGAGGTCTGGACGCAGATCACCGCGTCGCGGACGTCCGACGGTGGGGACTCCGAGCCGTACGTGCTCGCGATCTGTGCCGACGTCTCGGAGCGAAAGCGGCTCGAGAGTGAGCTATTGCGGGCGAAAGAGACGGCGGAGTCTGCCAATCGCGCCAAGGACGAGTTTCTGGCCAACGTCAGTCATGAAATTCGCACGCCGATGAACGCGATCCTAGGCATGACCGAGTTGGCGCTCGATTCCGCGCGCACCGAGCACCAGAGACAATTGCTGTCGACGGTGCGCTCGGCGGCCAGAAATCTGCTCAACATCATCAATGATTTGCTGGATTTTTCCAAGATTGCCGCCGGCAAACTCGCGCTCGACGACGCGGACTTCTCACTCCGGGCCGCGCTCGGGGACAGCTTGCGGGCGCTCGCCGAGCGCGCTCATCGCAAGGGCCTCGAGCTGATTTGCCAGGTGCACCCCGACGTGCCCGATGCTCTGATCGGAGATGCGGGTCGGCTGCGACAAGTGCTGCTCAACCTGATCGGTAACGCCATCAAGTTCACCGCGAAGGGTGAAGTCGAGATCGTAGTAACGTGTGGGCCGAGCAGCGCAGAAGAGCTCGACCCAGTGCTCTTGCGTTTCACGGTCAGAGACACGGGCATCGGCATTGCACGCGAGAAGCAAGCGGCGATCTTTCGCGCCTTCGAACAAGAAGACTCGTCGACCACGCGAAAGTACGGCGGCACCGGCCTTGGGCTCACCATCGCGTCGCAGCTCGTGGCGCTCATGGGCGGCGAAATCACGGTCGACAGTGAACCCGGGCGAGGCAGCACGTTCGGCTTCCAGGCGGGATTTGCGCGCGCGTCCAGACCCGAGTCGACGAGCCGGGTTCCACCGGCCGAGCTGCTCGAAGGTTTGCGTGTGCTGGTCGTCGACGACAACGAAACCAACCGAAGCGTGCTCGAAGAGTGGCTGACCAACTGGCGCATGCGCCCCACGGGTGTCGCCGACGCCAGGACCGCACTCGAAGCGTTTACGCGCGCAGAAGACAGTGGTGTTCCGTATTCGCTCGTGTTGCTCGACGCTCGCATGCCGGATGGCGATGGCATTACCCTGGCGGGCCAGCTTCGGGAGCGCTTCCCCGCGTCCTCGAAGCGGCTCATCCTGCTGAGCTCGGACGACAGCCCGTCCCTCGTCACCCGCTCGAGGGACGCGGGGCTGCAGGCCTACTTGCTCAAACCGGTGCAGCATTCGGAGCTGCTCGATACCATCTGGGCCGTCATGAGCACGCCCACCGAGCCGCCGCCGTTCGCCGCCGCGATCTCTGGCGAGCGTCCGGGGGCGCTGATCGTGGCCCCTGCGCTGCGCATTTTGGTGGCCGAGGACAATGAGCTCAATGCTACGCTACTTCGCGAGCTCTTGGCTCAGAGCGGGCACCGAACCGAGTTCGCGAGAGAAGGCGCGGCGGCCCTGACCCTGGCGTTAGCGGGCAAGTTCGATCTGCTGCTGCTCGATTTGCACATGCCAGAAATGGACGGCTTCGAGGTGGTGCAGGCGATTCGTCGGCGCGAGTTCACGACTGGCGATCACCTAGAGATTGTGGCGTTGACGGCGCGCTCTTCCAAGCAGGATCGCGAACGCTGCATCGCGGCCGGTATGGATGACTTTCTGGCTAAGCCGATCGAGGCCGACGCGCTCTGGGCGGTCATCGAACGTACCGCCATCGCGGTGTCAGAAACGCGCTCACGGCCCTCGCGCCTGCTCGATCAGGCCGCGATCGTGCGGGCTTGCGCTGGCCAGGAGCTGATTCTGCACAAGCTATGCGATGTATTTCAGAAGAGCTTGCCTGTTCACATGGCAAAAGTCCGCGCGGCCCTCGCCGAGAATCATTTCCAGGCCTTGGGCGATGCCGCGCAAGGGCTCCACGGAACCCTGGCCACCTTTTCCACGATCGCCGCCGCGGTCTCGTTGACGTTGCAAGATCTGGCGTTGCGCGGGGACACGGCGAGCTGCGCTGAGCTGGTCGATCGGCTCGAATCGATGTGCGAGGAACTGCTGGAAAACTCGCGCGCGCTCGTCGCTCAAGGTTGGCCTCGATGACCGTGCCGCGGTTGCCTCACGGCGAGTGCCTGCAGAGACGAAGTGTGTGGCCCGGCACGGTGCGTGCATCACTCATCGGCATTGGCCTGTGTTTGGCGCTAGCGAACAGCGCGTGCATTCACCCGGAGACTCGAACCATGAAGACCGGTGATGGAATCATTAGCCGACCCAGCAAGTACTCGGTGCCAGAGACACTGGATCGCGTCGAAACGCGACTGCGCGAACGAGGTATTAGAATCTTCGCACGCATCGACCATAGCGGCGAGGCGGCCGCGGCGGGCCTGGCCATGCCCCCTACACAGCTGCTCATCTTCGGCAGCCCGAAGGGCGGCACGCCACTGATGCTCGCCGCCCCGACCGCCGCCATCGATTTGCCGCTCAAGGCTCTGGCCTGGCAAGACGCGGAGGGTACGGTTTGGTTGAGCTACAACGATCCCTCATACCTCGCCAGGCGCTTCGGGTTCACCGACGAGCAAATCAAGACCATCGTGCCGCTCGCGGCCGTGATCGAGCCGGCTGCGGATTGAAGGTCGTCAGTTCGTCCGGAGGGGACCGGCTGCCGGGCTCGTGGCAGCCGGTCCCGCGCCACGTCGACTCAAACTCCTCGATACACCAAGCTCGTAAATAGCGCCGGGCCGATCACGAAGTGTCCCCACTTCGCGTCGTAGGCGGCGGTGGGCTTGGCGAGCACCGCTTGCTCGAGGGTTTTGCCTTGCGCCTTCAGCTGCGCCACGTTCTTGCGGATCCCCGCGAGCATGTCGCGAAACTCGATCAGCTGCGCCCGATTACCGATGGGCCCATGACCGCCCACGATGATCGTGTGCTCGGTGGCCAACGCGATATTGGCGTTGGCGGCCCGGATCATGCCATCGATGCTTCCACCGGTGACGATGTCGATGAACGGATACACGCCATTCCAGAAGGTGTCGCCGACTGCCAGCACGTCCGCCTTTTTGAAGTAGACGTACATGTCGCTGTCCGTGTGGCACGGGCCGTAATAGTGCATCTCTAGCGTTTCGCCGCCGAAAGCCAAGGTTTTTTCCGCTTGCACGATCGACGTGGGGCGCGCCCCGAGCGGCGCGGGCGGGAAGGTGTGACTCCAATCGTCCACGCGCACCGTTTCGGACAGACGCTTGAGCGTGTTCTCCTGGGCGATGATCGTGGCGCCCATTTGGTGCAGCCAATCATTGCCGTCCGTGTGATCCCAATGCCAGTGAGTATCGATCAGGAACTTCACGGACCCGGGCCCGAGACGATCGATCGCGCGCGACACTCGCGGTCGCGAGACGGCGATGCCTCCGTCCACCATCAGCTTCCCGTCCCGACTGGTGAAGAGGCTGATATTGCCGCCCGAGCCCATCAGCACGGAGATATGACCGCGCAGCGGAACCACGGTGATTTCCGCTTTGGCGGCCTCGGCGTTGATTTTGTCGACCGGGCTCGTGGGCTGAGCGAGCTCTTGCGCGGTCGCCGAGCGCTCCCTCACCGCGGCCACAGCGCAAGCGAACAGGCTCGCAACGACGACCGCGGCCAGCTTCCCACGGCGAGCAACACGGCGCGATCGGCGGTCGCTCCGCCTTTCGGTGAGGTCGCAGCTGGAGTGATGGAGGGCCGGGCTCTTGATGTTCACGCGACTGATTTTCATGTTCTCTCCTGGGCAGGTCGGTTCAGGAGACAGCGCTAAGCACGAGTCATACCGTTCGCTCAGCGAGGGCGAAGAGCATCGCCGCGGCGCATCAGGTCATGCGCGGCTCGACGGGGGCGGCATCTTTTACTCCCGTCCGGCCAATTCGAGTCGCGCTCGGCCCAAATCCGCTCGGACGGGTCTTGCCCGCAACGCGCTCAGGCATGAATTGGCAAGCTGAACGAAAACGTTGCCCCCCGGTCTTCGTTGTTGGTCGCCCACAGCTGACCGCCATGCGATTCCACGATCGAGCGGCAGATCGCGAGCCCCATGCCGAGGCCGTTCTCTTTGGTCGTGAAGAACGATTCGAAGATCTTCTCTGGATCTGCGAGCCCAACTCCGTGATCGCGCACCGCCACGAGCACCCGGTTGCCGTCCAAGAGCGCCGAACGAATGCTCAACTCTTTGATTGGACTTTCCAAGAACTGCATCGCTTCGATCCCGTTGTGCAGCAGGTTCACCAGCATCTGCTGCATTTGGACGCGGTCCGCAGAAATCAGGGGCAGGGAGCGATCGAGCTCGCTGCGCAAATTCGTGCCGCTGGCCGCGAAATCCCCTGCGAGTAACGAGCAGACTTCGCTGATTACCTGGTTCAGATCCAGAGCGACCTTGTTCGGCGCACTCTGCTTGAACAGCGCGCGGATTCGACTCAAGACAGCGCCCGCAGAGCTCCCGTCTTCGACGATCTTCTCTACCG
>Ga0302322_100004249_pt1 | contig 12411 bp, 8 predicted proteins | sample Fen_T0_2_FD_203757 | JGI IMG/M metagenome (GOLD analysis project Ga0302322, IMG submission 203757) | Peat permafrost microbial communities from Stordalen Mire near Abisko, Sweden - Fen_T0_2 | ecosystem: Environmental > Terrestrial > Soil > Wetlands > Permafrost | place: Sweden: Abisko...
CGTTTTTTCGATTTTGCCGTCCACCGTGAGCGTGAGAGAGCAGGCGTCTTCGAGAAAAGTATTTGGCACGTACAACACCCCCTTCGAACCAACGATCTGCGCCTCGATTTGTTTCTGCGCGTTGAAACCGCTGTTGAGCGAAGCGATCAGGCCCGATGGATATTTCAACAACGCGGAGAAGATCACGTCCACGCCGCCTTCTTTCACGCATTGCACGGAAATCGATTCCGGCATCGGCGCCGCTGCAGCCGGTTTTCCCGTCTCCACTGCCTGGATACGTGCGATCTCGTCGACGACCATGCCGGTGAAGTTCACTGGGTAACTACCCACATCGTAGAGCGAACCGCCACCCAACTCGGGCTTGTATTTAATCGAACCCGGATTCGCCAACAGGAAGCGAAAGGTCGAATGAATGTATTTGATTTCACCCAGCGCCCCACTGCGCAGCACCTCGATAACTTTGCGCGTGCAATCCGAGTAGCGGTACATGAACGCCTCCATGAGCACCACGCCGTGCTTCGTACTCGCAGCGATCATCTCGCGGCACTCGTCAGCATTTAGCCCGATCGGTTTCTCGCAGAGAACGTGTTTCCCGTGCTCCGCCGCCTTGATCGTCCACTCACGATGCAATGCATTCGGCAACGGCACATAAACCGCATCGACGTCGGAATCGTTCAACAAATCCTCGTAGCTACCGTGAGCTTTGACGTTGCCGAATTTCTTGCGGCACTCGTCGAGCTTGGCGACGTCGCGCGAGGCAATCGCTTGAAAGACAGAGTTGGAGGAACGCACGATCGCGGGGATCACCGCTTCGCGGGCGATGCGGGCATATCCGAGTACGCCCCAACGGATTTTTCGGGTAGATGTGCTCATAAGGTGGATACACCAAACAGCTAGGCTACAAACACCCGGTTCACAACGTTTCGTTCAAAAATCTGGCGCCGCCAACGCGTCCGCGGTCGACCAGTCGATTCAGAAACAAATCCCGCAACAATCGTCAGCCCGGTTCAACGCTCCACTCTCGACGGGGCATTTTCCTACAGGCGCGCCAGCGTCCAATCGCTTCACCATAGAACCACCCAGACAATACTGACCATGCGTTTCAGAGCGCACATTGCCTACCGGAATAGGGATCCGGTTCTTTTCATAATCAAGTCGCCAGATACACGGTTAAACTTTTACGTACTATGTTCCCGGATACAAAAGGCAGGTGTTTTTCCCTGTGCTTTGATGTTTCCAGTTAGAAGTCGCCGAATTTGACCGGGGAAATAAGAAAACGCTACGTGGACGCAAATCCTGGGTCGCTCTGTTTGTATGCAACTCGCCACGTCACGTATTATTCATTCACTTCTTGTCTTCGTCAGTGTGGGATCTCTTTTCAGCAATTCTCTGACTGCTTCTGTATTGACGGTAACTGCCGGCCAGCCGGTGCAATTCTCGGTCTCCGCCCAAGGCAGCCAACCGTTTACCTATCAATGGCGAAAAAACGGTGCTGCGATTTCGGCCGCCACCCAAGCAACTTACGCCATCCCCGCCACCACGGTAGACGACAGCGCAACCTACACCGTCGTCGTCACCAACTCTGCCGGCTCGGCCCTCTCGGATAACGCCGCCCTCACAGTTAATTTGGTCATCGTCGCACCGCAAATTACGAACCAGCCAGTATCTCTCACCGTCACCGCGGGTCAGCCGGCAACGTTCTCCATCACGGCTTCAGGCATGCCCACGCTCACCTACCAATGGTTAAGAAACGGTGCAGCCATCACCGGCAATCTGAGTAACACCAGCGCGACCTTTACGATCGCAGCCACTGCCGGCACGGACACTGCGAGTTATTCCGCGGTGGTCTCGAACACCGCCGGAGCGGTGACCTCCAACATTGTCACCCTCACCGTAAATGCGGCGTATTCTTTGGTCGACCTCACTCCTCAGTCCTACAGCGCGCGTGGCCAGGCGAGTACCGCCCAAGGTATCGCGAACCTTTTTGATGGTCAGTCGTCGACCAAATGGGTCGACCGTCGCGCCACGACGTGGGTCAAGGTCGTCTTCGCCTCACCGACCGTCCTGGAAGCCTACGCCCTCACCTCGGCCAATGACTCGCCCGAACGCGACCCTGGGTCGTGGACGCTCTCCGGCTCAAACAATGGCACCACGTGGACCGCGATCGAGACGCGCACCTCGCAAAGTTGGAACACCCGTTTGCTAACTCGCGATTTTATCCTCGCTGCACCAACCGGCGCCTACACCCAGTTCCGCTTCGATCTCAAAGCAACCTTCGGCTCGATCACCCAGTTCGCCGACCTAGAGCTGTTCGGCAACAGCGTAGTCTCAATCCCACTACCCCCGCTCACCTATTCCTCCCGCAGTCAAAGCAGCACGTCCCTCGGTATCGCAAAACTTTTCGACGGAAGAACAAACACCAGCTGGGCGGATCTTAGCGGTACCAGCTGGGTTAAGATCTCGTTGAATAGCCCAGCCGTTCTCCGGCGTTATACGCTCACCTCTTCGAGTGACGCGGCGACAGGCGATCCCGCCTCGTGGACACTCTCCGGTTCTAACGATGGCACCACTTGGACCGTGATCGAAACACGCACGGGCCAGACTTGGAGCAGTCGTCGACTCACACGCGATTTCGTCCTCGCAACCGCCTCGGCTCGCTTTACCCAGCTCCGTTTCGATTTCAAAGCAACCTCCGGCACGATCACTGAGGTAGCCGAGCTCCAATTGTTCGGAGAACCCTGATCCGCAACGAGGGCTTCCCGCAGCGCGCAAGAACACAAGCCCGCGCGAACTCGGCGAAATTCTCCAGCAGAAGAACTCCATCGCCGGGTACGAAAGATTTCTCGCGAGTGTCGCTCTCCTCGCCCGTAACTCCAGCTTTCCGCTAGGGGCAACGTTGCCGCGGGCCCGCAAAGGCGCGCTCCGTCTTGCTCCTTGGCCGAAGAAATCGATTCCCGACACCTTCTTGTAACATATTTTTCGGTCAATTTTTTACGTAGTGTCTCTGCGGATACCACTGAGCCCGCCGTTTTTTTCACTGCTTTAACATTTTCGGTTACAAAACGGCGAATTTGCCCGACGACAAAAAGAATACGCTACGTTGAGTTGGAAACATGGTCGTTGTGCGGGCATGCAACTTGTCACGTCCCGAATTTTTCGTTCCCTCCTCGCTCTCATCAGCGCTGGAATACTTTTCGCAAATATCGCCCACGCGTCAGCGCTTGCTGTCAACGTTGGCCAGTCGGTGAAGCTCGCGGTCTCCGTCCAAGGATCCGCACCCTTCACTTACCAATGGCGCAAGAACGGCACCGCCATCTCCGGCGCCACGAGCGCAACCTACACAATCAATCCCGTCACGGCTGCCGACGCTGCCACCTATACCGTGGTGGTCACCAACTCAGTCGCGTCCACCGCCTCGGATAGCGCCGTGCTCACCGTAAACGCCGTCGTGGTCGCCGCACCAACCATCACTAATCAGCCAGCTTCGGTCACCGTCACCGCGGGCCAGCCCGCCTCCTTCTCCGTTGCGGCCTCCGGCTCAGGCAACTTCGCGTATCAGTGGTTGAAAAATGGCACCGCCATCTCCGGCGCCAACAGCGCCACCTATACCATCGCCTCAACCTCGACTGCTGACAGCGGCTCCCGCTATTCCGTTGTCGTTTCCAACTCCGGCGGTCCCGTCACCTCCAACTCCGCCACGCTCTCCGTCAACGCTGCAATATCGCTCGCTCAGTTCACGCCGCTGTCCTTCAGTGCACGCGGTGAAAACGGAACGGCTGAAGGTCTCGCCAAACTTTTTGACGGCCAGACTTCGACCAAGTGGCTCGACTTTAGCGGTACCACTTGGGTTCAGATCGTCGTCTCCTCGCCCGCGGTCCTCCAAGCCTACAGTCTCGCCTCAGCCAATGACGCCCCGGAGCGTGACCCCGCTTCGTGGACACTCTCGGGCTCCAACGACGGCGTCACCTGGACCGTCATCGAAACTCGCTCCGGCCAGAGCTGGAGCAGCCGTTACCTCTCTCGCGATTTTGTCGTCCCAGTCTCTTCCGCCGCCTACACTCGGTTCCGCTTCGACTTCCAATCCACCTCCGGCCCCATCACTCAACTCGCCGAGCTGGACCTTTATGGCACCAGCGTAACCCTGCCTCCGGCCGCACCAACCATCACTAATCAGCCAGCTGCGGTCACTGTAACCGCAGGCCAGCCCGCTTCCTTCTCTGTCGCGGCCTCCGGCTCGGGCAACTTCGCCTATCAGTGGTTGAAAAATGGCACCGCCATCTCCGGCGCCAACAGCGCTACCTATACCATCGCCTCAACCTCGACTACTGACAGCGGCTCCCGCTACTCCGTTGTCGTTTCCAACTCCGGTGGGTCCGTCACCTCCAACTCCGCCACGCTCTCCGTCAACGCTGCGTCCACACTGATTCAGCTCACACCACTGTCCGTCAGTGCGCGGGGCGAGAACGGTACGGCTGAAGGTCTCGCGAAACTCTTCGACGGCCAGACCTCTACCAAGTGGCTCGACTTTACCTCTACCACTTGGGTTCAGATCACCGTGGCCTCACCCACGATCCTCCAGGCCTACAGTCTCACTTCCGCCAATGACGCCCCGGAGCGCGACCCCGCTTCGTGGACACTCTCGGGCTCCAATGACGGCGTCACCTGGACCATCATCGAGACTCGCTCCGGCCAGAGCTGGAGCAGTCGTTACCTCTCTCGCGATTTTGTCGTCCCTGCCTCGTCCACCGCGTACACGCGGTTCCGTTTCGACTTCCAGGCATCCTCGGGCGCCATCACGCAACTCGCCGAGCTCGAGCTCTTCGGCGTTACCAGCAAGCCGACTGCCTCGATCACCGATTTCGTTCCTTCGTCGTATTCAGCGCGTGGTCAGAACGGCCCGGCCGAAGGGATCGCACAACTCTTCGACGGTCAGGCTGCCACCAAGTGGCTCGACTTCAGCGCGACCACCTGGGTCCAATTCAACCTGACATCGCCAAGATCCCTCCAAGTCTACACGCTGACGTCCGCCAACGATTTCCCGGAGCGCGATCCCGCTTCATGGACGCTCTCTGGCTCCAACGATGGGACAACTTGGACCGTGATCGAAACTCGCGCAGCACAAAGCTGGGGCAGCCGCTTCCTCCCGCGTAGCTTCGTCCTCACGACCCCTTCCGCAGCCTACAGTCGCTTCCGTTTCGATTTCCAATCCACCTCCGGCCCGATCACCCAACTCGCCGAAGTGGAACTATCCGGAGCGCCCTAGTTAATGCAGTGGGCTTGTGCCGCATGGGGCACAAGCTAGGCTGGAGCACTCGCCTGACCCGCGACATTACTCCAGCTCACAACCCGCTCGCCACCCCATGAAATGTTTCCGCACTCCGTCAATCGCATTTATTCACCGTTTACCGAAGGCCAGCATTGCCCTGCTGGCCTTCGCCATGGGCACCGCACTCGCGCAAACTTCTCCGACTCCCGTCGCCACCACCAACGCCGGTAAGATCAGCGGCTACACCGACCACGGCATCGTCGCCTTCAAGGGCATTCCTTACGGCGAGGACACTTCGAAGCACCGCTTCCAACCTTCCGTGCCTCCCACGCCTTGGCCCGACGTGCGCCCATGCGTCGACTTCGGCCCCATCGCACCCCAACCACAATCGCCGCGCCAACGCACTGAGCTCTTTCCTTTGCCCAAGGATGGCACGCTGGTCAGCGAAGACTGCCTGCATCTCAACGTATGGACACCGGCACTACGTGACGGGAAAAAACGTCCGGTGCTCGTCTACATCCACGGCGGCGGTTACACCGGCTGGTCGAGCAACGTTGATGCCTACGACGGCGTGCGCCTCAGTCAGCGCGGCGATGTCGTGGTCGTGACCCTCAACCATCGTCTCAACGGTTTCGGTTATCTCTACCTCGCCGAGCTGGGCGGCGCCGAGTTCGCCGACTCCGGCAACGTTGGCCAGCTCGACCTCCTCCTCGCCCTCCAATGGGTACGCGACAACATTGCCGAGTTCGGCGGCGATCCCGGTTGCGTCACGATCTTCGGCCAGTCCGGTGGCGGCGCGAAATGCGCCACGCTCATGGCCACGCCCGCCGCACGCGGGCTCTTTCACCGCGTCTGGACCATGAGCGGCCAACAACTCACCGGCCGCACCCACGAACACGCCACCGAGACCGCCCGGGCCGTGTTGGGAAAACTCAATCTCACGCCCGACCGCCTCGCCGAACTCAAAACCCTCCCGCTGGAAAAACTGATCGCCGCCATGCAGGGCCAAACCTTCGCGCCCGTCGTTGATGGCCGCTCTCTGCCCCGCGACCCTTTCTCGCCCGACGCCTCGCCACTCTCCGCCGACATCCCACTCGTCATGGGCAACACCCACGACGAGACGACCTACTTCCTAGGTGCCAGCGACCCTTCGACCTTTTCACTCACTTGGGAAACCTTGCCCGCCAAACTCACCCAGCACATCAAGCAATTCATCGGCACCCTCGCGCCCGAGAAAATTGTGGCCACGTACCGCCGCCTTTACCCGAACTACTCGCCAACCGACGTATTCTTCGCCGCCTCCACCGCCGCTCGCTCCTGGAAAGGCTTCGTGCTCCAGTCTGAAACCCGCGCCGCCCAACCCGGTGCCCACACCTACGTCTATTACCTCAACTGGAACACCCCGGTCGACGGCGGCAAATGGCGCGCCCCGCACACCCTCGACATTCCACTGGTCTTCGACAACACCACTTACACCCAAACCCTGAGCGGCGACGGCCCCGAAGCCCGCCGCTTGGCCGAACTCATGAGCGAGTCCCTCCTGGCATTCGCGCGTACCGGAAAACCGAATACGAAACAACTTCCCGACTGGCCCACCTTCTCCCTGCCCCAGCGCCCGGCCATGATCTTCGACCTTCCACCCCGCATCGAAAACGACGCCCGTGGTTACGAACGAAAACTCTTCGCTCCCATCCGCTACATCCAACCCGGCACTTGATCAGCACGCCCGCCCGTCACGATCTAACGTAACTTAAATTCCGGTGTAGCCGTGGTCGCTGACCCCGGACCCCCTCTACTCCCGGCCTCAGCGAGGCCGGCTACATCAATCCCCCGCATCAAGCGGCGTCAGTAATGCTGAAACCGCTCGAAACGCGTCCAGCGAAAACCAATCAAGACCCTCGTTCACGCTCAGCACTGCGAGGCATCCCGTGAGATACTACCGACCGTCCATGTGTGATTTGGCCTTTTGCTAGGCCCGCGGGCTCGTTCAAAAAGGATCGGGGTCTTGTAGGGTCTGACCTCGTGTCAGGCCGGATCGAGCAACGGAAGGCGTCGACACGAGGTCGAGCCCTACAGCCCAGATGATTCGGGACGTTGGCATCACGCAGCGAGCCGCGTTCAGAAAGAACTTCAGATCTTAAAACCACGCCAGATCACAACGCGTTTCGAAATTGTATAACCTGTCCCGATCTGTTCGCCTCCGCTCGACCACCACAACACCTCGTTGGAAGCACGCGGCAGGCTTACTCGTCACACTCCGCGACCCGCGCACTCTATCGCCCCGCTCACCTCGATCCACGCAACCAGCTCTCAGCCGCCCTTCCAACCATCAAGCCCCCACTCATGAAAACAGAACTCTTCGCCCTCTGTGACTTTGCCGCCGACTACGGCGGTAAGCTAAATATCATTGGCGTCTTCGACTCGATCTTTGCCAAACAGATGCCCGCCGTGCACGCCCACTGCTGCATCGCCGTAAAACTCCGCTTCGAGAAAATCGAGGAAGGCCCAAAACGCCTCCGCCTGTCTCTGACCGACGTCGACGGAAAGTCGATTCTACCGCCCTTCGAAATCCCCATCACGGTATCGATGCCAAACGACATCCATACCAACACGATTCAAGTCGTCGCCAATATCGACGGCCTGAAGATCGAACGCTTTGGTGAATACTCGATCAATCTGGCGGTCGACAGCCGCCATGAAGCAAGCATCCCCTTTTTCGCGCGCCAGATACCATCAAACGCCTAGTTCGGCCGCTCTACCAGAAGTTGCCCGCGCGTTAACGACTGGCCGCGGAACGCTCCGCTCTCCGCTCTGAACCGCCCAACCCCGCTTCAAACTCTCTGCGCCTCCGCGTGAGCCACGCCAGAACCAGCACGCGATTCGAAATTGAAATAGTCTTGCCGACCTGATCGGCTTCCTTCGTCCTTCGTTCAACCCCACGCGGCAGGCCCCATGACACGATCAAAGAAAGCGTCCCTCAATTTATATCCTACCATAAACTACGAATAGATCGTAACCCCACCCACAAGACCCTGCCGGCTCGAACAACATAATCCCAAAAAAATTCATGCAAAGTCACGCAACACAAAACATGATCGAACTGAATATGCCTAATGACAAATGTGCATATTGCGATGCCCACTTGAATAAAATTACAGCTACTTTGGAGCATATATTGCCGACTTCTCAAGGAGGTGCCTCGACGCATCCGAAGAATCGCGTCTGGGCGTGTGGGAGCTGCAACAACGTCCTAAAAAAAGATAGCGTCTATGGGAGACCACAAAGTTTGAATCGCCGTGTCATGCCGATTAATGAGGATGGGAATATTGTTTATATTATGGACGACATCCAAGATAGAAAAGACTACATTAATGGCATTCGCGGATGGCTAAATGTAGTCAGAACCAGAATTGATCCGCCAAACTAAGCGCTGCAGCCACCGTCCATGCTCGTAACGGACCGCGCAGACGCATGTTCCGCGACAACCAAAGGCGCAGAAAAACTCAAGAACGCTACGTGAAACTGATGAATCCTCCCGACAAGCACGATCAAGAGTTACTACGTGGCGAACTAAAGAAACGCCTCAAGCGTTTCCTCGTAGGCACACTAACATTAGTCATTGGAATATGGGTCGCCTACATTACCCAGATTGTTATCGGGAATCTAACATCTACCACTGAGATCGAGTACAAAATCTCACGATATAGATTATCTGAATGGCTACCTCAGAACATCTCTGAGGTAGCGCCACTCAAGCTAGGAGATTACCCATTAAAGGACTCCGAATTCGTTACGATCCAACTATGGAATCGGACATCCTCCAACCTAGACAGAACAGCGGTCAGAATTGATACGAACGACGGCAACGTCGTACCGTTTCACAAAGTCATACTCTACTCCAATAGTTTGGATCGCGATTGGGTTGAATGGGCAAACCCTGGTGACAACAAAATACTGGAGTTTAGCGTCGCTTTTTTAAATAAAAACTGGAGCACAAATCCAAATGTCAGTGTGAGGTTTTTTTATGTAAGCGGAGCGCCGAAAGAAATTTCCCTTAAAACCAACAAGCCAGGGATTAATTTTATCAAGTTTGACGAAGCAAAATCTTATTGGTGGCTATTCGGGCTCGAAGGGCCATTAATCGCAGCAGGTGCTGTGCTGGCACTTATTATCATATTGGTCGTCACGTGGAAACTGGGGGATTGGATGACGCAGAGGCAATATATTGGATTTGCACGAGTTCTAGCCAAAGGGATTGCGGCCAATTCCCATGGAATGGCGCCCAAAGACGTAGAAAAATTCTACTGGTTGGCGACTCGGCTATATATATATTCTACAAAGCGAGTTTTGTGGAAGGAAAAGAACGATCCGGAATTGAAAATACCCGAGCACATCGGAAATGAGGAGAAGAAGCCGTTAAGTGAAGACCAGAAAACGTAGAGAGTAATGCATCGCGCTGAATACGTGCGTTGCGATTAGCTCTGTGTGAGCCCGGTGTTCGCCTTTTCGATTTAGCGAATAGGATAAGGTTATCCTGCCGCACAAAAATAGCCGCACCCAGGAGGATGCGGCTATGGGGTGACGAACGGTCGAAGTCCGAACGGTTAACGAACTATTCCAGACCTCAACCCTCGGCTTAGCTCGCTGACTTTGCCTTCTTGCCCGACGCACGGGGCTTGCGTTCGCTTGTGCGCACACCGCCCGCCTGGTCATATTGCGCCGAGTCTGGACCGTAGAAGGCCCGGAAACCGCTCCGAGCCCGCGTGATCAGGTCACGCAACGCCTTGCCCTGGTCGTCGCGATCGTCGAGCAGCCCTTGCAGCTCGTGCCGCTTGGTATCGATCGACTCGCTCAACGCCGCGAACTCGTCGCGCGCCGCGGTGAACTGCTTCAGGTTGATGTCGCCCATCGAGAAGTCCGCGTTGGCGGTCCAAGTGTCGAGGATTCTTTGAGCGTCCGTGAGGGCGGTATTGATGCTGGCTAATGCTGCCATGGTATTTTCGTTTTTTTGGGTTTTTACCGCTGAGGGATGTCTTTCGGAGTACGCGGCCAAAGTCTCCCACTGCGGTCTAAAAGTCTCGGCTCACGTTAGGTAACAAAGGCGACGCGTCCGCAGACTTTGGGTGCGCGCCACATAACTTATCTTTCGCATTTATAACTTATCTGTCCGGGCTTTTGCCTTATCCAACGCGCCTCATGACTTTGAAAAGTGCTTCCCAAAGATATAAACGCGCCACCAAAGACATCTACCCCGCCTTCTGACTTATAAATGCCAGTTTAAAGTTATCCAACGCCCGTCCTAAGCCAAACCGACACTCGCCGCCTGCAAAGAACCTGTTTCCTCCCTCACCCAGTGCAGGGCGAGCCTTTCGACCCTGACCGCAACTGATTGAAAGATAAAAACAGCAACTAACAGCTATGTTCTTAGTCCTTTACGCCCGGATGTTACATTTCCGCGCAAACCATTAGCTCCCACCACGCGCCGCATGAGCGTTACTGATAGAGGCCGGTATGTTTTCCCGCTCAACCTCCCACGCACGCCCCAAACGATTGGTTCTTATACCAACATCCGTTGAGAATTAGCCCTTTGCAGGGACCGGGCTCGCCCAAGGAGGAGTGGGTTCTTGTCGGCCCTGACCTCGTGTCCGGCCGGATCGAGCGACGGAAGGCATCGACGCGAGGTCGAGCCCTACAGTCCAGATGATTCGGCACGTCGGCATTGCTCCAACGGCCCTGCGCAAAGACTTCTGCCTGGTGCAGGGCGTGAAAGCCACCACTTCAGGCCGAAGGGCCATCACACCTTACCACCAACCGACTGATCACGCTTTTGCCGTCTACGCTCCAACGTCTTTCCGTGTACCACGCCCGAACCAGCGCACCGTTTCGAAATTGAAATCGTCAGACCGACCTGTTCGTCTACGCCCGTCCCTCCTTCAACCCCACGCGGCAGGCCCCATGACACGATCAAAGAAGTTCCCTTCACTCCCTGCATGAAAATCGCGCGCATGAGCATAAGGATCGCGCCCGCAAAACGCGGTTGGTGCGAATAGGACTGTTCGGCAAAAATGAAGTCACCGATTCTCATGTTCCTGCTAGCGCTTGTTAGGTGTGCATACGCTGCAGCCCCGATCAAGGTTGGTTGGCGTGAAGTCGATGCTGGTGCATTTGTGTTTCGCCTGCCGACTGAGCTTTCGCAGATCCCGATCCAAGGAGAAGATTCGTCGGTTGGGCGCTATGCTGCACAAAATATGGTAGTCGATTTTGATTACGGCGCATATTCGGACCCGCTAAGTTATACTGATGCGCCAGAGTATGCGCAGCGGCGCGAAACGGTCGGCGGTTTGGATGCGGTCATTGTCTCTTGTCGCCATCCAGACATACAATCGCCGCTCGCATATTTTTATGCGATTCACTTTCCGAAGACGCTCGTCACCGGAGCTAAGCTTACTCTCTATGTTAGCTGTCGAGCAAAGAGTGATTACGGCACGGCCGAAGAGATTGTTCGTTCTGTTTCTTTCAAACCTAAACCGCCTAACAAGGCGCCAGTGCCAACGGCCACATCCGTCACGCCCGCTGCTGACGCACCGGTCACGCCGGCTGCGGCCGCGGCACAGCTTTGACGTCAAGTGAAGTAAAGACTATGGATAAAAACCTTTTAGTGAAATGCCTTCTATATCACCGAGACAAGATCCAGGCGATTGTATCCGGACCGCCAGAGTATTTGGTGCAGGCTTCGTCAATACGTCGGGAATTGTTGATGCTTGGTGAGCAGGTGGAGGCGATGACTGAGGTTAGTCAAAGGACCATCGACGATATAAAGTCGCTTAAACTCAGTATGAGCGATCCAGAGATCCAGTCCGTCGAGCCGGTAGGAATGAATGCGCTTTTGCGATATATCCCGTTTGGACGCCTATACCTCGATCTTCGTATTGCACCGCGCGTCGATGCTATTCGTCACGACTTGTCCCGTTTGCATGCAGAGATTGAATCAATCCTTGGAGAGCTGAAAAATGCTCGAACATAATCTTTCTCGAATTTGTGGTACAACCAATCCGTCCAACAAGGCGTTAGTACCAGCGGCTTCCTCCTTCGCGCCAGCTGAGGCCGCGGCACACCTCTAATGTCTCGGCAGCAAATGAAGCATG
>Ga0302322_100004250_pt1 | contig 12410 bp, 7 predicted proteins | sample Fen_T0_2_FD_203757 | JGI IMG/M metagenome (GOLD analysis project Ga0302322, IMG submission 203757) | Peat permafrost microbial communities from Stordalen Mire near Abisko, Sweden - Fen_T0_2 | ecosystem: Environmental > Terrestrial > Soil > Wetlands > Permafrost | place: Sweden: Abisko...
CGGGTGAGTTCAAGGCCGAGACGCCCTACCTCTACGGCACCTGGGAGGAGACCAGCGAAGCCGAACCCACCGACCGTCCCAAGGCCATCGTGCTGGGCAGCGGCCCCAACCGCATCGGGCAGGGCGTCGAGTTCGACTGCTGCTGCGTGCAGGCGGTGGAGGCCATCCGCGCCAGCGGGGTGGAAGCCATCCTCATCAACTGCAACCCCGAGACTGTCAGCACCGATTTCGATACCAGCGACCGTCTGTACTTCGAGCCCCTCACCTACGAGCACGTGAAGGCCGTGGTCGACCGCGAAGCTGCGGGCGGCAAGCTGCTGGGCGTCTTCGCCCAGTTTGGCGGCCAGACGCCGCTGAAGCTCGCCGGGCCTCTGCACGAGGCGGGCGTCCCGCTGCTGGGCACGCCGCTGAACACCATCATGGACGCCGAGGACCGCGAGCGCTTCGGCCAGGCCCTCAAGCGCCTGAACATCCCCGCGCCCCAGTGGGGCATGGCCACCAGCTTCGAGCAGGCCAAAGAAGTGGCCCACCGTCTCGCCTACCCGGTGATGGTGCGGCCCAGCTTCGTGCTGGGCGGGCGGGCCATGGCCGTGGTCTTCGATGACGCGGGCCTGGAAAAGTACATGCGCGAGGCCGTGGCTGTGAGCAACGACCAGCCCGTGCTGCTGGATCGCTTCCTGGACGGCGCACAGGAACTGGATATCGACGTGGTCTGCGACGGCGAGGACGTGGCCATCGCAGGTCTGCTGGCCCACATCGAGGAAGCGGGCATCCACAGCGGCGACAGCTACGCCGTGATTCCCGCGCTGGGCGTGCCCGAAGAGATCCTGGAAACGGTGCGGGGCTATGCCCGGAAGCTGGCGCTGGATCTGGGTGTGCGTGGCCTCATGAACCTGCAGTTCGCCGTGAAGGATGGCATCGCCTACTGCCTGGAGGCCAACCCCCGGGCCAGCCGCACGGTGCCCTTTGTGAGCAAGGCCACGGGCGTGGATTGGGCGGGCGTCGCCGCGCGCATCGGGCTGGGCCAGAGCCTGAAGCAGCAGGGCATCACCGATGGCGTGGCCCGCGCTGTCTCGGTGAAGGGCGTGGTCTTCCCCTTTGCCAAGTTCCCGGGTGTGGATCCGATCCTGGGCCCCGAGATGAAGAGCACGGGCGAGGTCATGGGCATCGGCGAGACCTTCGGTGAGGCCTACGCCAAGGCCTTGTTGGCTGCGGGTATTCCACTGCCACTGTCCGGCACCGTGTTCCTCACGGTCAACGATGCGGACAAAGTGCGGTTGCCGGAGCTGGCCCACAAGCTGGTGTCCCTGGGTTTCGGCCTCTGTGCCACCGAAGGCACGGCCAGGACGCTGGATGCTGTGGGCCTCAAAGTGCGCCGCATCTTCAAGGTGAACGAAGGTCGTCCCAATGCGGTGGATCTGCTGAAGAACGGCGAAGTGCAGTGGGTCATCAACACGCCCCTGGGCCGCGACGCCTTTTTTGACGAAAGCTCCATCCGCAAGGAAGCCCTGCGCTTGAAGATTCCCTGTCTCACCAATCTCAGTGCAGCTCTTGCCGCGTGCGAGGCCGTGGAGACCCTGCGCGGCGACATGACGGTGCGGGCGATCCAGTCGCTGGGGTGATGGCTCGCGTTTCGTGCTTGATCGGCAAAACAATGAGGCTCTAGAAAGGGATCCTGACATCCCCTTCCATACGCGGGTGGGCTAGTATCTTGAGCGGGGCTGAGCCCCGTCATGAGGATGCCTGTGGCAGCCCCGTCTCCAGGGAATCGATGGCTGGACCGGCTGGGTCTCGGCGCCTGGTGGCCCTGGGCGATCCTGGCCGTGGGCCTGTCCCTGACCCTGCTGCGCTGGCAGATGCTGATTCGCGCCGATCGGGCGCACCTGTCCGCCCAACAGGCCATCGAGGCCAATGCGATCGTGGACCGGCTGAGCGGCCGGTTCGATTCGCTGACCCTCGTCGTGAAAGGGGCCGCGGGTTATCTGGCGCGGGAACCCCGCCCCACGCGATCCGAATGGCGCAGCTATGTGGAGCATCTCGGTCTCTTCAAGTCCCCCGAGTGTCTGCAGGCCCTGAGCTTCGTGCCGTGGATCCCCCGCACTGAGCTTCAGGCGCATATCCAGCGGATGCGGGCGGAAGGTTTCCCAGACTACGCCATCCTCCCGGGTGGGGCCCTGCCACCGGATCCGGAAGGGCTCAGCTCCATCGTCTTCATCGAGCCCATGGATGAGCGCAACCAGCGCGCCTTCGGCCGGGACATGTGGGCGGATCCCATCCGGCGCGAGGCCATGAGTCGGGCCCGGGATACGGGCAATGCGGTCCTATCCCAGAAACTGACCCTGTATCAGGAAGGCAACTCGGATCAGCAGCCGGGCCTGGTTCTCTACGCCCCGGTCTACCGCTCCCAAGCCCCCCTCGACACGGTGGCCCAGCGCAGGAAGGCCCTGCTGGGCTGGACCACACTCGTTCTGCGAATGGGGGACTTCATGGGGTCGCTCTTCCGGGAAGAAACCACCCGCATGGACATTCATGTTCAAGAGGGTGGCCCGGCGGATGGGGGCGCCGTGCTGTTCGATGCGGACCTCGCCCGGTCGACGGGTTCAGGCAACCCACTCCACCAGCGATCCTTCGAGATGGCAGGCAGGACCTGGACCCTCGAGCTTCGTCAAAACGCAACCCAGCTGCAGTTTTTGGATTCCCGGTTCCGCCTGGAAGTCCTGTTTGGAGGGACCTTCCTCACCCTCTTGACCGGCCTGATGGCCTTCCTCATCACCGGCTCGGAAAGGCGGGCGCGAAAGCTGGCCGACGCCCGCGGCGAGGAGCTCCTGGCCACGGAGTCCCAGTTCCGGGCCCTGTTCGAAAAGGCCCCCTTCGGCATGGCCATCGTGAACAGCGATACCGGCCGCCTCCTGAGCGTGAACGCCCGATTGGGAACGATCCTCGGCTATACGCAAGCGGAGCTTCTGAAGCGAGATTTCCAGAGCATCACCCATCCGGAGCATCTGGATTCAGATCTGGGGTTGGTGCGAAAGCTGATCGACGGGACCATCGACGAGATCCGCAAGGAGAAACGCTACCTCCATCGGGACGGCCACACGGTGTGGGGACGGCTGAGCCTGGTCAGGTTGCCCACTTTGGAAGGGGCGCCACCCAGGCATCTGTCCATCGTGGAGGACATCACCAGGGCCCGCATGCAGGACGAGCAGGTCCGGGTCAATGAAGCGCGGTTCCGGGCCATTTTCGAGCTCTCCCCCGATCCGATCACCCTGACGAGGCTTTCCGACGGGGCCTTGCTGGAGGTCAACCAGGCTTGGTGTGCGCTGACGGGCATCCCGCATGAGAAGAACCTGGGCCGATCCACGGAGGAGCTGGGACTGTGGTTGCGGCCAGAAGAAAGGGCCACTTTCCTGGCCGAGCTCAAGCAGTCCGGTGGTGTCAGGCCCATGGAGGTCACCACCAGGGGAGGGGACGGCCAGAAGCGCCAGCTCCTGGTGACCGCGAGGATCCTGGATGTCGCTGGAGAACCGTGTTTCCTCAGCTTGGGTAAGGACGTGACCGAGCGTGAGCAGACGAAGGAGGCCCTCAAGGTCAGCGAGGCCCGGTTCCGAGCGCTCTACGAGCTGTTGCCCGTGGGGGTGGCTCTCAAAGACCCCTCCGGTCGTATCCTCCAGATGAATCAGGCCTGCCAGGCGCTCATGGGGCTCAAACCCGAGGACTACCTCGATGCTGAGGTCATGGGCCCCTATCTGAATGTCGTCCGACCGGACGGGAGCCCCTTGCCTCCGGAGGAATACCCCAGTTCCCTGGCCATGAAAGAAGGACGGGTCGAGAACCTGGTGATGGGCATTCTCAGGGCGGATGGGACCACCACCTGGATGCAGGTGACAGCCGAGCGCATCCATGATCCCAAGCCGGCGGTCCTGGTCGTGTACACGGACATCTCCGAGCGCAGGCGGATGGAGGAGGACCTCAAAGCGAGCGAGGAGCGCTGGTCCTTCGCCCTGGATGGTGCCGGAGACGGCGTCTGGGACTGGAAGGCATCCACGAATTCCATGTTCATGAGCCCCCGGTACAAAACCATGCTTGGTTTCGGGGCGGACGAGGACATGCCCGCCTCTTTCGGCGACTGGATCGAACGGATCCATGCGGAGGATCTGGGCTCCGTCATGGAGCAGGTAAACGCGTACATGGAGGGAAGGTCCTCCTGTTACGAAACGGAGTACCGCATCCGCCGGAAGGATGGGGTCTACATTTGGGTTCTGGCCCGGGGCATGGGCCTTTCGCGGGATGAAGCGGGACGTCCCACGCGGATGATCGGTACGCATACCGAGACCACGGAACGCAGGCGGGCCCTGGCTGCGCTTCAAGAGAGCGAATCCCGGTTCCGCGCCGTGGTCGAAGAGAGTCCTGTGGCGATTTTCTTGCATCGGGAGGGTTGTTTCACCTTCCTCAATGCGGCGGCCCTGCGGTTATTCCGAGCCGGGAAACCCGAAGACCTGGTGGGAAGGCCCGTCCTGGATCGCGTTCATCCCGATGATAGGGACCTTGTGCGCCAACGAATCACCCAAGGGTTCGAACAGGGGAAGCCCAATCCCATCCTGGAACAGCGGCTGATCGCCCTGGATGGGACCTGTGTGGAAGCCGAAGTGCAGGCGCGTCCCGTCAGCTATTCGGGGCGGACGACTCTGATGGTGTTCGCCCAGGACATCACCGAGCGGAAATCCGCCGAAGCGGCGCTCCGGCACAGTGAATCCCGCCTGCGCTTCCTCGGGGACCAGCTGCCGGACAGTTTCCTCTACCAGTTTGCTGAGCGGGCGGGACAGGCCCCCGGGTTCATCCACCTCAGCGCCGGTGTGGAACGGCTGTGCGGATTGAAAGTCGAAGATGTGTTGCGCGACCCAGGGCTATTGTTCGGTCAGATCGACCCGGCCATGCTTCCGGCCTACCTGGATGCCGAGGCGGCCAGCGCCCGGGCCCTTTCGTCCTTTGCCATGGATCTCCGCCAACGCCGCGCCGATGGGGAGTGGCGGTGGTTCCGAGTGCGTTCCGTACCGCGCCCCCAACCGGATGGCTCCATCACCTGGGAAGGGATCTCCACGGACATCACCGAGCAGAAGAACAGTCAGATCCTGCTTGAGGAAAGCGAGACGCTGTTCCGCGATCTTGCAGATACCGCGCCTGTCTTCATCTGGATGTCAGGTCCGGATGGCCAGTGCACGCTCTTCAATCGGGCCTGGGCGGAATGGACTGGGCAAGACATCGAACAATCACTCGGCGATGGCTGGGTCGCTTTCATCCATCCCGGCGACCGGCAACGGTGTCTCGACCTGTACCACCAGAGTTTCGATGCCCGGCTGCCGTTCGCCATGGAATTCCGGCTGCGCCATCGCAGCGGGGCCTACCGGTGGATCTCGGATCGCGGCAGGCCCCGTTTCGCCCCTGATGGTACCTTCCAGGGATACATCGGCGCTGGCATCGACATCCAGGATATGAAGCATGCCGATGCCGCCCTCCAGGACAGTGAACTCCGCGCCCGCAAGGCCGAGAGCCTGGTCTTGATGGCGGGAGGCATTGCCCACGATTTCAACAACCTCTTCCAGGGGGTGCTGGGTTTCCTGGAAGTCGCAAGCCTGAAGGCGGGTGGAGACCCTGGGCTGGTTTCGGTTTTGGCGCGGGCCGAGGTCACCCTTCGGAAGGCCATCGGCCTGTCCTGGAAGATGCTGGACTTCTCGGGCCGGGGGCTGCTGCGCCAGGAACGACTGGATCTGGAGGCCTGGCTGCCGGATCTCATCGCGACCCTTCATCCAGAGCTTCCCGCGACCTTCTCCATCGGCCTGTCCTGTGATCCGGTGCCGTTCATCCTGGGAGATCCTTCCAAGCTTGAACAGGTGGTAAGGGCCATCATCGTCAACGCCGTGGAGGCAGCCGATCCCCAGGGTGGTCGCGTGCACCTGCGGCTCCGGGTGGACTTCGGTGAAGATCGCTTCGAACCCGAGGTCTCCGGCATCTGGCCCCTGATGCGCCCGGATGACCCCGCAACGGTGTGTCTGGAGATCACCGACGAGGGGCCGGGGGTGTCACCCGAAAACCTGAACCTGATCTGCGATCCCTTCTTCACCACGCGTCAGATGGGCAGGGGGCTGGGCCTGTCCGCGGCGGTGGGAATCCTTCATGGGCATCGGGCGGGCCTCCACATCATCAATGGGGAGGGTCGTGGCCTGATCTTGCGGATCCATTTCCCGCCGAGCGGCATCTGACCGTGTGTCACAGGGCCTCTCCGCTTGGCATCCCAACCTTCGGAGACACCATGGCGCAAACCGTTCAGCAGACAATCACCGCGTTCCTCGAAGCGGATCGCTTTGCGGTGGTGGGTGCCAGCATCGATCGCTCGAAGTATGGCAACAAGGTCCTGCGTTGCTTCCAGCAGCACGGACGCGAAGTCTATCCCATCAACGCCCGGGCAGCTGAGGTGGAGGGGCTGAAGGCCTATCCTTCGCTGGCCTCCCTACCGGTGCCGGTGAAGGCCATCTCGGTGATCACCCCACCCGCCATCACGGAACAGGTGGTCCAAGAGGCTGCCGCCGCAGGCGTGACCCATATCTGGATGCAGCCCGGCGCGGAAAGCAACCAAGCCATCCGCACGGCGGAAGCCCTTGGCATGTCCGTCATCGCGAACGGCCCGTGCCTGCTTGTGGTGCTCGGCTATCGCGACTGAATCCGCTCGGCGAATTCAGCTTTCTACGCGAGGCCCAGGTTCCGCCGCACTTCCAGCCGATGTTCCTCGTGGGCCTGGATCACCTTGGGCACTTCGTTCCGCCACAGCTTCGAAAAATCGGCGAAGGAGATGGTCGGCTTCGCTTCGACGCCAAGGGTCGAGTGTTCGATTGAGTCCTGCGAGCACATCTCGCGGGTACCAGGCTTGGGGATCATGAGTGGGGGACCTCAGAAGAGAAAGGTAAGCGGTTTGGAGTTGGTAGGCAACCACAGAATCGGTGGGTTTGGGCCTTGATCGAACGCTGGCCAGGGCATCCTGGCCCTCGGTCATGCGGCCGGGCCCCTCCTCATCCACCCGCACGTGGTAGAGCTGCAGATTGCGACCCGCCCGGGGGGCCAGGCCCAGGAACGTGAAGGGGGCCCAGGCGTGGGCTCGGGCCATGCGATCCAGGGGCACATAGCGGCCCTCGCGTTCCGAACGGGCCAACATGGCCTTCAGGGAGCCCTCGGGGTCCCGGTCGGTGTAAGCCAGATGAACCTCGCTGCACCCTGCCCGGCGGATGCGACCGAGCAAGAAGGCGACACCTTCGGGATCGGTGTGGGGCGCGTCGAAGACCGCGCCGAAGGCCGGACCCAGCGCCAGGGCACCCGTGGTTTTGCCTGTGGCCTGGCCCCCCATGAAGATGATCACCGGCTCGCCGCGGGCATAGGCCAGGGCCCGGTCGCGCTGTCGCTTACCCAGGGCATTCAGATGAACCGAGGCCCGGCCGGCCGGATCCTCCAGGGCCTCGTAGCCTTGGGTGGGATTCTGCCGCAGGCTGGGCAGCAGGGTCGCCAGCACGTCACCATTCACGAGCTGACCATCCAACGTGCCGGAAAAATTGGCGTAGTCCTCCAGGGCCCGGTCTGCATGCCGCGCCAAGCCTGCGGCTTCCCGTTCCAGCGCCTCCCGCAGGTCGCGACGTTCATCCTCCGCCAGCTCCCAATAGGAAAGGCGTTCATGCCAGGCCACATGCTGCCAGGGCGTAACAGGGGTCATGGGGACACAGTACTCGATTTATGCTGTCGGTTATGCCCCTGACGAACCCCTCTGTCCTCCTCTTCCCCGGTCAAGGCACCGAGGCCGTAGGCATGTCCGCGGGTTGGGAGACCCAGGCGGTCTGGGTCGACACGGTGCGGGCGGCCGAAAGGCATTCGGGTTATCCGTTGCTTCGACTCATGGCGGAAGGTCCACTCGATGAACTCCGGTTCCAGCGCCACGCCCCCTGTGCGGTGCTGGCCCATTCGGTGGGCCTGTTTCGGGCTTGGCGGTTGGCGGGGATGCCCCTGCCAGTGGCGGCGACCGGGCACAGCATGGGCTTCTATTCGGCCCTGGTGGCGGCGGGCGTGGTGCCCCTCGAGACGGCGCTGGACCTGCTGTCTGCGGTGGAGGAATTGAGCGAAGCAGCCTTCGTGGACCGGGCCATGGGGATGGCCTTTGTCATCGGCGTGCCGGAAATGGAACTGCGACAGGCTCTGCTCGGCCATCCCAGCCTGGTGTTGTCGAATCGGAATGGCCAGGCCCAGTTCACGGTGTCGGGTCCGGTGGAGGGCCTGGAACCCCTGGTGGCCGTCCTGAAGCCTACCGCCTTCAAAGTCGGGCTGTTGCCGGTGAAGCACCCCTTGCATGGCCCCCACATGGCGGCGCTCCTGCCAGCCATTGCGCGCCGGATGGCGGCAGTGACGCCTTTGCCGCCTGCCTTCCCCTTGATTTCCCACTTCGATGGCCGCCTGCTCACCACCGGCCAGAGCGCTTGGGACGAGGGCGTGGCGTCCGTGGCCCTACCCGTGGATTGGCTGGCGGTGGTGGCCCGCCTGCGGACATTGGGCGCACCCCTGGCGGAGTGCGGCCACGGCAGTCAGCTATCGGGCTTGACCCGATGGGCGGAGCGGAGCCTTCAGGTCACCAGCTTGCAGCAGCCCCTCCCCAAGGCCTGACACCTTAGACGACCATGCGGTAAAAAGGCGTCGTTCCCCGTGGGCGATTCCATGGATCGTCCCCCCGCCGCTCTGGCATGATTGGGGATTCAACCACCCCAACGAGGATCACCCGCCCCATGCCTCCTCCCATCCTTCTTGGCGACGCCCTTGCCAACCGGTGTTCCCAGGTGCTTTACCGCTGCCTTGAGGAGGTTGGAAGCACCAAGGGGGCGCTCTACCTGAAGCCGCCGGGGCAGGGATCGTTCGAAGTGGTCAGTTTCTACGGATGGCCGCGTGGTACCCGTCCCCCAGTGTCCATTCCCGAAGGCCATCCCCTGTTGGTGCACACGCAGCGGGTTCGGCGCGCGTTCGTGGTGAACGATGCCTCCGAATCCCCTGAACTGGCGGCCTTCGGGCAAGGCGGCGAGTGGCCCCGGTATCTCATCACCCCGGTCTACCTCTCGGGTGAGTGGGTAGGCCTTTTGATCCAGCGGGATCGCATCAAGGGCGGCACCTTCGAGGTGGAGCGCGATGAGCCACCCACCTTGGCCATCTGCGGGGATCTGGTGGATGCCCTCCGGGAGTTTCGGCTTTACGGCGGGGTGAACCCTCGACCCTCTGAAAGTCCACTGCCTCAGCAGGTGCCTGGCCCGGCCGCGGCCGGACCAGCCGCTGTGCCAGTGGGCCTGCCCACGGCCTCCGCCATCATCGACGAAGTGGCCCCGGTGGCCGAGCGCCTGCTGCCGCCGGCCCCCGTGAATTCACCTCCCATGCACTCACCAGAGCTTCACATTCCTTCGGCGGGTCCTGCGGCCCAGGAGCGCATGTACGGTTTTCCCGGTGGGCAGGATGGCTACACGGCGCTTCCCTGGGAAGCAGATCGCACGCTCAGCGGGTGGGTGGCGCCTGCCCCCGTGAACCCCGAGCGGAAGCGCGGGATGGTGCCGCCCGAACAGAGGGCTTTTTTCTGGGAAGTCGCCGGTCTGCTCAGCCAGATCCTTTCCGCTTCGGCGGTGGCCCTCTGGATCGATGATCCCGAAGAGATCCGGCCCATCCTCGCCTACAGCACCCTGCCCATGTCACCCAACCTCCAGCAGCAGATCCTGGCCCACGCCACGTTCCATCTGCCCACTGTCCGGGAGCAGGATCTCCGGCTCATCACCCGCACCGAGATGACCGAGTCTCCCCAGATCGATGGCGCCTTTGCCACCTACATGCCGCTCCTGCTCAATGAGACGCTGCACGGCCACGACCTGCTGCTGGTGTTCCGCCAGGAGGATCACTCGTTCTCCATTTCTGAAATCGAAGTCATCCAGCAGCTGGGCCGCATCCTGGGCCTCCACATGCAGGAAGCGCGCCTGCACGAGCGCTATCACCACGCGTTCCTGTCCGTGAGCCACCGGATCCTCCAGTCCAGCGAAAGCAGAATGCCCACGCTGCGTCCCCACAGCCTGGCCACGGCCCGCCTGGCGCGGGATCTGGCCTTGAAGCTCGAACTCACCACCGAGGAGGTGGAGGCCGTCAGCATCGCGGCGATCCTGCACGATGTCGGCCTGCTGATGCTGGATCCGACCATGCTGGCCAAGCCCGATCTGACCGGCGAAGAACTGAAGAAGGTTCGCAGCCATCCTGAGTTGGCGGCCGTGTTCCTGAAGGATCTGCGGTTCCCCTTCGATGTGGTGAAGATGATCCGGCACCACCACGAACGCTGGGATGGCCGCGGCTATCCGGAAGGCCTGCGGGAGACGAGCATCCCCATGGGGAGCCGCATCATCGGGTTGATCGAGGCCTATGAAGTGATGACCAGCGGCAAGAGCTACCGCCGGCCCAAGGGCTTCCGCCAAGTGCTGGAGGAATTGGAGAACGAGGCCGGGGCGCAGTTCGATCCCAAGGTAGTGGAAGCTTTTCGTGAGCTGATGGCACGTAAGGGTGAACAGGGGTAGTACCCTTGGGATCTGGAGTACCCATGTCCATCACCCGATCCCAGCGCGGATTCATCATGGCCCTGGCCTTGGCGGTGGCCGTGGTGATGGGGCTGATGCTGCTCAAAGTCGGTCCGAACATCGTCAAGGAAGTGCAGCGGGAGAACGAAAACGAACTGATCTTCCGCGGGGAATCCATCGCCAACGCCATCAAGATCTATTCGGCCAAGACCGGTCGATTTCCCACGACCCTGGAGGATGTGATGAAGGTGCGCCCCCGCATCCTCCGCCAGAAATACCTGGACCCGATGACACCCGGAGGTGACTGGGAATACGTCACTCAGGTTCAACCCGGAGCCTCCGGAAACAAGGAAGGTCTGCCCATCGTAGGCGTCCGTAGCACCAGCACCCTGAACAGCATTCACATCTACCAGAACAAGACCCTGGTTCGGGACTGGCTCTTCTCTGCGGATCAGAACCTGCTCGGCGTCACCGATGAGATCGGTAAGGCCCGCGGTACCACCAAGGCGGGGAACGTCACCGACAAACCCGCCTCGCCGAAGGAGTGAGGGTGATCTGGAAAGCCGTGACCGTGCTCCTCCTTTCGGCCATGGTCTTGCCCGCGCAGGAGTTCCGAAGCTGGGCCCGGAACTTGGAGGCCCGTGGCATCACGGTGTCTGCAGGTATCTGGGATGCGACCACGGGAAAGGTCCTTGAGCGCCATCAGGATGAGCTGGCTCTGGTTCCCGCCAGCACCACCAAAGTGGTCACGACCTACGCCCTGCTCAAGACCCTGAAGCCCGAGTTTACCGTCGAAACCGAGATCTGGGGTGACCTGAAGGATGGCGTGGTGCAGGGCGACCTCGTCTTCAAGGGCGACGGAGATCCGCTCCTCACCAGCGAGCGCATCTGGATGGTGGCTCAGACCCTCAAGCGGCTCGGCGTCCAGCGCGTCACCGGCAACCTCCGACTGGATCAGACCGCCTTCGATGGTCAGCGGGAGCCCGAAGGCTGGGAAAACACCTCGGCAGACACGCTCCCCCCCGTGCTGCCCCTCTCGGTGAATTTCAACCGGGATGAATCGGGACGCCTGGTGGCGGATCCGGAACGCCAGTCCCGGGAGACCCTCCAACGGATCCTTCAGGAGACGGGCATCGCCATCGAGGGAAGGTCCGGTGTCCCATGGAATGGTCGCAAGCTCATGGGATGGATGTCGCCCCCGCTGCGCGCCATGGTGGTCGACATCAACAAGTGGTCGAACAATTTCATGATCGAGATGCTGGTGCGGAAATTCGGCGCGGGTTCCTGGCCCCGGGGCGTTAAACGGGTCCAGGAGTTCTATCGCACCGCCTTCGATCTGGGGCCCGAAACCATTCGCATCACGGATGGTTCAGGCCTGAGCAAGAACAACCGTCTTTCCGCGCGGACCCTGGCCATCATTCTCCGGGGCGCCTACCACGACTTTGAAGTCGGGCCGGAGTTTGTCTCGTCCTTGAAGATCATCGGGGGTGAACCTTGGAAGTTGAAGATCAAGGATCCCAACCTCACACGGCGCGTCCGTGTGAAGTCCGGTCACCTGGACCGGGTTACCAGCTTGTGCGGCTACCTGCAGACGCTCGACGGCCAGGTGCGCGTGTTCGCCATCCTGCTCAATGGCCCCAGCCGCGACGAGGATATTTGGGACCAGGTCTCCCGCTGGGCCAATTAGTTTCAGCCCATTGTTGAGCTTCGGATTCTGGGGGACGATGAGAGGTTCAGGAGTAGCCATGCCCCGTATTGCCATCGTGGATGACAGCCGTCTGGTTCGGGCCTTCG
>Ga0302322_100004252_pt1 | contig 12408 bp, 12 predicted proteins | sample Fen_T0_2_FD_203757 | JGI IMG/M metagenome (GOLD analysis project Ga0302322, IMG submission 203757) | Peat permafrost microbial communities from Stordalen Mire near Abisko, Sweden - Fen_T0_2 | ecosystem: Environmental > Terrestrial > Soil > Wetlands > Permafrost | place: Sweden: Abisko...
ATGATCTATCCCGGTCATGAACACAATGTGATTGGTAAGGACAGGGCGCACCTGTATCAAAAGGTAACAGATTATTTTATGCAAAACCTGAAATAGAGAAGCAGCGCTATCGAATAAAGGATACAATTAATGTAATTCCTGAATTCTTAAGCCAATCTTAAGTATCTGCTAAAACAACCTGAATAGTTGTTACATGAACTTTGCTGAAAATTATTATTATGATATCAGCAACGCATCTTCACGCAATGGCAGTACATTTTCCTATTGCATTATTGATAGTTGGTTTTCTTTCTGCAGTTATTGCCCTTTTTAATAAAAAACTATTTTTTAACCAGGCGGCATTTTACTTATTACTGCTGGGTACTGCAGGTACCATCGTCTCTTATCTTGCAGGCAATGCTGCCGGCGAAGGCATGGAAAGCGGTACAATGGGTAAGGCCATGGAATTACATGAACGGGCTGCCACCATTGCATTATGGCTAACCTGCATAACAGCCGCATTTTACCTGGCTATTGCTATTTTTAAATATAAAAAAGGCTGGGTAAAATTTGCAGGTATTATTTTATTTGCAGGAACCATTGCCGCTATTGCCCGAACCGGTTACCTGGGCGGACAACTGGTTTATAAACATGGTGCAGGAGTTGAACTGGCATTACCTGATTTTTCAAATCCTGGTATTGATAAAGATGAATAATATGGCAAGCAAAAATTTTCTTTATCTTACCGGTATGAGAATTTTATTGGTAGAAGATGAAACAGCTATTGCCGGTTTTATAAAAGAAGGACTGGAGGAAGAGGGCTTTGCCGTTGATGTTGCCCACAATGGCCGGCAGGGGCTCGATATGGCCATGAATAACCTGGACGAGTATGATATATTTTTACTGGACTGGATGTTGCCCGGTGCTAGTGGCATTGAGATTTGCAGAAACATCAGAAAAGAAAATAGCCAGGTGCCAATCATTTTTTTAACAGCAAAAGACACAGTGGATGATACCGTATTCGGGCTTGAAGCCGGTGCTAATGATTACCTGAAAAAACCATTTGCATTTGAAGAATTGCTGGCCCGAATAAGGGTGCTGCTACGTAATAAAACCGGAGAGCAAAATATTTTTGCAACAGGAGATATAATGCTTGATACTGAAGTTCACCAGGTTACCAAAAACGGGCAGCCTGTTGAACTTACCCAAAAAGAATTTGCTTTGCTTGAATACCTGCTTCGCAATAAGGGCAAGGTTTGCCGCCGCACCCGTATCATTGAAAAGATATGGGATATACACTTTGAAAAAGACACTTCTGTGATTGATGTTTTTATAAATGCATTGCGAAAAAAACTGGATACAAAGGAAAGAGAGTCTTTTATACAAACTATACGGGGAGTGGGTTACCGGGTAAATGACGAACAATGAAACTGAGTTTTAAAAAACGGATTGCGGTTTTTAATACGCTGGCGGTGGCTATTACAACGGCCATTGTCTTTTTAGTGATATATGCCGTGGTGTACAACAGTTCGTACCGCCACCTGGATAGTGATATTTTACTTGAAAAAGAAGAGATACTGAATACGCTTGACTGGAAAGGCGACAGTATCATCATCAATAAAATGCCCGAGTGGGAAGAAGCAGAGCATAATAAGGTAGAAGTGAATCCTACTTTTATACAAATAGTAGATAACAAAGAGCGGATGATATTTAAATCTTCCAACCTGCGATTTAATCATTTTTTATTTGATCCGGCTAATGAAAAAGAAAATTTTTTTAACAGTCAGGTTGATAAGCAACGGCTCAGGTTGGGACAATTTCCCATCAGGAATGATGAAGGCAAACTGATAGGGCAATTAACCGTCGGTATTTCGCAGCAGGAATCCTATTATGTTCTGAATAACCTGCTCATCACCCTTTGTATATCCTTTCCAATTTTGTTGCTGGTGCTGTACATTGTTATTTACATCACTGCATCCAAATCCATTGCCCCGGTAAAGCAATTGATCAGAGCCGTAGCTGTTATGAATGATTCAAACATAAATACCCGATTACCGATGCCGGAAAATGAGGATGAAATTTACCAGCTTGCCAAAACCATCAACGAGTTATTGAATCGTATTGAAACCAGTGTTCAACAACAAAAGCAATTTACCGCAGATGCTTCGCATGAAATACGAACACCACTGGCTGCCATTCGTGGTATGCTGGAAGTTTTACTGCGTAAAAAAAGAGAGCCGGAACAATATGAAGAAAGAATAAAAGAGGTAATCACACAAACAGACAGGCTCAATCAATTACTTGATCAATTATTGCAGCTGGCCAGGCTTGAGGGCGGCTCTGGAAAAAAAGATATTATTTACTTTGAAAAACTGGTAAATGAAACAGTAACAAAATATGAAAAGCAAATTTCCGAAAGGCAAATAAGGCTAAGAATTGCAATTCCGGAAGGTGCTTGCGTTTTTGCGGACAATCTTTTTTTATCAATAATAATGGATAATCTTTTCAGTAATGCATTAAAATATGGAGAAGTTAAAGGGAAAATAACTTTGGTGTGGCATGAAAAAGGCCGCATATTCTCTATTGCAAATGAAGGGGCCGGAATTTTAAGAGAGCAGATCCCTTTTCTATTTGATCGATTTTATCGTACTGATGATTCAAGAAGTTCCCAAATACCCGGAAGCGGACTGGGGCTTGCTATTGTTAAAAAGCTGGCCGATCTGATGCAAATTAAAATTATTGTTGACAGTATACCCGGCAATACCGTTTTCTCCCTGCAATTTCCTTCATAATCTTTAGCTAAACTTAAGAAACTACAAAGCCAGGCCAAAGGCCACCGGCCGCATCTTTGTGCAATCAATTATTCATCACACTAAAAATAAAAAAATGAAAAAGTTATTATTTATTCCGGCTGTATTATTAACCATGGGTAGTCTTTTTATGGCATCCTGCGGTAACAGCAATGGCGACGCAGCTATGAAATCGCCTGCGCAAACAAATGTAGATTCAACAAATCAAAAAGAAAAAAGTGAAGCAGGTGAAAAAAAGGAAAAGAAAGAAAATGAAAAAGGAGAAACCAATTCAATGGCCAGGCCGGTAAGTATGCAGGAAGGCGGCGATGCAAAAGCAAAAACGGTTGAGAATATGCAGGCTGCTTTTAAAGGCGAAACAACCGCCAGTGCCAAATATGCTGCTTATGCAAAAAAAGCCGAACAGGAAGGTTATCACGAAATAGCTTTGCTGTTTAAAGCTGCTTCCACTGCAGAAAATATTCATGCCAATAACCACAAAGCAGTGCTGCAGGAATCGGGTATTGCAACCCCGGTAATTAAGCCTGAGTATACGGTAAACTCAACCAAACAAAACCTGGAAGATGCGATAAAAGGCGAGACTTATGAAGCAACAACCATGTATCCCGAATTTCTTACAGTTGCCAATGCAGCCGGTGATCAGCTGGCCATGATGAGTTTAACCTATGCATATAAAACAGAAAAAAAGCACAAAGTAATGTATGAAAATGCATTGGCTGCTTTGCAGAATAATACGGTGAAGACTTTACCGGTTGTATTCTATGTATGTCCAACCTGTGGCAATACCTACGAAACAAAAGCACCTGCACGTTGCGGCATTTCTATGACAGGAGGAGAGAAATTCATTAAGATCAGCTCACTTTAAAATTTCAAATCATGAGCCAGGTACATTTGCATTTATTGATCACTCACCTTCCTGTTTTTGGTTCTCTATTGGGATCATTGGTATTGGTTTATGGATTGTGGAGTAAAAGCAATCAAACCAAAACGGCCGCTTATTTAATGTTTATTCTTTCAGGTATTGGTGCAGGTATAGCCTATCTTACAGGAGAAGGTGCGGAGGAAGCGGTAGAAGGAATACAGGGTGTGTCTGAGCAGGTGATCAAACTACACGAAGAATCGGCAGCCTATGCGTTGGTTAGCCTGATCATCTTAGGTGCTTTCTCTTTATTTGTGATTTTTATCACCAATAAAAATACTGCCATCAGAAAGACCACTGCTTTGATTGCGCTGTTCATTTCTTTGATAAGTTTTGGATTGGTGGCCTGGACCGGATACCTTGGCGGACAGGTAAGGCATACAGAGATCACCAATGGTAATATGCAAAATAGCGGCGGGGAAGCCAACGAAAAGGACAATGACTGATCTCCCGATTGAACATAAAACGAAGAACATATACTGATTATCATTCCTTTTTTAAAAGGGGATGATAATTTTTTTAAGAAAATAAAACCTGTAAATTTTGAAAAGCAATAAAAATAAAAACCTGCAGACAGAAATTGATGCCTGTTATTTGTACAACAAACTGGCAGCAATTGAAACAGACCCCACAGTAGCTAATGTGTTAAGACAAATGAGTGAAATTGAAAAGGGACATGCAGAGGCTTTCCTAAAGCGACAGGGATTGACTGAACTTCCACCTCCATCCTTCAGGGCAAGGACATTAAACCGGATAGGTAAAATATTTGGGTACGATTATATATTGGGTGTTTTAATGGACACAGAGAAAAGTATTTCAACTGCAGTAATTGCTGCCAAAAATAAAAATAAATTACCCATCACCGGCACCGAAGCAAATCATGTAACCATATTGCGGTCTCTTTTGGAAAATGAGTCAAAGGTAACCGGTAGCAACCTGGCTAAATTCGAAAGCAGGCACCGTTCGGTTGGGGGTAATGCTTTAAGGGCAGCAGTGTTGGGTGGTAATGATGGTTTGGTTTCCAACTTTAGCCTGGTAATGGGTATTGCCGGTGCCACATCAGGCCAAAGCGGTGTGCTGCTGGCCGGGGTTGCCGGTTTACTGGCCGGTGCATTATCCATGGCATTGGGCGAATGGATCTCTGTAAAAAGTTCGCAGGAACTCTCTGAAAACCAGATGCAACTGGAAATGGATGAACTGGAAACAAATCCCGAAGGAGAACAAAAAGAACTGGCATTGATTTATATGGCAAAAGGAATACCGGAAGATCAGGCACATAGTATGGCAGCAGAAATTATGTTGAACAAAGACCATGCTTATGAAATATTGGTAAAAGAAGAATTGGGTATTAATGCCGATGAATTAAAAGGCTCGGCCATGGAAGCGGCTGTTTATTCTTTTATTCTTTTTGCTGTTGGTGCAGTGATACCGGTTATCCCATTCTTTTTTACAAACGGTACAAAAGCCATTGTTATAAGTGTGGCAGGAAGTGCACTCGGCTTATTTTTAATCGGTTCGGCTATAACTTTATTCACCGGTAAAAGTATCTGGTTCTCGGGTTTAAGGCAGGTGGTATTTGGATTGGCAGCAGCAGCCATTACATTTGGTATTGGTAAATTGATTGGTGTTTCACTGGCAGGTTAATTTTAGACAGTGCATCCGGTTGAAAAGCTGTCAGGTCGAGCTTGTCGAAACCGGGACTATTTTAAGTTAACCCGTCTTCGACAAGCTCAGACTGGCACCTAAATTCTTACCGAAGGTTTCAAACAGAATCACCACCTGATTTTATGCAGTTTCTGAAAATAAGAATAAACTGATACTTTCGTTCTTATAAAATAGATCTACCAATGGGAGAAGCTGAACTACAGCAAAAAAATAACCTGCTTATTATTCACGCCGAAATTATAATTTATGGCGATGCCGCAAGTGATGAACTTGCATTGCAAATTGCAGCCGATATAGGAAAATTCTGGAACGAAGCTGAAGGGAAAGTAGCCATTCGTGAAGGCTGGTTCTCAAAGAAGATCTATGATGTGAGATTCTGTATCATTGGTAGACATGATCCGGAACTTACGCCGCAAACGGTTTTTGAAAATACCATCCCCCGCAATAATTATTTCCGCATAGAAGAATTTGCCAATGGCGATATCTCCTTTGTTGACGAGATCAATTCCAATACAGGCTATTTTAAACTACAAAATATATTGGATAATTCCACCACTGCTGCTCATGAGTTTGGCCACACCCTTGGCCTTGTGCATCCACATAACCTGGACATAAGAGGCCAAGGAACGCCCGGCATAATGTATCCACGTGGCACTTTGGTTGATCCGCATTTTCAATATTATCCAGCAGTAGCAGCGGGTGAAAAAGGAGGCACCCTGAATCCGTTCACCCGTAAGGTTTTGCAGAAAGACATTGACGACCTGCACCTGGAAGATATTGACTTTGATGAAAACGGAATGGCCGTGATTGGTGCATTTTCATCAGTATGGCACGAAAAATATTTGCCTTAACAGGATTAACAAAATTCAATTATCTTCATTGCCATTTATATTTTGATATATGGCAATACTCAGCATTAATAATCTTACAAAAAATTACGGAAAAATAAAGGCTTTGGACAATGTGAGCTTTGAAGTGCCACCGAAAACTGTCTTTGGCATTTTAGGGCCAAACGGCAGTGGTAAAACAACATTGCTTGGTATTGTGATGGATATTTTAAAAGCTACAGGCGGAAATTACAAATGGCAAGGGGAAGAATCCATTGAGGCAATGAGAAAAAAGATTGGAACCTTGCTGGAAACTCCGAATTTTTATGCCTATCTGAGCGGAGAAGATAATTTAAAAATAGCTGCACGAATAAAGGGAAGGGGAGAAGAAGATATTGAAAAAGTACTTACTACGGTTAATCTCTTTGAGCGCCGTAAATCAAAATTCAATACTTATTCATTAGGTATGAAACAGCGGCTGGCTATTGCTTCTACCTTGTTGGGTAATCCGGATATTCTTGTTTTTGATGAACCCACAAACGGACTTGATCCTGCCGGCATTGCAGAAATAAGGGTGCTGATACAAGATCTTAATCATCAGGGCAAAACTATTGTTATGGCCAGTCACATTCTGGATGAGGTTGAAAAAGTATGCACCCATGTGGCCATTATTCAAAAGGGGGTTTTAAAAACGGTGGGTTCTGTAAATGAAGTGCTTAATACATCGGGCAGCGATGCTAAAGATGGTATTTTGATAGAGTTAAGTGCAGCCAATAATCAGCAGTTAAAAAATATTCTTGAGCAAATACCCGGGCTGATAAAAATTTCTGAAACTGATGGCGGGTTTGATATCATTTGCCCGGAAAATACTGGTGCAGAAAGCGTAAACAGGTTTTGTTTTGATAAAGGTATTGTGCTTAACAAATTAAATGTAAAAAGAAAATCGCTTGAAACAAGATTCCTGGAAATAACCGGAAAGCAAAGCGACAGATAATCTAACTAAATTAAAAATTATTTATGCTCAACCTTTTTAAAATAGAGTGGCTTAAAATAAAAACCTATAAAACCTTTTGGTTACTGTATTTGTCCTTTATGGTTTTTACACCATTGTTTGTAATATTTGTTGCTTATAAATTTATGAACAGCAAGTACAGCAATTTTGAAGAGATGACCCTGAAGGCTTTGGCTGGTGCGCCGTTTGTTTTCCCTAAAGTGTGGCACTCGGCAACTTATTTTTCAGGGTTATTTTTTGTGGTGTTAAGTATGTTGTTTATTTTATTAATTACAAACGAAGTGCAATACCGTACACACCGCCAAAATATAATTGATGGCTGGAGCCGGATGGATTTTATAAAAGCAAAATTCACGTTGATGATATTTTTCATCATCTCTGCTGTGGCAGTTACTTTTATTACTGCTTTAATTATTGGGTACACTTATTCTCCGCAGGGTGCGGATGTTTGGGGCGGTATAAAATACATTGGCTACTTTGCTTTAATGGCTACCGTATACCTGATGGTGGCATTTTTAGTTGCCATATTGGTAAAACGTACCGGCCTTTCTATCATCATTTTTTTTGTATTGGTGGTTATTGTTGATAACCTGCTTTGGCTGGCCTTTACATTAAAAGAAAGCCAGTTGGGATATTATATGCCATTGGAAGCTGTTGATTCTTTAATTCCAAATCCGTTTAAACCAAAAGTGATGGAAAGAAGAACAGTGGCCGATTACACGTTGATTATTGCTGCTTTCTCCTATCTGACAGTTTACATGTATATCATCATCAGTTATTTCCGCAAAACCGATCTTAAAACCTGATTATTTTTTCACCAGGTTTTCTAAAGCATCTTTAATTTCGGTAAAATTGAAAGAGAAACCACTGTCCATTATTTTTTTACAACTTACGGTTGTGCTTTTTAATACCTCAACGCTTCTTTGTCCCATCATAATTTTCAAAACAAATGCCGGTACATGAAGCGGAATATAAAAATTGCCTTTTATGACTTTGGCCAGTGTTATGGTAAGTGCTTTGTTACTTACAGGGTTTGGAGCCACTGCATTATAACTACCGGATAAATTTTCGTTTTCAATTGCTGCAATAAAAAGCCTGCACAGGTCATCAATATGGATCCAGCTTACCATTTGTTTCCCATTACCCAAAATGGAAGCTACTCCAAACGTTAATGGCTTTTTAAATTCAGGCAATGCGCCGCCATCGTTACTGAGCACAATGCCAATTCTTAGTTTCACCAATCGCTTTCCCAAACTTTCAACCGGTTCAATACTTTGCTCCCAAAGCCTGCAGGTATCTCCTAAAAAACTTTCATCTGCTTTATCAGTTTCAATAAAAGATTTTACAGGGTTTGCATCAGCACCATACCAGCCAATGGCACTTGCACTAACAATGGCTTTCACTTTATTGGGGTTGTTTTGTAAAGTTTCAAAAATCAACCTGCTGCTTTCTGTGCGGCTTTCAACAATTTCTTTTTTGTAGGCTTCGGTCCATTTTTTATCTACCACGCCGGCACCCGCCAGGTGAATAATATAATCTGCCGACTGCAATGCTTCCCGGTCGATCTGTTGTTTTTTTACATCCCATGTGGCGTAGCTTACAGATCCGGAGGCTGTTTTGCCATTTGTTGTTCTGCTTAAAATAAGTACCTTATATCCCTTTTGTACAAGGGCTTTCGTCAGCAATTTACCAACCAGTCCGGTACCCCCGGTTATTAATACAGTCTGTGTCATATAAAAAGTTAAAATATCTTATGTAAAAACAAAAATCACTTCATCTTGTTCAATGTAATGTACAGCCATTGACTATTAAATCGTAATTTTAAGTATAAAGTTTTACCTGCATGAAACATATCTGTCAACTTCTTTTTGCATTGTTCCTTTACCTGCCATTTTCAGTGAATGCGCAGTCTGTCGCTGTTTCTGACTTTGACAGGCAGGATACCCGGGATATGGATTTTGAAATAATTGGTAAAATGAACAGCAATATCCTGGTGTATAAAAATATCCGCTCCAATCACAAGATCAGCATTTATGATAATGAGATGAATACACTGGAAACGGTTAACCTTGACTTTGTGCCGGAAAGAACGTTCAATATTGATTTTGTTTCCTACCCGGATTATTTTTTTATGATCTATCAATACCAAAAAGGAAACATACTGCATTGCATGGCCGTAAAAATGGATGCAAAGGCACAAAAAATGACCGAGCCTGTAGAGATAGACACCACCCGGATACCGGTTGCAACCGATAATAAGATATATACTACCATTTACAGCGAAGATAAAAAGCGGATCATGATCTTTAAGATACAAACCCGCTTTCAGAAATTTAATATGCAAACCCTGCTGTATGATAACGACATGAAACTGATCAGCAAGAACAGGATGCTGGCTGATTATAACGAACGGAGGGAGAGTTATGATAATTTTTTAGTTGGCAACGACGGCAGTTTTGTTTTTACTTATGCCAAACAGTCGGGCAACAGGGATAACAATAATGCGTTGAGCATTGTCACCAAATTACCGCAACAGGAAACATTTTCATCTCATGAAATTGACCTTAAAGAAAAATACGTTGATGAAGTAAAACTTAAAATTGATAACCGCAATAACCGGTACCTCGTCAACACATTCTATTACAAAAAGAACCGGGGCAGTATAGAAGGGTTGTTAACCTATGTATGGGATAAGGCGGCTGATAAAACCTATGCATCGCAATTCACCGAGATATACGATTCACTGCGTTACGAAGCCAAGGGTGAGGGCATGCTGCGTTACGCCCTGGATAATTTCTTCATTCGCCAGGTTGTTGTTAAAGCTGATGGAGGCTTTATACTGGCCGCAGAAGATTTTACCACCGACACCCGGGGCAGTAATTTTAACCGGTACGATTATCTGTATAACCCATATTCGCTCTCTTCGGGAGGTTATTATTACAGCCCATACAGAGGTTACTACAGGCCGTTGAGCAGTCTTCCAAATCAAACTACCACACGCTATTACTCGGAGAATATCCTGGTATTAAGTTTAAGTAACACTGGCCAGTTAATATGGAGCAAAGTGCTGCACAAAAGCCAGTTTGATGATGAAGAGGAAAATTTCCTGTCATTTTCTACCATGACCTCGGGTAACGAAATACATTTTTTATTTAACGATGACCGGAAATACCAGATCATTTCTGACCAGGCAATTACACCTGACGGAACCATTAAAAGATATCCAACTTTAAAAAGTCCGCAAAGAGGATATGAATTCATGCCCAGTTTAAGCAAGCAGGTAGGTGCAAGCCAGATCATTATTCCCTGTGTTTACCGCAACAATATCTGTTTTGCCAAGGTGGATTTTTAATGACCGGGAATCAGCCTGCCGTTAATTGCAAACAGTTTTCATCAAGTAATAATAATTGCGCAATTTTGCCACTGCAATTATTTAATCATTATTAACCATTCTGTAAGTGACCGGGACTTTTAAAGCCAATAATTCCTATAACAACTTTTTATTGTTGCTGTATGGGATAGTGTTAAAACTTCCCATGTTCCTGCACCCCGATGTGCCCAGGGCGCAAAAGATAGATGGATTTTTGTACAAGACAACCTTAAACTGGCTGCAGCCTGTTGCAACGGGTATGCCATTTATCTTTCCGCTCATTACATTCATTTTATTGTTTTCGCAGGCTGTTTATTTTAACAAGTTGGTAAACGACCTGCGCATCATGCAGCGCCCACACTATCTTACGGGTATGAGCTACCTGCTCATAACCTCCCTGTTTACCGAGTGGAATGTACTCTCTTCGCCACTCATCATAAACAGCATATTAATTTGGGTATGGTCAAAAATGAGCGGCTTGTACAGCGATCCAAAACCTAAAACCTCTTTATTTAATATTGGCATTGCCATTGGTATTGGTACATTTTTTTATTTTCCGTCAATAGCATTTTCGGCGTTAATCATTTTTGGCCTTGCCATTACCCGGCCATTTAAGCTGGCAGAGTGGTTGATGGCTTTGCTCGGCATCATCACGCCTTATTATTTTTTACTGGCACTTGTTTTTTTAACCGATAAATGGAAGGGCTATAAATTCCCCGGCTTCGCCGTAACTGCGCCGGTATTCGACCAGTCAAAATGGGCTTACCTGGCAATAATCATTGTGGTCATCAGTTCCATCATCGGCATATTTTATATTCAGCAAAATTTCAGACGGCAACTTATCCAGGCACGTAAAACCTGGAATCTTACTTTTTTGTACATGCCGGTGGCGGTGTTTGTACCCTTTGTAAATGCAACCCATTCTTTTCAATATTGGATCCTTTGCGCAGTACCGGTTTCGGCTTTTGTGGCTGCCGCTTTTCTGTATCCGGCTAAAAAATGGTTCCCAACGCTGTTACATTGGCTAATGGTGGCTTTTGTTATCGTTATCAACTACTTCGTCTGAAAATTATGGTTACAATTGTTACCTTTGCAAAGTCTTTTGTTACCGACATTTGTTTTTCATAGCAGCATCGTTGTGTCACTCACTTGTACGGCATCGCAATATTGAACAACCCAACATCAACCCATAAAACAACATTAGTACATGAAATTTGGCGTAGTAGTTTTTCCCGGCAGTAATTGCGACAGAGATATGATTGAAGCCCTGCAGCAGGAACTGCAACAGGAAGTAATTCAGCTTTGGCATAAAGACAAAGACCTGGCCATGTTCAACGCCGATGATTGTATTGTGTTGCCGGGCGGGTTCAGTTATGGCGATTACCTGCGGTGTGGTGCCATTGCCCGATTTAGCCCCATGATGCAAAGTGTAATAGAATTTGCCAATAAAGGCGGAAAAGTGCTGGGCGTTTGTAACGGCTTCCAGATATTATGCGAAAGCGGCCTGTTGCCCGGCGCATTATTACGCAACAGCCAGCAACAATTTGTTTGCAATAATGTTTTTATAAAAGAAGCAGCATCAGAGGGTGGCGCAGCCCTTAAGATACCCGTTGCGCATGGCGAAGGAAGATTTTTTGCAAACGAAGCTACCATGGAAACCCTGGAAATGCACCGCCAGATCATTTATCGTTATTGCGATGAAAATGGCAATATCATTGCGGCAGCCAATCCAAACGGAACCATGCATAATATTGCCGGTATCTGTAATAAAGAAAGAAATGTTTTTGGTATGATGCCGCATCCTGAAAGAGCGGTGAGTACAGCTT